>Ga0214923_10004181_pt1 | contig 17637 bp, 16 predicted proteins | sample LL1510_MetaG_FD_177993 | JGI IMG/M metagenome (GOLD analysis project Ga0214923, IMG submission 177993) | Freshwater microbial communities from Lake Lanier, Atlanta, Georgia, United States - LL-1510 | ecosystem: Environmental > Aquatic > Freshwater > Lake | place: USA: Georgia | collected... | reverse complement strand
CTCAAGGAGATTGCCATGGAAGCCGCACTGAAAAACCAAGCCGCCAACACCGAAAAGTCCAAAGCACTGCAAGCCGCGCTGGCCCAAATTGAAAAGCAATTTGGCAAGGGCACCATCATGCGCCTGGGCGAGGGCGAGGTGATCGAGGACATCCAAGTCGTCTCCACCGGCTCGCTGGGCCTGGACATCGCGCTGGGCGTGGGCGGGCTGCCGCGCGGCCGCGTCATCGAAATTTACGGCCCGGAGTCTTCCGGCAAAACCACGCTCACCTTGCAAGTCATCGCCGAGATGCAAAAGCAAGCCGGTACCTGCGCCTTTGTGGATGCCGAGCACGCTTTGGACGTGCAGTACGCGCAAAAACTCGGCGTTAACCTGCAAGACCTGCTGATCAGCCAGCCAGACACCGGCGAGCAAGCGCTGGAAATTGTCGACAGCCTGGTGCGCTCGGGTGCGGTTGACCTCATCGTCATCGACTCGGTGGCCGCACTCACCCCCAAGGCCGAACTGGAAGGCGAAATGGGCGACTCCCTGCCCGGCTTGCAAGCCCGCCTGATGAGCCAAGCCCTGCGCAAGCTCACCGCGCACATCAAGAAAACCAATTGCACCGTCATCTTCATCAACCAAATCCGCATGAAGATCGGTGTCATGTTCGGCAGCCCCGAAACCACCACCGGTGGCAACGCCTTGAAGTTCTACGCCTCGGTTCGCTTGGACATTCGCCGCACCGGCACCATCAAAAAAGGTGAGGACTCCATCGGCAACGAGACCAAGGTCAAAGTGGTCAAAAACAAAGTCGCACCCCCTTTCAAAACCGCCGAGTTCGATATTTTGTTTGGCGAGGGCATCAGCCGCCACGGCGAAATCATCGACATGGGTGTGGAGGCACGCATCATTGAAAAATCGGGCGCTTGGTATGCCTACCAAGGCGAAAAAATTGGCCAAGGCCGAGACAATGCCCGCGAGTTTTTGCGCGAAAACCCCGACCTGGCCTTTGAGATCGAAAACAAAGTGCGGGAGTCTTTGGGCATTCCCTTGCTCGCCAGCGATGCCGAGCCCATCAAGCTGCAAGCGGTCAAGTGAGGGGCGCCACCATGCCCGAGCGCTGGCAGGTCATCGACGGGGGGCGGCCGGCTGAGTCGGCCCAAAGCCAAGCGGTGAAATGGCTGGCCCAGCGCGAGATGGCCGAGCAAGCCTTGCAAACCAAATTGCAAGCCCAGGGCTATAGCCCCGATGAAGCGCACGCCGCTTTGAGCCAGTTGAAGGCCAACGGCCTGGTCAGCGACGCGCGGGTGGTTGAAACCCTGGTCAATCGCCGCGCGGGCAAGCTTGGCGCCAACCGTTTGCGCCAGGAGTTACAGGCCAAAGGGGTGGACCCTGGTTTGGTGGCGCAAACCATGGCGGAGCTCAACGACAGCGAGTTGGCCCGCGCCCGCGCGGTGTGGGCGAAAAAATTCGGTCAAGTCGCTACCTCCAGCGCCGAGCGGGGCAAACAAGCCCGGTTTTTGGCGACCCGGGGTTTTGCGGGCGATGTGGTGCGCCAGGTGGTGTCGGGCTTGCCCGACGAGGAAGAGGCCTGAGATAAATCAGCCCCGATGGGCTGCCAGCGCGGTCAAACCCCCAGCATCAAGCGCAGGTTTTGCACCGCCGCGCCGCTGGCACCTTTGCCCAGGTTGTCGAGCCGGGCCATCAGCACCGCATGCCCATGTGTTTCGTTGCCAAACACCCGCAACTCCATGCGGTTGGTGTCGTTCAAAGCGGTGGCATCGAGTTTGAAGTCACTGGTGGGGGGCAGCACAGCCACACAAGGGTCCAGCGGGTCATTGGTTTGGGCATAGTGTGCGGCCAAGGCATCGTGCAAATCGCCGGCCTTGACCTGGCCGGGCAAGCTGTCCAAATGCAAGGGGATTTGCACAATCATGCCTTGCTTGAAGTTGCCCACGCTGGGCACAAACAAGGGGCGACGTGACAGGCCGGTGCAATGCATGATCTCGGGGACATGTTTGTGCGACAAGCCCAATGCATAGGCCTCAAACAGCGGTGCCTGGCCTGCTTCATAAGCTTCGATCATGCTGCGCCCTCCCCCCGAATACCCACTGACGCTGGGCAGGCACAAGGCTTGGTCGGCAGGGATCAGGCCCGCATCGATCAAGGGTTTGATGAGCGCAATGGCCCCGGTGGCATAGCAACCAGGGTTGGCCACCCGCTCGGCCGCTTGGATGTGTGTGGCCTGGGCTTTGGACAACTCCGCAAAGCCATACACCCAGCCCGCTTGGGTGCGGTGGGCGGTGGACGCGTCGATGATGCGCGGGCGATGGCCGCTCATGGCGTCGACCATGGCCACCGATTCGCGCGCTGCGTCATCGTGCAAGCACAAAATCACCAGGTCCACACCCGCCATCAGGTCGCGCTTGGCCTGGGGGTCTTTGCGCTGTGCCGGGTCGATGCTGACCAATTTGATGCCTGATAGCAAGGTCAAACGCTCGCGAATTTGCAAGCCCGTGGTGCCCGCTTCGCCGTCAATGAATACCGTTTTCATGGTGGAAATGGTGTGCTGTTGTGGGGATCAACCGGGCGGTAACCGGTGCGGCGATGTAAGTAAGTTAAAAGCTTGAAATGGGTAATGCATGATACATTTCCGGGCGTTGAAAGTTCCGCGCTCGCGCGATTCGGGCCTTGTCTGTTGCGCGGCCCTCACACCTTGCAACTCCACAGAGAGATCCCATGAAGATTCACGAATACCAAGGCAAAGAAATCCTGCGCCAATTTGGCGTGCCGGTGCCTCGCGGGCATGCCGCTTTCACCGTGCAAGAGGCGGTTGAAGCGGCACAAAAGTTGGGTGGTCCGGTATGGGTGGTGAAAGCCCAAATCCATGCGGGCGGTCGCGGCAAAGGCGGTGGCGTGAAAGTCGCCAAAAGTTTGGACGATGTTCAACGCCTGGCCAGCGAAATTTTGGGCATGCAACTCAAGACCCATCAAACCGGGCCTGTGGGTCAAAAAGTGCGCCGCCTCTACATCGAAGACGGTGCCGACATTCAAAAAGAATATTACGTGTCGGTGGTCACCGACCGTGCCAGCCAGAAAGTGGCCTTCATCGCGTCCAGCGAGGGCGGCATGGACATCGAAGAAGTGGCGCACCGCGCGCCCGAGAAAATCATCACCGAGTTCATCGACCCGTTGACCGGCCTGCAAGACGCGCAAGCCGCTAAGATCGCCAACGCCATTGGCCTGCCTGCCGACTCTACGGCACAAGCCGTGGATGTGTTCAAAAAGCTCTACCAGTGCTTCATGGACACCGACGCCTCGCTGGTGGAAATCAACCCGCTCAACCGCGACAGCAAGGGGCAGATCATCGCCTTGGACGCCAAGTTCAACTTTGACAGCAATGCCTTGTTCCGCCACCCCGAGATCGTCGCCTTCCGCGACCTCGACGAAGAAGACCCGGCCGAAGTGGAAGCGTCCAAATTCGATTTGGCCTATATCTCCTTGGACGGCAACATCGGTTGTTTGGTGAACGGCGCCGGTTTGGCCATGGCGACCATGGACACCATCAAGTTGTTTGGTGCTGAACCCGCCAACTTCCTCGACGTGGGCGGCGGTGCCACCCCCGAGAAAGTCACCGAAGCCTTCAAGATCATGTTGAAAAACCCCAAGGTCAAAGCGATCTTGGTCAACATCTTTGGCGGCATCATGAAGTGCGACACCATCGCCCATGGCGTGATCACCGCTTGCAAAGCGGTCAACCTCAATGTGCCTTTGGTGGTTCGCATGAAGGGCACCAATGAAGATCTGGGCAAGCAGATGCTGGCCGAGTCGGGCCTGCCCATCATCAGCGCCGACACCATGGCCGAAGCCGCGCAAGCCGTTGTAGCCGCATTGAAAGCTTGAAACATGTCCATCTACATCAACAAAGACACCAAGGTCATCACCCAAGGCATCACCGGCAAAACCGGTCAGTTCCACACTGAAAAATGCCAGGAATACGCGAACGGCAAAAACTGTTTCGTTGCGGGCGTGAACCCCAAGAAGGCGGGCGAGTCCATCTTCAACATCCCGATTTACGCCTCGGTCAAAGAAGCGGCGCACGAAACCGGCGCCACGGTGTCGGTGATTTACGTGCCACCCGCTGGTGCGGCTGAAGCGATTTGGGAGGCCGTGGAAGCCGACCTCGACTTGGCCATCTGCATCACCGAAGGCATACCTGTGCGCGACATGCTGAATGTGCGCAACAAAATGAAAGCCAAAGAAGCCGCTGGCGGCAAGCGCACCTTGCTGCTCGGCCCCAACTGCCCTGGCCTGATCACGCCAGACGAAATCAAGATCGGCATCATGCCCGGCCACATCCACCGCAAAGGCCGCATTGGCGTGGTGTCGCGCTCAGGCACGCTGACCTACGAAGCGGTGGCGCAGCTCACCGAAATCGGCTTGGGCCAGTCCAGCGCGGTCGGTATTGGCGGCGACCCGATCAATGGCTTGAAACACATCGACGTGATGCGTGCCTTCAATGACGACCCCGACACCGACGCGGTCATCATGATCGGCGAAATCGGCGGGCCCGACGAAGCCGAAGCCGCACGCTGGTGCAAAGCCCACATGAAAAAACCCATCGTCGGCTTCATCGCCGGTGTCACCGCACCAGCGGGCAAACGCATGGGCCACGCCGGTGCCTTGATCAGTGGAGGTGCCGACACCGCTGAAGCCAAGCTGGCCGTCATGGAAGAGTGCGGTTTCAAAGTCACCCGCAACCCGTCTGAAATGGGCAAGCTGCTCAAGGCCATGCTCTGAGCCTGGGTCATCCGCAAAACCACTAACGGCCTTGCACCCGCAAGGCCGTTACACTTTGCGCCACATAATGGGCCATCACCAGTGCCCCCATAAAAACTGACACACGGGAATCGCCATGGAAATGTTGCAAACGGCCGAGTTTTGGATCGGCTTGCTCAAGATCATATGGATCAACATCATTTTGTCGGGCGATAACGCAGTGGTGATTGCGTTGGCCGCACGCAGTTTGCCCCCACACCAGCAAAAGAAAGCCATCTTTTTTGGCTCCGGTGCCGCCGTGGTCTTGCGCATTTTGCTCACGGTGGTCGCTGCGTGGTTGCTCGAACTCAAAGGCTTGCAAATCATTGGCGGTTTGCTGCTGCTGTGGATTGGCGCGCAACTGCTCAGTGAGCAAGACGAAGACGAAGGCGAAACCAAAGAATATGGCAGTCTGATGGCGGCAGTGCGCACCATTTTGATTGCCGACTTGGTGATGAGCTTGGACAACGTGATTGCCGTGGCCGCCGCCGCCAAGGGCTCCATGACCTTATTGATTTTGGGTTTGGCCATCAGCATCCCCATGGTGATTTTTGGCAGTACCTTGATGATCAAGTTGATGGAGCGCTTTCCCGTCATCGTGGTGTTTGGTGCCTGTTTGATTGGCTGGGTGGGTGGTGAAACCATCGTCAGCGATGTGCTGTTGCGAGACACCTTGCAGGCAGCCCCCTGGTTGCATTACGCAGGCGCCCTGGTTGGGGCTTTGGCAGTCTATTTGATCGGTAAGCGTTTGCAGAAAAAATCTGTGGCTGAGCCCGGTGAAACCCCTTCTTAAACTTTGCGCTTGAGTGCGCTTGCCTTTCTGATGCGCTTGCCTAGAATTGTTTGACCATAACAATCATCAGGGAGACATCATGAAACCAGCGCGTGGACAACGAGGATTTACATTGATCGAGTTGATGGCGGTCATCGCCATCATCGGCATCTTGGCCGCATTTGCTCTGCCCGCATACCTTGACTACGCCGTTCGTGCCCGCGTGGGCGAAGGCCTGTCATTGGCGGCAGCGGTCAAAAACACGGTGGTTGAACACCTCAACAGCGGCAACCCCAATGCCAGCGCCAATGGCTATGCCAGTGGGTTCACGCCACCTGCCGCCACCGCCAATTTGGCCAGCATGACAGTGGATGCCAAGACTGGGGTGATCAGCATCAAAACCACGGCCGCCGCAGGCAATGGCCTTGTGCACTTGGTCCCCTATTTGGGCACCTGGGCGGCGCCCACAAGCTTGCCCGACGGCACCACCGCGTTCACCCCACCCAGCCAAGCTGTGGTGGCCTGGCGCTGTGTGGGGGCAGACGTGGTGCTGCCCGGCACCTTGTCGATCCCCGCTGGTAATTTGTTGCCGGCCAAGCAACTGCCCAGCGAATGCCGTTGATGCGCACTTGAGCGAGCCCGCTGCGCCTGCAAAGCCTCATGCAGGTTTGCGGGGCAGCATGGCGTTTTTCAAAACGCCTCAGGGCAGGGACACAGTGCCAGCGGGCAAGCCCGCCACATGATCGGCAATTTCACCTGGGGTGGTGAACCACACGCGCGTTCGTTGGGCGGCCATGTGCTCCAAAATCAACTTGAGTTGGTGGGCGCGGTGGGGCTGCCCCATCAAAAAGGTGTGCAGTGAAACCCCGCACACCAGTGGCCATCCATTGTGCTCGCCATCGCTCAGTTGTTGGTTGAAACCGTCGGTGATCATGGTGGTGAACTCGCCGTCGCTGGCCCCGCGGTTGATGAAGGCCGGTATGTCATTGAGCTCCATCGACGGGTAAGGCACGCTCAATATGGGGCCGCGATCGGTGCGAAACCATTGCGGTTGCTCATCAAAAAACCAGTCCATTTGGTAGGTATAACCTGTTTCCAAAAGCAACTCTGGTGTCTTGGCGCTTTGAGAAATGAAGGGGCCCAGCCATCCTTTGGGAGCCTTTCCCTCCTCTTGGATGAAGCGGTCGCGAACCTCGGTGAGCATGGCCCGCTCCGTGGCTTCGTCCATGTCGATTTGGCGCTCAGAGTTGGTGCGGCCATGGCCAACAAACTCGTCGCCCCGTTCGCGAAAGGGCACCAGCACCTCGGGACAAATGTCGTAGACGCTGGTGTTGGTCAAAATGGCCAGAGGGATCTGGTAGCGGTTGAACAATTCCAAAATGCGCCAAATGCCAACCCGGTTGCCGTAGTCGCGGTAGGCAAAGCCCCGGTGAAACGGCGCGGCCGGCAAAGAGGTGAAGTCTGGTCCGGGGTTGCGGCCAAATTCAAAGGCCTCCACATTCAGGGCAAAGTAAACCGCCAACTTGGCCCCATTGGGCCAGCTGTAGGTGGGTCGCTTGGGCAGTTGGGAAAATGGATAGCGGTCAAACTTGTTGTCGAATTTTTTCATGATGAAGCCTTGGGCAAAGAACGAATGTATTGCATCACCTCTGCCACAGGTTTGACCTCGGCATACTTGGCTGCCATGTCAAACAGGTTGACGGCATGGCTGGTGGTGCTGCGATCGTAAACACATTCAATGGGCACCGTGCACTTGAAGTTGTAGGCAAATGCGTCGACCACGCTGCCACGCACACACCCGCTGGTGGTGCAACCGGTCACGACCAAGCTGTCGACTTGCAGGTCGATCAAATAACTGGCCAATGGGGTGCCAAAAAAAGCACTCGGGTGTTTTTTGGGCAGCAGCACGTCCCGTTCTTGCGGGGCCACTTCGGGCACAAATTGGTAGCCGTGTGCGGCCACGCCCATCAAGGCGGGGACTTTTTCCGCCAAGCGGCCCACGTCGAAGTTTTCTTTCGGGGCCACATAGGGGTAGAGCACCGGCAGGTTTTTCTCGCGAAACAAAGCCAGCAGTGGAGCGATGTGGTCCACCGCTTTCCAACCCACCTCACCACAGGAGGTTTTGAACTCTTTGATCGAATCCCAAAACGGCTGGCGTTGGGTGCCCACCGTTCGGTATTGCACATCGATGATGAGCAAGGCCGGTCGTTTGCCCTGTGCTTGAGGCCTGCCAAAACCGGCCGCCTCATAAGCTGCTATCTCATCTGCTGAAACAATCCCTTCCCAGGGCATGGTCATGTGTCTCTCCTGTTTGGCAGCAAACGTTGATGGGACATGCTACCAAGCTTTACATACAGCGACAATTGGCCACAGTGCGGCAGGCTGCGAAGGCCGTTCAATGCTTGTCAATGTTCAAAATGGCGCGTGTTGACCCGTATGGCAAGCGTCTGGTTGGAGAAGGATGGATGCAAATGGCTTTTGTTTTTCACCCGGGATTTGTCTTTGCCTTGGCTTGCCTGGGTTGGGCGATGCTCCCAGCACTGGCCCAGGGCACCAGCGATGCCCCGGCGCGGGAATTCAAACTGACCCCATCGGCATATGTCAATGATGGAGGTATGCGCGCCACCGATGTGAATTTGCGTTGGCGCCAAGGCGCGCATGCCACATGGCTGGGCCACTACAGCAACAGCGATCAATTTGCACAAACCCGCGCGGGTTACGAATATGCCTGGCAAACGCAATGGGGTCAGTGGGTGCCTTCCTTGCAAGTGGCATCCATGGGCTTTGCCGGTGGATCGCTCAATTGGCAAAGCCCCGGTACGGTCTTCGGTTTGCTGGGATGGGGGCGCACCAATGGGCGGGACTACTACAACCTGAACTTTGATCCCAATGATTCGGTGCTGATCGGTGGCGGCTTCAAGTGGCGCGAGCAACATGTGTTCAATCTGTTGAACGTGAGCGACAACCGCTTTGACACAGGGCAGTCCGTCACCCATGCCAATTGGCGCTACAGCCCTCGCAACCATCAAAGCCTGGTACTGGACTTGGCCGTCAAGCAAGGCCGACCTGCGGCCAATGAGCCCGAGGTGCGAGGGCAAATCGTCTCATTGGTGTTTAACCATGGGCCGGTGTTTGTGCATTGGGCACAAGACCGCAAGGTCAATTTCAGCGACGACTCGCAGACCCGCATGGCGCTGGGTTTGCGTTTTTAAACCCAGGTCAGGGTAAAAAAGCCGGGGTCAACAAGCGCAGACCGATGGTGATCCAGGGTTGATCGCTGTTGCCACCCACCACACTGCCATAAGTGGTGTCGATTTGAATGCGTTGGGGTTTGATCCAAAAGCGCAAACCCAACTGGTATTGGGTGGGTGTGGTGTTTTCAGCATAGATTTCCGATATGGCAATCACCCGGGGCTGTAGGGGCCACTCACCGCCCAAACCCCAGGTCGGGCGTGAAGTGTTGTCGCGCCCATGTTGAATCCAACCCACGTTGAGATGCAAAAATCGATCTTCGCCCAAGGCGCGGGTGATGGGTGCATTGAAATACACATCGCGTTGTGGGGCATTGAAATCACTGGTGGGTTGTGTGTTGACAAAACCCAAGGTGGTGGACAACCCCCAATCGCCATCGCTCAAACGCAACCAACGCTTTTTCGCCTGACCCAGCAACAAAGACGAGTTCCAAGGCGTGTCTTCACTGCGTTGCTGGCCCCCCAACGACCATTCCACATCGGCCAAAAAATTACAACCCGGAATCGCCCATTGCTCGGTGCTGCTGCGATTGCGACGAACCCAGCTCTCGAGCTGGCAAGCCTTGGGGTCAACCACATTGGCATCATCGGTGTTCATGGGTCTGGCCGCATGAGACGCCTGTGGCAGCAAGGCCCATAACAGACAAGAGACAACACACCACAGGTTAATTCGGGCCAGGGAGTTTCGCTGCATGGTCATCAAAGGGGGTTAACGCAAAAAAAACGTGCCAAAAAAGATCAAGTAACTTAGCTGAATCGTGTGACGCAGGTGTGTCAGGTGTTTTCCGATTTGAACACCCGATTGTCTTTGTACCAAAGCACATACAACACGGGCAATACCACCAAGGTCAGCAAGGTGGCGGTGAACAAGCCCCCAATCACCACAATGGCCAATGGCCTTTGGGTCTCTGCCCCTATGTCATGGCTCAAAGCCATGGGCAGCAACCCCAAAGCGGCCAGCATGGCGGTCATCAATACCGTGCGCAGACGCTGCATGCCCCCTTCTTTGACGGCTTCGAGCACCGACAAGCCTGCGCTGCGCAATTGCTCAATCACGGTCAACAACACCACCCCATTGAGCACCGCTTGCCCTGACAAAGCAATGAATCCAATCGCGGCCGATACCGACAGTGGAATGGAGAAAATCCACAGCGCCACAATGCCACCTATCAATGCCAAAGGGACATTGATGAGAATCAATGCAGCGGTTTTGATGCTGCCAAAAGCATTGAAAAGCAAAACAAAAATCAGCAGCAAAGAGATGGGCACCACAACACTCAGGCGTTTCATGGCGCGCTCTTGGTTTTCAAACTCGCCAGACCAACTCACGGTGTACGTTTCTGGAATTTGCACATTTTTGGCGACCCGGGCTTTCATGTCAGCCACCACCGAGCCCATGTCACGACCTTTGATAAAGACACCAATGGCCATGGTTCGGCGGCCGCTTTCTCGGGCAATGTTCATCGCACCACTGGATTGGCGAATGTTGCTGACCGCACCCAAGGTGGTGTAGCCGCCGTCTGGGATCGCTATGGGTGTGCTGGCCAATTGGGAAATCGAGCGACGATCTTCCGCCAGGCGAACGGCCACGGCAAATTTTTTCTCACCCTCCCAAATTTGGGTGGCGGCCTTGCCTGCCAAAGCGGCCTCGATCACATCTTGTACATCGCTGACATTGAGACCAAAGCGGGCCGCTCGTTCTCGATCAATATCAATCACCAATTGCGGCAATTGGCCCAGGCGATCGACCTCGGCCCTTTGCACGCCTTCGACAAGTTTGAACTCGCGTTGCATGGCCTCCATGGTTTGTTGCAATTGCTGCAAGTTATCGCCGGCTACTTTGATGACGATTTGCCCTTTGATTTGCGAGATCGACTCTAAAACATTGTCGCGAATCGGCTGGGAAAACGCAGGGTCAATGCCCGGAATCACCGACAGACGGGCATCCATCTCTTCAATCAATTGGTTGCGCGTCAAACCTTCACGCCACTCTTCCACGGGCTTCACATCCACAAACATCTCGGCCATGCTCAAGGTTTTAGGGTCGGTGCCGTCCTCCGGTTGGCCAGCCTTGGAAACCACGGTTCGCACTTCGGGAATGGACTGCAGCGCTCGGCGGGCCAAGCGCAAAACCTGTTGCGCCTCTTGCTGCGAGGTGCTGGCGGGCAAATCCCAATTTACCCAAAAAGTACCCTCGTTGAGCTCGGGCAAAAACTCGGACCCTAGCCTGGAGCCCATCGCCAAGGACAAGCCAAGAAATGACAGCGCAATGGCAATGACTTGATTGCGGTGTTGCAAGGCCCAGTTCAGTATCCTCGCGTAGAAGCGCTTGGCCGAAGCCACCATGCGGTTGTCACCATGGGGAATTTTGGTGCGCAAAGTCCAGTACGCCAGCAAAGGGACCAGGGTCAGCGAAAAAATCAAAGAGCCTATCAGTGCGGTGGAAACCGATAAGGCCATGGGCTGGAAAATTCGGCCTTCGTGCCGCTGCAGCGCAAAAATAGGGATGTGTGCGGCAATGATGATGAGCATGGAAAAAAGCGTGGGGCGCCCCACTTCGATGGTGGCCGAGGTGATCAGATGGCGGCGCTCTTTGGCATTCATGCCTTCGCCACGCTCGGCCAAGCGGTGCATGATGTTTTCAATCACGATCACAGCCCCATCGACGATGATGCCAAAGTCCATGGCTCCCAAGCTGAGCAAGTTGGCAGGGACCCCCATGATTTTCAAGCCCAAAAATGTGGACAGCAATGCCAAGGGGATGATGACCACAACGGCCAGACTGGCCCGCAAGTTCGACAAGAACAAATACAGCACCAAGGCGACCAGCAAGGCGCCTTCGACCAAATTGCGAAACACGGTGGACAGTGTTTTGCCCATCAACCAGGTTCGGTCGTAGAAGGGGACCACCTGCACCCCTGGGGGCAAACCTCGCGAATTGAGCAGCTCTAAGCGTTCTTTGACATTTTTCAAAACCACGCTGGGGTTTTCACCTTTGCGCATGATGACAATGCCGATCACTGCATCGTCATCATTGTCTTGACCGGTGATGCCCAAACGTGGCACGGCACCTACTTTGATTTGCGCCACATCACGGATCAAAATAGGTGTGCCACTGCGCGAGCCCAGCACAATTTGGCCAATGTCATCGGCCGATCGCAACAAGCCAATGCCGCGAATGGCAAATTGTTGGGCACCTTGCGCCACATAACTACCGCCAGCATTTGAATTGCCGCGCCCCAGGGCATCCAATAAATTTTGAAAGGTGAGTTTGTATGCGCGCAGTTTGTCCAAATCCGGTTGGACTTCGTATTGCTTGATAAAACCACCCATGGCCACGACATCGGCAACGCCAGGGACCTGGCGCAAAGATCGCTCAATCACCCAATCCTCCAGGGTGCGCAAATCGGTGGTGCTCATGCCATCGCCGCGCACGCGGTAGCGCATGATTTCGCCCACGGGCGTGGCATTGGGAGCGATATTGGCCTGGGCGCCTTCTGGCAGGTCCACGCGGCTGAGGCGTTCATTGACCTGCTGACGCGCCAAATTCACATCGATGGCCTCGTCATAAGTGATGACGGTGTAGGAAAGGCCAAACTGGGTGTGTGAAAACACACGGATGGCATTGGGCAAACCCGACAGGGCCGTCTCCAGCGGCAGGCTCACTTGTTTTTCGACTTCCTCGGCGGCACGTCCCGGGTAGAGCGCGATGATGGTGACCTGTGTATCGGTCACATCGGGAAACGCCTCGACCGATAAGTTGGAGAAGGCCACCACGCCGGCCACCACAAACATCAACGTCGAAATCATCACCATCAAGGGTTGCTTGATGGAGAGCTCAATCAATTTGTTCATGGCTTGGCCTTGGGTTGGAGAAGGGGAGATTGCTGAGCCTCCTCCTGGGCATTGCGCAACTCGCGTTCCAACAACAAACCATTTCGGGTCACCACCATTTCGCCTGTTTTCAAGCCCTCTGCGACATAGACTTGTTGTGGTCCTTCATGGCTGAGTTTGATGTTGCGGGGCTCAAACACCCCTGGGGCGACCTGAATGAAAACGTAATTGCTGGTTCCGCGCAAAAAAACCGATGAGGAAGGAATCACCAAGTTGCCGCCCATGGGCCGTGAAAACTTGGCCGTGGCCAACATTTCGCCTTTGAGCAATTTGCTGGTGTTGTCCACGCTGGCGCGAACCTTGATGGTTCGGGTCATGGGGTCGATGGCATCTGAGGCGGTGATCACGCGCGCCTGAAAAGTCATGTTGGGCAAAGAGGCCACCGCCAGCTCTAACACCGTTCCGGGCTTCAATGACAACAGGTCGGTTTCTCTGGCATCGATCAGGGCCCACAAGTGGCTGGGGTTGGTCACGACATACAAAGGCGGGATACCTGGACCCGTCAAATCGGGGCGAACCTCTTGGCCAGGATTGAGGTTGCGCTCCACCACCGTGCCAGCGATTGACGAGGTCAAGCTCAATTCTTGATTGACATCGGCGCTGCTGCCATACAGCCGGGTGCGTGAATCGGCCCGCTGCCATTCGGCCGATGCCGCCTGGGCGTCGGCTTGGGCTTGTTCCCAATCCTTGCGCGCGATGATGCCCGCCTCCAACAGCTCTTGTTGGCGACGGGCATTTTTTTGGGTCACCTCGTAATAGGCCTTGGCTTTGGCCGCGTCGGCTTGGGCAACGCCAAAATCGGGAGAAGCAATGCGGGCGAGAACCGAACCCGCACCGACCGTTTGACCCACATCGGCCTTGATGTGGGTGACCCGACCCGAAAACGCTGCGTAAATGCGCTGGGTTTTTTCTTCGTTCCAAACCAATTTGGCGGGCAGTTCCACCGAGAGGTCTTGCCCGGGTATGGCGGCGGTGGTTTGCAACAAGGCCAACTGCGGATGTCCAGAGCTGAACTGGATTTGGTTGTTGGCGATGATCGGTTGGGGCGTGATCATCAAATGGGCAGGCTGTTCTTTGCATGCCGCGAGCACCGTGAAAGCCAGAATAACCAAAAATTTGGCGCGATGAGTCAAGTGCTGGTGATTCATAAACAGGGTGATTTGTGGGGGCTGATTCATGGCGGATGCGCGTCAACGCAGATCGCTGACATAACGAATTTGAATGGCGGCAATGGACTTGGCGTAATCTGCCCTGGCCTGTAATCGCTCAATCAAAATGGTTCGCAAGGTACGGCGCGCGTCCAACAAGTCGGTCAAAGACATGGCACCCTTTTGGTAAGCCAATTCGGCTTGCTGGGCCACTTGATGGGCCTGGGGGTAGATCACGGTGTCGTAATCGGTCCAACGCTGCTGGGCTGTCTCCAAGGCGCGTGTCCAACCCATGCGCTCGGACGCAAGTACAAGCCGGATTTTTTCCAATTGGTCGCGCGCTTGTTCCACTTGGGCCACAGCACGTGCAATTTCACCTTCATAGCCATAGCCCCATTGCAGGGGCATTTGCATTCGAACTTCCAACAGCCGATCTGATGTGCCTGGATAGTGGTCCACCGAACTGCCAATGGAGATGTCACTCTTTTTCAATGATTGCGCCAATTGCAGTGAAATTTCAGCAGCAGACAAGCGATCCATCGCGGCTTGTACTTCGGGAAGTTGGTCAACGCCATGGGCTTGAAGCGGGCTCAGCAGGGTGCCGGGATCCCATGCCGGGGGCCAGTCGGAAAGCAGTACCAATTGATCGGCGCGGGTCTGAATACCCAACACATTGGCCAACGCAATAGAGGCCCGCTTGCGTTCCAGATCGACCGACAAGGTGTCAGCCATCGCACGGCGTGCTTCTACAAAAATGCGTGCCTGGTCTTGGGCGGAAATATCGCCCGCCGCCAAGCGTTTGGTCGCAATGGCTTGCAACTCTTGGTAGCTGTTGGAGATGGCCTGTATCTCTGCATACTTGTGCTGGGCTGCCAGCAAATCAAAAAAAGAAGTGGCGGCTATCAATTGTTGCGACACCTTCATGGCCTTGAGCTCGGCCATGTTGGCGGCCAATGACTTTTCACTGGTCTGGGTTCTCAGCTCACGCTTTTGCCCACGTTCGAAAGTCCAATCGAGGCCAAAAGATTTGTCAATGCGTTGGTCTTGCAGCACCGAGCCGCTGCCGTTTCCATTTTGTAAATCGATGGAACTGGCCCTTGCGGTCAAGGTCGGCAATGGCGATCGATTGGCCGCCAACACGTCGGATTTGGCTGCCGCCACATTGCGCGTGGCCAAAGAAACGTCGATGTTTTGCGCGGATAAACGCAAAACTTCCTGGTACGACAAAGCTGGGACGGTGTCTTGTGCGTAAACCCCTGGACCCGCGATGGCGGCGACCAAGGCGAACCATACCCAGCAGGTGCGTGGCAATAAGGATGGATGTGACAACATGCCAGGTTTATCCCACAGGCAACCTGACCAAAAGCTGACCTGACGGTGAATTTAATGTCAAACCGGCTTAACATGTGGCGATCCACCCGCACACCCTCCGCACATGCGCATTTTGTTGATTGAAGATGACGAGGTGTTATCCAGTGTGATCGCCAAAAGCCTGGCGCAAGTTGGTAACAAAATCGATGTGGCGCTTGACGCCGGCACCGCTGCACAGTTGTGGAGAATGCAGTCCTATGACGCAGTGTTGCTGGATTTGAACCTGCCTGCAGGCCCCCCCAAAAGTGCAGCCCCTGCACATGGCTTGGATTTGCTGCGCGCTGCGCGCAGCCGGGGTGATCAAACCCCGGTGATTGTGTTGACCGCCCGTAACCGCACCGAAGAGCGGGTTGCGGGCCTGAACGCAGGTGCAGATGATTATTTGGGCAAACCATTTGACCTGGCCGAAGTGGAAGCGCGCTTGCGCGCGGTGGTGCGCCGCGGCATAGGTGTGCAAGATGTGGTGCAGGTGGGCCGCTTGGCATTGGATCGCCAATTGCGTCGACTTAGCCTGGCCGGACAAGACCTGGAACTGCCCAGCCGTGAGTTTGAAGTCTTGTGGGAGTTGATGAGCCCACCCGGGCGGGCGGTGCCCAAGCGCGAATTGGCGGAAAAGCTCTCGGGCTTGGACGAGTGGTTGGGCGATAACGCCTTGGAGGTGTTCATCTCTCGATTGCGCAAGCGTTTGCAAGGCAGTGGCGCGGCGATTCGTACCTTGCGTGGCATTGGATATGTGATGGAAGCACAGCCCGATCAGGTGGCACCATGAACGAACACTCCATCCGCACCCGGTTGCTGCAAAACATTTTGGTTCCCCTGGCTTTGACGTGGTTGGTTTCCAGTTTGTTGGTGATTGCCTTGGCCAGCCATTTTGCGCAGAAGGCGTTTGATCGCAGCTTGCTCGACGATGCTTATTTGTTGGCCAGTCGCGTGGTGCTCGGTTTGGACAAAGGCGGCATGAAGTTGGAACTCAAACTCACCTCACAAGACCTGGGTACGGTTTTGTTTGATCAGAGCGAATCCGTTTTTTTTGCCATTTACAACGAGCAAGGCGAATTGGTGGCGGGTCATCCCGGCCTGGTGTCAGCCCATGCAGCCATTGAGAGAGCGCCAGTCTTTGAAGACATATATTTCCAAAACAAAACCATGCGAAGTGTGATCTTGCATCGGTTTCAACCGCTTAATTTTTATGTGGTGGTGGCGCAAACCACCGAGAGCCAAAGCGATTTGCTGCACAGCCTGTTGTGGGTCACTGGTGTGCCCCAAATCGTTTTGTTGGTGCTGCTGGGTTTGGGTTTGCGCCGCGCCATCCAAAAGGAAATTGACCCTTTGCTGCATTTGGAGCAAGGCATTTTGAGCCGGGATGTGAGCGACTTGAGCCCCTTGACAGACATCCGCGGTTCGCGCGATGTGCGACGCTTGGCTGAGGCATTCAACGATTTGTTGCGGCGATTGAAAGATGGTGTGCGCGCGCAGCGCGAGTTCACCGGCAATGTCGCCCATGAGTTGCGAACCCCGCTGGCCGGCATCCGCGCATTGGCTGAATATGGGCTCCAACAAGAAGACCCCCAACAATGGCACGCGCAGTTGCAAGCGATTGTCAAAAGCGAGGAACGTGCGACCCACTTGGTCGACCAGTTATTGGCCTTGGCCTATGCCGATGAGGCAGAACAAGGTTTACCGCTGCAGGTATTGCGCTTGGACACCCTGGTGCGCGAGGTGGTCATCCGTTATTTGCCAAAGGCCCATGCGATGGGCGTGGATTTGGGCGCTGAAGGTTTGGAAGAAGCCATCTGGGTGATTGGGCTGCCTGCTTTGATCGAGGGCATCTTGGTCAACTTGATCGACAACGCCTTGAGGCATGGTCAGCCTGCCGATGGTTCAGCCGCCTGTGTGACCGTTGCATTGACCCTGCCCGTCGCTCCGGGACATGCGATAGCGAACACCCAGGTCGTCCTGTCAGTGACCGACAACGGGATGGGCATTGCACCCTCGCAACAAGCGCTGGTGCAAGCACGCTGGCAACGCGCAGACGCCCAAGCAGCCGTCAAAGGAGGTTTTGGTTTGGGCCTGTCCATCATCAAAGCCTATGCCCATTTGCTCAAGGCGCCAGTCCAATGGTTGTCAGGCCCCAGTGGCAGTGGTTTGCAGGTCCGCCTTTATTTGACCAAGGTGACCAGCCCGGCGCATCCTGTTAAAGTCATGCCAACCCTTGTTTGAAAGATGAACCATGCCCCGCGTTGAAGCATCTGCCCCCCCACCCATCAGAGAACTCAAAACCGCGCCACGCCGGGAGGTGAGAGACGCACCTCGTGCAGAAGCTGCGGTGCGTGAAAAGCCGGCGCCAGCGGCCAAACCCGAGCCCAAAATTGAGTTGTACGAGCCGGCGCGCCAATCAAAC
>Ga0214923_10004179_pt1 | contig 17641 bp, 6 predicted proteins | sample LL1510_MetaG_FD_177993 | JGI IMG/M metagenome (GOLD analysis project Ga0214923, IMG submission 177993) | Freshwater microbial communities from Lake Lanier, Atlanta, Georgia, United States - LL-1510 | ecosystem: Environmental > Aquatic > Freshwater > Lake | place: USA: Georgia | collected 2015-10-15 | reverse complement strand
GCGTCATTCCGGACACGGGTCGGAACCTTACCAACCCCCTGTTTTCAGGTTCTCCCGGATGGACGGGTCGGGATCCGAGCTCGCCCGTTCCCGCAGGAATGCCGTGACCTCGGGGTTCTGGCTCACTCCGAGGAGCGTGTCGACACAGGCGGCGCGGACCTGATTTTCCGGGTCCGACCGTCCCGCATTCATCAAGGACTCGATCACCCCGGACCGGGTGATCCGGTATTTCAGGCCCGAGGCCGAGGAGGTACGGACCAAGGGCGATTCCGATGTGTTTTTCAACGCTTTGATCATGACCTGGAGGGCGTCATCGGTTGGAATAAAGCGCATGGAATGAACCGCCTCGGCACGAACCACGGGATCCGGATCATTCAAGGCCCGGGTGATCTCCGGAAGAAACACCGTGGACCGTGCATTCCCCATGCCTGCCACGATCACCTGCCGGTTTGCACGCTCGGCCTCCTCACCGCTTCCGAACACCGGGGTGTTGGCATTGTATGCGGTCTTGAAAAGCTCAATGACCGCAGGATCACCGTCTCTCGAGATCGCCGCCCCGAGCGCCAAGGTGGCGGGGTTCGACACCTCGCGGTCCGCACCTCTTGCAGTCCGGATCAGCTCGTTTTTGACCTCGGGAATCAGGGGCGTTGTGCCGATCGCCCAGGCCGAGAGAATCTTTTTACGCTCGCCCTCAGTGGCACCGGAGTGATAAAAATCGAGCATGGCCTTCTGGGCCTCTGGACTTCCCTGATACCCGAGGGCGCCGAGCAGTCCATCCCTCATCCGGGGCTCGGAGCTTTTCCGGAGCTCGGCAATGGCTTCAGTGACCAGATCCGGCCTCAGCTCGAGCGCTTCGGTCATTTGCATGAAGGCCTCTTCTTCGGCAGCCCGGACCAGGTTCTTCGGGACTCCTTCCGCCGGATGGGCCATCTTGATTTTTCGAAGCAGCTCCTCCCAGTTCTGCGGAGTGAAGTCGGAAGGATTCTTCGAGCTTGCCTGCTGAAGGCCGATCTTCATGCCTCTCCGGAAACGGGCAAGATCCAACTCGAAAGGGAATTCTTTCGAAAGATCCGCGAGATCCCCCTTCTTTGCGGAGGCACTCCAAAGCAAGTTCTCGAGGGTCTTGATCACGGCACTCGCCCCACCGGGCTTTGGCACGGTGGCCGAGGAGCGGACCTCGAGGGATTTGGGACGGCCGGCACTTTTGTCCCAGACCGCGGTGATCTCCTGCTCGAGGAAGCTTTCACTCCGGCTGAGTCGCCACACCTGCTCGTCCGCTCCGGACTTCAGGGCCTGCGCCTGCATTTCAAACACTCGCCCGACAAAGGGCTCGACCTTCACCGTTCGGGAGCCCGACTCGATTCCGGGTCTCGGCATGAAGGCGGTGAAGAGGACCTTCAGGATCGCTTCAAGACCGGGGCGATCTGCCGGCTGGTCCGGGCGCTTCAGGTGAATCGACTTGATTCCGCCATTCGGAGAAACCGTGAGGACCAAGGAATCATGAAACCGGGTGCCCAGGCCCGACGGTGTGACTGCGATCCGGTAATACCCCTGATTCAGATTGCCCGGATCGAGGAGGAGACCGAAATTCGATGGCTGGTCGGAATTCGGCTTGGCGCTCACTCCCTCAAGAGCGGCCCGGTACCGGATTTGAAGCGACTCCCCTTCTTTGAAGCGGAAGTCGTAAGGGCCGGGAGTCGACTTGGCATCGCGATACCCCGGGAGTTCCCGCTCCGGATAGGATTTCGGCTTCAGATGTGGATTGTCCGAAAAGAACCGCGCGGAACTTTCGGGCAAGACCACGCGTCTTTTGAAGGCGACATAGCCTCCGATCATGGCAGTCGCCAGAAAACCCCCAAGCACGGCCTTCGGGATCTTCATGCTTTTGCCCTTCGTGTTCCGGTCACTTCTTCGCTATAAAGCGCTCTGCGCACCGGCACGCCCTGTTCGAGCGCCTCCACCAGCAGTTCCCCATGCTCGCCGATTGAAACATAGGTTCCCGCTCCTCCGGTGCCGCTTCTCGGATCCGTCCAGGTGATCGGATCTCCGGTCCGGTAGAGCGAGTGGCGCTCATACTGAAACCGCAGCTCCGCCATCGAAGGCTCATGATTCAAGGCTTCGAGCATCTGCTCGAGAGCGACCTCGGCAAATTCGGGATACACCGCTCCGGGGAAGGCCTCTTCGATCGAAATCGCCTTCCGCTCCTTGAGGACCGGACTCGAAACAATATTGATCCCGATTCCCGCGATCACGCCATCCTCGACCTTTTCACAGAGAATCCCGCCCAACTTGAACTCGCCCCGGTACATGAGGTCGTTCGGCCACTTCACGCGCAGCGCGGTCAAAGGGAGGTTCATGCCCTCGAGCACGTTCATGGCGGTCGTTGCGATCCAGTGGGGGATCCAGGTGACCGGCATCGAATAGTCCCGGATAAGGATGGAGGCATACAAGTTCCCGGCACGCGAAACCCACTCGCGGCCCATGCGTCCCCGTCCCCCGGTCTGCGTGTTCGCCCGGATCGCCTCGAGATGCGGCACGAAACTCCCGCTCTTCAGAAGGATCTTCATCTCATCCTGGGTGCTCTCGACGGTTTCCTTGAATCGGATCATGGCTACTTTCTTTTCAGGCACTGCAGCACCTGGATCTGTTTTTCGTTCCTCACGGTGATTCCCGGAATATCACACTTGTCGGCCACAAAGAACCGGTAGGTACCCACCGGCAAAACAAAGGGGAAGTTCGTAAGATAGTTCCCGATCGGCTTTCCGTTGCCGTCAATCACATGAATTCCGATATTGGCGGGGTGGCTGACCTGCACAATGCCGATCGTGTCCATGCCGAGCTCATGCCGCGCTCCCGGAATGATCTTGTACTTCTTGTTCACGAACTCGAAGAAGGGCGGGGCTGATATCCGGATGTCGTACACCCCGGACTTGACCACGGCAGGCTCGTCGCTCGAGAAGCTTTGTATCACCTTTTTGTCTTTGTTCAGGATCTCGACATCGAGGAGGCCCTTGAAGAACTTCACCTCGAGCAGCCCGTTCCCCTGAACCTTCAGCACCACCTTCTTTTTGGGAGGAATCGTGAACTCCTTGAAAGGGTAAACGGGATCGAGCATCACATCGGCACTATAAGTCCCGGGCGGGATGGTCACCCCGTTGGACGCGACGAAATCACGAAGGTAAACCCTCTCCCCCTTCTTGAGCTCGTAGAGCTTGACCACCACATTGGGATCGGGAGCCTCGACCAAAAGATTCGGCCCCTTATGGTCCGTCTTTCCCCCAAGGCCGATCTCATTTGAAATATCCTGAAGCGACTGCGAGAGCTGCTGCGGATTCTGGGCACCGAAGGTTTTTCCGAGACACCTCAAGCGGTCGAGATCCTTCGACTTGTCACTCAGCCCGATCCCGGTGACAAACATCTCGAGGTCTACCACCTTCTCCTGGATCGCCTTTTGCAGGATCTCGCAGCTGTCGCCGCCGCAGGTTTCCTCGCCATCGGTGAAAATCATGATCCGTTTCGGGCCCGGATAGCCCCTGAGCTGGTTGATCGCGATTTCGAGCGAGTTCGCAATCGGCGTCATTCCGATGGGGGCGAGCTTCTTTACCGTATCGTCTATCTTGGAAAGGTTTCGCTCGCCCGGCTGGATGGCAAGGTAGGTGTCTTCACAATCCTCCTTGCGGCGCGAACCGTACACCACCATCCCGACTTCGGCTTTTTCGCGCCACTGGTACCGGAGGTATTCACCAAAGAGCTTCTTTGCATAAAACATCTTTGAATGGTGGCGATCGAGGAGTTGCCCCATCGATCCGGAGCTGTCGAGGAGGATGATCACCTTCGGCTTGATCCCGCCCGCAAGATCCGCATCGGCATACTCGACACTCGATTGAAGCTGCTGGAGTGCCGGAATATCGAACACTTTTTGGTCCGGCGCGGGAGCAGGCTCCTTTGCCTGCGGAGTTTTTGCGGGAGCCGCAGGAGAAAGGCCCGCGAGCATCCCCGTCATCGAGATGACCGCCATTCCCTTCATCAGCCACGCGCGAATGACCGGTGCCTTGCCCACTCTCACCGCTCCACCGCCTTTTTCGGATTGAAGATGAGATCAATCGGGTCGTCGATCCGGAAGCCGAAGACGAAACGCACGTCGACCTCCTTTTCGGTCGCACTGGATCCCTCTGGAATGGTTGCCGGAAACGGCTGGGTCGACTGCACCGTCGGCCCCGTGAACTTCAAAGACGAGCTCACATACCCCCCGGATGCCTCCGCGAACCAATGATTGAAAACCGGAATGAATCCAAGATCGGCAACCAGCGACATTCCGGCACGCAGCTCGTAGGCGGTGGAGCCGGTGGAGGAACTTCCGCGAGAGATCGCATCATCCGTCACGGTGTAGAGAGGGTAATATTTGGCTCCGACATACAAGCGATCGAGCTGGATGAACGATTCGCCCCTCTGCCGGACCCAATCGGGCCTTTTGAACCAGAGGACCGCCTTCACTCCCGCTCCGAATGCACCCATCTTGCTCGAAATCAGACTCTCGTCTGGATTGTCAGTCGTAAAGGTCCGGCTGGCCGTGTCGATCTGGGCCTGAATCTCGAGCTTCTTTTTGAGAAACGGGCCGAAGCGGTAGGCAAACGTGAAGTGGCTCACCGACTCGCTCGAGTTCACCCGTTTGTTTTGGAAGGTACGGGTGGGAAAGTTGCCGCTGAACTTTTCATATTCGATCCCGACCGGGGCAAAGCTTGAGAAGTACGCGAACCGGACCGGGGCAAAACGATACCCGCTCGATGACTTCGCATCATTCACGACACTGTTGGTCGTTGAGGAGAGATTGCCGTAGAAGAGCCCCGTTCCGGCTTCGAGGTACCCCGGAAGATCCGGCTTCTGGACCACTTCCGGATCCATGGGCATCAGGAAATCGAACTGATCTTTTTTGTCTCCCGCTCCGAAAGCATTGGGATCGGCCATCGGGGCGGCAAAATCACCCTCGTGGGGGTATTTCACGACTCCGTCCTTGTCGAGCTCGACCTCGAGGAGGAGGCCGGCCCCGCCCCGCACGTGTGATTCCCCGCGGACGAGCCCGGTGGCAATCATGTCGAGGCGCACCCCCCTTTTCCTGAAGAAGAGGATTTGGGTTTTGTTCGCAAGCGATTGATCGCCGGGAAGCGACACCTTCACGATCCCTTCTGATTCGGAGACCACTCTCATGGCACTTTTCAGGATCCGCTCCATCTTGGGGGCGAGCAAGCTGTTCGCAGCCGACGTGCCCGCGCCTTCTGATGGGGAGGGCGCCGCCCCCACCCCTTCTGCACGCACATCCGCAACCACCCCGAAAACGGCACATATATAGGATAGGGTCAGAACCGAACGCGGCAGGATCAATCGAATGCGGAGCGCAAGCTTTGGAATCTTCACCGGATTTCATTCACAACGATACCACACTCTTCGTTGCTTTCGCGGGACTTGTTCAATCCCGCACCCCCTCAAATAGCCCTGCAGGGAGAAAATCAATAAAACTCCATAATTTCGTGTATTTAAACAAAAAACAACCCAAAGCAACCCAAAAACGCCCTTTAGGATAGTTAAAGTCCCCGAACCGGTTCTGCCGATAAGAGTTCATGAAAGGTAGGACCGGGGTGACACAGTTGACGCTCGAGACACAAAAAACCTATCCTTATAGTCAGGTAATGGGGCTCGTCCTCGGGGGTTTTGTGAAGGCGTTCACTGCTGCATCGCGCTTGAAATCGGTTGTCACGGGAGCTGTGCTCTCGGCGACGGTCTTTTTAATTTCGGCCTGCAGCGGGGTCGGCTACCAGGGCGGGCTCATTCCCAGCACCTTCACGGGCATCAGCTCTGCAAAAGCCGTTTCTCCCGCCTCCATCCAGCTCAACTGGAACACCTACCCGGGCGCCTCCAAGTATTTCGTCTACACTCCCGAGAGCAATGCGGCGGCCTACACCAGCGCCCTGAACATGTACCTCTTCACCGAATCCAGCGAAAACGGCTCCAACCAGTACAAAGACTACCGCTTCTCGGTCACTGCATCCGATCCCACCACCGGCAAGGAATTCGGTGAGCGTTCCAACTACGCATCTGTCAGGCTCCTTCCCCACTTCGTTTTCGATCAAGGCGCCTCTCTCACTCCCCTCGGATCCGGAACCTCTGCGGTCAAGGTGACGTGGACCGCCCTCTCGAACGACATCACTTATCTGGTCTACCTCGGACAGCGCGATCCGACCGGCGATGTCCGCTACACCTTTACCGCAGCCAGCGCCACGGTCTCGGGCACAGGCCAGGCTCTGTTGACAGGGCTCAGCCAAGGCATCGAATACTGCGCATTTGTCGTCGCCACCTATTCAGACGGGCTCGTCGATGCACCGGATGGATCCAAGCTGCGCGTCACCGGCGCTCCGGGCCAAACCTTGAGTGATCTCCTTCAAGCGGACTACAACGCAGGCAAGACCGACCCGACCCGGAGCTTCATCTCGAGGAAGCAACAGTGCAACTACACCTTGGCGGATCAGGGCACTGCCCAGAACGTGAAGGTCTTCGCACAAAAAGCCTTCATGACCTCCCGCCCTCAGTTTTACGCCGACCATTCGTCTGTTCCCTTCACCGCCAACGTCAGTACGAAGGTCTACGTGGTCAACGACGCCACCCAACGCGCAACTTTGATTGCATCCCGCACCTCCGGCTCCGGCACCTTGCAATCCACCTCGGATCTTCCGCCCAACCGGTACCACTTCTTCGCCATTGCCGAAGACGCCGACACCAAAGCTCAGGCACGAATCGAGATTCAGCGGGGCACCGAAGACGCTCCCCCCGAATCCGCCCTGAAGCGCCAATGGTTCTATGTCCGTGCGCTCGGGAAAAACGAAGATCCGACGCAGCCCAAAGGATATTATCCCGTCAAGCAGCAAGGCGGTCGCGGCCCCCAGTTCCTCGGGGAATCGGTTGCGGCAGGCGACTTCAACTGCGACGGAAGAATGGACCTCGCCGTCTCGGTGCCGGCCGCGCTCACTCTGGGCAGCAACAATCGCCCCTCCAACGCCGGACGCATCCTCGTCTACTATGACTTCAACCAGAGTTCGCCCGACTCCTCGAATCCACAGGTCATCTCGATCGAGGACCTCCGCTCGGGGACCACCAATCTCGGTCTCGGCCAAAGGTACAATGTGGATGGCGGCCCGGCGCTGGTCGTCGGGAACTTCAACGGCGACGACGAGACCACGAGCATGGGAGGCAATCTCAATCCGAATGCGTCCCAAAATCACCGGTGCGATGACCTTGCCGTGACGACGGCCACCGGTGAGCTGTTCGTGTTTTTCGGAAAACGGCCCGACCCGGCATCGAACGATGCGGGAGGACTTTATGCAACGCCTCCCCTGACCCTCACCTCCGATTCGGACTTCATGCCCGGCAGCTGCGACCCCATGAACATCTGCGTTCTCGAAAAATTCACCTTGGTAGGAACCTATTTCATCAATCAAATGACCGTGGGCGATTTCGATGGCGATGGGTTCGACGACCTCGCGGTCGCAACCAAAGCCGGAGCCATTTGGGTCTTGCGGGGAACGCCCTCCGGACTCTTGCCCCCGGCCGGAACCATCAACTCCTACTCGGCCTTCACCCGATTTCCGCTGATCTCTGAAACCACACTTGGCAGCAACAGCCAGCCTCCCACAGCGATCGCGACCATGAAAAACTCCTACTACTCCAACCCGAACCAGCGGATCCGCGACACCCTGTGGGTCGGCTTGCCGTCACCCACTCTGAAGATCTGCCGGCCCACATCTTCGGGCACAGGCCTGAGTTTTGCCGGTGACGCCGCTCTGGGTCTGACCTGGGACTGCAGCTTGGAGGTGCCCGCCCCGTTGGCAGACAGCTCGACCAGAGCCAAGAGTTTCGGGAGATCGCTTGCGGGAATTCCCAATGCGCTTCTTTATACCCCGAGCCTGATCGCCGATCCTGAATTTGCCACTTCGCCCAAGTTTCCCAACTTCGGGAACTACTCCAACTCAAGCTGGTATCTGGGAGCGCCCGGCGCCGTTGCGGTCGGATCGAGCGGCGCTGTTTACGTTTATTTTGCGGTGGCCAACCCGGGAAGTGTGGGGACCGGCAGCACTCCGGGTTACAAGACTTCTCTGACCCGGGACGCACTCGGGGAAAACCGGAACAAATGGCTGGAGTATCTCGCATCGAGCGCCTACTCGAACCTCATCTCCTTGACTTCCGATCCCTGCTCGGTCCAGGGCGCGCTCGGAAGTCCAACCAAGCCCCAGAGTGTGGAATCTTGCAGAATCCTGAAGATCGCACCCGCCACTATTGACGGCAATTTCGGGGCCATGATCGCGGCACTCCCCGGAGACTCCACCCCGGATGCGAGCACCCCGAAAGACACGAACCTCGCGGTCATCACCAAAAGTTCCAGCGCATCGTATCTTCAATCAACTTTCACGAATGTCGGAAAAATCACCCTGTACCAACAGGTGGCCAATCCGGGGATGACGTCCGCCCTGAATGACGGAACGAGCACGACCAACTTTGCAATGAACTCGAGCGGGTATTCCGGCACACTCAGGACCACCCTGTCGTACGACCTTCCTTTGACCAATGGCATCTACTTCGGCCAAGGGGGAATTGCCGGAGGGAACTTCTTGGTGAAGGACTCCGGTTCCACCGACATTGCCGTGGGAATTCCGTCGCTTCAAAAAGTGGTCACAAGTCCGAATCCCGCAACAGTGCCCGCGAACGGGGCCGTGATGGTGAACTTCTCGGTTTCGGGAAATTATCTGAACTACAAACCCGGGCAATCGCCGTCGACCCCTTCGAGCTGGCACCTGATCAATCCGAGCATCGGACAAGAAGGCGGTGTTCTTGCGGACCAGGCCGTGAATATCGGCAATGTGAACGGAAACCAGGATGGAATTCCTGCCATCGCCGTCCGGAACTTCCGGGCCACCCAGAACTCGATCGAGATCCGGAACGGGTCGCTCGCCAATGGATCCATCCGTTATGATTCTCCGGGAACCACGCTCCAAATCGATCAGGATCCCACGGTCGGCTACCGCTTCTTCAGAATCGGCAAGATGGCGAAGTACTTGCCGGACGCCTACTTTGCGACCGGCAAAACAGCGTCGTATATTTTATTCAAGCAAAACGGACAGATCTCGGATGGAACCCCCACCGCAGCGGTGTCGGAGTCCGGGGGGGGGCAGCCCCGACGCCTCACAGCGGGCAACGGAGGCCTTCCCTTCGGAGATCAAAACTTTTTCAACTCCGAGTTGACCAACACCGACAAAAATCATCTTTATTCCCTCTCGAATTTTGCGGCTGGCGACTTTAACGGCGACGGCTACCAGGATCTCGCCATCGGCTACTACATGGCCTTGGACGACAGCGCTGTCTCAGGATCCGGAAAGGGCGCGGGGCGGGTGCTGGTCCTTTATGGCGGCGGCGAAGACGGGTTGCGCACCCGTCCGGACTCGAACGGAAGTTACCAACTGACGGACACCAACACCTTCAGCGCTTCGAACCCTTGCACCCAGAGCGGATCCTCTGTGACCTATTGCAAGATCCAGATCCTCTCGACACCCGAAAAAGACAATTCAAACAATCCGATTCTTGACAACAACTTTGGTACGACCTTGCTCTCGTATCCGGTCATGTGCGGCACGAGGAGCGCCTCGATGCTCCTGGTAAGGGGATCGCCTGTAGCTAACACCAATACCCGAACCTGGGTGTACAAGCCTGCCTGCATGAGCACGCCGGGCGATGCAAGCAATCCGCCCGACTTGAGCGGACTGAAACCCGACGCGGCAAAGCTTACGAGCGGGAGCACCCCGGCCTTCTCGAGCAGCTTCGGCACCTCGATGACCCTGCTCCAGAACAGCAACATCAAGGAAGGTTTGCCCTCGGATCCGATGGTGGTGGCGACCGATCCGGGCAATAAGTCCCTTTTCGTCTATTCGTACGATGCCTCGTCCGGGTCGTTCCAAATGATCGATCAATTCTCTTACGGAACCCTCACCTCGAGCCCTTTTATAGCAGGACCGAACTCGGTCGACCCGCTTCCTCCGGGCTTCGGCACGATGGTGGTCGATGCGGGCGATCTGAACGGTGACGGCTATCACGACCTCGTGGTGAACGTCGCGAGCCTGAAGCGGGATGACGGAGGCGCCATCACCGATCAGGGCGGTTATCTGATCCTCTTCGGCGGTGACCAGGGAGATGCGAACTCGTCACCTTCGGGCCTCCGTTGGCGCAACTCCTCGGGCAAGATCATCACTCCCTCTGCCAATGCCACCAATGTCGATTGCTACACCAAGCGGGACTCCGTCTCCGGATCGGTCAAATCCTATTGCAACCCGCTCCTGTTTTATCTCCCCCAGCCTTATCTCGCATCGAGTCCGCTTGCCTTCGCAAGAAACGGCAGATACGAGCGCACCTGGCTGAGTCCGTTCTCTGTGATCGGCAACCTGAACCTCTCCAACACACGGAATCCAAACGAAGTCGATTATTCAAACCTGAGCACCATCCTCATGGCCTCACCGGGGAGGGATGGAACCGATGTGGATTCGAGCACCAGAATGCTGAAGGCGGGGGTCTTTTATGTTCTTCCGTGAGCTGAAAAACACTTCTTTGAAGTGGCTCCTTTTTGCGGTGGCGGTTTCGGGCTGTTCGGGTTCGCTCGACGGGGGGAGCCTCCTTGGATCCTTCACCGGGATCTCGAGCGTGAGGGTTCTCGGGCCCGAAAAAATCGAAATCTATTGGCAAATCCGCTCCTCCTGCATCCAGTACCGGATCTTTGACCTGACCAAGAACTCCCAGGCTCCGATCGAGGAGGCGACTCTTCCTCCGGTCAAACTCTCCGCCCCGAAAATCAGCCCGGCCACGCATTACACCTTTTCAGTCGGCTGCGTCGATTCGAGCGGCAACGTGAGCGGGCTCGGGATCAACCTGAGTGCCGATTCCCTTCCCAAGTTCACAGGAGAGCTGACCGGAAGCCTCGACGGAATGCCGCCCTACCGCACTCCAAAACTCTCATGGAGCTATCCTACAGGCACGATGACCACCTTCGAGGTGTATTACAAGGAAGCGGCCTACCCCGGGGACCACTCCATCTGGACCTTGCCCGGAACCGCCTCCAGCGGCTACTCCGGCAATCTCCTCTGCCAAACGATGTCGAACCAGGTGGTGATCGGTCCCGGCAGCAGGGACTGCGATACCACCGCGCTCCTGAGCGGTCATCTCTACGACTTCAAGGTGGTGGCGCGGTATCCCGACGGGAGCCGTTCCGTCGACTTCGCCAGCAGCGCCACCGCGGCGCAGATCTTGATCGATCCCAAGTTCACCGAACCGCCCTGCACCTTGACCTATCTCGGAATGGGTTCGTCGAAAGCAAATGCACGGCTGACTCTGCGTTGTGAAACAAACCAACCCGGATCGCAGTGCCCGACCAGCATCAGCGCACAAGCCTTCCAGTATGATCCGGTAAGCCACAGCGAAACCGCAATTTCGGAACGCCTCGACGGGAATGGATCCATCTCGTTCAGCCCTGCCCCCAACTCCGGAATCAAGGACCACGAAATCCAGAATCTCGAAATCAAATATCAGTGCAAGGATGTTTCGACCAACACCAGCAGCCAGCTCGTGGTTTTCTACGACGGTTTGCCCGGTCACAATCCGGTTCCGAAGCTCAAGTACGCAAGCGACCGCTATGAGGCGGCTCCCCCGAAGGCATCGAGCGATTCCCCGACCTATCTCGGCAGAAGCACGGCCATCGGCGACTTCGACTGCAACGGGGAACCCGACCTTGCGATCGGCCTTCCCGATATTTCGATCAATGCGGACGGTTATGCCAACACCGCTCCCCAGTCCGGTGCGGTCCGTGTTCTTTACAACTACAAGATGGACGGCGCCAACATCTCTTACGCCTACTCCAAGTACATCTCTTTCAATGATCTCGATCAATACTCCCGCTTCGGCGCCACGCTCTCGGTCGGGAACATCAATCGCGATTATCGCGCAATCGAGCACAACAAAAAACTCCAATACTATTCCTGCGACGATCTGATTGTAGGCGCGCCCGGAACCAAGGCGGGAGCAGGGTTTGCCGTTGTCTTTTTCGGACACGAGGGGGGTCTGGTCTCGACCGACCGGTACAACGGCAACCTCACTTTGAATGGTCCGTCTTGCTCTGGGACCGTTTGCAATCCGGTCAAACTTCAAGCGACCAAGGATTCAGACCAAAATAACCTGAAAATCGACCCTTCGACCCACGGTGGTCAGTTCGCGGCCGTCAACGACACCTCGGCCGACAACTTTGCGAGCGCACTCACCTACGCCGGCGATGTGAACGCGGACGGATATGGCGACGTCGCAATCGGATTCCCGGGCTGCAACTGGGACGGGCTGGCAATCAACAATGAAAAACTCACGGTCACCAACAACGGTTACACCTACACCCGGCTTCCGACCCCCCCACCCCAGCAGGTGGGATGCGTCTACCTCTTTTGGGGCGGGAAAAACGGAATCACGCCGGTCGATATGGGCAAAAATCCGTATTTTGCGATTGACTCCACCAACCCGGGTCCGGATGGCAGACTGATTTCTCCTTACGCAAAAATCTATCCCCCCTTGCCGCAAAACTACATGCGCTTCGGCGCATCGCTGAGCGGGGGCGGGGACGTGAATGTCCAGCTTCCGGTACCGGTGGTCCCGTCGGGCGCCCTTCCCAGCGACCCGGACGCCCAGGGGACTGTGTCGTACCCTGTGATTCTCGCTTCCGGGTCGGATCTGGTGATCGGTGCGCCGGGGTTCAGCTACTCGGATCAAACTGCGCTCAATGTGGCGGGGCAAATCACAATTCCGGCTGCATGGAATCCGACGGGCCTGGATACGGATCCGCTGGTGCGGAATGTCTATGGAACCACTTCCAAGTGGACGGCCTACAACGGCTCTGACAATGATCTCGGCATCCGGAACCCCCTGGCCACGGCTCCCCTGAACTATGCCTGGGACCCGAATCCGGGCAGCGCCACCGCCACTGACTTTGTATTCCGGAACAGCATGAACATCAAAGCCATTGCGAACGCCTCGACCGGCATTGCTTTCCTTTATCTCGGCCGGCATGCGATGAAAACCTACTCGCTCTCCGCGCGTCTTGATCAAGACCTTTTCACGACCGACACCGGGGGCATCTTGGGCCAGGCGGGTGCAATCGACTCCGTCTTTTCGAGATTTGCCCTGGATGTCCGGAGCAGGGGACCGGGTGGAAGGCAGATCTTTGCCGAGAGCAATCCTGATCCCGCCAAAATGAAAATCCTCAACGACCCGAAGGTTTCGCCCCGCGAGAGCTTTTACAACTGCGGGAACAGGGGAAACACCTACAAGGATTCGACAGACTCAGGCTACGGGGTATTCCATCATGTCTCGTGCATGGCCGGACGGAACAACTTCACGGTGATTCATCCCGAGCTCGGAGCCGCCAGCACTGTGGTGAATAATTTCGGTTCGAATGTCGCGATTCTGGGAGCTCCCGAAGAGAACTCCATGGCCCTTTACAATATCGAAAGCGCAGACACCATTACCGACGTTTCCGGGCTTTTTCAGGACTCCAACGACTCCAGCTCCTATGTTTACCAATCGAACCTGCCCCTCAGGATTCATGAGCGCATCCGCGGAACCCGCCTCTGGGGCCGGCCCTTCCCGAAGGTGGGCGTCGACGACGTCCTCGGCACCAGAAACTTCACATTCACGCCTGTCAGGGAACCGGTAAAACAGAGTCTCAGCACCAAGCCCGCTGCAGTCCAATCGGTCAAACAACGGCCGATGGGAACCGATCTGAACCAGGACGGGTATGCCGACGTGGTCGTCTCGTCTTCGAGTTCGATTTATACTTTCTTCGGAAACTACGCTGCCGACTTCAGCGCTACCTCGACCTTTCTTTCGGCAAGCAATCCCTCTCTTGCCGCAGGAACGAACGTCGAAACTCCTGCAACCGCCACTTATCCTGGCCAAAGCGCGGCAGTCGCAGCAAGCAAGGTCTGCAAAACCCTCCAAAAGGACCTGATCATTTCGCAGGAAGGCACGGCGGCCAACTCGACGGTCAGCGCGAAACTCACCGAAGTCTACCCTTACTACTCCACGGGATCGGTTTTTCCGAAATACATCGGCGACTCCGACGATGGCACCGGAGGCCTTTCGTTGGGATACGGACCCTTATCCCGATCCTCTTTGAACGGCTGTACCCCGCAAAGGGTCTCGACCTCCCTCGGTGCGGCGCAGTCCCTGAGCGTTGCCCGGGTTTCGATCGAAGACGGAATCCCCGATCTCATCGCAGGATTCGGAACCAAGGCCACGAACCTCGTCACCCAGTACACCCACAGCTCGAACCTGAAGGGATTCTGGGCCTCTTCAGCCCCGCCGATGAGCTCGACCGCAGGCGGCTTCGGCTCATCGGTTGCCGCTTCCGGCTGGACCTTCAACTACAACCCGGCCACGGATGCCTTGGCGTGTTCGGTCCGGTACGACATCGTAACCGGTTCTCCCTTCTTCAACAACGGCAAGGGAGCAATCTCGCTCTTTTCGACTTCCCCGGGCCAAGGGTTCAGCTCCAAAGCCATCCTCTCGGACGTCGCCAACAAGCCGAATGACCTGAATATCGAATTTTCGACGGTGATCGGAGACATCAACGGGGATGGCGCCGACGACATCCTGGTTCCGGTCAAAACCTTCCTGAACAGCGATGTGAGCTACGACGCCCTCATCTACTTCGGATCGAAATTCGGACCGGTCACCTATGGTTTTTGCAAGGAACACCTGAACGACATCCGCCGCACCGACGGTTCCCCCATCTCGCTGACCGACTGCGAAGGAGCACTTCAGCCGGTCCCCGTCACGCTCGCAGACGATCCCAACCAGTACCTCCTGCCGCAGTATCTGCCGCGTTTCTCATCGGTCCTTTCAGGCACTTGGAGTCTGCGGGCCAGTCCGGCCGGGGACGTCAATCACGATGGCTTTGATGACTTCCTGATCGTCGACGCTTTTGCCAGCCAAAACGTCCATCTGTATTTCGGCTCGCAGTCCGGTGTCATCGCCCACAACCAGCCCGCCACGGGCCTCTCGGCCGTGAAGGAGCCGCAGTGGGTCGTGAAATCCCTGCCGCCTGATGACACACTTGCGGTTCCGGGTCCTCCAAGGGGAATATTCCAGATTTCCGTCGCAAACGAGCAGCTGTTCACGCGCGTGACCTCTTGGTCATTCGAAACAAAAGGCTACCTTACAGGCGGCGGAGCCCCCTCTTATGCCGCAGCAAACGGATTCGGCCCCCGCAGTCTCGTCTCGCTCACCCATGGCGACTTCAACGGCGACGGATTCGAGGACATCGCACTGGGGGTGCCCTTTGGAACATCCCCGGCAAGAACTCTGGATGGCGATTCTCCCGCACTCCCCGGTGCAAACCCGAAACAGAATGTAACCGGCGGGAAGTGGGTCTGCGGCGAATCCGAGCAAGGCGTGGTTCAGGGTTGCGACTACCTGGGAACCCCTCCCGAGACGACCGGTGCGGCCTATAAACGGGGAACAACAATCCCGAATTCAGGCTATGTGATCGTGCTTTACGGATCGGAATTCGGATACCAGGTTCCGGAGTCGAGCTTTAGCGACAGCTCGAACAACATGAGCCAGGAAGCTTGTACCGACGGGTACAAGTCGTGCTCGGACGGTGCAAGCAACCTGAAGAATGTCTACGGAAGCCTCACGACTCCCACCGCCTCGAATTCCCATACCGGAGCGCCTGGATACTTTCTCTTCGACAAGACGAAATTCCCGTGTGATCCGAGCAGTCCGCTTGCCGAAGGCGAGTACGATTGCGGCTCGACCGGCACCCTGATCCGGAACCCCCAATTTTGGGAAATCTGGCGGGATGAGAATGGCAAGAGGGCCTTCGGGTCGTTCATGGGCATCCGCAACGCGTACTTCGGCGCCAGTCTGATTGCCGCCGATGTGAATGGCGACGGAATTGACGACCTCGTGGTGGGCGCCCCGGGATTCACTGTGGCGAGCCAGACCTATGCCAATTCCACAAACGGGATGAAAGACCTGAGGGCCGGAGCCACTTTCATTTACTACGGTGTGAAGGGCTATGGAGTGGCGGCCCCCTCTGCCGATCGAATGGTCGGAGACCAAGGACGCCTGGGCAACCTCAAGGATCTTTCCACGATCCCCAGCCCCCACGACGAGCAGGACTTTGTGTTCTCTTTGTCGCCGACCACCACCAACGTGCCGGCAGAGCTGCCGTCGCTCGAGGGAACCTCGACCAAGGACCGCAACTTCGGGATCGGAATGAGCGTTGGGGACTTCAACGGAGACACCTACGACGACGTCGTCGTCATCTCCTCGTCGGGACAGGTTTATGTGTATTACGGTCCGATCTGCCCTGCTCACAATGGCTCATGGATTTGGAGCAAGGGGCTCTCGCTTTCGCAAGCGCAGGTCCCGTGGACTTTCTCGGCGATCGACAGCGGATTCAAGGGTGTCTGCACTTTCCCGGACTTCAATCTCAAGAGTACGTTGGACAACACGACGCAAACGGCAGTGAGAGACCCCGCCCCCTCGATCACTGATGCTCTCGCACCGCAGGTGATCACGGTTTACGGGACGAGACCGGGTGATCTCACGGGCGCGGCGCTTTTGAGCGCGCGGCCGGCAAAATCGGCGATCGCGACGGGAGTCAACGGCCTCAACAAAGGGGATGTGAACCTGAGCCCCGACGGCACCTCGGACCTCATGATCGGTTCAAGCAGAAGGTCGGACCCCAACATGCCCTCCAGCGCAACCGGATTCGGGGTCGTCTTGTTCGGCCACAGGGCTCCGAGGCCCTCAACCTCCGACATGAACACTCTTCCTGGCCTGTTTGTGGGACAGCAAAATCCGTCCGTCACGGCCGACCTCACCTCTGCCACGGTCAAAACCGGCCCTGCGCCCTCAGGCGGAAGCGCCCCCACCGTCACCCGGAACTTCTACGCGCCGGTGATGCTGCAGCCTCATTCGCAAGACGGTCTGATCGGGAGCTTCTACGGAAACTCGTGTTCGATGGCGGACCTGAACGGCGACGGTTCGGCGGATTTCCTGTTTTCGACTCCGAATTACCAGCTCGATTCGAACGGCGTCGCCGTCATCAACGGCGGAGCCTTCAGGCTCATTTACTGAGAAGGAACCGGGGGAATGCCATGAAGCGACTCAGGACATTTTGGATCAGGTGCTCGGGGTGGATCGCCCTTTCCTTGGCGGTCTCCTCTTGCACCGGCGGGCTGAACTCCCTCCCCGAATCGGCGGGCGGGATGATCATCAAGCCGGGCGAGAAGATCCAGATCGACATGACCGAAATCGTTTCGGTCCTGAAGATCAAGGACTACGACGTCTCGCTCAGATCGATCGCCCCCGATTTCACCTCGAGCACGGTTCTGATGCCTCTGACCGAGGACGTCCGCCTTGCGATGGCCACCTCGAATGTTTACGATTTCACCCTTCCCAAGGGGCTCATCACCACCAAGCCGTTGGTGGTGCTGGTGCAGGTCCCGAGCATCGGGAAGGTTTTTATCGACTGCGTCTTCGATTCCGCCCGCAGCTTCCGCCCGGG
>Ga0214923_10004178_pt1 | contig 17641 bp, 17 predicted proteins | sample LL1510_MetaG_FD_177993 | JGI IMG/M metagenome (GOLD analysis project Ga0214923, IMG submission 177993) | Freshwater microbial communities from Lake Lanier, Atlanta, Georgia, United States - LL-1510 | ecosystem: Environmental > Aquatic > Freshwater > Lake | place: USA: Georgia | collected... | reverse complement strand
CTTAGAGACTTCGAGACCAGGGGCGACGATTCCGAAGACGCCACACTCGTCTCGCGGACCTTCGCGAGTGTCAATATTGGTTTGGGTCACGGTTTTCACGGACTCCGGCGGGTTCTGCAACTGCCGTTCGACACTAGCACCGCCGCTGATCACGGCAGATAGCGCTTTAAGCCGCCGTCGCGGGCCGAACGGATGTCTGCGACCGCAACAACGACACGGTCGCCATCGCGATCAGCGATCACAAGGTCGTTGCCGCCAGTGACGCCGATCAACTGTGCACCGGGAATCGCTTCGATCTCCGCCACATCGCCAGCCACCACGAAGCAGCGGCCCGGAGCCTCGCCGAACAGAGCTGTGTCGCTGATCGAGCCGATCTCAACCTTGCATCCGACAGCTCCCAAGGCGCAACACTCGGCAAGAGCTGTGGCAAGGCCACCTTCGCTCACGTCATGCGCTGTAACGACAGCTCCACTTCGAACTGCTTCGCGCACTGCAGCGTGTGCAGCAAGCGCAGCCTCAACGTTCTCGGCGGGCAGCTCACCCTCGGGGGCATGGCCACGGCGAGCAGCCAGCTCAGAGGCAACGAGCGAGGGCTCAAATGTGCCGACCAAGGCAACTGCTTGGCCTTCAGCAGCAAACCCACTGCGCGAAGTGACCGACGCATCGGGCATCTCACCGACCATGCCGATCACCGGCGTCGGCAGGATCGGCCCAGTCGGGCCCTCGTTGTAAAGCGACACGTTGCCGCCGACAACCGGAATGCCAAGTGCCTCGCAGCCTTGGGCGATGCCTTCGACGGCAGCTACCAACTGGCCAGCAATGTGTGGCTTCTCAGGGTTACCGAAGTTCAGGCAGTTCGTAAGACCAAGCGCTTCAGCACCTGTGCAGGCAAGGTTCGCAGCGCATTCGAGCACCGATTCCAACGCTCCGACACGCGGGTTGGCAGCAACTCGCCGACCGTTGCCGTCGATCGACACAGCGATCGCTGGGCGCACTCCATCGGCGCCGACTGGCAGAGCGAGCACTGCTGCATCTGCCTGATCTGGCCGCCTCACCGTGCGAGCTTGCACGATCGAGTCGTACTGCTCAAACACTGGGGTGCGCGATGCAAGGTTTGGCCCTGCGAGCAAGGCCAGCAGGGTCTCTGCTGAGTCGCCCTGCTCAGGCAGATCAGCTGGCGGCGGCGGGTAAAGGCCAGCAGGCGGTTCTTGCGGATCAAGGTCGTAGAGCGGGCAGTCGTCGACGAGCGTCGTGACCGGCACGTTGCCGACCTCTACCCCGTCGCGCAAGATTCGCAGCGAATCGCCTTCGGTGACGCAACCGATATCGGCGGCAAGCACCTCCCACTTCTCACAAACCTCAAGCACTGCAGCGACCTTCGAAGGCTCAACTACAGCAAGCATCCGCTCCTGCGATTCACTAACCATGATCTCGAACGGCTCCATGTCAGCCTCGCGTAGCGGCACAAGGCCGACGTCTAAGTCAAGGCCAACCTTGCCCTGCGCTGCCATCTCAGCCGACGAGGACGTAAGGCCTGCTGCGCCGAGATCCTGAAGCGCCACGAGCAGATCAGAGCCGATCAGCTCAAGGCAGGTTTCGAGCACCTTCTTCTCGGCGAACGGATCGCCGATTTGAACTGTCGGGCGCTTGTCGGCGTCGTCGTCGCCAAGCTCGGCGCTTGCGAGCACGCTGGCGCCACCAATGCCGTCCCGGCCAGTCAACGCACCGAACAGGATCACCCTGTTGCCAACTCCAGTGGCAGCGCACCGCATCAGAGCGTCGGGCTGAGCAATGCCAACGCACATCGCATTGACAAGGCAATTGCTCTCGTAGCTTTGGTCGAAGTGAATCTCGCCACCGACAGTCGGCACTCCGATCGAGTTGCCGTAGTGGCCGATGCCAGCCACAGCGCGATCAAGCAGCCACCGCGAACGGGCCGACGACGGATCGCCGAAGCGGAGCGAGTCGAGCATCGCGACCGGGCGAGCACCCAATGCGATTACGTCGCGCAGGATTCCACCGACTCCGGTGGCAGCGCCCTGGAAGGGCTCAACTGCGCTCGGATGGTTGTGCGACTCAACCTTGAAGGCGACTGCAAGGCCGGCGACCTCAACAGCGCCAGCGTTCTCGCCAACACCGAGCAGTAACCGCTCGCCTTCTGTCGGAAGGCGCCTAAGCACCTTCTTCGAGTGTTTGTAAGCACAGTGCTCGCTCCAAAGAAGCGAGAACATTGCGAGTTCGACTTCGTTTGGCTCGCGACCGATCAACTCGACGATGCGGTCGTATTCGCTGCGGGTCAGCCCAAGGTCAACTGCGCGCTCAACTCCTGGCACGTGGTCGGCTACGTGTGAATCAGACACCGACTGCCCCCTTGCTGAGGATCGAGCTAAACAGCTTTAGGCCATCTGCTGAACCCGTCAAGACGTCGACCGCATGCTCAGGGTGTGGCATCAGGCCAACAACGTTGCCTGCGGCAGAACAGACTCCGGCGACGTCGCCAACTGAGCCGTTCGGGTTCTGGCCGGGCGCGTAGCGGAAGACGATCTGCTCATTTGCCTCAAGTTCTTTGAGCGTCTCAGGATCTGAATACCAGCGGCCAGTCGTGTGCTTGACAGGTATCGATAGCCGCTCACCTGCGTCACAAGCTGCAGTCCAAGGTGTGGTCGGCCGCTCAACGACGATGTCGGTCTGGCGGCAGAGAAAGCGAAGACCGTTGTTGGTCAGCAACGCGCCTGGCAAGAGGCCTGCCTCGCAAAGCACTTGAAAGCCGTTGCAGATGCCAAGCACCGGCCCGCCTTCGGCTGCGAAGTGAGCGACTGCTTCCATCACTGGCGAGAATCGAGCGATGGCGCCAGGGCGCAGATAGTCGCCATAGGAAAACCCGCCAGGCACAACGATCGCGTCGACACCGCCAAGATCTGTGCTGCCGTGCCAGAGAAGCTCGGCATCAGCGACCTTGAGGCAGGCGTCGAGTGCGTCGGTCTCGTCACACGAGCCTGGAAAGCGGACGACGCCAATGCGCATCTGGCTCAAGCCTCGTCGGTTTGGATTTCGAAGTCTTCGATCAGCGGGTTGGCGAGCAGCTGCTCGCAAAGCTCTGCGATCTGCGAACTATCGGCAGCTTCGAGCTCAACGAGCCTGCCGACTCGAACCTCACTGATGCCGCTGAATCCAAGCGCCGGAAGTGCGCGCTCAACCGTCTGGCCCTGCGGGTCAAGGATGCCCTGCTTGGGGCGGATCAACACTCGCACCTTCATGTGAGCTCCCTTCGGATTGCTTGGTCTGTCAGCTGGCCGCAAGCAGGCGCTGCGGGTGTACGGCTGCACCGCTTGATCATGCGGCGGTGCGCTCCAGCCAAGCCGAGAACGGCTCGCCGGTGAGCAACTCGTAAGCCTCGAGGTAGCGGGCGCGAGTGGCGCTGACAATCTCGGCTGGAATCTCAGGAGCAGGAGCTTTCTTGTCCCACCCAGTGGAGGTCGCCCAGTCTCGAACGATTTGCTTGTCGAAGCTTGCCTGGCCGCGGCCAGCCTCGTAGTCGTCTGCAGGCCAGAACCGCGAAGAGTCAGGAGTCAGCACTTCGTCGCCGATCGTGAGGGTTCCGTCTTCGTCCATTCCGAACTCAAACTTCGTGTCGGCCAAAATGATGCCCCGCTCAGCTGCGTAAGCGGCAGCCTGCTTGTAGATCTCGATCGACAGGTCGCGCACCTTAGTCATTAGGTCGCGATCGCCGACCACGCCACAGGCAGTGTCGAAATCGATGTTCTCGTCGTGGTCGCCAACATCTGCCTTGGTGGCAGGAGTGAAGATCGGTTCAGGCAGCTGCGAGCTCTCCTGAAGACCCTCGGGCAGCGGCACTCCACAGACCGTTCCGCTCTGCTGGTACTCGGCCCAGCCTGAGCCTGCTAGATACCCGCGCACGACGCATTCGACTGGCAGCATTTCGAGCTTGTGCACCAAAACGCCACGGCCGCGCACTTCGTCTGGCACGCCTTCAGTTACTGAGATGGTGTGGTTCTGAACCAGCCCTGCAAAGCGCTTAAACCAAAAGTCCGAGATGGCGGTAAGCACCGCGCCCTTGCCTTCAATCTCAGTTGGGTGAACTGCGTCGAAGGTCGACACTCGGTTACTCGCGACGAGCAAGAGGCGCTCTTCGCCCGGGTCGTAGATGTCGCGAACCTTGCCTGAGGCGATAAGTGGAATGTCAGAAAGAGCGGTCATAGCGTGAACCTAGCAACGCACGCGGAAGTGCCTTTTCAGCGTTTTTCGCTATTAGCGGGGATGTTGAGCAGGTCAGAGTCAGCCCGAGACAGCGCTCTTGACGAGCTTCACCACTGCTGCGCCAACCGTGAGGATCAGAGTTACACCGCCGACCCCGATCGCGACCCCAATTGCCAGCACCACAATGTCGCCAAGGATTATCCCCAGGCACGTGACCACAGCTCCTAAAGCTGGAAGGGTGTCGAGCCCACTGAACGGCGGGGCAAACCCAGCAGCGACTGCGAAAGCAATTAAGACAGCACCTATCAAGCGGGCAAACCAAGCGTTCTCGATGATCCTCGTGCCACGGGGCTTCGAGAACCGCTCGAACCATCTGATCCGCTTGGCGATCATCGGCACCGCCTTGCCGGTCATCGCGTCGCCGAGCTCGCGGTGGCGCAACTTCTGCGGCAACCACATCGTCTTGAATCCGAGGATCATCTGCAGGCCCAGCAATACGACGATCGCTTCAAACACATGGGTTATGCCACCTGTCGGCAGCGGTAGCGCTGGCAAGAACATCAGCAGCAGAATTGTCACAGCGAAGGTGCGCTCGCCGAACACCTCACCGAGCTGGCCGATCGTCTTTGGTCCGTCGGAGCTGAGCCAGTTCTCAAGCTGATCGCTGAACGGCTGGTCTTCGGCCTCATCAACCATCGTCGCGAAATGACGATATCGGCCTGAGCTGCAGATCAGTCGATCTGCTCGAGCCGGCTGATCAGGTCGTAGCGGTGCTTGATGAATGCTGTTGGGTCGAAGATCGCGTCGGTATCGACGCCAAGGCCTTCGGCTTCAACGAGCCCGCGAAGCGGAGTGCGCTCGTCCCAAGCCTTTTGCGCCAGCACCTGAGCTGTGCGGTAAGCGTCGTCGCGGCTTAAGCCGCCCTCGACAAGTGCCAGCAACAGCCTCTGGCTGAACAACGCGCCATAGGTGAGTTCGAGGTTCTCAAGCATCCGCGCCTCGTTGACGACCAAGCCCTCGACAAGGGCAGTCGCTCTGGCGAGCATGTAGTCGAGCAGGATTGTGGCGTCGGGCAGGATCACTCGCTCTGGAGCGCTGTGGCTGATGTCGCGCTCGTGCCAGAGGGCAACATTCTCCATCGAAGTAACTGCGTAGCCGCGCAGCATCCGCGCAAGGCCGGTGATGTTTTCACTCTTGATCGGGTTGCGCTTGTGGGGCATGGCCGAGCTGCCCTTCTGCTTGCCCTTGGCGAAAGGCTCTGAAGCCTCGCCCACTTCGGTGCGCTGCAAGTGGCGAACCTCAATTGCGAACCGCTCAAGGCCAGCTCCGGCGATGGCGATGGCGTTGATCAGTTCGGCGTGGCGGTCGCGCGGCACAACCTGTGTCGAGATCGGCTCAGAGGGAATGCCAAGGCGAGCCATCACCTTCTGCTCGAACGCTGGCCCGAGCGCCTGGTGGGTGCCGACTGCGCCGCTGATTGCTCCAGTTGCAGCCTGCTCGAACGCGCGCTTGAGGCGCTCGTGGTTGCGGGCGCTTTCGAACGCGAAGCCGGCCATCTTGATGCCGAACGTTGTGGGTTCAGCATGCACTCCGTGGGTGCGCCCCACGCAGACAGTGTCTGCGTGTTCACGGGCGCGCTTGGCGAACGCCTTTGTAAGAGCGGCCTGTGCTGCAACGATCACTTCGCCGGCGGCCTTGATCTGCAGAGCGAGAGCTGTGTCGAGCACGTCACTGCTGGTCAGGCCGTAGTGGATCCACCTGCCTGAGTCGCCAGCTGTCGAGGCGAGCACGTCAACGAAGGCAGCGACGTCGTGGTCGGTTTCCTTCTCGCGCTCGTTGACTGCGTCGACGGTAAAGCTTGCTGCTCGGATTGCTTCAAGATCAGCCTCAGTCGGGCCGTCAAGCGCTTCGCAGCATGCGACCTCGACCTTGCGCCAAGCCTCCATGCGTGCCTCGTCGGTCCACAGGTTGCCAAGCTCCGGCCGCGTGTAGCGATTAATCATCTGGCTACGCCCCGATCCCGGAGCGAAGCGAGGACAGCGGCGAGCTCATCATCCCGCTACCGGAGCGAAGCGAGGACAGCGGGGCGCTCTTCATCACGCGTTGATGATCCTCGCTGCGAGGTGCGCTGCGTTCTTGGCGTTGTCGACTCCGACTGTCGCGACCGGCACTCCGGGTGGCATCTGCACGATCGAGAGCAAGGCGTCAAGGCCACCAGCAATGGACATCGAGCTGGTCAGCGGAACGCCGATCACTGGCAGGTCGGTGTGGGCAGCGACCACCCCGGGCAGAGCTGCAGCAAGGCCGGCTCCGGCGATGATCACCTTGAGGCCACGCGAGCGGGCGGTCTTTGAGTATTCGGCGACATCGTCTGGGTTGCGGTGAGCGCTTGAGACGAGAATCTCGCTTGCGATGCCGAGGTCTTCGAGCACTGCCTTTGCCTTCTCCATTACCGGCATGTCGCTAGCGCTGCCCATGATGATTCCGACCTGTGGTGTGTCCACCGTTACGCCTCCAAGTTGTGTTTCAGCCCATGCCACGATTAGGCGGTTGGGGTGCGTCGCAGGCTTCAGATTCACTCACCGACAGCAGCTACTGCTGCGATATCGGTGCGGTGCTGGCTGCCTTCGAAGCTGATTATTGAAACGCCAGAATAGGCGGCAGCCCGGGCGTCGGTCTGGTCGGCGCCAAATGCCTGAACTGCGAGCACTCTGCCGCCTGCAGTTACGACCTCGCCTGAATCGTTGAATGCCGTGCCAGCGTGCACTGCGTCGACTCCTTGCGGGAGCGAATCGAGGCCGCTGATTACGTCGCCTGAACTTGAGCTTTGCGGGTACCCGGCAGATGCCATGACAACTGCCACCGATGCGCGTTCGTCCCATTCGAGTTCAGCGCCCTCAAGCCCACCGGTGCGAGTCGAGTCGAGCATCAGTTGGTAGAGGTCGCTCTTCAGCCGAGGCAGCACTGCCTGTGTTTCAGGGTCGCCAAAGCGGACGTTGAACTCGAGCACCTTGTGGCCTGCCGGGCCGATCATCAGGCCGGCATAGAGGATTCCGTGGAATGGAGTGCCGCGTCGACGCATCTCTGCGAGCACCGGCTCGTGCACTGCAGTGGCAAGGCGAGCTGCCTCGTCGAGATCGAAGCCCGGCACTGGAGTGAAGGCGCCCATGCCGCCAGTGTTGGGGCCAGTGTCGCCGTCGCCGATGCGTTTGAAGTCGCGTGCCGGGGCGAGCGGGATCGCGCGTTCGCCGTCGCAGATCGCAAGCAGCGAAATCTCGTCACCGTCGAGGAAGTCCTCAACTACAACTGGGCCTTCGCCGTGAATTCGTTTGACGAGGAAGTCTTCGAGCGCCTCGAGCGCCTCGGCCTCAGTTTGGGCGATCACGACGCCCTTGCCTGCAGCGAGCCCGTCGAACTTGATCACTGCGGGGTAGCTGCTGATCGCTGCCATTCCAGCTTCGACAGTTGTCACTTCGGCGTGAGCTGCGGTCGGCACTCCAGCTGCGATCATCACCTCCTTGCAGTGGGCCTTCGAGGCCTCAAGCTGTGCTGGTGCCTGCTTGGGGCCAAAGCATGGGATGCCGGCTGCCTCGCAGGCGTCAACGAGCCCGATCACAAGCGGTGCCTCGGGCCCTGCGACGACAAGGTCGCAGCCGCGTTCCTGAGCGAGCGCGACCAGGCCGTTGATGTCATCTGCCTTGACGGCAACGCATTCGGCATCAGCTGCGATGCCGGCGTTGCCAGGGGCGCAGATCACTTCAGGCTGCTGCGGCGAGCGCAGCAGAGCTTTGATGATTGCGTGCTCGCGGCCACCGCCGCCGGCTACGAGTACGCGCGGCAAATCAGATCGAGGCGATGAAGTCGTCGACTGGAATGGCAGAGAGCGTTTCGTACGACGCTGTGCCGCGCGAACCGAGCTCGAGCGAAATGCGCGCCATCGTCACTTCGTCGGCAGCTTCAATGATGTTGACGAAGTCATAGCGACCGAGGCATGCCCACTGCGCTTTGACAACTGCGCCAAGCTGCTCGATCTCGTGGTTTACCTCGCGGATGCGCTGAGGGTTGCTCTTGATCGTCTGAACGCCTTCGGGCGTGAGCTTCGAAACCATGATGAAAGTCGGCATTGCGTCTCTCCCCTTCGTTGGTTGCACTCTCACCGTTGTTTGTACCGGATAGGGGTGCGGAGGGGTTGTTTGGTGGCCGCAGACTCCGCCAAACACCTCCCGGCTCCTCCAAGCCTGAGCTCGGGTCAGGCGTCAGGCAGCGGCCCGTGGATTGCTTCGAGCTGGGCAAGATCAGCTAGATCCTGCGGGCGCCCAGCCAACCGCTTAAAGGCCACGAGGCTGGCCAAGCTCGCAACCTTGAAGTCCACCTCAGACAAAGTCGCCTTGATCGCAGCTGAGCTAACTGAAGCGAAGTCGAGCGGCGCAAGGCCGCCGCGAAGCAAATCAAGCTGGCCGCTTGTGGGGCTTTCGAGGTGCAGTGACTCGCGCTCACTGATGAGGGAAAGGGTCAACGGCTGGCCGTTGCGCGGCACGGCGCCCAAGGCCTCGAGCGCTGACAAGACCTTGGAATCGTTGTCTTCGTCGTCGGGAATCAGGAAGTCGCAGTCCTCGGTTGTGCGCATCACCTGGTGAGCGATAACTGCGAATCCGCCGATCAGAACAAAATCTGCCCCGGCTTCAGTAAACGACCGCGTGACCAGCTTGAGGTCGGGTTCAATCATCCTGAGGGTGGAGCACAACGGAGTTGGCGAACTCGACTGCAACATGGTTGAGGCGCAGTCCGGCCTCAAGGCGATCGCCGATGCTTAACGACTGAAGGGAGCCGGCCGACTCGCGCACAGCCACCCGGTTTGACCGAAGCAAGTCGGCGATGCGGCGAGGGCTGTTGAGTGCTTCCGCCATGAGTTGATTCTAGACGCTTGAGCGTGGTGGTCAAGCTGCGCGGGCAGCGGGTGACCACCAACTCAAAGTCTCAGACAACGACTCGCATCATCTGTAGGTAGAAGACTGCGTGGGTCGTGGTGCTTGCGTGCCGGTGGGCTGCGAGTTCCCGGTACTCGGGCGAATCCCACCAGGCCTTGAGCGCGTCCTCCGTGTCGAACTCGATCAGCACTGTGCGGCCCTCTGCGTGGCTTCCCTCGAGCATTGTTGGCGAGTCGTCGTAGGCGATGAACCGGCCGCCGTGAGCCTTGAGGATTGGGAAGAAGCCCTTCTCGTAGACGCGGTAGCCATCGGCGTCATCGATCGTGAAGTGAGCGACGAACCTAACTGCCTTGCCATCGGTGATCGGCTCGGGCGGTGTTGAGCCCTCAGGCCCGCTCAGCAGAAAGATTGCTTGAGTCGTTGTGCCGGCCCGGCGGTGCTTTGCGATCTCTTCGTAGGCGTCGGAGTTCCAGTAGTCAAGGACTGCCTCTTCAGAGCCGAAGTTCAGCAGCACGGTGCGGCCCTGCTCGCGGCTTCCCTCAAGGATCGTGGCGTCGTCGTCGAGCGCCATGAAGGCTCCGCCGGTACCACTGAAAAGTGGGAAGAATCCCTTTTCATACTTGCCGTACTCGTCGCGATCATTGATCGTGAAGTGGCCAAGGAAGTAGACGGGCTGGTTTTCAGGCATCGGGCTGGGCCTTTCGGTTGGTCATTGAACTGACGGCCCGAACACTACAGGCGTATTGCTTCGGCGACCGCCGGGGCCGAGACTAGATCAGCTGACCGATTGATCGCGCACGCCACTGCGCTCTCGCACGCTCACAGCGATGCTTTCGCCTGCTGCGTCAACGACTGCCACTACCCCCTCGGGTAGTTCGCCAGCGAGGGCGAGCTTGGCGAGCGGGTCGACAACCTCGCGCTGAATCGTGCGCTTAAGCGGCCTAGCTCCGTAGGCCGGGTCGTAACCAAGATCGCCGATCAGCTCGCGGGCCTCCATCGTCAGCTCAAGCTCGACGCCGCGCTTTTGCAGGCGCTCTGCAACTCGGGCCAATTGAAGGTCAACGATCGCACCGATCTCGCTGCGATCAAGCGAAGCGAACTCGACGATGTCGTCGAGTCGGTTGATGAACTCGGGGCGGAAGTGCTCCTCCGCGCCCATGCGGCCACCGGGGATGTTGCTGGTGAGGATCAGCACGACGTTTGTGAAGTCGACAGTGCGGCCCTGGCCGTCGGTCAAGCGGCCGTCGTCCATAACTTGCAGCAGGATGTTGAACACATCGGGGTGAGCCTTCTCGACCTCGTCGAGCAGAACCACGGCGTAAGGCCTACGGCGAACTGTCTCGGTCAACTGGCCGCCCTCTTCGTAGCCGACGTAGCCGGGAGGCGCTCCGACTAGGCGCGAGACAGCGTGCTTCTCCATGTACTCAGACATGTCGATGCGCACCATCGCGTCTTGGCTGTCGAACATCAGCTCAGCGAGAGCTCGTGCTAACTCAGTCTTGCCGACGCCGGTAGGGCCGAGGAAGAGGAAGTTGCCGATCGGGCGATCCTCGTCTTGCAGGCCAGCGCGTGAACGGCGAATCGCTCCAGACACAGCGTCGACAGCTTCGTTTTGGCCGATGACCCGCTCGTGCAGGCGATCTTCAAGAGCGAGGAGTTTTTGAGCTTCGCCCTCCATCAGACGATCGACTGGAATGCCAGTCCAGCGGGCAACTACCTCGGCGATGTCGTCGGCGTCGACCTCCTCTTTGAGGAAATGCTGCTCGCCCCGGTCTGCTGACTCAACCTCAAGCAGGCGCTTCTCTAACTGTGGGATCAAGCCATAGCGAAGCTCTGCAGCGCGACCCAGATCTGAATCGCGCTCGGCGCGATCGGCCTCACCGCGAGCCTCTTCGAGCTCGCGCTGAACATCGGCGACTGAATTGAGCGCGTCCTTCTCGGCCTGCCATTGGGCGGTCATTGCGTCGGCCCGCTCGCGCAGGTCGGCAAGGTCGCGTTCAAGTGCTTCGCGGCGGGCAATTGCAGCATCGTCTGTTTCCTTCTCCATTGCCTGACGCTCGATCTCGAGCTGCATGATGCGGCGGTCGACCTCGTCGATCTCAGTTGGCTTTGAGTCGATCTCGATGCGCAAGCGGCTTGCTGCCTCATCGATCAGGTCGATTGCCTTGTCGGGCAGGAAGCGATCAGCGATGTAGCGGTGCGAGAGGTTTGCAGCTGCGATCAGAGCGTCGTCTTGGATGCGCACGTCGTGATGCACTTGGTAGCGGTCTTTAAGGCCACGCAGAATCGCGATCGTCGACTCGACTGACGGCTCGCCAACGAACACAGGTTGGAAGCGACGCTCCAGGGCCGGGTCCTTCTCGATGTGCTTCTTGTACTCGTCAAGAGTGGTGGCACCGACTGCGCGCAACTCGCCGCGGGCGAGCATCGGCTTCATCAGATTGGCAGCGTCAACAGCTCCCTCAGCAGCGCCTGCTCCGACGATCGTGTGCAGCTCGTCGATAAACAGAATCACTTGGCCTGCTGCCTCTGTGATCTCTGCAAGCACAGCCTTGAGGCGGTCCTCGAACTCACCCCTGTACTTGGCGCCAGCGACCAGGGCGCCGATGTCTAAGCCAATGACCTTGCGGCCGCGCAGGCCTTCGGGCACGTCGTCGCTGATGATGCGCGAAGCGAGACCTTCGGCGATCGCAGTCTTGCCGACACCTGGCTCGCCGATCAGCACCGGATTGTTCTTAGTGCGGCGCGAGAGAACCTGAATCACCCTGCGGATCTCGTCGTCGCGACCGATCACAGGGTCGAGCTTGCCTTCGCGGGCAGCTTCAGTTAGGTCGCGGCCGTATTGGGCCAACGCTTGGAACTTGTCTTCAGGGTTTTGATCGGTGACACGGTGCGGCCCGCGCACCTCAGCGATCGCAGCTTTGAGCGCAGACTCAGTGGCACCTGCGCTGGTGAGGGCAAGGCCAGCTTTGCCACTGGCCTCGGCAAGGCCAGTGAGCAGCTGCTCGGTTGAGATGTAGGTATCACCAAGGGCAGTTGCTGCTGCTTCGGCCAAACGAATGGCTTCGAGCAGGTTCTGCGAAGGCGTGGGCTCTTGGGCCTCACCGCTGATCGATGGAGCATCGTCGACCGCAGCGAGCGCAGCTGAACGCACAACTGCTGGGTCGGCACCGGCTTTGCGCAGCACCGGTTCAACAAGGCTTGTGTCTTGCTCGAGCAGAACTGTGAGCAGGTGTTCGCCAAGCAGCTCAGGGTTGCGGCGCCGCGCAGCCAACTGCTGAGCTGCAGCGAGCGCTTCCTGAGATTTGATTGTGAATTTGTCGATTCTCATTGGTTTCCTGGGCTCCGCACAGCCAACGCTCCACCTGGGCGATAAGGCACGATCTCGGCACGAAGCTCACGGCGCAGCTCTTCCAGCCTCGCGACCTCTGCCTCAAGCTCGCGTGCTCTTGCTGCAAGTTCGCGTGTGCGGGCCTTGGTGCGCTCAAGCTGAGCCTCAAGCTCGAAGACTTGTTCAACGCCAGCGAGGTTGAGGCCAAACTGAGCTGTCATTTGCTGTATCCGGCGCAGCCGCTCGACATCCGCTTGGCTGTAAAGACGGGTGCCGCGAGCAGAGCGGCGTGGAGTGATCAACCCCTTGCTCTCGTACATACGAAGGGTCTGAGGGTGCATCTCGGCGAGCTCAGCTGCGACCGAGATCATGAAGACGCCACGGTCACTCGAAACGGTAACCCGCGTGGTGCGTGTTACTCGGCGACCGCCTTCCATCAGCTTGCTGCCTCCTCTGACCGTGTGTGCCGCCCGGCCTGCTCGAACAGATCGGCACGCGGGTCGGTGCCTTCCATAGTGGCAGCCAAAGCTTCGGCGGCGACCTTTTGTTCAGAAGTCAGCTCGCTAGGTACGTCGATCACAAACCTGTAGTGAAGATCGCCCCTGCCTTTGCCGCTGAGCAGCGGCGGCCCAGCGTCGCGCAGCCGCTGGAGTGTGCCGTGCACTGTGCCGGGAGAAACCTTGAGCTTTGTTTTGCCGTCGAGCGTCGGCACTTCGACCTTTGCTCCAAGCAGGGCCTCGGTGACTGTGAGCGGGACCTCCACCTCAAGGCTGTCGCCCTTGCGCTTAAAGACTGAGGATGGCGAGACTCGGGTAATTACGTAAAGGTCGCCAGCGTCACCACCTCGGGCACCTGCGCCGCCCTTGCCAGCTAACCGGATTCGGCTTCCGTCTTTAACACCAGCAGGAATCTTGACCCGAAGGTTGCGCACACGGTTGCGGGCGCCGCTGCCCGAACACGACGGGCATGGATCGGCAACAACCGAGCCAGTGCCACCGCAACGGCCACAAGGTTGGGCGATCGAGAACAGCCCTTGACCTTGAGTTTGAGTGCCACTGCCGTTGCAGGCAGAGCAACTTTGGGGCTTGGTGCCGGCGCGGGCACCAGAGCCTGAGCAGTCGCCACATGGCTCACTGCCGTTCACGCTGATTCGCACCTCGCCACCGCGCACTGCAGTGTCGAACCCAATCCGCGACTCGACCTCCATGTCTTGCCCGCGGCGGGGGCCAGCAGCCTTGCCGCGGCGTGGACCACCTGGGCCGGCTCCGCCGAAGATGTTGGTGAACACGTCGCCGAATGGACCAAACTGCGACGGGTCGAACCCGCCGCCAGCAAATGGCCTGCCACCGCGGTCGTAGGCCTTGCGCTTCTCTGCGTCGGAGAGCACGTCGTAGGCCTGGCTGACCTCTTTGAACTTCGACTCAGCCTTCGGATCGTCTGGGTTTTGGTCGGGGTGATGCTTGCGCGCAAGCCGCCGATAGGCCTTCTTGATCTCGTCGGCGGACGCCGACCTGTCCACCCCGAGAGTCTCGTAGTGGTCAGCCATGGCCTGCCCTAGCCCCCTGCGACCGCCACCCGGGCGGGCCTGATCACAGTCGACCCAAGCCGATAGCCGGCCTGATGTACAGCGACGATCGAGCCAGCTTCTGCACCCTCAGCAGGAACATGGGCGATTGCCTCATGCACCTGCGGGTCGAACTTCTCACCCTCGGTCGGGCGATCGATTTCGACTCCGGCGCGGCCAAGCCCAGCGAGCAGTTCGTCGCGAATCAACGAGAAGCCACGCACTGTCGCTTCAGCTGAAGGGTCGCTGTCGGATGCCGCAGCCGAGGCTGCAAGCGCAAGCTCAAAGTTGTCGAGTGCTGCAACAAGCTCGCCTGCCAAGCGAGCTGCGCCACGCTCTGCAGCCATCGCTTCGTTTTGCCTTGCGCGCTTGCGGAAATTCTCAAAATCAGCCTGAGTGCGCTGAGCCAAGTCGCGCATTGCAGCAGCCTCGACGAGCGGGTCTTGCAGAGCTTCAAGATCCTGCTCAACGTCATCGGCAGCTGCAGCTTCAGCTTCAGCGTCGAGCACTTCTGCTTCAGCTGCTTCGACCGGGGCTTCCGCCTCGGGCGTGCCAGCCTCGACTGGCGCAGCTTCAGCGGGCTCGGCAGCATGAGACTCCTGAACCTCAGGAGTCTCAGCTGCAGCTTCGGCTTCGGTGTTGTGCTCGTCGGCGGTCATCGCCGTCAGCCCTCGTCCACGACCTCGGCGTCGACGATCTCTTCGTCTTCAGCCTTGTTCGCTGCAGTGCCTTCAGCTCCGTCGCCGCCAGCTGCCTGCTGCTCGGCTTGGGCCTTCTGGTAAACCTGCTCAGAGACCTTGTGGAAGGCCTGGTTGAGAGCGTCTGTGCGCGATGTGATCTCGGCCGGGTCGGTGCCCTCAAGCACCTCACGAACAGCTGCAATAGCTGCCTCAATCTCGGTCTTCGACGCCTCGTCGACTTGGTCGCCTAGGTCTACAAGCTGGCGCTCTGCCTGGTAAGCGGCGTTCTCACCGTTGTTGCGTGCCTCGGCAAGCTCGCGCGCCTTCTTGTCTTCGTCGGCATGCGACTCGGCGTCGGTGACCATCTGCTTGATCTCTTCCTCAGACAGACCAGAGCCCGACTTGATTTCGATCTTCTGCTCTTTGCCGGTACCAAGATCCTTGGCAGTGACGTTGACGATGCCGTTGGCGTCGATGTCGAAGGCAACCTCTACCTGAGGGATTCCACGCGGTGCTGGCGGAATGCCAGTGAGCTGGAACTTGCCGAGTGACTTGTTGTATTGAGCCATCTCACGCTCGCCCTGAAGGATGTGGATCTCAACCGACGGCTGGTTGTCTTCTGCAGTCGAGAAGACCTCGGCCTTGCGAGTCGGGATGGTCGTGTTGCGCTCGATCAGCTTCGTCATCACGCCGCCCTTCGTCTCGATACCGAGAGTCAACGGGGTCACGTCGAGCAGCAGGACGTCCTTTACGTCACCCGCGAGAACCCCGGCCTGAATCGCTGCGCCAATGGCGACGACCTCATCGGGGTTTACGCCGCGGTGAGGCTCCTTGCCGGTGAGGGCCTTGACTCGCTCCTGAACTGCAGGCATGCGGGTCATGCCGCCGACGAGCACGACGTGCTCGACCTCTACGACGCCCTTGCTCTTTGCGTCGGCGAGTGCCTGAGTTACCGGGCCATCGAGCCGGTCAAGCAGAGCTGAAGCGAGCTCCGTCATCTTTGCTCTCGAGAGGCGAGTGTCCAAGTGCTTCGGGCCAGCCTGGTCGGCAGTAATGAACGGCAGGTTGATCTGAGCTTCCTGAGTGGTTGACAGCTCGATCTTTGCCTTCTCGGACGCTTCGTAAAGGCGCTGCAGTGCCATCGGGTCGGTCGAAAGGTCGATGCCCTGGTCGCGCTTGAAGTCAGCAACGAGCCAGTCGACAATCGCCTTGTCGAAGTTGTCGCCGCCCAAGTGGTTGTCGCCAGCAGTCGACTTGACTTCGAACACGCCGTCGCCGATTTCGAGCACCGACACGTCGAACGTGCCGCCGCCGAGGTCGAAGACGAGGATCGTCTGGTCGGTCTCTTTGTCGAGGCCGTAAGCGAGCGCCGCAGCTGTCGGCTCGTTGATGATTCGCTTGACCTCAAGGCCAGCGATGCGGCCAGCATCCTTGGTGGCCTGGCGTTGGTCGTCGTTGAAGTAAGCGGGCACTGTGATTACTGCGCCGTCTACCTCTTGGCCGAGGTATGCCTCTGCGTCAGCCTTGAGCTTCTGCAAAATCATCGCGCTGATCTCTGGCGGTGAGAAATCCTCGCCGTGAGCTTCAACTCGGGCGTCGCCGCCTGAGCCAGAAACGACCTTGTAAGGCACGATTGCCTCTTCGTCACGAACTTCGGCCTCTTTGCGGCCCATGAAGCGCTTGACCGAAAAGATCGTGTTGGTCGGGTTGGTCACAGCTTGGCGCTTGGCGACAGTGCCGACGAGACGGTCGTCACCCTCGGTGAACGCCACTACCGACGGGGTGGTGCGCCCACCCTCCGAGTTCTCAATGATCGTCGGCTCGCCGCCCTCAAGAACTGCCATGCACGAGTTTGTCGTGCCGAGGTCAATACCGATTGTCTTTCCCATGATGTCTGGTGCTCTCTTTTCGTTGTTGTTGCGAAGGCTATGAAGAAATCTAAGTGTGAGCCTATCAGATCTGCGCCGCTGCCTTAACCCTCAGGCAATGGCCGTGGAGGCCTCAAGCGTGGCACTGCATCAACGGCCACAATCGCCCCGAGAATCAGCGCAGCTCCGACCCAACCCATCAGGCCCATTGTGTCGCCTGCAAGCCACCAGCCGAAGAAACCTGCGAAAGCCGGCTCGCCCGCCAAGATCAGGGCCGTGCGCGCCGGATCTGCCTCGCGCTGAGCCCAGCTCTGCACCATGAAGGCGAGTGCGCTTGCGATCACTGCAGTCAGCACGAGCGCACCCCAAAGCCCAGCACCGCGAGGCACAACAAGCTGGTCGGCAAAGACTGCGATCAAAGTGCAGACGACTCCGACGACAGTGAGCTGAATGACAACGAGCGCACCAACGTCGTGGCCTTCCCCAACAGCCCAATCGGTCGCGACTATGTGAGCCGAAAAGATAATCGCGCAGAGCAACTCAAGGCCATCGCCGCGCATCGTAAAACCACCGTTTGTGCCCGACAGCAAGAACATTCCGACTGCAGACACAGCGGCTGCAGCCCATGCAATCCGACCAATTGCTGGCCCGCCAACGAGCCTCGCGATGATCGGAGTGATCACGACAAAAAGGCCAGTAATGAACCCGGCCTTCGACGCTGTAGTCGCCTCCAGGCCGTACGTCTGAGTCAGGTAACCACCGGTCAGCAGAACTCCCATCACCAGCGCCTGAAACAGCCCCCTGCGGCTAAGACCACTCAGCCTGCGGCGAAACACTGCAGCAAGCAGAAGAGCAGCTGCAACGAACCTATAACCCAAGAACGTCGCCACGGGCATCTGCTCGACAGCGTCCTGCACCGTCACAAATGTCAGGCCCCAAGCTGCAGTGATGCCGAGCAGGGCGAGTTCGGCGCGGCGAGCGTTGTGCTTCGCCGGGCCAGCGGCTTCGTTCATGTCTGCCTCGCTGGGCACATCCTGCGAAGCACAACGCTC
>Ga0214923_10004177_pt1 | contig 17643 bp, 11 predicted proteins | sample LL1510_MetaG_FD_177993 | JGI IMG/M metagenome (GOLD analysis project Ga0214923, IMG submission 177993) | Freshwater microbial communities from Lake Lanier, Atlanta, Georgia, United States - LL-1510 | ecosystem: Environmental > Aquatic > Freshwater > Lake | place: USA: Georgia | collected... | reverse complement strand
CTTAAACCTTGACGACCTGGTTTTACACTATAATTAGTTTGTTCAACTAAAATATAATACGGGGTAACTACTGTAGTATCTTGTACAGTTTTATAAAACTTATTATCACTGTACGCATAAAAAAGCTGTCCAAGAGGGTAATCATACTTTACTACTTCAACTTGTGCTTTAGTTGCATATTGATAAGCTACATCAATTGTAGGAATTAGTTGTAATTTGCTTAAATTTACTGGATCTTGTATAGTTTCAAAAAATGCGTATATTCCTATATTGCTTGCACCTGTTACATATCCTGTTATGTCAGTGAAAAAATCAGGATTAACGATTATTTGTTTGTTGTTCTCATCAGTGCTTGATACTTCAATTTCAAAATTATTAACATACCCATCACTTTCAACTTGCTGTCCTACAACATTAACTTTATAATTAATTCCTAAACTTGTAGTTGAATTTGGTAGCGTATTAATACTTAAAATTTCTACATTATCTTGTAAAACTTTACCCGAAAATGGATCATAAACTAATTCATTTTCACTATATACAAACCTTGTTTGACTAACACTTCCAAACAAATAGGCTAATGATTTATATGTTACTCTGTAAATATTGTTTCCTAATGAATAAAATGTTACAAACCAATTTGTAGCATCAATGTCATCAACTATCCATCTTTCTTGTGTAACTAATAATGAATTATCAAAAACTAAAGTAAAGTCTTGTGCTAATTCCATTTTTATTGTTATTTCATTAATTAAATTTATTGAAAATGTATTATCAAACACAGGGATAACTTGATTAATTATAGCACCTGTAGGTACATATCCATTAACTGTAACTGGTCCGCTACCATTTACGAAATTACCATCACCATTATTTGTACCATCACCAATTACATTTAAAATTGTTGTCCAAAATTCAGTAATAGCATTAGCAGGTGGAATCCCACTTACTAACCTATATTGATTTGTAAAATAGTAACCTGCTGGAGCTACAAATCTAACTAAGGCACCGATTGTTACATATTTTAAATTATAACTTGCATAAGTGTTAATTGAAGCAGGTACTTGGGTTGTGCCACTAAGTGTGTAAAAATATCCTGTATCACTGTTTGAATTTACAGTGCTATTGTTCCAATAAACAGTTCCATCTAATGAAGCTGTATTAATATCGTATCTAGTATAATTTTGTATATAGTACTGTACAGGATTGTTTGTACCTAATGTAGAGGCAAGCTCTACAATAAATGCTCTTATTGCACTGGTATCAATAAATGACCTTACAAAATATCCATCAGCATCATCTTGATATAGTGCTCCATCTGTGCCAAAAGTATTAATGCTTGAATATTTGCCAGTAGGATCTAATAAGTCTAGATTTTTACTTACGCCGATACTACTACGATTAATTGCTTTACTTTTAATAATACTATTATACAATGTAAATGGAAAATTATTATAATCCTCTCCATTTACCATACGATTTTGTGTGTAATAGCGTGTCGGTGCTCGTTGTTTAATTTCAGCTAATGATTCCCTAGCCTGTGCAGTACTAACAGCTAATGGCAACTCCATAACAAAAGTTATATTTTCATTGCGACCCGATCTACTTATGTAAGTAAATGTAACACTTATTCCTTGCATTTCGCTAGGATCAATTGTATATGTTAATGCGTTTCCATTTCTCACATATGCTCTAAACTGACCAACAGGTATCTCACTGAACACTCCATCGCCAAATACATAGCTAACTTGGTCATTAAATCTGCTATCTACACTGAAAATATTTCTTACACTATTTTCTGTTTGCAAATACGCATTAGCGTAAACATTTTCAACTTGTTTCCATAATAACCTAGAATTATTATTAACATTTAATTGATATAGCCAAGTATCTGTGTTATTAATACCCTGTATATCAATATTGGCAACTTGGTTACTAATTTGTTGTTCAAAATTAAAATCAACTGCTTGTAATGTTCCTTGCTTAAAATAAAAGAAAAATCCTGTATCAGGGCTGCCAAATCCTAATTGATCGTTTCTATAAAGAATATTAAATCTTCCTGTTGGAGCAGGTGGTATTTCATAGATATAATCTTCATTTAAACTAGTAACACTTACTAATTCAAAGGGCATGGCTATTCCATCAACTGTAGAACTAAATGGTACAACTGGTAAACTAGTAGCAGGAATACTTATTACATATTCCTGAGTGTTAACTCCCAATATTTCAGCACTATTTCCAGGTCTACCTACTCGTTGAGGATTTATTAATGTTGCATTAATAATTGCATTAAACTGTTCTTGCCAATTTGGATTTGCAGCATCATTCCATAATATTGTACTGTTTGATAAATTAATACCATTTAAATCTATAACATTTTCTGTTGTTCTTACACTGGTAACTTTAAGATAACCTTGACCAGTTAAATTTCTTTTTGGTGTATAGCTTACAAGATTAGCTAATTTTATAACACTATCACGGCGTTCTGCTGTATCTAAAAAGTTTTCTCTAGCGTTTAAATCATTGCGAAACGCTAATCCCTGTCCCATAAATGCCATAACATCAAGCAGTGCTATAAATTCACTGCTTTCAATATAATCGTTAAAAGTTTCAGGATAATAAAGTCTTAGGTAGTCTATAAAACTTTTACGCAAGGTTTCGTAATCATAACTACGGAAATCTGCCTCACGAAATGTTTGGTAAATAGCCTGCCAGTCATTTACACCAAAAAGTGCTGATTGTCGTGAACTTTTAGCCATATCTTTCTCTTTTTAGTATTTATCATACCAAAATAGTAGTGTTTTTATGACTGTTGTAGGGTCGCTGTATTTGTTGTACTATTAAAAAACACACCTAATAATGTTGCTTCGTTAAATGGCGTAACTGCTATTTCTATTTCTAATAAAATACCATTATCTTTTGGATATGCTTTTACGGTATTTGTTTGTATTCTAGGATCTAAGCTAATTACTCTACGCATTTCATTTTCAATAGCATACTGATCATCTGCTGTATTTGGATCAAATACATAATCCCATAGTGTAGTACCATAATTTGGTTGCCCAACTTTTTGCCCTTTTTTAATGTTAAGCGCATTCAATAAATCTTGAATTACAAGTTCTGTATTTGTAGTTCTAAATTTTTTACCAAAAACAATACTTTTGGTTGTATTACCAACACCACCTGCATTGCCCTGTACTAGGTTAGAGGACCTTGGTTTATTAGCATTAATTGTACTAAATCCAATATAGTATGGCATTATATATCCTTATCATTTATTTATTAGGTTGATAAAATCAATTGTTCATACTCTGCTTTGATTTGTAATACTTTAGCATGTTCCTCATCAAATTTCTGTTTTAATTCTATTAATGCTGGATCGCCCTCAGGTAATGTGTTTAGTGCATCGGCATATGCTTTTCTAGCTGCCAATGCTATATCCCTTTGTGTAGCAAATCTATCAAGAAGTACTTTTCTTTTTGCATTGTCATCATTAAGTTTTTGAGTTTGTCTTTCTATTGCTTGAATTGCTGCATTGTTTTCAGGAGTTCCACCACCACTAAAGTTTGGAGCTGGTATCTTTGGATCACCTAATACATTAGTAATTTGTGTGTTAATTCCAGTTCTGCTATATGTATTGGTCGCAACTACAGGCATACGAACTGGATTTCCTCCACCGAAATTTAACGCACTTAAAGCACCAGTTAATTGTGCTACAGCACTTTGAGGCAATCCTGTATTTGCTAAACCTAATAGAGCGCCAGGTGATTTAAGTTGTGCATCTTTTGGTAAGAAACTATTTGCTAGGTTAGTAATATTGTTAGCAGCACCTATTATTGGAGAAATAGCAGGTGCAAATGTTCTAGCAGTTGCACTTAATAAGTTACTAGGACTCAATGCGTTTAGAACTGCTGTTCCTGTATCAGTTGCAGTACCACTTACATTGTTTACACCAGGTAATGTATTATATCTCAGGCTATTATTTACGACTGCTGCTGCAACTCGTAATCCACCAGGTAAATTACCCATACCACTAGCAAGACTTGCAGTTGCCCCTCTTAATGTATTTGAAGCAACTGATGCTGCAATGTCTGTAAGATTTCCACCGGCTGCAGGAGCACCTAATAATGTATTAACACTGGCTTGACCAACTGATGCAACTAAATTTTGTCTTGCAATATTGAATAAGTTTTGTGGCACTCCTGGTTTAAGTGGTTTAAATCCGCCTAATATCTTATCAAATGCTGCTGCTGCAATACCCTGTGCTGCTGCATTTAATCCACCTAATGTTTGAACACGACCTGCTGCACTTAGTGCTTGATTAATACCTGCTAATCCTTTGACTTTACTTTGAGCTAAACTTGCAGCAAATGTTCCCGCTGCTATGGCACCCAATACATTACCATTTGCGCCCTGTGCTGCTAAATTAGCTATGTTACTTACACCTTGTACTGTTCTTATTACTGAAGTTACTTTGGCTACACCTTTCGTAGCTGATGCCATTACACTACCTAATGATTGTACTCCACTTTCTTTTCCAGACAATATACCTAGTTGTTGTAATGCTCGTTGTGATTGTTGTAAGTTTCTAACTACTCCATACGCTTGTCCTGTAACATTGGTTGCAAGTTGTGTAATGTTTTGAACACCTGCTAAACCCGTAAACAATGAACTAGGTAATGCCTGTTGTGGTGTTTTACCTGATGCAATTAAAGAACTAACCAATGAAGCAGACCCTGGTTTTATAATTCCACTTTGTTCCATTTGTTGAGGATTCATAGCAAAAGCACCTGCTGCTAGTGTCTTTACACCATCTTGTGTTACCACACCGACCCCTTGTTTTACCACATCTTTTGCTGGTCCTGTTGCTGCATCTACTGCCATTTGACTTACTGCTACAGCAGTTGTAGACTTATCAATTGATTCACTTACAGCAGGTAGGCCAGGTACCGTTGAACTTGTAGCAACACTAGTTGGTGTTACTTGACTACCTTGTGCTGCTTGATTTACTTGTTCAACTGCAGGCGTTGCTGGTTGTGATAAATTATCTGCTGCACTTGGGCTAACTTTTACATCTACCCCTTGATTTGCATTAGCCCACGGTGCATGAGCAGGTGCTCTACTTACTATTGTTAATAGTTTACCAGGAGCAGCAGCATATCCTTTTGTCTCATCATATAAAGTATCAGTTTGTGCAACAATTGGTACAGGTTTAACTTCTTGAGGGACACTGCTTGCTTTTCCTGTGTTTAAATTAATTTTACTGCCATTAATAAATGTATTTGATTTGCTTAAAAATGAACTATCTCCTGCACTTTCATAGCTCATGGTCCCATCAGTTTTTGACAGAATTTTACCCAATGCGTGTAAATTATAATTTGTACCAACTCTTTGTAAAAATTCCTGATCAGTATTCATATGAAAATTTTCACTTTGAATACTTAACTTTTTTGCAGCATGTATGTTTACATTATTATCAGCATGTAAATTTAAGTCTCCTTGAGTTCTAATATTAAAACTATTGGTACTGAAAATATCTACAGTGCCTTCTTTACCTAATTCAATATAACTTTGACCATTACTATGAATTATGAATAAAGTTTGAGCATCGTCACTCATTAAAATTTGATGACCTTTTGTACTACGAATTCTAATAAGTTGATCACGCCCAATAATATCACCATCATCCATAACTATGGTATGTCCAGCTCTGCGCCCTACAATCTTTAAGTTTTGTCTGTCACCACCTGATAAATTATCTACTATTGATTCATCTGTATAACCACCTTCATAAATAGGTCTACCAGGAGTGCTTACTCCCCACCCAACTCTGCTAGGAGTTTCACGCTGTGCGCTACTACTAATTGGTCCTCGTACTGGATCACGAATTAATCCTTGTTGTGTGTAAACCGCTGCTGCATAACTATGAATAGGTTTTGGAGCTCTAAAAAACTCTATATCATTATTAATACCTGGATTGTTTTTGTTAATATTAGCTACAGGTAACCTTGTTGCCCCACCATAACTTTGTGCTTCACCCGAGTTAGCTACAATATTATCCGTAGCACCTATGGCAGGAAGCATTTGTAATGCGCTAGGATCAGGTATAGAACCTAAATAAAATCCTTTGCTTTGATCACCGTCAACAAATAATACAACTACTACAGTGCCTATATCAGGTGGACTATGCCAAAATCCATAGCTATTTGGATTGTTCTTATAAGTACCAAAATTATCATTATTTCCTGAGGGCGTTGTCTGCCCGTAAAAAGAACTTAAAAAATTAACAGGAGTCCAATTACCTCTATCATCAGGATTTTTACCTGAATTGTCACTTAAATACACCCAAATTCGTCCTGATCTATTTGGATCAATATTATCTTTAACAACAGCAAGCAATGGAACAGGGCGTATAGGTGCTTTACCACCTGAATCTGGTTGAGCTCCAGGTAATACTCCATGTGCTTTAAAATCATTTTCTGCCATAGCTATTCCTAATTACTATTGATATAATTCATTTTAAATTGGTCCACCTTGGAAAGGATTGTCATCTTCGTTAGTACCTGATGAAGCCTTGGAAAGGATTGTCATCTTCGTTAGTACCTGATGGAGGAAATCGTTGAACAACGGAATTACCTGTTGAAGTTGGAGAGATATTAGAAACTGGACTATCTCCTCTTAATCCTGTAGTACCAGTTGTTCCAGTTCCAGATGCATCTGTTCCTGGTGCTGAAGGAGTTCCTGGTTGTTGGCGATTACTCAATCTTCTGCTTTCAGCAACATTAAAACTATTATCTTCACGACCTTGTTCAGGTAATGTTCCAGGATCATCAAATGTATTGATTTTACAAGTTAATAACTGCGTAAACTTTCCTTGATTAAAAACACTATCAACCTGTGTAACTCTATAACTAACACCTTCAACTACCTTGCTAATGTCATCAGGATATCGCCAAAATAATATTTTATCATTTAACTTCATTATGCCTGTACCTGTATCAACATCAACAGCCTCAATAAAATCTATCTCAATAAAAACTTGACCACCATTTGCTTTAATTGTAAATCCATCATTACCATAAAATTTATTATAAACATTTTGAGCACTTGTTGGTAATTCACTATCACTTATAAGGTAATCAGGATCACCCAAAATACTTATTTTAGCTTCAGCAAAATCAGCAGGACTATACAAATTGTTTATGTAAGCGTTTTGTGCTTCCATTCCTAAATTTAATTTACCTAAATGGGGTTGATTTACTCGTTGATTTGGTTTTTGAGGAACATCTACAGGTCCACCTGTAGCTAAAGCATCTGTTAATGCACTATCTAACACCTGATTAAAAAAGGCTGTATTTAATGTGTGTTTATAACTTATGATTTCCTGATTTTTTCCTGTGTACCAATATTTATATCGTTTATGTGGGCCATAATACTTTACGCCTGGATTACTGTAAGAATTTTGTATGACAGGAGTATCATATGGAGTAATAATGTATGTAATTTTATATGCAAAATCACTTCTAATATCATCCCATTTTGCATCACTTAATACAGCACTTACATTAAACCAACGTACAGGAGTTTTACTTTTTGGATCTATTTGATCATCTGATTTTTTTTCTGGATTAGGCTCTACATTGGTTGTGTAAATTACTTTTAACGCATCTTCTAAGTAACTACTTTGGCTAACTATTTGATTAAGAGCCTGTATTACAGGTGTTGTTCCTTGAAAGGTAAACTGTCTTTTTCTATTATTTGCAATTGAAGAATTAGCTCTGTCTTCCGTAACTTCATCTGTTGTTTTTGCCCCTGAACCTCCCCAAGTGTATTTTTGTAAATCAGCTTGACTAACAACGATTGCTGTTTGAAATCTTGCTTCCATGTCATCTTTGTATTGAAAGTCATACTCGTCTGCATATTTCACAGCAGGTGGATCACTGTTTAATAAATTTTGTTGGTCACTATTTAATTTTTCTTTTAGTTTTTCAATAGCATCATAAACTGTAGTAGCTTCAAAATTAGCTCCCAAATCAATTAAACCTCGTTTAATTCCAAACGCTTCATAACTTGGTAAACTGGCTGCTTCTATTGTGTAAACACTTGCCTTACCAGTAATTTCAAATTTAACTGTTCTAAAAACAATATCAAAAAAGTTTTCAAATACACCATTAGATGCGGCAGGATCATCTTGAAAAGTATTTGTACTTGTATCTACTATGTTTCCTTGCTGATCATAACCTACAAATTTTATACCTAATATAAAAAATTGTCTTGTTGGGTTTTGTAAACCCTTTTGTGATCTTCCAGTTGCATTAACATATTCTTGTAGTGAATCCTGTGCATTTTTCAAATTAGTTATAAAACTAAACCCATATGGTTCAATAATTTGAAAATTCATATCACTTACTATAACATTAGTTTGAGTTTCTGAAAAATTACATAATGTTTTTATTTTTAAATTATCTATGTAATAGTTTAATTCAAACCCAGGCGCTATGCGTGAGGTACTATTATTAACTCCGCCACTCTGTGCAATTAGATATACCCCTGCTGCTAGCTCCTCGGTTGCATTAGCTGATGCTTGTGCAAACGCATTTATGTTTTTTCTACCAGATTGAATAAATGCATCATATGCTTCTGGCGTTACCATATATAAACTTAAATTATAGGTATAACTTGCAAATTGACTTAATGGATTATATAATCTTCTACCTGGTCTAGACGGACTATTATTATCAGTTTGTGTTTGTTGTTGTGCAACTCGTTCTGCAACTGAAGCGTCACCTGTGCTTCTATCGCCATCTGCTTCTCCCACTAAGGTTGTCATTTAAATTCCTAAAGCTTGTTTTAATGTTTCTAATTTCGGTACATAAATTCCTAACCCTGCTACAAAATCAAAATAAGGATCATTTCCCAAACGATTAGGATTTCTTTGAGCAAACACCCACCATAATCTTGCATCGCCATATAAGTCATACGCCAATAAATCAGGACGATATTGATATGTTTCTGTAAGAACAGTGTATACATCACTTGGATTCATGGGAATAGGACGATAATTCATAAAATCCAAATATTTTGCATTGGTTACACTTGTATTGTAATATGGACTTGTTGCTGGATAAAGAGTATTAATAGCCATTACCAAATTCCTGCATTATTTAATTTACTACCTTGTAATAATTTGCCAGTAGCATAATCTTTAAAACTAAACCTATCACTGATATCTTTTCTACTTACTACAGGTATACAAGTCATTTGTATTTGTATCTTTGTCGGTACATAAGTAGGTTCTCTTGTACTAGCATTAGGATTTGAAAATTGTGTAGGAGTGGGATTTCCTCCAGGTCCTAAATTAGGAGGTAATTGTCTAGTACTAGTATTTGTTGCGTTTGCAGTTGCATTGGTATCCTTGCTTACACCAGCTAATGTGGTAGTAGAACTTGCTCTTATATAATCAATATCATTAGGCAAATTATATGTAAAACTTGAAATAACCAATGGATGGTTATCAAATTGAAAAGCTCCATACCCTTTTAAAAATAACAATGGAGGGGGAGTTCCCAACTTAGGTTTTTCATCTTGTCCATAAAACATTTTTGTTGCTGATCTTAAAAAATGTATGACAGCTAAAACATAATTTGCCTCAAAAGTATCTTGTGCAGTAAAATCACAAGTAATTTGAACATTTTCAACACTGCTACCTTGATATTGAACCACCTTGTAATTATTATGTGTTAAAGATTGCTGATCATATGTTGCAGTATATGTTACATTAATAGTAGGAGTATAAGGAAAAACTATACCCTTTGTGGCAATTAATGGCTGTAATATCCCAGGCGGAGTAGCTTTGTAAAGATAATCCGCATTTTCTGCAAGTACCAATTTGACACGCCAATCTTGCCTTGTAGCAAAATTTACACTATCTTGAATGCTTGCCTGTGATTGTGCATCATTACTTTGTCCTTGTATACCTCGTGTATTACTAGTTGCATAAGGGGCGTCTGTATAATAAGTTTCTCCTGTTTCAGGATTTATAGCTATACCTTGTGCAACACTTCCATCTTCAGCACGAACAAGTAATCCCTGTGTATTAACTGCAATATTTGCCTGTTCTTGTGGTTGTATACCTTCAGCATCTTGTGCTAATGCTGATGGTTTTTGATTAGCAAGAACAAATGCACTATCATTTTCTATTGGTTCAACAGGAGGTGTGGTAAGTTGTGTAGGATTTCCAGGTTCTGCACTTGCAGGTGGTGTGTTAGTATTTGTGTTTGGTGGTCCTGACTGTGCAATAGTTATCTGTTCTGATGAATAATTATAATCTCTTTGTGCAGCATTTAATTCATCACGCAATTGTTGTTCTGCATTTTTGGCTGGTAAAACAAAATTTCTACGATATTCAATTCTAGCATTTCTTGCTGCTTGATATTCTGCAACTTTTGTGGGATCACCACTAAGTTGATTTTCTTGGGCACTTAATGTATTAAATCTATCATCAGCATTTTTAAGGGCAATGGTAGCTTGTCTTAATAAGGGCCTAACACGGTCAATTTCCCTTTGTGCTTCATCCCTGACAGTTTTCCATTCTTCTGCTGTTTTTTGGTTAGACATGAGTTTAATCCTATCTTATATTTAGCTAAATAAAAATAGCACATTTTTACCCATTACACTCCCTAAACTGTTGTGTCCTCCGCAACTAATGTGTTATAATATTTGAAAATAAAGGATTCTATGAGTATCACTAAAAAACCTGTTAACTACCTTAATAATAAAGACATTTTAAAAGAAATACACGAAAGTAAAAACAGCTATTGCTATTTTACCAAACCTGAATATCATCAATATGATTTGATTGTTGATATGCCTCAAGACCCACTTGAGAGCAGTTTAAAATACGCACATAAGCGTGATACACTTAAACAAGCAAAAGAAAATCGTGCTGCTAGATTATCAGTTGAAACTGGAACAAAAGTAGAACCAAAATCTATAGCCAGCACTGATTTAGTATTTCGTGTAATGACTTGGGACCATATCCCACTTAGCCCAAAAGCAGTTAAGAAAACAGCAAAAAAGAAAACTGCTATTGATATAATGGAATTTGATGATATTGACGAAGAAATTTTTAAAGATTTAGAAGACCCAACCACTGCAGGTGAAGTTGATGATATGGTACATATGAAAGTCAATTTCCCTCCTTTCCAACATTATAAAATTGATGAAGAAGGTAACTTTTATTGTGTAGGTAAAAGTCATTGGGTAGGTGGTGTAAAACGTGGTCATTTTAGCAAAGACCATGGTAATCTTACAGACAAACTTGCTAGAATGTATATTATGTTATGTGAAAAATACGCAATGAAATTTAATTGGCGCGGATATACTTATAATGATGAAATGCGTAATTCAGCAATACTACAATTGACTTATGTTGGATTAAGATTTAATGAAGCAAAATCAAGTAACCCATTTGCATATTATACCGCAGCAATTACAAATAGTTTTTGTAGAGTTCTCAATACTGAAAAACGTAACCAAAACATACGTGATGATATATTAGAAATGAATGGATTAAACCCAAGCTATTCACGTATGAATTCAGGTATCAGTGATAAAGCTTGGTTAAACGAATAATACCAAACAGTTTGATTATATACCACAAAAATATTATACTGAAGAATGGCAAATTTATTTAAAAAAGCAGCATTTTTTACTGATATTCACTATGGTCTAAAATCAAACAGTCTACAACATAACCTAGACTGTGATAATTTTGTTGACTGGTTCATAGAAAAAGCAAAGAAAGAAAATTGTGAAACTTGCTTTTTCTTAGGTGATTATAACCACCACAGAGCAAGTATCAATATTCATACATTGCAGTTTGGTTTGCGTGGACTAGAAAAACTAAGTCAAAACTTTGACATGGTTTATTTTATTCCAGGCAATCATGACCTATATTATCGTGACCGTCGTGACATTCATAGCGTAGAATGGGCAAAACATTTACCAAATGTACAAATCATCAATGACTTTTACAAAAAAGATGATGTTGTAATTCTTCCATGGTTAGTGCAGGATGATTACAAAAAAGTACAAAAGATGAAAGGTAAATATTTGTTTGGTCATTTAGAACTACCATATTTTTATATGAATGCTATGGTAGAGATGCCTGATCATGGAGAGATTAACGAAGAACATTTCGGTAATTTTGAAAAAGTTTTTAGTGGGCATTTTCATAAACGCCAAGCTAGAAAAAACATTTGGTATATAGGAAATGCTTTCCCACATAATTATGCTGATGCAGGTGATGACGCACGTGGTATGATGATCTTAGAATGGGGCGAAGAACCAGTCTTTCATAGTTGGCCACGACAACCTGTTTATCGTGTACATAAGTTAAGTGAAATACTAGAAAATCCAGAGGGCTTGCTATTGATTGATAGTCATGTTAGAGTACATCTTGATATTGATATCAGCTATGAGGAGGCAAACTTTTTGCGTGAAACATTTATTCCTGAACATAAACTGCGTGAAATTACATTAATCCCAATGAAACTTGAGAATGTTGAACAAGGTAATTTTGACGGATTAAAATTTGAAAGCGTAGATCAAATTGTGTTAGACCAAATCGGTGCAATTGAAAGCAATAGTTTTGACAAAAAATTGTTGTTGGACATTTATAATAGTTTATGATTAAATTACAAAACATTACCCTGCGTAACTTTCTTAGTATTGGCCAAGTTACACAGGCAGTAAACTTTGATAGAAAAGAACTCACATTAATCTTAGGGGAAAACTTAGACTTAGGTGGCGACGGTGCTAGAAATGGTACTGGTAAAACCACACTAATTCAAGGTTTATGCTATGCATTGTTTGGCGTACCTATAAATAATATTCGTAAAGATAATCTTGTTAATCGTACAAATGGCAAGGGTTTGCTTGTTACATTAGATTTTAATGTAAATGGTACAGACTACAAGATTGAACGTGGTCGTAAACCTAATCTATTAAAATTTTATGTTAACAACACACTACAGAAATCGCAGGATGATGCACAGGGCGAGAATAAAGAAACACAAGCCTTTATTGAACGTACTATATGTATGTCACCTGATATGTTTAGGCATATTGTTGCTCTTAATACTTACAGTGAGCCATTCCTTGCACTAAGAGCAAACGAACAACGTGATATTATTGAACAATTGCTTGGTATTACATTACTTTCTGAAAAAGCAGAAGTAGTAAAAGATTTAATTCGCCAAAGTAAAGATAGTATTCAACAAGAAGAATTTCGTGTTAAAGCAGTTGAAGAAGCAAATAAACGTGTTAAAGAACAAATTGACGGACTTAAACGCAGACAAAAATTATGGAATACTAAACACGATGAAGAACTTGAAAACTTAGCAATTGAATATACCAAGCTATCACAAATTGATATTGAATATGAACTAAAATCTCATAAAGATTTAGCTATCTATAATAATCAAGTAAATCTTAAAAATATTTACGATAGTAAGGTTGATAGTTTACGCAAAGATATTACTAAAGAAAATAAAAATTATCAAAATCTTGTTACTGAGGTAAACTTACTAAAAGATCATAAGTGTTACGCATGTGGACATAAACTACATGATGACCAACATAAAAAAGTATTAGATAGTAAGTTAAATTTACTTAATGAAAGTAAAAATCTGTTAGATGAATATAAATTTCAACTAGATGAACTGGTTGCGAATCCTATTACTGTAATTGAAAAACCAATTACACATTATTTGACAGAAGCAGAAGCAGTAAAGCATAGCAGTCAAATTGAAAATGTAATTAAACAGATTGAAACTAAAACAAGTGAAACTGATCCATATGGTGAACAAATCATTGATATGGAAAGTAAAGCATTACAAGAAGTAAGTTTTGACACAATTAACAGACTTACAAAAACTATGGAACATCAAAAGTTTTTACTTGATATGTTAACAAGTAAAGATAGTTTTGTTCGTAAAAAGATTATTGATCAGAATTTAAGTTATTTAAATTCTAGGTTAACACATTACTTAGATAAGATTGGTTTGCCCCATCAAGTTGTGTTCAAAAATGATTTACAAGTTGAGATTACAGAATTAGGTCGTGAGCTTGATTTTGATAATTTGTCGAGGGGCGAGCGTAACAGATTAATCTTAGGATTAAGTTTTGCTTTTAGAGATGTTTGGGAGAACCTATACGCACCGATCAATACATTGTTTATTGATGAATTGATTGATAGTGGATTAGACACTATGGGTGTAGAAAATAGTATTGCTATACTTAAAGATATGAGCCGTCGTAGACACAAGAGTATTTGGCTTGTATCACATCGTGAGGAATTAGCAGGTCGTGTACCAAATGTGTTAAAAGTTATTAAGGAAGGCGGTTTTACAAGTTACAACACCAGCGTTGATGTTGAGTAATTTTGTAAAAATAAATTTTTTGACTATATAGTATATGCCCAGTCCACAAAAACAAAAAGGTAGTAGTTTTGAACGTGAAGTAGCTACTTTCTTAACTAAGACCTATAATGAAAGTTTTATTCGTGCCCCAGGTAGTGGTGCGTATGTGGGCGGCAAGAATCAGTCTCGTACACAGATTTTACACGAAGGACAGATTCGTTCATTTAAAGGGGACATTGTACCTGGACAAAGTTTTCCCCATTTCAACGCAGAATGCAAAAGTTATGCTGACTTTCCATTTCATTTAGTATTAACAGGTAACTGTAAAGTATTGAATAATTGGTTATACCAGTTAATGACAGTAGCAGAACAAAATGATATGAATATACTTTTTTTGAAGTTTAATCGTAAGGGACGTTTTGTTGCTGTATCATGTGATTACGAATGGATCACTGATAACTATTTGTATTATAAATCAGAAAAATATGGTAACTGGCTCATTATTGAATTTGACAATTTTTTTGAAAATAATAAAGACCTACTTAGAACATATTCAGCAAAATTAGACACCACGTCAATTATTTCACAATCATCAACTAGTATTAGTATTCATTAAAATTTTGTTTGGTCGGAGTTCTTCGACCCTCCTTGAGGAAGTACAGGTAGTGCTGTGCCGACAGAACTGGAGTAGGGGGTTATCCTCAAAATACCGAGAGTGCAATCGACAAAGCGAACACTCAACAAGCCTATAACTATTTTGTCTTGATGTTATAGGATGTGCGTTGCCGAAGAAATGTCTAAAGACATTAGCTTCACTACAGGCCATAAACTTTACAGGGCAACCGGTAGGATACATAAGCAGTAAGGCTATATGTATTGGCATAGACAACACGGATTGACAAGCATGGCAAGTCACCAGGTAGTGCTGAATAGCACTACCATGGACATCCTAGCGGCAAGTAATCTCAGTAAATAATAATTAAAAAATAAGACCGAACGAAGTGAAGGTCTTAGACGAACGAAGTTCGTCTTTTAGAAATAAGGTAATCCAGTCTTCTTAGTAGTTTCCATATTTGCTTCTACTAGTTTTACAATAACTTCTCTTTCGTATGGTGCAAGGTTAAGTATATCGGTATAAGTAATACCGCCTCTCATATACCAAGATAATTTTAATGCGTTTTCCTTAATTGCCTTGGCTTCATTTTCCATGTTGTCTATAAGCTTCTGAATTTCCTCAAAGGGAAGTTTCAGAAGCCTTAACCGAAAAAATCGGAAATATTCAATGCTAATGATTGATCATATTCATGACCACAATTATCACATTTTAAATGTATAGGTTTGATCTCACTTTTTTTTCTTAAATCTATCCCATGTTGGCGAATTTTATCATATGTATTTTTATCAGTATTTGTTAAAAATTCATGTATATAATCTTTATTCGTAACAACTTGATCGGCAATTTTTATAAATTCAATGTTTTCACTTACTAATTTAAAACTAGACAAATTCATTTGCTTCATTAATTCACCTGATTTTTTTAACTTTTCACCTTCATCGGTCATCTCAGTTATTTTATTAATTTGCATTTGCATTTCAAATTGCTTTATTGTACTATCATTAATGGTTTTATATTTAAGTGGTTTATATTTAATTGTAAGTTCATCTACTACATATTCTTTTTCATAATCTTCGGCTTCAATTTTTCCAAGTAATCCAACTAAATTTATTTTATAGTTTGCTGGTGTATTACAATTTGGGCATATTGAGTCCATATCCATATCATTACCAGATGTTGCTGATCTTACTGCAATCATAATAGGATCCATATCCATACTTGGAATATGCCACGGGTCTTTAATATTCGGCATACAACTTTTAATAATATCTACTATGGCAGTTCCATTGAATAATGCATCTGGTGTTTTGCTTGTAACTTCATCAATTGCGGTCATGGGGAAAACAGGTAACTCGCCATTTGGTGGCATTTCAATAGCATCAGTTGGATAAAATTTACCTTCGCTTGGTAATTTTAAATAAATTGCTGGTCTACGAAAATATTGTTTTAGTGGATTGGTCATCATTTCTCCATGGTTTTGATAACGATAAATATATTGATAATATTTATACACCAAAAATATGGCTGAAAATTTAGACCCTACCACTATTGATGAACTAAACAATCGTTTTAGAGAACTTGTGGATGAGACTGGGCTTGTTTCAAAATCTTTTGGCACACTAGATAGACAAACTATTAGTCTAACATCTAGTTTTGCAAAGTTGCAAGGTCAAATTGATGCAAATAGTAGAGTAGACAATGATATTCTTAAAGCATTAAAAGATAGGTTAAAAGCAGAAGAAGAGGCAGCTCAAGCAGCTAAAAATATAAAAACTATAAGTGCTAAATCTTTTAATGAATTAGTTAATGCTTCAAGTGGTGTTGATGGCGCTTTAAATCTTATGTATTTAAGATTAACTGATTTAGCAGGCAATAGTAAAGTGTTAGGTGCATCATTGTTGTTTGCTAGATTGGCAGTAGATTCTTTAGTAGACATTTTGAAAGCTGCTTATGTGGCTGAGATAAACTACACAAAAGCACTTGTGTCTGGTGAAAGAGGTCAGCAGGTAGTTGCGAAAAGAGCAGAAGAAGTAGGAAAAGCATTTAATAAAGCTATTGATGGTATAGGAAACTTTTTAATTGGCTTGGGTGCTGCTACTGCGATATTTGGTGGGCCTTTAGGTATAGCATTTGGCGTTGTGTCAGCAGCAGCAGGTGTTGCAGCTAAGACTTATGCTGCAGCAAGTAATGCAGCATTAGAATTTCAAACCGCATTAGCAGGACTTAGAGATAAATTATTCCAAGGTTTCAATGATTTATCAAAAGCAAGCTTGGCAGGTGCAGGTGGCATGACTCAATTGCACCGCCAGCTTAATACCATGCAAATGTCTCTAGCTGAAGTAGGTGATTTTGTCAATATTGTTAAAAATGCAGGTAAAGAAATTCGCTTATTTGCAGGAAGAACAACCGAAGGTTTAGACAAATTTGTTAATACAGCAGGGGGTTTAATAAAAAGCGAATTAGGTAGAACACTAGAAATAATGGGCATCACAGCCCAAGATCAGCGTGAGCATACCCTAGAATATATGCAAATGCAAGCTAGGTTCGGATTGTTACAAGGTAAATCAGTAGAGCATTTAAGTAAGTCAGCAGGTAATTATATTT
>Ga0214923_10004176_pt1 | contig 17648 bp, 21 predicted proteins | sample LL1510_MetaG_FD_177993 | JGI IMG/M metagenome (GOLD analysis project Ga0214923, IMG submission 177993) | Freshwater microbial communities from Lake Lanier, Atlanta, Georgia, United States - LL-1510 | ecosystem: Environmental > Aquatic > Freshwater > Lake | place: USA: Georgia | collected... | reverse complement strand
AAATTAATACTCCTGAAGATTATAAACAGTTAGAAGACACTGTTAGAGAATATGAAAAAATGGGTATTCTGAATGATTATTATCCCGTATAAAATCCGACTTAAAAGTAAAAAATAACACATGTTTACGATAAAATAAACTAGTATGAAACAACAGCTCAACGAAGAATTTCGCAGAATGCAAAAATTAGCAGGCATTATTACTGAGAGTCAATATAAATGGGAATCTAGTAAAGAATTAGGTTTAGATGTTAATAGTTTAACATATGCTAATTTTGACCAATGGAAAAATAACCTTAATGACTCAGACGAAAAAACTTTCTTTATTAACTTAGCAAACAAAGTTAAAAGTGGTAACACATCAGAAGATAAATTTAATGAAGCTATTAAATTAAATTTTAATACATTAGAATGGGATTCAAAGCCGCAGCTAACAAATAAAACAACCTCATCACCGACTCAAGAAAAACCGACTCAATCACCGATTCAAAAAGAAGAATCTTTTGAAGAAAAAATAAATAAATTGGAATATGGTGATAAAGATTTGCGAGGTATATCAATGAATGTCTCCTTCTATGAAAAAGACACAGACAAACAAAAAGTAGATACAGCTTTCTCTAATATACTTAAAAAAATAAACCCAGATATTAGTCTGGATGATGCAAAAAATAAAGTCATAAGTACAAATTTAGCTTTAGATAATGATAAAAATTTCTATAAAACTTTATGGGCCGCTACTCAGAGATCTTATTCAGTTGAACAAGGGTTAAAAGATTATTTTATAGATAACCCAGAAATATTTAAATAATATGAAACAACAACTCAACGAAGAATTTCGCAGAATGCAAAAATTAGCAGGGCTAATTTGTGAAAATGTAGATAATGAAGGAATTGATCCTAATGATCTTGAATTATTCAATAATGAAGATGAAAAAAATGATTTTAAATTTTATCTTTCATCAACTATTGATATTTATAAAAATATGGGAAAAAATGTTCCTAGAAGTGTAATTACAAATTTTTTAAATAGTTATAGAAATAATCCTAAATTTAATGCTTGGATATATGATGAATACTTTGAAAGAGCCAATGAAGAATTAGGATTAGGATTTGACGAATCAGATGAAATCAGTGATATGGCTATAAATGCTGATGAAAGTTGGCAAAGAGCTTTTGCTAATCAAGTTTTAAAACAAACTAAAGAAGCTCTTGGAAAAGGTTTTGACGGAAGTGATAAGGCTGAGTATGGAATTGTTAAAAATATAATTAAAAAAGCATATAAAGATAATAATCCATTTTAAGATAATATTTAAAACAACCTCCATGAAACAACAACTCAACGAAGAATTTCGCAGAATGCAAAAATTAGCAGGAACCGAATTAGGAGAAAATATATCAGAAGCTAACGAAGATTTATTTTCCAAATATAAAGAAAAACTAGAAGAATTTCGTGAGGAATTTGTAAAAGACCTTAAAGCTAATAAAGATAAACTTAAAAAATTATCCAATGAAGATAAGAAAAAACTATCTAAATTAATTCGTGATATAACAGATGCTCTAGATAATACATTACCAGATACTCAATAAAAATAAACAAATTCACATTATGAAATTACATCAATTGCGTCAATTAATTAAAGAAGAATTAGAAACGGTAATGCAGGAAGAAGCATATAATCCTGCAGATGAAGTAGGTAGATTTTACGTAGTTAAAAAACCTACTAAAGGAAAAATGACTAAAGAAGATATGGTGTATGAAGCAACAGTATTTGATGAAATCAAAATGGATGAAACAAGAGGAGTATATAAAAATAAATCTGAGGCTAATCGCCATGCTACGGAAGCTCTAAAAGAATATGAAATGCAGCTTAAAGAAATGGAGGAAGCCATGAATGAATTTAGAGAGGCTAAAAAAGGCATTGATGAAAAAAAGAAAGCAGCTAAAGAAAAAATTCAAAGACTTAAATAAATTTTAAATTTCAAAATTAAGCTTGGGAAACCAAGCTTTCTTTTTTATATTATAGTTATGGTAAACCAAACTCTAGTCACACTAGTAAACTCTGTATTAGGTGTAGGTAAACTTACTGCTAGGGGTAATGCCGCTTATACTTGTCCTTTTTGTAAGCATATAAAACCAAAACTCGAAATAAATTTTGATGAAGAATCTAAAAGTTATGAGAACTGGCATTGCTGGGTTTGTGATAAGAAGGGTAAAAAACTTCACCAAATGTTTAAACTTATTGATGTACCAGCAGAAAAGCTTATAGAGCTTAAATCAATAGTTAAAACACATTTTTCTATAGATATACCCAAACAAGAGGAAAAAATAGGATTACCCAAAGAATTTAAATCATTACATGATGTTACCCTTTATGATATAATAGGAAGACATGCTTTGGCCTATCTTAAAGCCAGAGGTATTACTAAAGACGATATCCTTAAATATAATATGGGATATTGTGAAACAGGAAAATATGCTAACCATATTATTATCCCATCATATGATTCTAATGGTAATTTAAATTATTTTACCGCCCGAACATTTGACAAATCCAACCCAATAAAATACAAAAACCCTTCTACTTCTCGTAATATTATACCATTTGAAATGTTTATAAATTGGGATGTCCCTATAATATTATGTGAAGGCCCATTTGATGCTTTAGCCATAAAACGAAATGTAATACCACTATTAGGTAAAACAATCCAATCCAGTTTAATGAAAAAAATTGTTACATCTGCTGTAGAAAAAATATATATAGCTTTAGATAAAGATGCCCAAAAGCAAGCATTAAATTTTTGTGAAAATCTAATGAAAGAAGGAAAAGAAGTATATCTTGTAGACTTACAAGATAAAGACCCCGCTGATATGGGGTTTAATAATTTTACTTATCTCATTCAAGAAACATACCCTTTAACCTTCTCTGATCTTTTGGAGAAAAAAATCCAACTATTATGATTGAAAAAAATGTAAATGTCTATAAAAAGAGTATCAAACGTGTTGTAGCTATAGATCAAAATCTAAAGCGTGTAAATATTTTAGATACAAGATACTATGTTAAAGACGACAAGTATTACCCTTCAGTAACCAGCATATTACAATATTTTCCAAAAAATAAATTTTTCGAAACATGGCTTAAAGATGTAGGTCATAATGCTGATATTATTGCTCGAAAAGCAGCTGATGAAGGAACACAAGTCCATGATGCCATTGAAAGATATTTATTAGGAGAAAAGATTACATGGATGGATGATAATGGGTATTCTAAATATTCTTTAGAAATCTGGAAAATGATATTAAAATTTCATGATTTTTGGTCTACACATAAACCTACATTAATTGAAAGCGAAATACATCTATTTTCAGATAAATACATATATGCTGGAACATGTGACTTAGTAATAGAAATAAATGGTGTAAAATGGCTTTTAGATATCAAAACATCTAATTCTTTATATATTAGTTATGACTTACAATTATCAGCTTATGCTCAAGCATGGAACGAGTTATATGAAGAAAATATAGATAAAATAGGTATTCTTTGGTTAAAGTCTTCAAAACGTGGTGAAGATAAAAAAGGTGGTAAAATTCAAGGAAAAGGATGGGAGATATATGAACCAGAAAGATCTATAGAAGATAATCTAAAATTATTTGAACATATACATGAGCTATATAAATTAGAACACCCTAATGTAAAACCAACATCTGAACATTTTCCTTTAGAAATCCAAATTAGTCAAGATATTTAATATATTTATGATCAATTCCACATAATTGACATATTTATAATAAAAATTAATGATATCACTGATTAAAATTTTAAAAGAAATATATATTAATGAGGGGGGGAATGTGTTTAAAAATACAGAATTTGATACTGAAGATATATTATTAGCAAATATTGCTCCTACTATTAAAAAATTTACTGAAGACTTAGGAACTCTTTTTCCTAATAAGAAAAATACTTTTGCTGCTTTAAATAATAAAAGTAACTGGTTAGGATCAACTGGGAATAAAAGCCAATCAGGAGATTTAGATTTAGCATATTCTAATATACATTTTTTCAAAGATGGAAAACCAGATATAGCAGGATGGAGTATAGATGAAAACGAGTTTAATTCTCTATATGAAAAGTATAGAAAATCATCTCCAAAAGCTACAGATGAAGCAGTTCAAATTCGTGCTTTATTAGACTCTATAATTAATAAAGTTAACAAAGCTGGGGGTGATATGTTTGGTAATAATAAAGCTACAAACGGTGGGACACTTCATTTTTCATACCCACAGTATACTCCAACTGGAGAAAAAATAGAAGATCCAATAGCTCAAAAAGATCTAAGAGCCCAACTTGATATAGATGTAGGAGACATGGATTGGCTGAAATTTAGATATAACTCTAAATTACCAAATATAGAAAATTCAGATGTAAAACAAGTTGAAAAAGCAGCTGATGACTATTATAAAAATGGTATTAGGGATCTAGAAGGACTATCCAAAAAGTATAACATAGATATTGAAGATCTAAAAAAAGGACTAATAAAAGGCTTACATAGAGGACAATTAATGTTAGCTATGTTTGCTGCTACTGGATATACTTTTAAAAATGGTAGAGGATTTATTAGTAAAGAAACAGGAGAAACCATAGCTGATAAACCTGAAGGAGCTATGGAAGTATTTAATCAAGAATATCAACCAAAGTCGCCTTTAACATTAGATATAATTAATAGTTATAATAAGTTAATAGATTATGTTAACAATAATCTTAAACCTGAGGATAAAATTAAGGCATTAGATCTATTTAAAGAAGCTTTACGTAGAGCTAATGCTTATGTTCCTGAAAATATTTAAAATATGAGTGGCGCAGCTGGTGGATCTCGTATAAATAAGGAAAATTTAAAAGCCACAATTCGTGACTATAGGGATAATATCTTAAAGCCATTGGGTTTAGATAAATCATATAGCATAACGGGTGTTCGCTCCAGACCAGAAAAAAATATTTTTGGAGATATAGATATCGTCGTGTCTTTTCAAGAAGGTAATAAAGTAGAACTTAAGAAAAAAATAGGAGAATTTTTAAACCAAATTGAACAAATTCCTGTTATTCCTAAAAAAGGTAAAAAATATTTTATTCACGGGAATATTGTTTCTACTCTATATCCAATACAAGGTAAAGAAGGAGAATATGTTCAAATAGATAATATAGTAACAGTTTCTAAAGAAGAAGGTAAGTTTGTATATAAAATGTTAGATTTACCAGCTCAAGAACAAACATTAATATTAGGTTTAGTCAAAACTGTTTTTAGTGAATTAAAAGAAGAACAAATAGAAAATCTATTTAGAGAACTAGGAATTACTAATCCTGAAAAACCAGGTGAAGATGAAGAATATGACTTTCATTTAAATCCTTCAGAACTATCATTACGAATTGTTCCTAAAGGTAAAAATGATGGTAGAACAATATGGAAATCAAGTAAGTTTGAAGATGTTAAAAAAATATTATTAGCTTTAGGAATAGATATTGATATTGAAAAAAATAAACTTGGTGGTAAAGATAAATTTAATTACATGATTGACAAAATTAAAAATTTTGATAAAGAAAGATCTATACCTCGCCTTAAAGGAATGTTTATCAAAAATATACGTGTAGGCCCAGCTGAAAAAGAATTAGAAAAAGGTATTAAAAAACAGCAAGCAATAAATACTGTAACTGCTTTAGAGGAAAAATATAGTCCATTAGTAATGAGTTTAATTAAACCATTTATTGAAGGTGAAACTATGATTTTAGAGGATGAAACCCAACCTAAAAAAACTATAGCAGTATTCCCCGGTAAATTTAAACCACCTCATAAAGATCATATAGCCCGAATTAAAGCAGCAGCTAAAGACGCTGATGAGGTAGTTGTGATAGTATCTACTAAAACAGAACCGGGTGGTGTAGCTACTTCTAAAAAGAAAAAAGAAGAACTGGAAGCTCGATTAGGAACAGAAATGCCTATAACTTTGGAGCAAAGTTTAGAGCTCTTTAAAAAACTTAATCTTCCATCCAATGTTAAAGTTATAGCATCAAACGATCCATCATTACCAGTGTCTTCGCCAAGTCCAGTAACCGCGGCTCATGAATTATTTATACATAACCCCGAACAACAATATATAGGAGTATTTGGGAAAGAGGAGGATCTTAAGAGATTTGGATCAATACCCCAAAATGTTATTGTAAAAAACTATAGCGGAGCCGCAGGAAATTTAAGTGCTACTGATTTAAGAACTGCTTTAAAAAATGGAGGAGATATAAAAAACTATATACCTGATGGTATAACTCCTGAAGAATATAGGAATACTTTAAATCAGAACATTACAGAAGCTGATCCTAAAGTAGGCACAGGTAAAAAACCTAAAGGGTCAGGCCGTAGATTATACACGGATGAAAATCCAAAAGATACAGTTCGTATTAAATTTTCTACAAAACAAGATATTATAGATACATTATCTAAAGCATCTTTTAAAGCCAAACCTCACGCTCGTCAGTCTCAAATTATTAATCTAATACACCAACGAGTTAGGGCGGCATATGAAAGAGCCAAAGACCCAGAAGTAAAATCTCGTTTAAAAACTGCTTTAGATTATGCTGAACAGAGAAAAGAAGCATCTAAAGAGAAAACAAAACGCTTAAATAAATTAAATGAAGCTTATATTATTTACCCTAATTTTCAAGGAGTAGAACCAGATAATAATATAGAAGGAATTAAAAAAATTATTAAAGTAGAAGACGCAATAGGAAATGAACCCTATAAAGATTATAAATATTTTACTTCAGAAAAAAAAGAAGATATAAGTAATATGATCAAAAGTGCTCAAGGAAACGGATGGAAATCATTCCCCCCAGTAACAGCAATTGAGCACCCCCTTCTCCCAGAAAAATATTTAGTTATAGATGGTAACCATAGATTAGGTGCTTTTAAAATTGGTAAAATACCCTACATAAAAGCCGAAATACTTTCTTTAGATCAAATAGCTTTAGCTACTCCAGAATCTGAGTGGGAGGAGAATAAAATTCCAAATATTTTATCGTTTTTAGAAGCAAAAGATAAAGTGGATTTGGAAAAATATTTCTCTATAAAAGATCTTGAAATTCCTCCTCTAAATAAAGAAAATATAGCCCCAAACCACACAGGCAAATCATCACCTTATGGTTCAGGCTACAAACCACTTGTTCTTGAAATATCAAAATATATGATAGAACAAGGTATGGAAATACAACCATTACCTAAAATTCAATTCATAGACAACGACGAAGGTAATGCTCAAAATATTTTAGGAAATACAGCATATTATAACCCCCAATCTAAAGTTATAGTATTATATACTTTAAATCGCCACCCTAAAGATATTTTGCGTTCATTTTGTCATGAAATGGTCCATCACGAACAAAACCTAAAAGGAACATTAGGTGATATTAAAACCCAAAATACAACAGAAGATTCCCATTTAGATGAAATTGAAAGAGAAGCATATGAGAAAGGAAATATAATGTTTAGAAATTGGGAAGACAAATTTAAATCAGAAAAACATTTAAAAGAATCTAAACAATACGCTGGGCAATCTGAAAATCTATTCATACATTCTAAATACGGGGTTAAAGAAAATAATAGAGAGATGAGGAAAGAGAATAGAGAGACAGGGGGGTATGAAATATATTGTGATATGGATGGGGTATTATGTGACTTTGATAGACAATTCCAAACCATATCCAATAATATACCCCCAGAAGAATATGAGAAAGAATTTGGGAAAAAAGCATTTTGGAAATTAATCAATAGTGAAATAGAATGCTAAAGGAGGAATAGGCATCCTACACACTTCAACACCTGAAACAATTAAGAAACTTAAAAAATATATAAAAATATGAAACTTTACAGAGAAAATGAAGAAACACCCTCAGATGATAAAAATAAAAGGGTAATGTTTGATAACAATATAACCGTAACTTTTTTAACAGATGAGGAAGCAGAAAAAGCAGTAGCTGCTTTTGAAAATATAAAAAATTATGGTGCATATTTTTCTCGTAAAAGAAATAAAGACGAAATAGAAGCTGCTGTTAAAAAGCATTTTGGTCCTCCCGGTTTTGAACGTAAAACCTTAGAGAAAGAAAGAGGAAAACCATTTCCTATAAAAACAAAACCGACATTGGATGGTTTTATTCTAATGTTGAATGTACTTACTAAAATATTTATTGACACGCCTAAGACACCAGATGAAATTACTAAGACAACAGGGCAAATTATTAAGGATGCAGGAGACATTATAACTAATAACCCTGAAGAGGCTGCAAGAATATTTAATGAAAAATATAATTCCGCTTTAAAATTAAATACAGATAAGAAGAGTGGCATGGCTATTATAGATTACAATGAATTAATAAAGTATCTTGAAAATACTCTTGGGTCTGAGTATCTATCTTCTTTAGATAAACCCTTAACTCTTAAATATGAAAAAAAAGGTAAATCTATCACATTTCCCCCATCAGGTCATTTTACAAAAAAGGAAACTAAGAGAATAATTAAAACTATATTAGAAAAAGCAGGGATTAAAAATTCTTTAGAAAAAGAAAATATTAAAGAAATAATAAGACAATATGTTAAAGAAGCAATTCAAAGAGCGTGATGTTCAACGTCTCCGCAATCTTGTAACTCACAAATACGGAGACAAAACAACACAAGGAATCGGTTATACAAAACCACAAGAATTTCATAATGAAGGAGATGTATGGGAAGAAGATGGCCGCAAATGGACAATTAAAAATGGTCTTAAACAAAATATTACTAAATTAGATAAAGCAAAAGAAAAAGTAATATTACCTTTATTTTGTCCTTCTTGTAAAAATTTAATGAAGCATAAATATGATAAATTATTTTATATTCAATTCAATCATTGCTTTGATTGTCAACTAAAATATGAAGATAAATTAAAGCGTCAAGGTTTATGGGAAGAACAAAATAAGCAACATATAAATGATAATGTTGATCACATGATTAAAGATTTTGAAGTATGGGTTGATGAATTAATAAATACTAATGAAACATATGTCACCGAAGCCGGTGATGTAGAAAAATGGACAGGTTCTGCTAAATCAAAACTCTTAGAACACAAAGAGGAAGCACTCAAATATCTCCAATCACTAAAAAAATAATCTATTCAAATTTTTACATATTTATAAACAACATTCTAAATAAAACCTAATGAAAATCTCAGAACTTAAAAAAATAATTCGCCAAAATATTATTCAGGAATTAGATTCTCCTAAAGCTTATCGTGATCCCGAAACTTTTGAAAGAGAATATGAAGAAGAACAAAAATATTTAAATCCTGAAGAAGAAGAAACAGATGTAGAAGAAATAGACATGGATGATTTAGGTATTTTTGAGCAGGAAGAAGAAAATGAGGATATAGAAGTCACAGCAGACGAAGAAACAGAAACTGATACAGCTACTGATGAACCCGCCTTATCTGATGATGAACAAGAGTATTTAAATACTTTAGAAGACCTAAAAAATAAAGCCAAAAGCATGGGCGATGAAAAACTTGAAAAACAAATAGATAATACTATTACATATTTTACACGCCAACACATTGTTAAAGAAGGCATAGGCCCTAAAAAAATGAATGAACTAGATATGGAATCATTAAATAAAATGGATGAACTAGTTAATCAAAATAATCTTAAAATGCTCATCACTGCTGCTCAAGGTATTATCAAAGACTTAGAGGAATTTGAAGATGATGATATTTTTGATTTTATCGTAAATAAAATTAAAGAATTAGATATGCCTACTCCTGGTCCTGTGAGAGAAAATTACGATTTATATCGTATGAAAAGATTAGCAGGTTTAATTAAGTAAATCATGCCTACAGAACGCCAACTTACCAAAGCCGAATTTGATAAAAAAAATGAAATTGTCAAAGGGATGATGGGCAATAGGCGTAAACTAATTAAAAAATATGGTAAAGACGCCGAAAAAATAATTCATGGTCGCGCTATTAAAATTGCTAAAAAAATAACAGAAACTAACATGGAAAATAAAATTAAAGAAGCTGTAAGAAAAGCTTTAATGAATGAAGTAGGTTCTGAGATAGATGAAAAAAAGAAATTTCCTGATTTAACAGGTGATGGTAAAGTAACTAAAGCTGATATTTTAAAGGGCAGAGGGGTTAAATTAGGTGAAGACCTAGATTTAGGCCATGAAGACGACGAACCACATATGATTAAAGCCGAACTATACAAGATAGGCAAATACGCTATGGAATTATATCAAATGGTAGACCAATTTGAAGGCCCAAATGAAGTTGATTTTCCTGCTTGGTGGCAATCCAAGATTACTAACGCAGCCAGCATGATAAGTAGCGCTAAACACTATCTTGAGTTTGAACTTAGAGAACCCGAAGTTGATGCTATGGTGGGTGTTGCCCAATTAGAAGATGTAATTGATGAAGCTAAATCAACTCATATAGAAGAAATTAAAACCAAAGTATTAGAAAAACTTACAGCAAAAACTCCAATGAAAACATATATTAAGGATTTTGCTAAAAGCGATGCTCCTCAATTCAAAGGAAAGACCAAAGAAAAAAAACGTCAAATGGCAGTAGCCGCTAAATTATCTAAAGAAAAATGAAAGACTTAGCTAAAATACAAGAATTTTTTTCTAAACCTTTAGGTGAAATTGAAAAAGAAGATAAAGTAGATACAATTACAATGGACATTCCTTTATTTCTTCGTATGTTAGAATATTCAAGGGAAGATGCTTCTCAAGATATGGATTTACACGATGTTACCGAAAAAGCAAATTTATTAGGTAAAGAAAGAGGTATATTACAAATGGATGATTATGATGAAATTGTAGGTGCTGCTGAAGATAAAATTAAAGAAGCAGTTAACTTAAAAGCATCCAAATTATCAGCTACTGAGTATCAAAAAGCTAAAAAATTAAAAGATTTTAAAGCAAGCGATTGGAAGTATGATTCTAAAGAAGATTTATATACTAAAGTAAATGAAGTAGAATTAAGTGAAATAAATCTTAAAAAAGGAGATATAGTAAAGTTTGCTAATGGTAAGAAATTTTATATAATTAGTCCTAAAGGTGATGGATACGAGTATGTAACTGATGATAATCAAAGAAGTTGGAGTATAAAAGGATGGTTTGATATGATGGTTTCATCTGGCAAAGCAACTATTGAATCCCAGCACGTATATAATAAAAAAGATTTAACTGAAAGAGTAATCAATAGACTAAAAAATGACCCAAGAAGAACTAAAAGATAAGATTCGCACTCTTGTAAAAAAAGTATACCAATCCAAAACTGAAAAAAAATTGGATTTGGATATACCTAATTTTATTTCTCTTGACTCAACAAAATTCCCTTTACTTGCCAAATTCCCCAACTTAAGAGATGTCATAAAAGACCTACTTACTCCTCAATACGAAATATTCATCTCAGATATTGAATGGGTTGCTCCTCGCCCAACAACTTTTAGAATCATTTTACAAAATGATGAAATGTTTTATTTAATTTTTACTGAAAGAAGTTGGATAGCACAAGTAGAAGGTAAAAAATATTATTTATTAAATTTAAATGAAGAAGAAGCAGCAGCCGAAGCTATTTCTAGATTACTATATTATGCTTCTGCTAAGCCTATTAAGGAAGAACCAGAAGCTGAAGTAGGTCAAGAACTACCGGCTGAAGAAGCACCTGCTGAAGAAGAAGTACCAGCCGAAGCTTAATGATATATGAATAATTTAAAAACATATGGTGATTTAAAAAAGCTTATAAATTCTATTAAGCTTAAACAAAAAGGACAAAAAATAATTTCTAAAGGAAAAGAATTTGCGTTAGATCAAATATTAGGATTAATTCCTGGGGCGTCTAATGCTAAGACTGCTTTTGATTTTCTTAAAACAGCCATTTCTAAACCTGATACTAAAAAAACAAATACATGGCTTGATAAATTAGATATAGATGATAAAATGTCTGCTATTGTAGATGATACTGTTGAGAGTGGATTTATGCAAGCTATGGCAGATACTATACAAAATGAACCAGATAATAAATCATTAGAAGATAATTTTAATATGAATCAAAAGATGGTAGATTATTTAAGAGATAAATATGAACAAAGAACCATAACTGGAATTAAAGAAAATATGAAAACACAACAACAATTACGTAAACTCATTAGAGAAATTATTTTATCTGAAATAGAAACTACCTCCCCAACTAATACTAAGCCACTTCAGGGAAATATTAATATTGAATTATTTAAAAAATTAAATATAACAGATTTTGACGCAAGTAAATTTTCAACTACTATTAATTTAGTAAAAAATAATAAATCTTTAAACATGGCTGCTAATAAAATTTTAGCAGATACTATGGTTGCTTTAATAAAAGCTGATGATGATTCTTTGTTAAATCAAATATTTTCAAATATAAAACAAGTTAAAAGTCAATAATGGACCCATTAGATAAATTTTTTCAAAGGTATAGCTATAGATTCCCTAAAGGATATCCTGACATAAATAATGATCAGGATATTTTGTTATTAGAAGATTTATTAAAAGAAATAGGACTTGAAACAGAATTAACTGAATTGAAAAAGTTATCATATGATATTTTAACTGATGAAGCTAAAAATGTCGCCGAAGAATTAATAAAAATCTTAAATATATCCCAAAACCAAATCCAGCCGGCTTCTTCTAATAATATTGTGATATACGATGATTTTCGTTCTCAATTAATCGATAAACTAGAAAATAATGGAAATTATGGTCTTAGAAGACATCCAAGACAAGGCAAATTTAAAAAAGGAAATGTAGTTATTACATTTAAACCTGATAGAACCAGCGGAGAATACTATGAATTAAAACCACAACAATTAGGTATTACTTTGGATAAGGAAATTAGTTTGGACACTTTACGTGATGAATTAATAGCAGGTATTCAAAAAAATAAAAAATTAAATGATGAAGAATATCAAGTTTTACTTTATTTAATTACCAATGAAAATAAACCTTCTCAAGAGATAATTAACCAAGTATTTTCTAATAATAGATTTTATAATGAATTACTCAAAAATTTAGGTGAAACATTGGGTGCTTTAATATATGGCAAAGATAAAGGAGCCAGCTATGTATCATTCCCATCAACAAGTAATTATCCTGGGGTCGATTATATTTTAACTATTGGAAAGGAAAAAATAGAAGTCAACGCTAAAACATCTAAAGGGCTAGGCAATATAGTCAAACTATCAGATTTGAAAAAACAAATAGAAGCCAAAAAAGGCACTCCTCCAGAAGATTTACAACGCATAATCGATATAGTTAAAGATAATACAGTAACTAAAGGTAGTTTAAAATTAATTGAAGAATTTGGTTCATCTGATCTTAAAAAGCGTTTAGAAGAATTTTATGACTCTCACCCTGAATTTCCTAATTTAGATTATGAAGGTAGAAAAGAAAGAATAACTTTAGAGAAAGAAATAATAAAAGAATTAAATCAAAAATTTAATCTTAATGAAATATTTAATGAATATACAAATACAAATTATGTTAAATATGAGTTAGATCCTTTTTCTTTAGAACAAGGCTATAGTGAAATACCTCCCGGAAAATTTAATGTATCATTTCATACCAAAAACAGCCCCGGGCATGATAGCGATAAAATAGGTTTAGCTGTTAGACAAATTAAATAATATTTATGAATATGAAAATACTACAAAAATATATTAGAGAATCTATCCAAGGATACCACTTAAAGAAAAAATCATGTTCTTGCGGTTGTAACACTTGTGACGATAAACCAGCATTATTAGCACCTATACTCAACGAATCTCTCGCACCGCGCGCTATATTGTCTGAAGGGTTAAAATACCATATAGACAATAATAAACCGCTTACTGAGCATGTTTACCGCGCCGGTTCTAAAAATTATTTTGATTTGTGGGCTGAAGCAAGAGCATTATATTCTCGCGGGATTATAGATATCAAAAACCAAGACGATTTAGAAATATTAACTGAAACTCAATTAGGTGAATTTGGTTATATAACTGAAATAGAAATAGGAGATAAGGTTAAAGCATCTAAAGAATATGGTGGATTATCGGGTGAAGTAGTAGATATTAAAGGTTCTTTTATTACCGTTGAAACAAAAAAAGGAAATAAATCATACCATGAACCCAATTTAAAAGTCCTAAATAAAGAAGGTAAAAAAGTTCCATTAGATTTTATAATAGAAGAAATTGAATTAGAAGAAGCAGATAAAAAAAAGAAAACACCCCCAATTGGAAAACCAAAACGTGGTGGCTCTAAAAAATTCTATGTCTATGTTAGAGATCCAAAAACTAAACGTATAAAAAAAGTAAGTTTTGGAGACACTACAGGTCTATCTGCTAAAATTAATAACCCCGAAGCTAGAAGAGCATTTGCCAAAAGACATAGGTGTGGTACTGGAGAACCAAAAACAAGCGCTCGATACTGGTCATGTCGCTTACCCCGCTTTTCCAAACTTCTAGGACTAAAATCAAACTTTAGCGGCTTTTGGTAATATGAAACTCACTGACATACTTAGGCAAATAATTCAAGAAAAAAAATCCAAACGCGACAGATGTTTGCGTATTGCAGACCGCAAATTTAACAAACCATCAGCATACAAATCCGGTGCTGTAGTTAGATGCCGCCAAGGTAAAATATGGAAAGGATTAAAAGAAGAACAAACTTCACACCAACAAATCTTAGATAAAATAAAAACATATGAAATCCCATATGAGAAATTCAACCAAGAAATAAAAAAGAAGATCCCTACATGGAAAACTGAATACAATAATGATTTATCAAAAATAAATGAAATGGTTGCTCGCAACCTATTATCTCAAATATCAAAAGATTTATTTGGAAGGGTTGAAGAAATAGAATTTAAAAACCAATCTAAATCCCCCATAAATCATTTTCAGATGGTTATGGATTTAGGTAAATATGTATTGTATACTAGCCCCTTTATTTACATAGATAATAATCATAAAGCAATAGCTAACAAAACTAAAATCTTAATTTTAGATGAAAATTATGATGATTTAGCAATCTTGAAAGAAGAAGAACAACAAACCGAATCTTACAATCCAAACATATATGAAATTATATGTCGAGCAGTATTTAAAATAGGAAACCGCAACATGTCCGATATTCTCTCAGACATGCGAGCTATACCAGGTATAACTACAATTGATGTTATTTCCTCAGAAGAAGATAATGCCTTAGGTAAACGTATATTAAAATTAGATATTAAAGTAGATCCATCCCCATTTAACCCTTTTAGTAAATCTTCTTTTGATGAAATTTTATCAAACATAAAAAAATTACCTGATATCATAGGAGCGCAATTTATTTCACCTCCAACAATAACAGAAAATATTTCGTTAACTGAAAAAAAAAAGGAAACACTTCGCACTTGGTTTAAACGCAAAGGGGCACCAGGTAAAACAGGCGGGTGGGTTGACTGTAATTCACCTATCCGCAAAGACGGAAAAATAACAGGATACAAACCTTGTGGAAGACAAAAAGGCGAAGAACGAGCTAAATATCCTTCGTGTCGCCCAACCGCAGCAAGGTGTAAAGATAAAGGTAAAGGAACTAAATGGGGTAAAACAAAATGATCAAACTACTCAACATATTACGCGAAGTTATACTTTTAGAAAGTGAAAAGCTAGCTAAACAGTATGTTAAGGATGGAAAATTATCTAATGAAGATCTAGAAAAATTAACAGCTATAGACCCAAGTCCCACCCGCAAATTTGTAGGGTGGATGGCCAAACAATGGATTAGCAAAACTGTTACTGATATAGATGACCTAAGAAACACCATTGAAGAATACAATGTTTTCCTTAACAAAGGAAAAGCCAAAACCAAAGACATTAATGCTTTTAGATCCTTTGCTGATCTAAAAAAAGAAGTAAACACAATCAACCAATCCGGAGAAGGAATATCTGTTAAAGATTTAGAATCAGATGCAGATAACATAATAAACAATTCAGATTTACTTGTAATGTCCCCCCACACCCATGAGGCATCCCGCAAATTGGGCTTAAGCTATTTCTCTTTTAGAGATTGTGAAGATGGAGGAAAAGATTCAGCATGGTGTACAACATACAAAACCCCAGACCATTTTAACGATTATTATCATTCCCACAACGTAACGTTTTATTATGTTAGAGTAAAATCTCCACAAATGATAGAACAACTTAAACAAGCATTTCCTGAAAAATATAAAGCTATGAAGGTAGTAGCGTTAGCTGTTTTGGATAATGGGATGATTGACGGATACGATGGTTTAGATGAAAAACTTAGTAAAAAAGAAATAAATACATTTATCAATATTGCTGGGATATCTAAGATCCTAGTCCCAAGGCGCTCTCCCGAAGAACGCCAAAAGAATTATCAAATTATTCTTCAAAAGAAAATTCAACAATACATTAAGGATGGGGGGAAGGGTGATTTAGATTTAAGCAGCACCCCCCTTCAATCACTACCTGATAATCTTGAGGTTGGGGGTAGTTTATATTTATATAGCACACCAATTCAATCATTGCCTCCTGGCCTTAAGGTTAGAGGTAATTTATCTTTAAGGGATACACCCCTCCAATCACTACCTAATGGTCTTAAGGTTGAAGGATATTTAGATTTAGAAAACTGTAAAAATCTTAAATCACTACCTAATGGTCTCGAGGTTAAAAGGTTTTTAGATTTAACAAACACGCCTATCCAATCACTACCTGATGGTCTTAAGGTTGGAGAATATTTAAATTTAAAAAACACACCTATTTCTAAAAAATACATCTCTGAAAAATACACCGAAGACGAAATCCGAAAAATGATACCTGGTGTAAAATCACAAATATTTTTATGATTAAACTACTCAATCTACTAACCGAAGCTAAAGAAAGCTTTGAAACATTTGCTAAAAACCGTTTAGCAGGTGCCGAAAAAATTATAGCCAACGCTAAGAAAAAAGGTGGAGACGCATTACTAACATACACTCACTTTAATATAAAACCTTCTTATTACAAAAAAGCCATAAACGGCAAATTTGACAAAGAAGCCGCTAAAAAAGAATTTGAACAAACATATAAAAAAATTTCCTTAAACATGACCCAAACCGAATTTCAACGTGAAGTTGGGCGTTTAGAAGTATTAGGTGAACTATTAATAAGAGAAAAATGATAAAACTAATCAACATACTAAATGAAACAAACCAATCAGAGCAATCCCCCCCATACATGTATTCACCTGTTGGGTTTGGTTGTCACGTTTGTAAATTTTATTATATAAAAAATGAAAAACATATGTGCTCAAATTCATATTATCAAGAATATATGGGAACGGCTGAATTGGTAGATAATGAAGGTAACCAAATAAAAGATCCTTCAAAATGGTGTTCAAATTGGTTTTTACCTAAAAAAAAATGAAACCATACACAGACATAGAAATCACAGACAGCTATATTATCCGCGAGTTTAGCGAAAATATAGATCCTATTGAATTACTTTGGCATCGGGATTTGGAGAATCGATTAATAGAATCTATTGAAGAAACAGATTGGCAAATACA
>Ga0214923_10004175_pt1 | contig 17649 bp, 13 predicted proteins | sample LL1510_MetaG_FD_177993 | JGI IMG/M metagenome (GOLD analysis project Ga0214923, IMG submission 177993) | Freshwater microbial communities from Lake Lanier, Atlanta, Georgia, United States - LL-1510 | ecosystem: Environmental > Aquatic > Freshwater > Lake | place: USA: Georgia | collected... | reverse complement strand
GTCCGTCGAACTGTCGGGGCCGCGTGCGGTACGACGTCTCGTTCGCCGAGGCCCCGATACCCGACGCCGCGGAGCTCTATCATCGGTTCGCCGATACGGCGCTGCTCCTCAAGGCGCTCCTCCATCCCGGCGGCATCCCGCCCTTTCCCCGGCTGGCCATCAACAAGCGGATTGCGGCGGCCGGCGGCATTCCGGAGTCCGTCACGCTGGAGATCGACGCCCGCAACGCTCTCCTCGGCGGCAGGCCGCAGGTGCTGCGGTCGGTGCACAAGATGCATCCTCGGCTCCTGGCCACCGACCTCGAGCGGATCGAGGATGCCGAAGCCCGCGTGGCCGTCGCCGAGGCGGTGGACGTGGCCACCTATGCCGAGCCCGCGACCACGGCGCCCGTGACCGTCGCGAAGTAGCGAGCGCCGCGCTTTCGGTACAACGCGTCCATCCGGCGCCCCGACGCGCGCCCCCAAGAAAGTCTGCCTGACCGGACGATGTCTCCCCTGGGGCACATCTTCCCCAGCCGTGCACGACGGCACTCCCTGATCATTCCCATTCATTCCGGAGGCACCCATGCTCGTTCTCTCCCGCAAGCAAAACCAGCGGATCCGCGGCGGCGACCAGGTGGTGGTGACCGTGGTGCGAGTCAGCGGCGACAAGGTGCGGATCGGCATCGAAGCGCCGCACGATATGCGGGTGTTGCGGGACGAGCTCGACGACGACAGCATCGGAGAGGTGGTGCTCGAGCCCTCCGACGCCCTGCCGATCCCGCGCCTCCTCCGGTTCGTGGGCTGATGGAAGGCGGCGCGGAGCCCGAGGGCGGGGCCCTGCGGTCGTGGCGGCCGGTGTTCCTCGGGATCGCCGTGGGGCTCGCCGGCGGCCTGGTGCTGGTGGCGCTTCTGCTCAAATACGAGCGGGCGTTCGGCCCCACCGCGGGCGGCAATCCGGACGCCGAGCGGGCCGCCGCCCGGCTGGTCACGAAAGCAGCTGCTTTGCATGCGGCAGTCGGCCGGGCTGGCCCCTGGGGCGAAGCCTTCTGCGACACCGAACTCAACGCCTGGCTGGCCACCGACCTGCCGCGGAATCATCCCCGCCTCCTGCCGGGCAGCCTCTCCGGGCCGCGGGTGCGCTTCCGGCCCCACCACGTGGAGCTGTGCGTCCGCATGGGATCCGGGCTGCTGTCAGCCGTCGTGTGGTGCGATCTCGAGGTGACGCTGCGGGGCGTCAACCAGTTGGGAATCGTGATCGAGAGGTCGGCCGTCGGGGCCATCCCGCTCCCGTCGGCACCGCTGCTCGCAGAACTCGGCCGACGGCTCGCGGCACTCGGCTGCGTCACGGAACTGCGGCCCCGGGATGGCAGGATGGTGCTCGTCGTCTACATTCCAGCGTCCCTCGGCAGCGGGCCGCACTGGCGGCTCGAGTCGCTGCGCATCGACGCCGGCGAGGCCGTGGTGGCCGGCACCACGAACGTGCCGGGGGCAGAGACGACGCCGGCGGCGGCGGAATGACAAGGAGACGTCGGTGGCACGACTGAAATTCCTGGGCGCGGCGGGCATGGTGTCGGGATCGCGGCATCTTCTCGAGACCGACCGCCAGCGCGTGCTCGTCGACTGCGGTCTCTTCCAGGGGGAGAAGCGGCTCCGGGAGCGAAACTGGGAACGATTTCCCGTGCCGGCCTCCTCGCTCGACGCCGTCGTGCTCACGCACGGCCACATCGATCACTCCGGCTGGCTGCCCAGGCTCGTGCGCGAGGGCTTCAAGGGCCCGATCCTGATGACTCCCGCCACCGCCGACCTGCTCGGCCTGTTGCTCTACGACTCCGCGAAGTGCCAGGAGGAGGACGCCGTCTACGCCAACCGCAAGGGCTACGCCAAGCACAGGCCGGCGCTCCCCCTCTACGACGAGCGCGACGTCGATCGCACACTGCGGCTGGTCGAGGCCGTGCCGCGCGGGCAGTGGTTCGATCCCGCGCCCGGCATCCGGTGCCGCTACCACGAAGCGGGCCACATGCTCGGCAGTTCGTTCATCGAGACGGAGGTCGATTCCCGACGCATCGTGTTTTCCGGAGACGTCGGCCGCTACGACGCGCCGCTCTACAAGGACCCGGCGCCGCCGCCCGCCTGCGACTATCTCGTCTGCGAGAGCACCTACGGCGACCGTGATCATCCGGCCGTGCGGCCGCTCGACGACCTGGAGGCTGCCACGAAGGAAGCGCTCGCCCGCGGCGGCATGATGCTCGTCGCCTCGTTCGCGATCGGCCGCTGCCAGCAGCTCGTCTATCTGCTCCGCACGCTGATGGCCGCCGGACGGATTCCGGAGGTGCCCGTGTGGATCGACTCGCCGATGGCGGTCGACGCAACGGAGGTGTTTCGCCAGCACGTGGCCGAGCACGACTTCTCGGAGGCCACGATGGCGGGTGTGGCTGAATCGCTCGCCTCGCCGTTCGTCCGGATGGCGAAGACGGCAGCCGAGTCGAAGGCGATCAATGCCCACCGGGGGCCCGGCGTCGTGATCGCCTCGAGCGGGATGATGAACGGCGGCCGGATTCTCCATCACCTCGCCCAACGGCTCCCCGATCCGCGCACCACCGTTCTCGTGGCCGGTTTTCAGGCCGCCGGCACCCGTGGCCGCAGCCTGATCGACGGGGCCGACACCCGCCGCATTCACGGCCGTGACATCCCCGTGCGGGCCGCGATCCGCCGGGTCGACGCCCTCTCGGGCCACGCCGATCGCCGCGAGATCGCCCGCTGGCTGACCGGCCTGCCGGCCCCGAAACGCACGTTTCTCGTGCATGGCGAGCCGCCGGCCGCCCGCGGGATGGCCGAGTTTCTCGGCGCGACCCTCGGCTTCGAGACCACGATCCCTACCATCGGAGAGGCGTTCGAGCTCTCCTGACCACGGACTGCCATGACGAAAAAATCCAGGCCCACGTCGCCACAGACCTGCAGCGCCATCCCCGACACGCTCCTCGGCGACGACATCGCCCTCGTCGCCGAGAACATGGAGGCAATTCTCGGCTCTCCCAGCAATCTGTTGGCCCAGGACGATCGGAAGCTTCTCGACAAGGTCGAGATGCGCGGCGTGCGGATGCTGCTCGAACTCAACAAGCCGGAGCTGGTCTTCCACGAACACGCGATCACCTCGACGGTGATCGTGTTCGGCGGGACGCAGATCGTGGAACGCGGCGCCGCCGAACGGCGGCTCTCCGAGGCCCGCCGGGCGCTGGCGGCCGCCCCGGACGACAAGCAACGCAAACGCGAGGTGGCCCGCAGCGAGCGGCTCCTCGAGCGGAGCCGGTATTACGACGAAGCACGGGAGTTTGCCCGGCTCGTGTCGATCGACAACCAGTGCGCGGACCACCGCGACTTCGTGGTCGTCACCGGCGGCGGGCCGGGCATCATGGAGGCCGCCAATCGCGGCGCCTTCGACGTCGGCTGCCAGTCGATCGGGCTCAACATCAAGCTCCCCGCCGAGCAGCAGCCCAACCCCTTCATCACGCCCGAACTGTGCTTCCAGTTCAAGTACTTCGCGCTCCGCAAGTTTCACTTCATCCTGCGGGCCGCCGCCGTGGTGCTCTTTCCCGGAGGCTTCGGCACGCTCGACGAGATGTTCGAGACGCTCACGCTCCGCCAGACCCACCGCATGCAGCCGGTGCCGATCATCCTCTACGGCCGTGAATACTGGTCGAAGGTCATCAACTTCCAACAGATGGCCGACGACGGCGTGATCGCCGACGATCACCTCGACCTGTTCACGTGGGCCGAGACGCCGGACGACGCCTGGCGGCAGATCGTCGAATTCCACGACCGCACCCCGCCGCCTCAGGCCTGACCCGCGCCATGCCGTCGCCGTCCGACCCCCGCCACACCGCCGGCCCGGTCACGTCTGGGGCTCGGTTCGCACTCGTGACCGGCGGTGCAGGAAGGCTCGGCGCCGCGGTGGTGGAAGCGCTTGCGGCGCACGGCTGGTCGGTCGCCATCCACGCCCATCGCTCGCTGGCCGCGGCCCGCGACGCGGCCGATCGGCTCCAGGGCAAGGGGCTGGCGGCGCTCGCCGTGACGGCGAACCTTCGGGATGAAGGAACGGTGCGCGCGCTCGTCCACCGGGTGGCCGATCACTTCGGCCACCTCGACGCACTCGTGACGTGCGCCCGCTCAATTCGCTCGACGCCCCTCGACGATCTCACGGCGGACGATTTCCGAGCCCACTACGAGGTCAACTGCATCGGCGCGTTCATCGCCGCACAGGAAGCCGGCGCCGTGATGGTCCACCAGGCGACGGGCGGTGCGATCGTGATGGTGGGCGCGGCGGAGTCCGCCACGCCCACCCCAGGCTCGCTTGCGGCGACGGCAAGCCTGGGGTCGATTCCGGCCCTGACCCGCGGCCTCGCGGCCGAGTTTGCCGCCCGCAATCCCCGCGTGCGGGTCAACGCGGTGCTGCCGGGGCCCGAGTGCCCGGCCGACAGGATCGCCCGTACCGTGCTCGCCTTGACCGAGGAGGGGACGGGGACGGGTGCCTGCCTCACGATCGAAAGCGGCGACTCTGTCACACCGACACGGCCGCCGGCAGCTCGATCGTGAACGTGCTGCCGACGCCGGGCGTGCTCTCGACAGCCACGGAGCCGCCGTGGGCCTGCACGATGTGCTTGACGATCGACAGCCCGAGCCCCGTGCCACCGAGCTTGCGGCTCCGCGCCTTGTCGACGCGGTAAAACCGCTCGAAGAGCCGCGGCAGGTGCTCGGCCTCGATGCCGCAGCCCTCGTCGCGCACGACGATCCGCACGGCCGGCCCGTCGGCGGCGGCCGGATCGTCGACGGCAGTCACCCAGATCGTGTCGCCCGACTCACTGTACTTCACCGCGTTGTCGACGAGATTGATCACGGCCTGCTCGAGCAGCGCCGGATTGACGTCCGCCTCGAGCGTGCCATCGCAGGCCACGTCGACGACGACCCCCCGGTCGCGCGCCCTGGGCCGGCAATCGGCGACGGCGGCCGAGAGCACGGCGAGCACGTGCACCCGCTCCAGCGGAAGGTTGCCCGCGCCCTCGCTCTGCTCGATGCGCGACAGGGCGAGCAAGTCCTCGATGATCGTCTCCAGCCGCTCCGCCTGCCGGGCGACGATCTCGAGGAACCGTCGATTGTCGGCGGGGTCGCCGGCGGCGCCGTCGAGAAGCGTCTCGACGAAGCCCTTGATCGAAGCGATCGGTGTCTTGAGTTCGTGCGACACGTTGGCCACGAAATCGCGGCGCACGTTCTCGAGCCGCTGGATGTCGGTGACGTCGTTGAGCACGATCACGGCGCCTCCCTCGCCGGAGACGTCCCGCAGTGCCGTGCCGCGGAGGCGGATCGTCCGGTCACGGGCGCCGCGGATCACGAGGTCGTCCTCGACCGGCTCGCGACAGTCGATCGCCAGGAGGGCGAACCGCCGCAGGTCGGGATTCCGCACCACTTCCTGGAGCGGTCGGCGCAGCGATTTGTCCGGGTCGAGGCCGAGCAGCTCCGCCGCGCCGTGGTTGATGCTCACGATCCGTTGCCGGGCATCGATCGCAAGCACCCCCTCGATCATGCTGCCGAGCACCGCCTCCTGCTGCGTGCCCTGGCGGCCGATCGTCAGGCCCCGCTCCACGAGTTGCTCCCGCAGGCCGGCGATGGCCGCGGCGAGGTCGGCAAGCTCGGCGGCCTCTGCCACGGGGAGCTGCGCTTCGAACTGCCCGGCGGCCAGCCGCCGCGCGGCGCTCGACAGCTCCCGGACCGGCCGGGCGGCGCGGTGAGCCAGGACGTAGCCGGCGGCCAGCGCTGCCAGCGCTGCCAGCAGGCAGCCGGCGAGCAGCCGGCGCTGCGCCGCGGCGAGCTCGCGGTCGGCGGCGGCCGTGTCGGCCGTCGCCCGGACGATGGCCACCGGAGCGTCTGGCGGACCGATCGCCACCGCCGCCGCATGCACCCGCCGCCGGGAAGCGACGTCATAGCGGCTGGTGCGGGCGACGCGTCCGGCCTGCGCCGCCGCCAGCAGCGGCTCAGCCCCATCCTGCCAGCCGGGTTCACTGCGGACCGGGGCGGAACCCGCCACGGACTCGAGCGGTGTGCCGTCGATCGCGAGCAGATCGAAATGCACCCGGGCGGCAGCCGCGATCTCGGTAGCCGCCGCGGCGAAGGCGGCGGGGGACGGTGGAACCGGCTCTCGAGCGAGGATGGACGCCACGCGTGCAGCCGCATCGGCCATCCGCCTCAGCTGGGCCTCTTCGGCGAGCTGTGCCAGCTGCATCGACGCCACCCAACAGCAGGCGGCACAGACGGTGGCCACGAGGACGCACCACCCGGCGAACAACTGCCAGACGAACCTGGTTCTGGGCATGGACCGGCGGGACCTCGGAGGTCACGCCCGGAACCGGTATCCCACGCCCCGGACGGTTTCGATGTAGGAACCGAACTCGCCCAGCTTCTTGCGCAGGCCGGCGACTTGCACGTCCACCGAGCGCTCCGTGACAGGATAATCCTCTCCCTTGACCGCGTCGACGATCTGGGTGCGGGTGTAGGCCCACCCCGGCCGTTTGGCGAGAAACTGAAGGAGGGCGAATTCCGTGTACGTCAGCTCGACGGGCTGCCCCGCGAGCGTTACCTCGTGCCGGCCCGGGTGGATCGAAATCTCGTGCGCGTCGATCGTGGTCTCGAGTTCGGCGCGCACCTGCTGCTCCCGCCGCCGGAGGAGCGCCTTGACGCGGGCCGAGAGCACGCGCGGGCTGAACGGCTTCGAAATATAGTCGTCGGCCCCTCGCTCGAGCCCGGCCACCATGTCGCTCTCCTCACTCTTGGCGGTGAGCATGATGATCGGAATATCACGGGTCTTCGGGTCGCTCTTCAGCCGCCGGCAGACCTCGAGGCCGTCGACGGCAGGCAGCATGAGGTCGAGCACGATCAGATCGGGCGGCTGCTTCCGCGCGGCCTTGAGGGCCTCTTCCCCCGTCCCCACGCCGATCACACGGTAGCCCTCGCGGGCGAGGTTGTAGCGGACGAGCTCGAGCAGATCCTCCTCGTCGTCCACCACGAGCACCGCGTGCCCGCCAGCCGGCTCGGTGGACTTCGACTTGGGCATGGACATTTCCGAAACGCTGGAAGACTCACCGAACATCGACCGCATTCTAGCTCGGTCATCCGACCGTCCGGAAGCGTTAGATTTCGATGAGATCACGAGAGCAAGAGTTCGATATCGTCGGCTGACAGCGTGGAGAGCATGCTGTCGTCGGCCCGCACAATCGAATCGGCGAGCTCGCGCTTGCGGTCCTGGAGTGCGAGGATCTTCTCCTCCACGGTGTCGCGCGCGATCAACCGGTAGGCGAACACGCGCCGCGTCTGGCCGATGCGGTGCGCGCGATCGACGGCCTGGGCCTCGACCGCCGGATTCCACCAGGGATCGAGGATGTAGATGTAGTCGGCCGCGGTGAGATTGAGACCCTGCCCGCCCGCCTTGAGGCTCACGAGAAACAGCCGGCAATCGGGATCTTCCTGGAACCGCACGACCCGCGCCTGCCGGTCGGTCGTCTTGCCATCGAGATATTCGTAGGTGATCGCCCGGGCGTCGAGCTGGCGGCGGAGGATCGCCAGGAAGCTCGTGAACTGGCTGAACACGAGCACCTTGTGCCCCTCGTCGATCACCTCGTCGAGCTGCTCGAGCAGCACCTCGAGCTTCGCGCCGGGCTCGTCGATGCGGGCCGGGTCGACGAGCCCCGGATGGCAGGCCGTCTGCCGGAGCCGCAACAGCGCCTCGAGCACCGCGATCCGCGAGCGGCCGACTCCCATCCGGCCGATGCGGCCGGTGAGCTCCTGCCGGTAGTGCTCGCGAAGCTCGTCGTAGGCCCGACGCTGCTCGTCGCCGAGCTCGCAGAAGATCGTCTGCTCGGTCTTCTCCGGCAGGTCGGCGAGCACCTGCGCCTTCGTGCGGCGCAAGAGGAACGGCCGCACGGCCCGGGCCACGATCTCGGCCGAGCCGATGCCGCGGCCTCCGGCCAGAAACTGCCGCAGCCGCGTGGCACTGCCCAGCTGCCCGGGGTTGAGAAACTCGAAGATGCTCCACAGCTCTCCGATGTGGTTTTCGGCGGGGGTGCCGGTGAGCGCGAGGCGATGCCGCGCCTTGAGCAGGCGGCAGGCCTTCGCCGCCTGGCTGGCGGCATTCTTGATCGACTGTGCCTCGTCGAGCACCACGTAGTCGTAGTCGTGTTCCCGATGCTTGAGGACGTCGCGACGCAGCGTGCCGTAGGTGGTGAGGATCACGTCGTGCTCGGTGAGGTCCGTCTGCTCGTCGCGGCGCGCGCTGCCCGTGTGGTTGAGCACCCGCAGACCGGGAGCGAACTTCTTCGCCTCCTCGATCCAATTGAAGACGAGGCTCTTCGGCACCACGATGAGCGACGGGCGGTGCGGGATGCCGCCGGCCTGCACGAGCGCCTGCCGCCGCACGAGCATCGCGAGCACCTGGATCGTCTTGCCGAGGCCCATGTCGTCGGCCAGACAGCCTCCGAGCCCCGTCCGCTCCAGAAAGGCCAGCCACCCGAGCCCCTCCCGCTGGTAGTGCCGGAGCGTGCCGGTGAATCCTGCCGGCTCCGGCTCCGCTTCCGGCCGCTCTCCGCGGGACAGCTCCTCGCGAATCGCCTCGAACGCTTCGTCGACCCGCGACCGCGGCTGGCCGGCGAGCAGGGCGTCGAGCAGCGCGACCTGGATGCGGCCGTAGCGCAGGCGTCCGTCGTGCTTGTCCGCCAGCGCCATCATCGGCTCGAAGCTGGCGGCGAACCCCTCGGGCAGAATGCCGACCGAGCCGTCTGGCAGGGCGACCGACCGTTCTCCCTTGGCGATGGCCTCGAGCAGCGCGGGCATCTCGGCCACCACGCCGCCGAAGTCGACGCTGCCCGACAGCTCGAACCAATCGATGCCGCTCGTCACGTTCCACGACACGCTGCCGGCGGGGCGATAGCGGCGGCCGGATACCTCGACGGCCCAGCCCTCCGCCGCGAGCTGCGCCACGGAGGCGTCGAGCCGGGCCCGCGGGATCTCCACGTGGTGTGCGGCAGCCTCGGCTCCATCGTCGCCGCGCCGCGGGGGCACGACGCCGTGCCTGGGCAGCATCGCAAGCGCCGCCCGTTCGGCGGCGCGGTCGCGGCGCACGAGCACGCGCCGGGCTGGATCGGCCGACCCGCCGGCCGGATCGTCCGCCGCGATCTGCACGGCGCCGTAATCGAACCAGATCCGACCGGCGAGCTGCACCCGCGGCACGGCGCGGCGCCGGCCGCTGCGGCGCTGCTCGGCCGGTTCGTCGCCATCGAGGTCGATCGTCGGCGTGTCGTCGAGCACGAGTTTCGGGCGCGGCGGCCCCGACTCGATCCGCCAGCCGGTCCAGGCCGGCAGTTCGAGCCGCGGGACCTCGGCGAGGGTGGCCAGCCGTTCGATCAGGCCGTCGGTCTGGCTGCCCGCCAGTTCGATCGGACCGCGGCGTTCGAACTGCTCGAGCCAGCGCACGGGTCCGCCCCACCCATCACCACCGACGGAGAGCCGTGCGAGGCGATCGGCGAAGACGACGAGCCCCGACCGGAGAATCGCGCGCGGCTCCTTCACATCCTTGCGTTGACTGCCCCGCACGAGCATCCCGCGCAGCGTGGCTTTCGCAGGCCGGCGGGGCGGACGCGACTCACCCGCGACCTCGTCGAGCGTCTCGGCCTTGTAACTCACCACGTCTTCCGGCTCGAGCACGAGCGCGAACTCCCACGGTCGGCCGTCGTCCCAGGTCATCGGGATCACCGTGTCGGGTGCCCGGCGCGGCTCGGGCTGCACGAGCAGGCGGCCCGTCTCGCAGAGCAGGGCCAGATGCGCCGGCGCCGCCTGCGGGCTGACGGCGATCCGTGCAATCGTGCGATGCTCGATCGCCTCGACGCCACCCGTCGTGCCGATCGCCGCCGTGCCCACGAGCTCGGCGAGGATCGCACGCTCGCGGGCATCGAGCGTCTCGAACGCCACGTCGGCGTCGGGGCCGATCACGACGGGCTGCGGGCGGCCCGTCGCGTTGCCGCCGACGTCGACCTGCATCCGGCAGGGCACGAGCACCGCCGCCCGGGCGTCGCTCGACGCGGTGACGTCGAGAAGAAACACGAGCGCGCCGGTCGACCGGCGGCCGTCGACGAGCTCGAGCGCTTCGGCCCGCACCGCGGGCTCGACGAGCCGGCGCCGTTCCTCGAGGTCGACCGCCCAGGCCGGCTGGCGGGTGGTGCCCCGCCGAGCGACGGCAGGAACGCTCGCCGCGTTGACCCGCAGGGCCCCGGGCACGGACGTCGGCGCTCGCTCGACGGCGTCGTCGGCATCGGGTTCGCCCCGCGCAGCGGCCAAGTCGTCGGCGTCGTGCGGGTCGTCGGCATCCTCAGCAGCCGCGACTTCGAGCGTCACCGGCGTGTGATCGTGAATGCTCGAGAAGAGACCGCGCCGGTCGACCTCCAGGAGGGTGGCCGCCAGTACCGGGCACGGCTTGCCGGCACGGCCCTGGGGAGTCGTACTTCGGCTTTCGAGCGTCATGCCGCCGCGCCGGCCGGCGGAGAGTTCGAGCAGCACCTCGTGCGTGGCCCCCGTGGCGTCGGTGACGTTCGCCCGCACCTGGCCCACGCGCGGGCAGGAGATTCGCACCGCAGTCGCGGCCCGAGCGGCCGCGACGTCGCGCTTGTCGAACAGGTGGAAGAGGCGTTTTTCGAGACTCGTCATGCCGTGCGAAACCCTCGGATGGTGGGGTTGCGCACAGCGGCTCGACGCCGAGGGCGACTGCGGCGCGCAACACGCTGTTGTACACCGCCGATTGCCGGGCAGGAAGGCATGTGCCCGCGGGCCACCAGAGCGGGCGTGCCTGTGGCACGCACGCTACGCGGTCTCACCCCTGCTACGGCATCAGAATGACGATCAGTTCCTTCGGGCCATGGGCGCCGAGGACGAGAATCCGCTCGATATCGCCGGTGCGGCTGGGGCCCGTGATGAACGACAGCATGCTCGGCATTCGGCCGCCTGCGCGGGCCTGGCACAGATGCAGCGCGTCGCCGAGCGTGGACACGATCTGGTCGCATGTGGCGATCACCACGTGGACGTGCGGCAGGATCGACAGGGCCCGCCCGCCGCAGGTCGCGCTCGACACGAGAATCGAGCCGGTCTGGGCCACGAGCGCCTCGCAGGCCGTGATGCCGGCATCGCACGCTTCGAGAGCCGACTTGTCGAATGCGTTCGGACGGACTTCGTAGGTGCCGCAGGGAATTCCGCCCCGCAGTGGCCCGACGAGCGGGTGGTCGTGCCAGGCCACCTGCTTCCAGTCGCGCTCGCGGGCGAGCGTGCCCACGAGATCGGCCGCCGCAGCGAGATCGGGCACCTGATAGACGAGGGCCCGAAGCTTGCCGAGGTTCTCGACGAGGATCGAAAGCCGCTCCTCGGGGGTCGTGCCGCCGTCGGGAAGCCAGGGCCGCGCGGCCTGCTCCGGGAGCACCGTGAGCGACGGGAACCTGCCCGGCCCCGCCGGGGCCGGGGCATGCGACTTCAGGTGGGGCAACGGCGCGGGCGTACGCAGGGCTTCGCGGAGCCTGGCGAGGATCGTCTCCCGAGCCGAACCGTCGCGGCGTGGAGCAGGCGCCGTGGTCATCGGCGGCTCCACTGGTCGCGAAAACTGCGGGCGGGGGCCCGGGGCAGGTCACGAGTGGCGAGCCAGTCGCGGAGCAGCGGCGGCCGCAGCCACGTGAGCAAGCCGAGCGTGCGGCGAACCATCGCGCCGCCGGCTGCGAACACCCACGGCCGCGACGCCACCGCGACGAACGCGCGGTGGCCGAGCCGCTCCCAGCGGTTGGGCGCCGTGCGGGCGGCGTTGCGGCGGTTGTGGAGGAGATGGTGGTGGATGTCGATCCGCACGGGGCAGGCGTCGGTGCAGGCTCCGCACAGCGAACTCGCCCCGGAGAGGTGATTCCAGTCCGCCAGTCCCCGCAGATGCGGCGTGATCACCGAGCCGATCGGGCCCTGGTAGGTGGTGCCGTAGGTGAAGCCGCCCACGTTCTTGAAGATCGGGCACACGTTGAGGCACGCGCCGCAGCGGATGCAGTGCAGACTGTCGCGCTGTTCGGGATCGGCAAGGATCGCCGACCGCTGGTTGTCGAGCAGCACGAGGTGCATCGCCTCGGGGCCGTCGGTCTCGCCGTCGCGCCGCGGCCCGGCGTAGAGCGTGTTGTAACAGGTCATTGGCTGCCCCGCGCCGGCCGTGGCGAGCATCGGGAGGAGGACGGACAGGTCGTCGAGCCGCTCCACCACCTTCTCGATGCCCGAGATCGCGATGTGCACCCGCGGGAGCGCGGCCGTAAGCCTGGCATTGCCTTCGTTTTCCGTGATCGAGATCTGCCCGGTCTCGGCGACGAGGAAGTTGGCACCCGTGATCCCGACGTCGGCGTCGACGTACAGCCGGCGCATGTGCCGCCGCGCGATCATCGTCAGCTCCTCGGGGCTGTCGGTCGGCGGCGTGCCCAGGTGCTTGCCGAACAGTTCGCTGATCTCGTCGCGCCGCACGTGCATGCAGGGGAAGACGAAGTGATACGGCGGCTCGCCACGCAGCTGCTGGATGAACTCACCCAGATCGCTCTCGACGACGCCGTAGCCGTCGTGCTCCATGGCGGCGTTGAGATGGATCTCCTCGCTCGTCATGCACTTGCTCTTGATCACGGCGCGGGCCTTGGCCTCGCGCAAGAGCCGGAGCACGATCGTGCGGGCCTCGTCGGCATCGCGGGCCCAGTGCACGACCCCGCCGTTGGCCTCGAAATTGGCCACGAACCGAGGGAGCAGTTCGTCGAGTCGGTTGACCGCCGACCACTTGGCGAGGCTGGCGGCGTCCCGGGCCTGCTCCCAGTCGCGGTACCGGGATTTCTGGGTGTCTCGGCTCGCGTAGTAGCCGCCGAGGGCCTTGCGGACGAACGCCCGATGCCCCGTGTCGCGCACATGCTCGGCGGCATCGTGCAGAAACCGCTTTTTCGCCCCCCGGTCGGGGCCGGCTGGTTCGGTCGTGGTGGCAGGAATGCTCTGCATGCTCATGCGGCGGGCCCTCCCCCGACATAGTAGCATGGTGGGGTGATTGGAAACGATTGCAGGTGTGGCGGATGACAGGCATTCCCGTCGGGCAGCATTTTTTCATCTGGGGAACGGTGTGGCTCGGCGTGGCCGCAGCCTGGGCGGCCGCGTGCGTGTGGGTCGATCGTGATGCCGGCGAGGTGTTCGGGCGAACGAGGCCGTGGACCCTGATCCTCGTCAGCCTCGGGGTCGCGTTCTTGCTGGCGAGCCTGCGGTATGGGCTGTCGGCCGTAACCCTCATGCTGCCCGCCCTGTTGGGCGTCGTCGCCTGGTACACGTGTTGGCGCGAGGTGAATGTGTCGCGCGGGGACAGGATTCTTCCCGCGCAGTTCGACGGCCTGGTGGGTCTCGTCGCCCAAGCCTGCGGCAGGGTCGGCGGATTCGTTGCAGCGGGAACCGGATCACCGCACGAGTCCGTTACGGCGAGCCCGCGGCTCACACTGCTCAAGAAAGACGGCCGCACGTACGACGGCCACGAAGCGGACGACCTGGACCGGGAGACCTCGGAAGCGATCACATCTGCCCAGGCGATTCTCACGAAGGCGATCCAGCTGCGGGCCACCGACATTCATCTGGAACCCAAGAGCGGCGACGAGCTCCTCGTGCGGTATCGGATCGACGGCATCATGCAAAACGCCGGCACCGTGACCGGCGCGGCGGGGCGGGCCACGGTCTCGGCGATCAAGGTGCTCGGCGACATGGACATCGCCGAGCGGCGTCGCCCGCAGGACGGCACGTTCGCGGCCGTGTTCGACGGACGCAAGTTCGACATCCGGGCCGCCTCCGGACCGACGAACTTCGGCGAGAAGATCGCCCTACGGCTCCTCGACGCCCAGGGCGACATCGTCAAGCAGGGGCTCGACACGTTCGGCATGGGGACGTCGGTTCTCGCCAAGCTCCGCGAGATCATCCACCGGCCACACGGCATGCTGATCGTCTGCGGCCCCACCGGATCTGGCAAGACGACAACTCTGTATGGAGCGATCGGCGAGATCGACGTGCTCTCGCGGAACATCGTCACGATCGAGGATCCGATCGAATACCGCCTCGACAACATCTCACAGACCGCCGTGAACGTGGCGGCCGACCTGACCTTCGCGAAGATCCTGCGGAGTGTGCTCCGGCAGGATCCGGACGTGATCCTCGTGGGCGAGATTCGTGACAAGGAGACCGCCGAGATCGCGATGCAGGCGGCGCTCACCGGGCACTTCGTGTTCACCACGCTCCATGCCAACGATACGGCCACGACCGTGACGCGGCTGCTCGACATCGGCATCGACACCACGCTCATTCAGTCGGCTGTCACGGCCGTGCTCGCCCAGCGGCTCGTGCGGGTGCTCTGCCAGCGGTGCAGGGAGCCCTACAAGCCCGCGCCCGAGTTCCTCGCATCGGCCCGCATCCCCGCCGACAAGGCGAAGGTGTTCTACAAGGAGAAGGGCTGCCCGGCCTGCAACGGCACGGGATATCGCGGCCGCACCGGCGTCCATGAATTGATGGTGGTGGACAAGGACGTTCGTGACCTGCTGGTCGGCCGACCGTCGATCCAGGCGATCCGGACCGCTGCCCGCAAGGGCGGCATGCGAACACTCCAGGAGGCGGGGCTGCAGAAGGTGATCGCCGGAATCACGAGCGTGAACGAAGTCATGCGTGTCACGAAGGCTTGACATCCACCATGAGCACGATGACGTTCCTGGGCATGAACTTGTCCCCGCCGTTCGCCGCCACGTTGCTCCAACCGCTCGGCGCACCGCTCGTGCTCGGGCTCGCGGCGGCGCTTGCCTTCTACGGCTATCGCTCCGGCCTTTTCCTGGCGACGGTCGCAGGGCTGCATGCACTGGCGGCGGTGATCGCGGCGCTCGGGCTGACGGCCCCGGTCGGGGCGTGGCTCGAGCTGGCCGACGTGCCCAGGCAGTACATCGTGCCGGGTGCATTCCTTGGCATGCTCGCGATCGTGGCCATCGGCATCCGCCTGGCCGTGGGCGCCGCAGTGCTGCCGGACTCCGTCAAGCTCCCGCCACGAATCGACCACGTCGGCGGGATGATCGTAGGTGGGCTGACCGGTCTCGTGGTGGCCGGCGGCGTGCTCCTGGCGTTGTCCGTGGCGCCACTCCCGCCCGCCTACCGCATAGACGGCAGCCGGCTGTCGTTCGACATGGGGTCGCGCGTGCTCGAGATCTTTACCCGCTGCCTGGGTATCGATGCGAAGGCTCGCGACGTGCTCCTGCGCGGCGAGCCGGGCAAGGGGGCGGCGGCTGGCAGCCCCGTCGCCCGTCCCGCGTGGAGCGAGCCCTTCGTCGATGCCGACGGCAGCCTGACCCGCGGCGACGGCGAGGCCTTCGTCGATACCGATGCCAACGGCACGTTCACGCCGGAGCTCACGGCCAACGACATCAACGGCAACGGCCGCCGCGACGTCGGCCTGCTCGAGTACTATCGAATCGGCCACTGGCTGCCGCTGACCACCATTCAAGCCCCCATGGCGACGGGCAAAGACACGGCATACGTGACCGACGGCGCCCCGGTACAGGAGGTCGTCTACCAGGCCGCGGCCACCGACGCCGATCCGGGGGATGTCCTCACCTACTCGCTCGAGGCCGATCAAGACGACGACGCAGCCCTGCTCGTGATCGATGCCACGACGGGCGCGGTCACGCTCAAGAGTCCACCCGACCGCGAGACACGAAAACTCTACGCATTCACCGTGATCGTCACCGACAAGGCCGGACTCACCGCCGAGCGGCCCGTCACGCTCCACGTCACGAAGCCGCTCAAGTCGGATCGCGAGCCATCGCCCGGGGAGTAGGTGCAGATGCACTCTTGCCCCGTGGGGCGACCGTCCCGGTCGCCAATGCGGGCCCGACTCCCGGCAAGCGAGACGCTCGCCCACCCTAACCGGCCGTCGCCAGCACTTCGGCCAGATGGATCGTCCGCGGCCGGCTGCCGTCGGCCGATGCAGTGCGGGCCAGCCAGCCGTCGAGCTGGAGCTGGCACGAGGGATCGCTCGACACGATGTAGTCGCAGCCGGTGCGGGCGAGCGAGCCGCCCTTCACCTCGGCCATGGCCGTCGAGATCATCGGAAACTTCACGCTGAAGAGCCCGCCGAAGCCGCAGCAGCTCTCGGGCTCGTCGCATTCGACGAGTTCCAGATCGCGGACATGCCGCAGGAGTTCCCGTGGTGCATTTTTGATCCGCAGTTCCCGCAGGCCGTGGCAGCCGTCGTGATAGGTGACGCGATGGGGGAACCGCGCACCGACGTCCGTGACACCGAGTGTGTCGACGAGAAACTCACCGAATTCGAACGTCCGGGATGCGAGGTCGAGGGCCCGCGTCTCCTCGGGCATGCCGGCGAAGAGTTGCGGATAGAACACCCGCATCATCGCCACGCACGATCCGCTCGGGCCCACGACCGCCTCGGCCCCGTCGAACACATCGAGCGCCCGCCGGGCCACGGCGCGGGCCTCGTCCCAGTAGCCGGCATTGAAGCTCGGCTGCCCGCAGCACGTCTGGGCCGGGCGAAACTCGCACGTGTGCCCGAGCCGCTCGAGCACGGCAGCCACCGCCATGCCCACCTGCGGTGTCATCTGGTCGACGAAGCACGGGATGAAGAGATCGATCTTCATGCCCTCAGTGTACCCCGGCGCCCGCATCGCACCCGAGCAGCCGAGTGCGGGAAAACGGTCAGGCTCGCCGCTTGATCGCGCGCACGAGCGCCGCGCCCATGTCGGCGGGGCTCTCGGCCACCTCGATGCCGGCGTCGCGCAGGGCCGCGAGCTTGGCCTCGGCCGTACCCTTGCCCCCCGAGATGATCGCGCCGGCGTGGCCCATCCGCTTGCCCGGCGGCGCGGTGCGGCCGGCGATGAACGCCGCCACGGGCTTCGTGACGTGCGCTTTCACGTAGGCCGCGGCCTCTTCCTCGGCGCTGCCGCCAATCTCGCCCATCATCAGGATCGCGTGGGTGTCCGGATCGTTTTGGAACAATTCGAGAATATCGATGAAGGAAGAGCCCACGAGCGGATCGCCGCCGAGGCCGACGCAGGTGCTCTGGCCATGGCCGAGCTGCGTGAGCTGCCACACCGCCTCATAGGTCAGCGTGCCTGAGCGGCTCATCACGCCGACGTGACCGGGCGTGTGGATGTAGCCTGGCATGATGCCGATCTTGCACTCGCCCGGCGTGATCACGCCGGGACAGTTGGGGCCGATGAGCCGGCTCTTCGAGGCCTTGACGACGGGCATGACGCGGGCCATGTCGAGCACGGGGATCCCCTCGGTGATCGCGATCACGAGCTCGATGCCGGCGTCGACCGCCTCGAGGATCGCGTCCGCTGCGAACGCGGGAGGGACGAAGATCATCGTGGCGTTCGCACCGGTCTCGTCCCGAGCTTCGGCCACCGTGTCGAAGACCGGCAGGTCGGCGACGGTCTCACCACCCTTGCCCGGCGTGACGCCGCCCACCATCCGCGTGCCGTAGGCGAGGCAGCCGCGGGTGTGGAACTCTCCGACCTTCCCGGTGATGCCCTGGCAGATGACGCGGGTGTCGCGGTTGACGAGGATG
>Ga0214923_10004174_pt1 | contig 17651 bp, 10 predicted proteins | sample LL1510_MetaG_FD_177993 | JGI IMG/M metagenome (GOLD analysis project Ga0214923, IMG submission 177993) | Freshwater microbial communities from Lake Lanier, Atlanta, Georgia, United States - LL-1510 | ecosystem: Environmental > Aquatic > Freshwater > Lake | place: USA: Georgia | collected... | reverse complement strand
AATGTTTTATTTTTTTTAATTTTATTATCAATTAATAAAATCATTTATATATATATCTTTTTTTTTTTATGGATATTTGAAATAAATCACTAATATTCCATCACCACCAAAACCACCTTTAGTGCTACCAGGAGCTCCACCACCACCACCAGCACCAAAATAATAATAATTTTGCCAATTAACAGGCGCATTTTCACCGTTAGGAACTGTGAAATTTGAATCATTATATTTACCACCAATACCAAATATTGAGTTATAACTACCACAACGTCCCCCTAATGCACTTGCACCTCCAGCACCACCACCAGAAAATTTATTCTGTAGTATAATATTATTATTATAATTAAAACCATTTATAATATATGAGTAACTATTTGAACCATCAGTACCATTAGTGAAATTGCCATAACTTTTGCCTCCATTACCACCATTACCATTATTTGTATTAATTCCATTTAAATAATAAAAACCACCATCACCACCAATTACTGGATTAGTATTTGTTGAATCATTACCTTTTGAACCACCTGTACATAATAATCCTAAATTAGCATTATTATCTTTATAAAAATAAGTATTACCACCATTAGTTAATGTAGGATTATTACTACCACCACCACCTCTACCTACATTAATATTATAACTAGTATCTTTTATTATAGTATAATTATTAACTAAATAATTACCACCACCACCACCTCCACTTGCAGCATTAGCATTACCAGAATTTCTACCACCACCGCCACCACCACCAACTAAAATAAGATTAATATTTAAATTAAAATTAAATTTAATAATACCACTACCATCATATTGTGAAAGACCATTTAAATTATTTTTAGGATAAAATGATAATTGATAATAACCACTATTAGAATTATAACTTATATTATAACTACCATCATAAGTTATTTGAAATGGTGGTAATACCTGAAAAATATTACTTAGGTCAGTACCATTATTTAATAAATATCCAGTTGTTGGTAAATTAGGAACTGTTGTTTTTGGTTGAAATATAGCACTTAAATCACTACCATTTAATGCAATAAAACCAGTGGTATTATTTGTTCCAGATGTTTTAGGAGCAAATAATAAATTTAAATCATTACCACTTTTATCTAAAAATCCTGTTGGCAATGCTTGTGTCATTAGCTACTACATTAATTAAATAAAAAAAATTATTAAATAAACTATAAAATAAATTATGATTAAACTATAAAATAAATTATGATTAAACTATAAAATAAATTATAAATAAACTAAGTAATTATTCTTGGAGCAATATTCATAGTATTTAATTCTTGAAATAATAATTTACAAGCATATGGTATTTCAACATATGCGAAATCAGTTCTATTATTACAATTATGACAATAATGTATATGCATAGCATCATTATAAGATGATATTAGACCACATTTTTTACAAACATATACAGAATATTTATCAGATACATCATACATTCGTTCTTTTGTAAAACGTGATGCTCCGTGTGATACCATGCAATTATGTGCTACTATTCCATTTGCTAAGAATGAATGTGTATTTTCTACTTCAATATCATAAACAGGATGAATACCTGCAGGGCGAATATCAATAACTTTTAAATTCATAGTTGGTAATCCTTTCCAATCCCTATTTACACCATAACATAAAATATTATCTTTAGTTTCTTCTGAAAATTCATATTCTTCATTAATATTGATATCTTCTTCTACTTCTCGTTCATATTTTTTATTATCATTATCATTATTTAAGAACCAATCAAGCGCACCAATTTCTTTTAAATATTCTTCTGCACTAGGAAATAATTTACTATTAAATTTACCAAATTCAGTTCCTTTAATTAAATGGTCGGTAATATCGTGTGTTGATGGTATAGCATACTGATGAATAAGTGGTTCAAATGACCTTAATTCTTCTACTGCTTGTTTGATAGCTTTTTTAGTAGGAACAATCTTATCTGGAAATTCTTTTTTAATTTTACTAAAATTAGTGATTTCATCCACTCGTTTCACTAACCAATTATGTTGTCTTTTAACTTCATTTCTTAATCGTTTATAGGATACTCCTGCCTCTAAACGCTGTGATTTATGACAACAATAACGAAAACCAATCTTTTCAGAAAATGGAATTAGTTCATCGATGTCTAGATGAAGTGTTAATTGATAATTTCTAGAATTATCATCATAATTAACCTTGTCTTTTGAATAACTAGTTTCTTTGAATTTTTGAATAGTTACTTTATGAATGTCAAATCTTCCCAATAAAGTTTTTATATCATTCATCATTTGTGTAAGACTTTCAAGATGTTTCTTATTTTTAGTTTGTGAAAATGAAATTGAAGATAATATATCACGTTTTCCTCTATGCATTCCTAAAACACAAGTATGTCCGTCTCCACCAAATAACCCCCCTAAGAATTCACGTACAATTGGAAGAGGGCACATTGGGTCAAGAATGAATTTAGGAAGTATTGCTGGTTGAACTACTTTTTTACCAATCAAGATACCATCTAATTGAACTATATGATTAATTAAAGACGAAGGAATTCTAACAGAGTATAAATTTTTACATTTAAAATTAGATTGCTTACTATAACATAATTCTTGTAAATCAGTCAAGAAACTATTTACATCAATCATATGTCCTAAAAATACTTCTGAACTGTAACATTTATTATATTTACCAATATGTCCATCAGTTATTAAATATCCGATTAATTTTGACAAAATTAGTGTTTTCTTATAATTTTCTAATGTGTCTGTTTTAAAGAGTAAATCGCCTACTTGTAAATGCCATCCATTACATTCTTTTATTTCTTGATTAAAATCAGCAACAGGATAAGTTACACTTGATTTTACTTTTTGTTCGCCAACTATTAAATCCTTAGCTTTAATCCATTGATTATCAGAAGTAAGAACTGGATGTTCTGGTGTACATATATTTGTCCTGCCATCTTCAAATGTAATTTTAATACATTCTCTTTCACCCTTGTATAGGAAACCAGTTTGCTTTGAAGGAACCATTTTATTTGATTTTTCATCCCATCCTAAAACTTCAGAATCACATGACTCCATATTTTGTATTAAAACGCTGAGACCATTTGTGGTAACAATTGGTGTATTTTTGGATTCGCAATCTCGTTCCATTTCTCCGAACCTTAACCCTCCATCTCTCGATCTTCCTTCAGCAGGTTGTCTAGTTAGATTAACCATAGGACCAATTGAACGACTATGAGCCTTATCATTAACCATATGTTTTAAGCGTTGATAGAATACAGGTCCCATAAATATACTACATTCAATTTGTTCTCCAGTTAATCCATCATATAAAAGTTCATTACCATAAGCTTCATAACCATTTTTTAATAATTCATTACAAATAGTTTTAACTTCAAAATCACCAAAAGCAGTACCATCACCAAATAATCCTAATTCAACTAATACTTTTCCTAATAATGTTTCTTTTAATTGACCGATAGTCATACGTGAAGGAATAGCGTGAGGATTAATTATAATATCAGGTCTTAATCCATTTTCAGTAAAAGGCATAGAACATTCAGGAATAATGTTACCCACAGTTCCTTTCTGTCCCATACGACTGGAAAATTTATCACCAATTACAGGTTTTCTTAATGTTCTTAATCTTACTTTAGCGAAATTATAACCTTCACCATTTCTATCAATATAATTTTTATCAATATAAGTTTCTTCATTAGTTTTATAAATTTTACTTTGATCTTCATATTTAATTACTTTTGTTACATCATTTCGATTTTCTTTAATAGGAACAACTTTAGCAATAATAATATCACGATTTTCAACAAGTGTATTTTCATTTATAACACCTTTAGTATTAATTTTATTATAATTACCCATTTTCATATTTTTAGTCTTAGATTTATCAGGTTTGCATCTTATTTCTTCATCACCATTAATTTTTTGTTTATCTTCATCTTTTTCAGTATGATAAATGGTGGCTAATGCCATACCTCTATCAATTGAACCCTTATTAATTAATAATGAGTCTTCTTGATTATATCCAGTATGTGTCATAATTGCTACAATAGCCTGTGTCCCAGACGGAATTTTATGTAATTGAATAAGGTTCATTATTCGTGTATCTACAAGTGGTCTCATTGGATAATTTAATACATATGCAGTTTTATCCATGCGGTTTTCATAATTTGTTACATAAACACCCATAGCTTGTTTTCCTTGTGCTGATTGATATACATTACGTGGTGACTGATTATATTCAGGAAATGGAATACAAGAAGCAATTATACCAAATATTGTAGATGGGTGAATTTCACAATGAGTATATTTAATAAACTTATTTTGTTCGTTAATTAAATCATTAGGCGTCATAGCAATCATGGAGAGATTTTGCTCGTCAGGGTCAATATATTCAATAATAGCATCATCTAATTTATTACTAATTAATAAATCATTCCAACATAAATCACCTTTTTTCAAGTTATTAATAATATTTTGATTTAACAATAATTGTTTATTTTTTAAAAGTAATAATGGTCGTGTTAAACGTCCAGCATCATTACAAATACGTAATTCTTTATTTTTTATATCAAATATAATAGAAGTATATACATTAATTATACCTTTTTGTTTTTTTGTTTTTAAGTCATTATAAAGCTCAATAGGATTTTCAGTTATTCCAGTCCATATACCATTTATAAATACTTTTACTTTATCATACATCATTATTGTAGTTAATTTTTCATCATTAATTTGAATAATATTAGGTAATATATATTCATATAATGAATTAGGGTTTGAGTGAATTGTAATATGTGTCATATAACTAAGATTTTTAACTACACCAACAGATTGTCCTTCAGGTGTTTCATAAGGACAACAGAAACCATATGATGAATTATGTAGTTTTCTTGGTGGAATTAATTTACCACTTTTATCTGTTGGTGTGCTAATACGACGAGCGTGACTTAAACTAGAAACATAATTAAGTCTATTATATACTTGAGCGACACCAACTTTATTAGAACTGCTATGTTTAATACCAAAATCTCCAGTAGATAAAGCACGTTTAATACCATTTTCGATTGTAGTAGATTTAACAATTTTATAAATATTAGTCATATTTATAATATTTTCATAATCATCTTTTGAACGCCAAGACCCATTATTAATTTCACGTAATATTTGCTTTTCCATATCTTTGACTAGTTTATTAAAATAATTTCTATATAAATTATTTAATAATGTGCCAGTTAAATCAATACGTTTATTTAAATATGAATCACGGTCATCTGCTTTAATAATTTCAAAATATGCTTTTAATAATTTATTAGCCATATAGCCTAAGAAATATATTTTTTGTGGAGTATTATAACAATGAGGAAATAAATCATTATTTAATATTTCTAATGTAAATTCATATTTTTTCTTAGCACCTGTTTCTTTATCCATATTTATAGGTGTGTACATAACAAAATTCGTTATATATCTTATACAATCTTCTTGTGTTAAATACTCAGACGCTTCAATAATAGAAGCCTGTAAATTAGCTAATAAATCTATATTTTTAGTATCATCAATATTAAGCAATATTTTCTCACAAATTTCTTTATCAGATAATACACCTAATGCTCGAAAGAGAATAAATAATGGTATAGGTTGTTTCACACGTGGTAATTCAGTAACAATAGGATGTCCGTAACCATTATTTTTAGAGCATAATAATAATGCGATTTGTTTAGGTGAAATACATTTATAATCAGGCATAGATTTTATTTCAGCACGCCATAAATATTTTACATCATTTTTTTCAATATTAAAACAATAAACCTTATTTTCGGCAGCGCGTTCTTGTCCCAATACTGTTTTTTCAGAGCCATTAATAATAAAATAGCCTCCAGCATCAAACGCACATTCACCAGTTTGTTGATTATCAAAATGTTTATATTGTTTTAATACACAAATATTAGATTTTAACATAATAGGTAATTTACCAATATGAACGTGAGGAATAGTCTTATTAATAGTTTGAGAAATTTCTAAATTAGCACCACTACGAATAATATATTTAATAGACATATCAATAGTAGTTGCAGATGAATAAGTAAAATTTCTTAAACGTGCTTCTTGTGGAAACATTAATTTAATAGCGCCATTATTTTCATGAATTTGTGGACGATAAATATTAAAATTTTCAAAAGTAATAAATATTTCTAATGCATATTTTTTACTTTCAGTATCATAATCTTGTTCTGAAGCAATATGTAATGGATTAAACATATCAATAGTCTTTAAAATTTGATAATTAATAAAGTTATTATATGACTCTAATTGATGGTCGACTAATTTTTCTAATTCATTACCATTAAAATAACTTCTTATTAATTCCCACGGTCCTTCAATATAATCTAAATTAGGGCAACTAATATTTTTTTCTAAAACGTCATTATTATTTACATCATTGTTATTTATATCATTCTTATTAACATCATTCTTATTTACATCATTCTTATTTACATCATTCTTATTTACATCATTATTGTCATCATCATTCTTATTTACATCATTCTTATTTACATCATTCTTATTTACATCATTATTATCATCTTTAATAATAATTTTCTTTGATTTTTTAGATTTAGTATTTTTTTTTTTAGATAAATTTGTTAATAACTCAGAATTATTATAAGAATTAGATTGAATATTAATTTCATTATAAGTTTCCATATTTTCACTTGAAGATATTGAAGTTATTGTAGAACTGGATGATGTTATAGATTTTAAAGATATTAATTTTGACATAATAACTTCAATAATTTAATTTTCAATTTTATTTTTAAATCATTTTTTTTATTATTTTAGTAATATAAGTTTATATAACTTAGTTACACTGACTAAAAAGAAAAAATTTACTTCTTACAAAGATTTATTTACTTCAAGGTTGTAAAATATAAAAATATAAAAAAAATAAAAAAATAAAAATATAAAAATATAAAAATATAAAAAATATTGATATAAATATAATGTGTTTATAATATATTATTTATACTTCTATTATGAGTAATAATAATAAATTAAATAAAAATAATTATTATGGAAATTACAAAATGAATAATAATATAAATAATATTAATAATAAAAATAATAATTATACAAGTTATACACCACGACAAATAGTTAATTATAATAATTTTATAAAATTACTTGATAATGCTAGTAAAAATAATAATACTAATTCAAAAAATAAATATTATTATTATAATTTAAATAATAGTAATTTTAATGGTTATTTAGTTAATGAAATAAAATATCAGGATTCAGATAAATGTAAAACTAATAATAAAGTTTTAAATTTTAAAAAGGAAAATGTATTAGTTGGTGATAATAGTTGTCATAATATTGATAATAAAAAAGTTAGAGAAAAGGATGGACTTAGTAACATCTTTTCAAAAAATAGAGAAACTAAAGACTTTAAACAAAGAGTAAATTTTTTAGAAATTAATTCTCCTAATGAAAATAATGAAACTACAGTAAATTACACTGAAGAAATAGTTATTAATAGATTAATTAATAATATTGATGATTTATTATATATTATAAATAATTATCAATATAAACCCACTATAAAATATAATATTAATTTAAAAGCTTTACATTCAATAAAACAACCATTAGAAGAATTAAATGCTATGATTGGATTAAAAGAATTAAAGCAGTCATTAGTTTATCAATTATTATATTTTATACAAAATCTACATTTGAATAATGAAATAATTAATGAAACAAATAATGAAACCAATAATGAAATTAATAATGAAACCAATAATGAAATTAATAATGAAACAAATAAAAACATAAACTTTACAAATAAATTAAAAAAAACCAAAATAATTAAAAGTGATGATTATTTACATAGTGTATTATATGGACCACCTGGAACAGGTAAAACTGAAATTGCTAAATTAATTGGTAGAATATATTCTTCTCTTGGTATATTATCCAAAAATATATTTAAAAAGGTAACTCGCAGTGATTTAGTAGCTGGTTATTTAGGTCAAACCGCATTAAAAACAAAAGAAGTAATTAACGAATGTATTGGCGGTGTATTATTTATTGATGAAGCATATTCTCTTGGTAATCCAGATAAAAAAGATAGTTTTTCCAAAGAATGTATTGATACATTATGTGAAGCATTAAGTGATAATAAAGATAATTTAATGGTAATTATTGCTGGTTATGAAAAGGAATTAAAAGAGAGTTTTTTTAATTATAATTCAGGTTTAGATTCTAGATTTACTTGGCGTTTTTTTATAAATAATTATAATGGTTCAGAATTAGCTTCTATTTTTATTAAAAAAGTAAATGACTGTGGTTGGTCTTTAGATATTAATATTATCACCGATATTTCAGAAAAAATAGAGCCAAAAATAGAGCCAAAAATAGAGCCAAAAATAGAGCCAAAAATTGTAAAAAATATTGATACTCATAATTTAAATAATTGGTTTGAAAAAAATATAGAATATTTCCCATATTATGGTCGTGATATAGAGAATTTATTATTTAAAATTAAAATAGTTCATAGTAAACGAATATTTTGTGCTCCGCTAAATGAGAAAAAAATTATTAATTATGATGATTTAGAAGAAGGTTTTAAATTATATAAATCTAATGATTTTATAAATGAAAAAATAAAAAATGATAAATTTAAGAAAGATTTACTAAATACATTATATTATTAATAAAAAAAAATAATGTATTTATTAAGATAAATATTACTATGATTAATACTAATAATGAAAAACACGAAAAAAAAACATTAATTATAAATCCTGAATTATTTAATGTAGGTTCAAAAACAAAAAAGAAAAAACAAAAATGTCAAAGTTCTCTCAAAACTACAATTAAACCTATAATAAATCCTAATACATTAAAAAATAAACTACTCCAACGTATAAAGCAACATAAATCACGTGAATTACAGAAATCTAATCTTAAAAATGAGAATTTACAAAATTCTAATGAACCTAATTTAGTAGATAATTATGATACTGATGAATTTGAAGACTCATTAAAGTATTTGAATAATATCGCTAAATCTAAACAATTAATTAACCAAAAAATAGCTAGAACTAATACATTAAAAAATTATAATCAATCTAATAATTTACAAAGTTCAATTAATGTTGAATTACCACGTGAATTAGAAGAAATTCAATTCAAAATGCCATATAATTCAACAACTCAAAATTCACTTCAATTAAGACCTAAAATTAATGATGTTCCTTATGGTATATTAAAAGGTGGAAATAAACCCACATATCGTCAATGGTCTCAAACACAAAAGAATTTAAATGTAAATGACCCTAATTTATCTTTAGTTATTCCATCATCAAATGATAAATTAAAAAATATTAAATCATCTATAATTAGAGAGAAAAAGTTGAATGAATTACGAGAAAAAATTAAAGCAGAACAAGCACAAAAAAATGATATTATGATGACTCAAAATCTTATTAAAAAAACATCATTACCATTAACTAAAAATAATAGCCAAATTAATAATCCAATTAATAATTCAATTAATAGCCAAATTAATAGCCAAATTAATAGCCAAATTAATAGTCAAATTAATAGCCAAATTAATAGTCAAATTAATAATCCAAAAACAACACAACAAGTACCTATTATTACTAATAATTTAATAAATTTAGATATTAAAGAAAATCAAGAAAATAAAAAAAATGAAGAAAATGAAGAAAATAATAAAATAAATGAAAATATTAATACTAATGGAGGACAATTAATGAAATTAATTAAAAAGAAATTAATTAAAAAGAAATACACATTAGGAAAACTTAAAAATAGACAATCAATAGACTTATTAATTAAAGATAATAAAACACGTAAAAAAGTAATTGGAGCAATAAAACAATTAAAAAATAAAAATATAAATACTATTAAAAATTATTTAAGAGAACATAACTTAATAAAAATTGGTTCAAATGCTCCAAATGATGTTTTAAGAAAAATGTATGAAACTTCAATGTTAGCTGGTGAAGTGACGAATAATAATAAGAATATTGCTTTAGAAAATGCTTTAGAAAGTGTAAAAACTGAATAATTTAGTTTATAAACTATAATAAACTATAATAAACTATAATAAACTATAATAAACTCTAATAAAGATTATAATACTATATTATTAGTAAATTTTATAAATTTATTAATAATAATATGTCATTAATAAAAGAATATTTTGAATTAACAAAAAAATATCAGGCAACTTACGGAGAAAATACATTATTATTAATGCAGGTAGGTTCTTTTTTTGAAGTTTATGGAATTTCTAATAAATCTTCATTAATTATAACTGGTAGTAAAATTCAAGATTTCTCTCGAATATGCGAACTTAATATTGTAGAGAAAAATACGTGTGTTGGTGAAGATAATATTATGATGGCTGGTTTTAAAGATTTTCAAATTGATAAATATATTAGAAAATTACAAGAAGCAGATTATACTGTGGTTGTATATACACAAGATGAGGCAGCAAAAAATACAACACGTAGCCTATCAGGTATTTTCTCTCCAGGTACATATTTTGCGAATGAAAGCCAAAAATTATCAAATTCAACAGCATGTATTTGGATTGAATTAGCAACAAATTCATTATTAAAAAATCAAATAAAAAAAATAAGGGTTACTAATGCCTCATCACAAATATTAAATAGCCAAGAAAAAACATTAATAATCGGTTGTGCGGTAATTGATATAATATCTGGTAAAACAATAATGTCAGAATATAAAATAAATTATCAACCCAATAATCCAACTATTTATGATGAATTAGAGAGATTTTGTTCTATATATCGTCCAAGTGAAGTAATATTTATTTCAAATTTACATTCAAATGATGAAGTAGAATCAATAATAAATTATTGCGGATTAAAACACGAATGTTTACTTCATAATTTAAGTTCAATTAACCAGCATTTATGTCATTATAATTTAATAAAAAATTGTGAAAAACAAAATTATCAATATGAAGTTCTCTCTAAATTCTATGGTTATATTAAACCTAATTCAAATAATTCACAATCAAATATTGTCAATTTAGATTTATTTTTAATGAATTGTAATAATAATGTTATTGCCACACAAGCTTTATGTTACTTATTAGATTTTATGTATCAACATAATAAATATTTAGTTCATAAAATAAGTGAGCCTATTTTTGAAAATCATAATTCACGCCTATTATTAGCCAATCATTCTCTCAAACAATTGAATATAATAAATGATGGTTCTATAAAATCAAGTAAAACTTCGTGTGTATTACAAATGTTAAATAATTGTTTAACAACAGTTGGTAAACGTAAATTCAACGAACAATTATTACACCCTACATTTGATATAGAATTTTTAGAAAATGAATATACAATAATACAGCATTTTGTAGATAATTATTCAAATTATTCACCTTTTTTCGCATCTAAATTAGAAACAATAAAAGATTTATCAAAATTAGATAGACAAATTGCATTAAAAAAAATAGCACCTAAATTATTTTACCAATTAGTTAATAATTTAATTTCAATTAGAGAATTAATTGATTTTATTAGTAATGATAATATTATATTAAATTATTTAGCTAAACAAAATCCACCAATCAAAAATATAGAAAATTTCAAAAATAACGTGTCATTAATGATTGAATTTATAGAGCGTTATTTAATATTGGAAGAAGCCAAAAACATTGATGTTCTTCAAAACTTTGAAATAAATTTTATTAATAAAACTATTAATGAAAAACTAGATAATGAGACTAATAGTTATAATGAAAATATACAATTATTAGAAGAAATTAGAAGTTATTTAAGTAGTTTAATAGAAACAAATGAGAAAAAGACAAAATCATCGTCAAAAGTATCGTCAAAATCAACGTCAAAATCAACGTCAAAAGTCACGACTGATTATGTTAAAATTTATGAAACAGAAAAAAATAATTTAAGTTTATTATGTACTTCAAGACGATGTAAATTATTAGAAACAATATTAATTAATAATAAAGAACATAATATAATATTAAGTTATAATTCCAATAATGAAGAGAAAACATTTGAATTTAATATTGAAAAATCACAATTTAAATTTATTACTCAATCTGGAACAAATAACGCTATTATTCATAACCAGATAAATGAAATAATAAAAGCAATTAGCAGTAAAAAAATAATAATAAAAGATTTAATTAATTTAGTATATTGGAATTTTGTCGAACAATTTAGTGAATTTCAAGCACAATTATTTGATTGTATTAATTTTATTAGTAGTTTAGATTGTATTTATACAAAAGCAAATAATGCTAAAAAATATAATTATTGTAAACCTATTATTAATAATAATACACCGAAATCATTCGTTAATGCAGTACAATTAAGACATTGTTTAATAGAACAATTACAACTTAATGTAAATTATATTACAAATAATATAACATTAGGAGATGGAGAAACAGATGGAATATTATTATATGGTACAAATGCAGTAGGTAAAACAAGTGTAATACGTGCATTGGGAATAGCACTTATATTAGCACAATCAGGTAATTATGTCCCATGTAGTTCTTTTAGTTTTAAGCCATATAAACATCTATTTACAAGGATAATTGGAAATGATAATTTATTTAAAGGTCTATCTACATTTGCTGTAGAAATGAATGAATTAAATGTTATATTAAGAAATTGTGATGAAAATAGTCTAATATTAGGAGATGAATTATGTAGTGGTACAGAAACAATGAGTGCAATAAGTATTTTTGTATCAGGATTACAAAAATTATCAGAAGTTAATAGTAGTTATATATTTGCTACACACTTACACGAAATTGTAAATTTTGATGAAATTAAGGAGATAAATACGCTTAAATTAAAACATATGGAAGTTTATTATGATAGAGAAAATGACACATTAGTATATGATAGAAAATTAAAAGATGGTCCAGGTAATAATTTATATGGATTAGAAGTATGTAAATCACTTAATCTACCATTAGACTTTATTACAAATGCATATAATTTAAGAGATAAATATTATCCTGAAGTTAGAAGTATATTTTCTCTCAAAACATCAAGTTATAATTCACAAAAAATTATTGGATTATGTGAAAATTGTGGGGAAAAAATGGCATCTGAAGTACATCATTTACAACATCAAAAGGATGCTAATAGTGATGGATTTATAACTAGTGAAACAACAGTTATACATAAAAATCATCTTTCTAATTTAATGAATTTATGTGAAGTATGTCATTTAAAACTACATAAAGAACAATCAAATGGTTCTCTCAAATTAAAAACAATAAAACCTTCTAAAAGTTCTAGAATAATAAAAGAAAAATAATAATCTAATATTATATAATAATGGAACGCACTAATAATTTTGAAACTAAACAAGAAGAAATATTTGGAGAATTTAATCCAATAGCAACTAATTGTGCAAACTTAATAATAACTAATTTAATTGAAATAGGAAATTTACATTCATCATCAGAACAATTAGATAAATTAGAAATATTACGTAAATTAATAGAATTTAATGTTAATAGATTAATAAATTCATATTCAATGATTTGTAGTGAAACAACAAATGAAGCCAAGAATTTAAAGAATAATTTATTATTAAAAGCAGATTTAATAACAAGAGAAGATTTTAATATTAATGATGAAAATTTTTGGAGGTCAAAATGGGAGAATTATTTTTTTGCTGATGGAGATTTAAAAGCAATAAAATTGCGCATATTTACAAAAAGTTTTGAAAGATTATTATTTTTACGTGGTCTCTTAAATGAACCGTGTTTATTTTTAACTAACTTTAAAATTTTTGATTTAAACCATAAAGAACATTCTAATTATTCTAATGTATTAAAAATTTTAGATGAAATTAGGATTAATAATAATTATTGTTATAATTATATTATTGCTTGTTTAATTATTAAATTACAGATATTTGGAGATGGTAATCATAGAACAGCAGGATTTTATTTACAATTAAACGGACAACCTGAATTAAGTCATAATATTAGTAACTATGTAGATAATTATATTTTAGATTATTCTAATATAAATCAATCTAAATTAGAAGATTTTGTAGAGAAAATGTTACATAAATGTGAAAGTGGTATGGGTCGTCGTTTAAAAAAAATAAAAACACGTAGAACACATAAAACACGTAGAACACATAAAACACACAGAAAACATAAAACAATTAAAAGATATAGAACACGTCATCATAAAAGACACTATCATAAATGACGTTATAACAAATATATTAGAAGAAATTAAAATATATAAAAATTAGTGTTTTGATTTTCTAGATTTATTATATTTTTTGTGTCTTTTATGTTTTATTTTATGGCGTGTTGTGTGAGTTCTTTTAGTGTGTTTAGTAACTCTTATTTTACTATATTTTTTATTTTTTTTATTTTTTTTGCCTTCTCCAGTTTCTGTTTGAGAAATAATATTATTAATAGTTTTAACCAATTTAGACTTATTAGCTTGTAAATTAAATTGTGTTGGGTCTTCTATTCCTAACTCAAAATTTATATTTAAAGTATCATTTGGGTGAATATATAAATCTAAGTTATAAGCACTTAAATTATCATCATTAAAACCGAGAATTAATGAATAAATTCTATGAGGCGCACGTCTTTCTTCATTAAATTTTTCTTTTAATAAATTTTCAAATTCTTCATCACTAAATGGTAAAGGTCTTCTAATCTTATAAGTAATTTTAGTTTCAATTTGTGAACCATCACCAAGTTCACCTGTATTAAAACTAGTATTTTCATAGTCTAAATATTCACTAAAATTAATAGACATTTTAGTTATTTAATATAATAAAATATATTATATTTAATATTAAAATTTTAGGTCGGTATAATATTTTAGTATTAAGATTTTTTTAATAATTTATAAAAAATAATTAATCCTAATCCTCCTAATCCTGCTAAATAAATTTGTTCTATAAATCCATTAGGATAATTTTCATCATAATCATATAATTCATAATTATAGTTAGAAATTGAATTATTAAAATCATTTAAAGAAGACTTTAAATTAGTAAACGCATCACAATTACTGGTTTTTTTAGAAACAGGATTATAACCTTTTTTGGTTTCAGGATGTCCTGCTATTGATTTAAAACTACACGGGTCTATACTTTGAATATCAATAAGAGCCACATAATTAGTTTCATTAGATTTAATATTATCGCTATTTATTGTTTCCATTGTAATTTTTTGACAAGGTGGAGTTGGTCCAGTGGTGAAAGCACGTAATAACGAAGCAGGATTTAATACATTTAAATTACTCATTGTACCAGGTATTAATCCTCTAAATTCAGAGAAATTTGTGTCAAGACCTGCCGAAATAAATGGTATGTTTCCTTCAGGTACATTATCTACATAAATATAACGGTCTACTTGTAGGCACGTAGATGGGTCATTAGGGTCACTACATTGTCGATTGCCTTACATCCACCAGCAACTTTTAAGAAAAATTTATTACCTAATGGATTACCAGTAGCAGAGGCTTTTGATTTACCACTAACTAATAATGAAACATATTCAATTAATCCACTAATATTTTTACCCATTTGTTGAAGAGAACCTTTACTACTCATACCAATTTTATCAGGTGATTTAATATTCGCATAATAAGGATATGTTTCACCTAATACTTGTTCTAATCTTGATGACATATTATATTATTAATATATATTACTAATATAATATAAAATAATAATAATCTAAAATATTACAGTGCAAAAGTAAGAGAAAAAACTTATAATTTCTTTAAGTTAGTTGGATATATTATAAATCAAAAAAAATCAAATAATTTTATTAAAATTTCTCTCTAATAATCAAAATAAATAATATTTTATATTTTAATATTTTTATTTTATTTTTGACACCTTTGAAAATATTATAATTCTTTATAAAACAAAAAGTTAGAGAGAAAAACTTATAATTTCTTTAAGTTAGTTGGATATATTATAAATAAAAATAAATCAAATAATTTTATTAAATTTTCTCTCTAATAATCAAAATAAATAATATTTTATGTTTTACACCTTTTAACATTTCAAACGCCGATTTTCAATAAGCCACATAATCACTTATTTTTGGGATTCTATTATTCGGCACTTTACTTAACAGTTAAAAAATGTAAAATCAATAGTGAGGAATTTCGCCTCACGATGGTCCAACTTCATACCCTGCTTAATTGTTAATTTACAGGTGGAGGACGAAATGAGTAGCAATTGTGTTACGCTTTGTTTGACTTTGGGTCTCACGAACACTGCTAAACAATCTTGAAAAGATTGGAAGTAACCTCATTTATTATCATTATTACTTAATTAAATAATGTAAATTCTCTTAAAGTTCTTTTTTTATTCAAACAATATTCGGCATTTGAAATGTTAAAAGGTGTAATAAATTTATCAAATCTATCCATCGTAGGAATACATAATGAAAACATTTAATATATAAGTTTATTTACACCTTTAGACATTTAAAACGCCGATTATTTTATAAATTATTTTCTTTTATAAAATTACTTATATAAATACCATTACGAATATGAACATTGTTATCACTTAAATCTTTTCTTAAATATCCATTTTCATCTATATAATTATTATAAATATCAAAGAATATATATTCTTTTTCAATACATTTTTCTTTTAATTTTTCGTTAAAATATAAAACATATTTTTTTCGTTCTTCATCTGTTCCCAAATATGGATATTCAGGATTTTCAGCAGTATTATATTTTTGAATAGGTGGAACAACATTATAAACACATACATTTTTTAGTTTAATTTGTGAAATGGATACATTTAATTCAATTGCTTCAAAATAATTATCAACAATATTGTTTATAATATCTTGATATCTTGTTGTTTCTGTTATGTGTTTATGGATATGACATCTACAATCTATTTCACCTAAACAAAAAACAATAGTATCACCATCTTTAATATTAAAGTTGCGAATATCGCATCTATTTAATTTTTCTTTCCCGAAACTATAACATAAGACTGGTCCTATATGATGCTTTATTGTTCCAGTCCAACCATTAATGGAATGACTATCTCCAATTGTATGAATTGACATATATATATATATATTATTTTTATTTAGTAAATAATATTATAGAATTATTATGAAACATAAGAGCGAAGATTATAAAATAAGCGCTGTTGAATATTATTTTCAAAGATTTCAAAAATAATTTTTATTTTATTTTTGAAAATATTATAATTCTTTATAAAACCATAAGTTAGAGAGAAAAATTTATAATTTCTTTAAGTTAGAGTGAAAACTTATAATTTCTTTAAGTTAGTTGGAAATATTATAAATCAAAATAAATCAAATAATTTTATTAAAATTTCTCTCTAATAATTTTCAAAGATTTCAAAAATAATTTTTATTTTATTTTTGAAAATATTATAATTCTTTATAAAACCACAAGTTAGAGAGAAAAATTTATAATTTCTTTAAGTTAGTTATAAATATTATAAATCAAATAATTTAAATAATTTTATTAAATTTTCTCTCTAATAATCAAAATAAATTAAATAATTTTA
>Ga0214923_10004173_pt1 | contig 17651 bp, 11 predicted proteins | sample LL1510_MetaG_FD_177993 | JGI IMG/M metagenome (GOLD analysis project Ga0214923, IMG submission 177993) | Freshwater microbial communities from Lake Lanier, Atlanta, Georgia, United States - LL-1510 | ecosystem: Environmental > Aquatic > Freshwater > Lake | place: USA: Georgia | collected... | reverse complement strand
TGTAACACCCATGTATCCTAATGATGCTCGTCTTAGAAATATGACGTATGCAGCACCAATCTATACTGATATTATTGCCACTTACACAATGAAGACTACCGGCAAAGATGGTACAGTTATTACTGAGACCAAGAGACGTACTCTGCCTCATGTTCATGTTGGCAAGATTCCTGTAATGGTCGGAAGTAACTTCTGTCTTCTATCAGATACACCTGAAAAAACGCCCCGTGAACTCGGTGAGTGCAGTGAAGACATTGGTGGTTATTTCATTATCCAGGGTGGTGAACGTGTCATCATCAGTCAAGAGCGTATGGCCGAAAATGTGCCTTTTGTCTTCCGTAATAACAAGGCCCGTAACAAGGAACTTGAAGTAATCGATGTTAAGTCAATTGGGCCTGACAATGAAGGTGCACCGAAATCCATGTCGGTCAAAGTTGTTCAAAATGCCAAAAATGCTATGGCACCTGAACATATCCGTATGACGTGTCCACGTATAAAGGCAGAAATTCCACTCTTTGTAATGATGCGGGCTCTTGGAATTGAGAGTGACAAAGAAATCATTGAGCTTATCTGTGGTTCAGTTGACACACCATATGCTATGATTTTCCAAGAGTGTATCGAGGATGCCGGTGCAATAACAACCAAAGAAAAGGCCCACGAATGGCTCGCTTCTAATCTGGGCACTGGTGGTGGATCCCGTGAATCCTATTCTTCTTCTACATTACCCAAGGGTCCACAGGTCATTAATAAGATTGCTACGATTTGTGATGTTCTGGCCGAGGAATGTCTGCCCCATATTGGTGGAAGTTCCATGCTCTTTGAAAAGGCCGCCTATATTGCATTCATTACCAAAAAGGTTCTGGATGTCTTTAGCGGTAATATTCCTCACGATGATCGTGATGCCTATCCAAATAAGAAAGTGGAACTCCCAGGTAATTTGATGGGTAATCTATTTCGGTATCTCTTTGGAACCAAGGTAATCAAGGATATGAAAACAATGTTAACCAAAGAAATTCATAATGGATTCTGGAAGAGCAGTGGAAAAATCGAGGACATTATTAATCCAAGCAATGTCTACAAAATTCTCAAATCAACTATTGTCACCATTGGAATGAAATCATCTCTGGCCACCGGTAACTTTTCTGGAGGCAAGATGGGTATCAAACAAGGTATTAGTCAGGTCATGAATCGTCTAACATATCTGTCTGGTATTAGTCACTTGAGACGTCTGTCTACTCCGATAGAGAAGACGGGCAAACTTCTGGCTCCCCGTAAACTCCATGCTACTCAATATGGCTATGTCTGTCCTGCCGAGACACCTGAGGGGCATGCCGTAGGCGTAGTCAAGAATCTGAGTAGTACGGCCATTGTTACTTTGCCAATGTCACCTGAACCGGTAATCGCATTTCTATATGACATTCTTGATATGAAAAATCTCGACCAGGTAAGTCGGAGTGATCTGTTCACGGGAATCCGTGTTCTTGTGAACGGAGCCTGGATAGGAATACTCATGTTAGAAAATGCACAGGGAGCAGTAGATGCGGTTGCTACTCTGCGAAAGGCCAAACAGTCTGGTCGTATTCATATTCATACGGGTATAGTCTATAAGTCGGCTAGAAAGGAGATTTGGATTAATACGGAGGGTGGACGTCTAATTCGTCCTATTCTAACCGCCGGTGGTGTCCAAGAATTATATAAGAATCCAAGTGTCATGGATGCTTGGACCTCTTGGACCGATGTTCTTATGTGGCCCTCTAATCTCATCGAATATGTGGATCCGAGTGAGACAGAGAATCATCTTATTTCTATGGATCATGCAAACACAGATGGATACACCCATGTAGAAATCCATCCATCAACAATGTTGGGTACCATGGCATCTAACATTCCCTTTCCTGATCATAATCAATCGCCCCGTAATTCGTATCAATCGGCCATGGGAAAACAGGCCATGGGTGTCTATTCTCTCAATTTCAATCAACGTCTTGATACTATGGCAAATCTCCTCTGGTATTCATCAGTACCTCTTGCATCACCGTATATGAGTCGGTTCTATAGAGCCCAGAGTATGCCATCAGGATTTAATATTGTGGTTGCCATTATGACCTATGGTGGCTATAATCAGGAGGATTCTATCATGATTAATCGGGCATCGTTGGATCGTGGTCTATTCCGTTCCGAGTTCTATCGTACATACAAGGACGAAGAGAAGAAAAACCAGGCAAGTGGTGAAGAGGAACGGTTCTGTTGTCCAAATCCACTTACAACACGTCACATGAAACTCGCTAATTATTCCAAGTTGGGACCTGATGGTATTGTGCCTGAAAATACCTTTGTAACTCAGGATGATATTCTGATTGGAAAAGTAGCACCTATTCGTCTACGCGGTCATGATGGAGCGGCGCAGGCCGGTATTAATCATGCATCGCTCCATGCTATGTCCTCTGTTGCTGCGGCAGCCGCGGTAGAAGCTGCGGGTGGAAAACGTTACCGTGATTCTTCCAAATTACTAAGAGCAAATGAGTCCGGTTATGTTGACAAGATTTACAAGGGACAAAATGGTGAGGGATATTCATTTGTGAAAATCCGAGTTCGTGAAGAACGTGTTCCCGTCATTGGAGACAAGTTCTCTTCGCGTCATGGTCAGAAAGGCACGTGTGGACTCATTCTGGAGCCCCATGATATGCCCCAGACAAAAGATGGCATTATTCCAGATATTATTATTAATCCGCATTGCTTTGTAGGTGATACATTAGTCTCTTTACCAAATGGTCTATCTCGTCGGATTGACTCATTTTCCGATCAAGGTTTAGAAAAAGTCTGGTCATGGAATCCAGAAACTAATACTGTTCATGAATCATTCTCTCTTGGAAAGTCTGAACGTGGTATTCAACCTACAATACGTCTAACATTGGAAGATGGTCGCCAGATTCGGTGTACGCCAGAGCATAAATTTAATGTACTTGGTTTAGATGGTAATATAATATCCAAGGAGGCAGGAAGTCTTACTTTTACAGACAGACTTGTAATGGGGTTACGAGGTACTGAAGATACCAGTTGTTCTCTAGAGGCCGATTGGAAACTTGAAACAGGAGAGTATATATTTGAGACTGCTACCAAGTCTGGACGGGAAAAGGCGTTAGCATTTGCACGTATTCTAGGATATCTACATACAGATGGTTGTCTTTCATTAAATGATAAACGTGGTGACTATTCAGCAATTCTATATATGGGTTGTTTGATAGACTCTTACAGTATTATGGCAGACATCATTGCAGTAACTGGAAAAATTCCTAAAATTCATGACATAGTTTCAGAAACAAATGGTAGTAAGACCTACACAATATATCTACCATATAGCCTGGCCCGTGCTATAGCATCTTTGAACGGTATGACTGTTGGTCGTCGCACTACACAAGAGGCATCATATCCTATATTCCTTTTCAATAGTCCATTGGCCATAATCCGTGAATTCCTGGCCGGTTGCTTCGGTGGTGATGGATGGACTACTTATTTATCTGGCAATCAATTTAGTAATGTTGGATTCTCACAATCTATATGCACAGAATTCCTTGAATCTCTTGAAAAACGCATGAATCAATTTATTATTCTTATGAATACTGTAGGAGTAAAAGCGCGTATTAATCGAACGCGGTTGTGTCATATGAAAACTGAGACATATCAGAATAATCCACGTGCCTCTGTTGAAATTATAGTAGATTCCAATACTGAATTCTATGAGAAAATAGGATTTCGTCACTGTATTGAAAAACAAATGCGTCTAGAAGCAACGGTATCATATGAGGGATATTGTAAAGAGGTAAGAAGACAACATGACATGGCTATACAAACAGTTAATGCATCTATGTTAACTGACAAATCATATCCTGTAGCACTATCTGCCGTCAAGAAACTTTACGAGGTAGAAAAACCATTAAACGACTATTACTCATTATTAACACCAACCCTATTAGGTAATAGACGTAAACCTGGAAGATCATCGTCTCTCGTAATATTTGATTATAAGTATATGCAGACTGCAACCGAATGGGCAAAATCTCATGGATGCATAGACTGGTTTTCAAAAAATAATTATATAGTTGCACGAGATGCAACTAAGATTCCTACATATACTCTGGGTCTTATGCGTTCTGAAATTGGTCAAGATGCTCCCGTCTATGATATAGGTGTATCTAAGACCCATTACTTTATAGCACATGGTTGTGCTGTAGCAAATTGCATTCCCTCAAGAATGACAATCGCCCAGCTCATGGAAACACTATTGGGCCGTGCGGGATGTGAACTCGGTTTTCTAGGAGATGCTACACCATTTAATACTGCAATGACGGCCAAAGGTCTGGCCGATGCTCTTGTGAATCAGGGTCTCGAGCCTCATTCGAACGAACTTCTGTATTGTGGTTACACGGGCAAACAACTTGAGACAGCCATCTTTATGGGACCATGTTTCTATCAAAGATTGAAACACATGGTAAATGACAAGATCCATTCAAGATCCACCGGTCCACTAGTTATGCTCACCAGACAGCCGGCTGAGGGCCGTGCTCGTGATGGTGGACTCCGATTTGGTGAGATGGAACGCGATGTAATGATTTCCCACGGTGCATCTGTTTTCTTAAAAGAACGTATGATGGAGGCATCCGATAATTTCGAGGTCCATGTATGCAAAGGATGCGGTGTTATTGCTGTGGCAAATCGCGAGAAAAATATCTGGCAATGCACGGGATGCGGGAATTCAACAGAATTTGCCCAGGTCAGAATTCCATATGCATATAAACTATTTCTCCAAGAACTCGAATCAATGAATATTTCTAGCCGTATCTTACCAGAAAGTCGTCTCCGAACATTGACAAATAAATAGTTCTAAGAATAGATATGATTCTTGTTTTACCCGCATTAGTAGAATTTCTTGGAACCTTTATTTTTTTATCGGTAATCGTAGCCACCGGTAGTCCCTGGGCCATCGGTGCTACTCTGGCTATTTTAATCTATCTTGGTATTGATGTGAGTGGTGGACACTATAATCCTGCGGTAACTCTGATGACCCTGTATAACAAGGAAATCAATATTACTACTGCATCTGCATATATTGCTGCACAAGTTGTCGGTGGCATTTTGGCCATTACTACCTATAATGTCTTAAAGAAGAGACTCTAGATCGTTTAGAAAGTATTCCGAATAAAAGAGAACCCATAGCTACAGTCGGTGCTGCGTTCATGACAAGAGTCCATCCTTTACTAAAATCACGTATTTCAAGCCCCATTTGTTGGGCCAACCAATTATGAAATACAGGATATTGATTTTTACTCTCAAATTGTGTTAAAACACACCGACCTAGCACATTAAGTTGAATAACAATTAAGAAATTTACTATAATAGCTAATAGTAATATACGGGGATTTCGTATAAATATTACTATGAGCCATGGTACAAACATAAATACACTGTGAATCAGTGCAAGCATAACCTTATTATTTTTAGTGTTTTCTTATCAAAAGAAAGACCGCAAGACCAAGGATGGCAATGACTCCTAAGGCCAATGTATTAGAATCAGGATTTACAAAACCTTCTTTTGTAGGCATTACAGCAGGCTGAGTCTGAATACAATTTTCATATTTCTTGCCTGATGGTACACCTTGAATGGAAGCGGGATTAGGAGGACAATCATCTGGTGGTCTTGCCATATATGAACCATCCGGATTATAACATTTTTTAGACTTTTCATATTCATCCTTAGATATTGAAACTGCCGTACCATCTTCTGTATATGACTGGACCCATCGTTTCTGATACGGCCGACCATTCACTGTTTGCACCGGTCCAATAATAAACGGTTTTTTGGAATCACTTGCCTGAATTTTTCCCATTGTAGTGCCAACAGGACACATGACCTCTTGGCATACAGGATATCCAGTTCCTGTTAGTGCGGAAAAAATAGGTCGTGGATCCAATGCATCCCGTGCGTTTTCTAACATGCCGGGTGCCAGTCCCTGCATACCAGGAAGACCAGAAGATGCCAGACCTTTAGCAATTCTATCACCCAGAATGTTACCTTTAGTGACACCATCCACATATTCATTCATCGTAGCACCATTTGAACACTTGAGTCCCGTATCTAAGTAGTAACGAATACCAAGAGGAAAAGGATTTCCACTGTCAAATCCTGTTGCAGAACCAAATGCAATAGTGTCCAAATAATAGTTTATACCACCTACAGAGTCAAAAATGGCCTGAAATGAAGATTCACGACGGACACCTAATTCACCCGGTAATTTAATATCATCTGCCACTGAATAATTTGGCCCAAAATAACCATAATCTTTTGCCATGACCCCTATCTAAGAAAGATAAAACTTGACAGATATTCATGATATCAAACTCAATCAATGGACCTATGGCCAACCTTACACACAACAACTAAACGAGAGAGTCTACCAGAAGTTGATGACATGTTAGAATCATGTCAGACCTGCGGAGATGCCGATGAATTACAAACGGACGGTGCAGAAGTAATCTGTCTTCGATGCGGTACTATAGTCAATATTCCTCTTGAACAAGGTGCAGAATATAGATGGTTCAGTGCTGACTCGGGAGCCGATCCAAGTCGGTGTGGTTTTCCAGTGAATCCACTGATGCCTGAATCTTCTCTTGGTACTATGATTCTTGCCGGTAATGGCTCACGGCTAATGCGCAGAATAAAACGGTATCATCTATGGAACTTGATGCCGTATCGTGAGCGGACATTATGGACTATTTTCGAAGGTCTGCAAGTCCGTGCTACAAATGCTGGTATTGGTACATCAGTAATCGAAGAGGCAAAGGAACTCTATGCACAACTCACTGTATCGGCCAGTTGTCGTGGATCGGCTCAGCGAGATGCTATGTTAGCCGCCTGTTTATGGGAGGCATTGAAACGCCATGATTCACCCCGTGTACCCAAAGACATTGCCGAAATTTTCACATTACCATTGAAACTTGTGACCAAGGGAATTAAGCATTTTCAGAGTATGTTAGCCATTCATTCGGGATCGAGTGATAAAGGAACCTATGCTAATCAGACTGTGAATGAGCCCGTAGTAGAAACTATTCAAGAACGGGCCTCTCAGAGAAGAGCTGTCTGGCTCAAGACTGTAGCAAAAACTACGACATACGACGATTTTATTAAACCATATCTTACAAACTTGTCTGCACCTCAGGGTATAGAAGACATGGTTCGACGTATATGTGTTCAAATAGAAGACTTGGGCATTGTTCCAGAAAATACTCCGCCGTCATTAACGGCAAGTGTTATTGCATTCTGCTATGCACATATAGGAATTCACATTGACCACAGTGATATTGCACGAGTATGTGGGATTAGTCCGGTTACTATTCAAAAATGCTTGAAACGTCTGCAACCATGGAAAGAAAAACTACGGTTTGAGTAATGGGAGCTTCATCATCTGCTCCGCTCAGACCATTCACGGTGTCGACAAAACAAAAAGAAAAACTTAAATTGTTATCGATGGTTGTAAACCATATTATGAATACTCCCGATATTTATGACTTAGATAACTTAGTCCGTCCTGGGGCCTGTGGAGATTATGCAGTAGTTCTTAAAACACAGATTGAACAGAAATTTTTGCCTTTTGTGGTTGATATTTCTGGTGAAACGGGACAAAATGAAATAGTAGGAATTATATATCAAAATCCTAATAAATTAATTAAGTCCGAGACTAAACGTAAGAAGATATGCCAACAACTTGCTGACACTGCTTTGCGTATTGCATCGATTGTATTAGCATGTTTATCTTCTATACAAATAGCAAACGAGGTTCAATCTGAACCTCGTTATCCTACTGGTCCTGTAGGATATCAAAGACCTGTTCCTAGTCCTGGTCCTGGTCCTGGGTTCCCAGGATATCCAGGATATAGACAAACTGGTGGAGGACTTCAAGAAATATTATCTTGGTTACAGACTAATCAATATATAGATAGTGGTTCAGAGCCTATTCGGTTTAGAAATATTGCTTCTGGTAAATTTCTTATGACATCATATCAAAGACAAAGTCAAGCACAATTTTTATTAACAGCTGAAAAGGATGAATATGGAAGAGATTTTCCAAAAGGTAGTTTTATTTTACAGTTTTTAAATCCCATAATTGTACCTGGTACAACTGAAAGTTTCTTACCAATACGTCTTTTAGATAGTGCTGGAGCTCCTTGGATAGTAGGTGTATTATTTAAACAGATATATAAACCGTTGATTGCCAATTCTATATCACAAGATATTCATCAAATATGGAATAATCTGTTTAAATTTAGTCAGAGTCATTCATCTACAACATATTTAAATGAAAAACCAGCTGACTTGTTAGTTGCAAGTAGTATTTTTGAAACTATAAAAACAAATCCTAAACCTATGTTTGATATATTAACACCATGGATGAAGAGTGATCAAGATGTTTCAAGATATTTTGTAACATATAATCCAGGCTTTCCTAGTCTAGGTCAGTATCCTAATCAATATCCTAATCAATATCCTGGTCCTGGTCTAGGTCAGTATCCTAATCCAGGATATCCAGGTTATTCTAGCTATCCTAATCCAAGCTATGGTTATCCTGGATACCAACAGGCAAGACCTCTTCCTCCAGCTCTGTATCCGCGTCCTGGGCCCGTTCAATATTCTATACCAAATCAACAATCCAATGATTTTTTAAATAGATCCATCAGAGGATTTAGAGAAATATTTAATAAAAAGAGTTGTCCCGCATCCGTTCGTGTAAATACAATTTTTCTACAACAAAATCCCGATAGATCTGTCCGTTCCGGTATATGTAATGATCCTTATTGGAGAGAATCTAATCTAGCTAAGATTTTCCCATTTGTTACTTTACAATTTTTATGTATCAAAGACTGGACTAATTCTTCTGGATTTACCGAAGATTTTACTACATTTACAACGGGACTCAGTGACATATATGGTGATTTTCTTACAGGAAAAGGTTCTCTAGAACAAATGTCATTTAAAATGTCTTCATTGGGCCTTGATAACTGCAAGATAGATCCTATTACCCGCGATTATCCCAAAGAAATTAATGTAAAACAACAACAAGTTGCTCATTGCACACAAGAAATAGAAGCCGAATATTCAAGACATACAAAAATTATATGGTCAATTCTAGAACGTCTTGTAGAAGTAATCGAAGATCCAGAAACAAAGACTGACTTGGTACGCCTGGTTCCGGCAGCAACACGGACAGGTACAAAGGCATATATTGAAGCTATTGCAGTAGAAGCAAGACAGGCTATTGTAGAACATTATATTAACATTGAGCGCATATACTACAAGGCTGCCAAAAACTTGACACCCCTAGCCCATAAGTAGTATGTATCAATGTCTTCTATTACCTTCCGTTTTATCAAGAATAACCAGAGCTCTGCCGATGATGAGATGTGCACTGTTCATCAGTCTGCAGATGCATTCAAGATGAAGTACAAGTACAAGGATGTCAACAACAAGACCTATCTGAATACGGTACAGCTCAATGCAGATGGTATTCAACAGTGGGTCCGCCGTGCAATTGAGATGATCGAGGTCGATAGTGATCCATTTGATTCGTTTCAGATTGATTTTCCTCTGCTTCCGTCTATTGTCTTTAATGTGACCAATGTGGGTCAACACTACAATGCTATTCTGGATGCGGTTGAGTTCTCTCTAGATAACTGGCCCTCTCGGGTTGACCCCTCTCAGGTTCCTCAGGTCCCTCAGGTTCCTAAGGCTCAAGCACCAGTTGCTCGTACTCTAAACTTTGATGCCTATGGCCAAGGTGATGCAAGTTCTGTTTCTACGCATTCTTCCATGCCCTCGCTTCATCCTATGCAGACCCGGTCTCAGAGGCATCTGTTCATCTAGATGCAATCTCAGTAGTAAACCATCGTTGAATAGGAGCAGATGCATTTAAATTACCTGTGATAATAAACTCACCTGTCCATGACCATCCTGGTCCAGGACAGATAGAGGAAATAGTCCAGACTTTTCCTCTTTTTTTTAGATATGGTGTCACCGGTGCAGGCGAACAATAGACTACATCATCAATACCTGATTCTAGATACGTTATTCTGTCATCCATTTTTTGATTACCTAGACATAAATACATCCATCCATATTCAAGTGAGACCATAGATGTTAACCATCCTTTCATATATGCTCCAATTAGTTGAAATACAGTAAGTTCCCAAATAAAAACATAGGCATGAGGTCCTATCCGTTGATACATTTCATATATTGCAGAGTGCAGTAAAAGACGACCATATTTATGTCCTTTTTGAGCTACAAATGTCTCGATAGCATAGACACCAATATCTGTAGGATGAGGTCGAAATACACACGTGGCCACTAAGTTCGAATCACGGTACAAACATGGAACAAGACAGGATTCGAGACGTGAATGAATTATGTTAGGAGCCAGAGATGTTCCTACTAGGTCTGTCCATGATGACGGTAGACTGTCTCTAGTCTGAAGGATCATAGTACAATCAGACATGTTAGGAGGTGGAGGTGATAATAAAGTACGTCCTGTTCGTGCTACACAGGTCCATGGATCGGACCACATTTATTATATAGATTTTAGGATACTTTAAAGCAAGGGTTAAATTTGACACTGCTATAAGTAGATGTCGATGAAACCAATGCTAGGTGTATCTCGTTGTGCCCGTTGTTCTATTAAACTGAAACTTACCGATGTTAGTTGCAAGTGTTGTCAGAAATTCTGTATGGCCCATCGATTACCCGAGGCTCACAACTGTTCGTTTGATTTTAAAGGAGAGGGTCAAACTCTTCTTGAAAAACAAAATCCTAAGACCACTGGTACAAAAATAGAACATATTTAATTTATTTCCCAAACATGAATAAGTATTGATATTCATAACCAATAGGAGTCATGTCAATATGGTCAAGGAGTTTGAATCCAACCGATTCTATCTCCTCTACCATCGGTTCAATATTAGGCATCCACACTTGTTGTTCATGCCGTCTTATATTGCCATTCTTGAATTTGAAAATTTCTTCATAAATGGCTCTTGAACCATTGAGCTGAAAATCACCCGTATAATCAAATTCTTCAAATGTAATATTGGACTTGGTCACGCGTTTATCCGAATATTTTTGGACTGAAAATCCTACAAAGGGACTTGCTGCCTCCAGAATTGGATCAAATTTCAACTTATTCACAATGTGGACACAGAAAACACCGCCAGGGGCCAACCATAAATAAATATTCCGTAATGCCTTGTTCCGCTCTTCAATAAGATAAAGCGTAAAATAATACATGGTAATAAGATCAAATTGATCCGCTGCCGCCATGTTAGAATCAGTTACATCGCCCACTTTGAAATCGCGATCAAATCTTTGTTTGCACTCTGCAATCATAGCGGGTGACTTGTCATAGCCAACTATAGAATGTATGCCTTCATTGGCAAAGAATTCAACATGAATACCTGTTCCACAACCAATGTCGGCAACCCGAATATCTTTGCGTGGTTTCCCCATTTTTTCTAGCTGTTCAATTGGTGTCTTGACTTCAATAGCAGCACGGGCCGTAGGTTGGACCATGGGATCATAGACTTTTGCATAAAATTCATCATAACAGGTATCATTTGTCAGAGTACTAGGATTTGCAAATCCTTCTTCTAATGCAAATCCTATCGACTTCTTTTTACCCATAGAGTACAAATACAAAATACAGAGAATGCCGATGGAAAGACTTAGAGCAAGTAGCCACATAACCTTATTCTATGTCCAGAAAGTCTTTATAATATATTATCCTAAGACAAAATGTCTTTAAAGACAATATGCGGTTATGACTTAGTCGATGTGCGTAAGTCTCTTCGGGAGGCTATTGGTCGCCGTGACCGACGTGCTACAAATCGATGGGCTGCGGAATTGGTTGTTACTCCCGGTGCTATTGGCTCTTTGTGGTCAACATATTGGTTATCATGTGAGTCTGGGACTGATGGTAATCCAACTATTCCAATCTTACTTAGTCAAAACTGGGTCCGTTTGGTAGAAAAAGCAAAAATTTCTGCTTCTGATTGGTCGGCATTTCGCAATGATGAAACAGTACGGCGTATCGTAGCTGAAATGTCTTGTCGTTTACTAGATTATCCTAGACAACCTATTTTAACTTTGCCGACCAAAGAAATTGCATTGTATGATGTGTCAACAATGTTAGAAAAGGTATCACCGGCTTCTGCTGATTCACCGGTGGTTCTTGGTGTATGGTCAAGAAATCATGATTCTATGGAACTTCGACAATTGGCGGGACATTGGATAGATTGTTTAAAAAGTGGTGATACACGTATTGCTCTTTCTATTATTGTGTGGTCTTTGTTACCGTCGACAAAACTAAAGTGTGGATCTCGAGGTTTAAAGGCAAGTCCGATGTGGTATTGGTTTAGTATTGGTGCTGCATTACTTAAATCAATAAATGCCCATAAAGGATGGTTGACATTTCATGATATTACTGTGGAGGCTATGAATGATCATTATAAACGGTGGAATCCAACTGAACGTTTGAGAATTATGTTATTTTGGACAATGCAGATTAAAAGTTGTTTTAATTCAAAAGAGACTTGGTCTATTAAACCTGTAGAACTTAGTGTTGCTGAGATTGATTTGCCATACAAGGAAATTGCTAATGAAATATTGAGTCCAAAACAAGAATTGGTACAGTATGTAGTTAATGAAAAAGTAAACGAAAAAGAGTCTAAACAGAATAAATTGGCCCAACAGATGAAAGATGCTGATGAACAAATTCTGGCACTGTTAGGGGTCTAACCCCTAATGAGGGGTCTAACCCCTAATGAGGGGTCTAATCCCTAATAAGATGTTTAAAAACACCGTATAGTTCAGAATGAGAGGAGTAAGTGGCAGTCTAGCAGGTAGACCAGACTTATCTGGGTATGTCTATCATTATCCTAATTATGATGGAGCTCCATCTGATATTACTCAGACTACTGTACCAATTCAAGATAATCAATTTGATTTGGGGTCTGATACTCAACGTTTTCGGTCACTGTATTTATCGGCCGATTCTCTTTATTTGAATTCTGCGGTTATCAGTGCAACAAATGATGATGGGATAATTCTTACCGATTATAGTGGTAACTCGGTAACAACTACGGAATTACGGGATCTTATACAAAATGGTGGATCAGGTCCAGGTGGTCAAGGTCCTACTGGACCAATGGGTCCTACTGGACTGACTGGACTGACAGGACTGACTGGAAGTCAAGGACTATCCGGACCTACAGGACCAACAGGGCCTGTAACAGCATTTATTTTTGATGGTGGCCAGGCGTCAAATAATTATTCTAATGGTCCAGCATTTGATTGTGGTTCTTCAATATAGAATTTATTATAACATAATAGTATGCCGTTCATTCAGTTACAGTTCAGGCGAGATATATCCAATAATTGGATAACTAATAATACAGTTTTAGCAAGTGGAGAAATGGGTATAGAAACAGATACTAATTTATTTAAAATAGGTGACGGTACTACAGCATGGCCTTCTCTACCATATGGTGGTCTTCAAGGTATCCAAGGACCTTTTGGCCCTACTGGTCTAGATGGACCTATTGGACCTACAGGTCTTGATGGTGTTACTGGTCCTACAGGAGTTGGAGAAACTGGACCTACTGGTCTTGATGGACCTACAGGAGCTACTGGTCTTGATGGTGTTACTGGACCTACAGGAGTTGGAGAAACTGGTCTTGATGGACCTACTGGTCTTGATGGACCTACAGGAGCTACTGGTGAGACTGGTCCTACAGGAGTTGGAGAAACTGGTCTTGATGGACCTACTGGTCCTGCTGGACCTACAGGAGCTACCGGTGAGACTGGTCCTACAGGAGTTGGAGAAACTGGAGCTACTGGTCTTGATGGACCTACTGGAGCTACTGGAGTTGGTGTTACTGGTCCTACAGGAGTTGGAGAAACTGGACTAGATGGACCTACAGGAGCTACCGGTGAGACTGGTCCTACAGGAGTTGGAGAAACTGGAGCTACTGGTCTTGATGGACCTACTGGACCTACAGGTCTTGATGGTGTTACTGGTCCTACAGGAGTTGGAGAAACTGGAGCTACTGGTCTTGATGGACCTACTGGAGCTACTGGAGTTGGTGTTACTGGTCCTACAGGAGTTGGAGAAACTGGAGCTACTGGACTAGATGGACCTACAGGAGCTACTGGTCTTGATGGTGTTACTGGACCTACAGGAGTTGGAGAAACTGGAGCTACTGGACTAGATGGACCTACAGGAGCTACTGGTCTTGATGGTGTTACTGGACCTACAGGAGTTGGAAAAACTGGAGCTACTGGTCTTGATGGACCTACTGGTCTTGATGGACCTACTGGTGCTACTGGTCCTACCGGTGTAAATGGACAAGGAACATTTACATGGATTCCTGGAGCAGGTGCTCAGATTTTAAATTCCAGTGATGTTATATGTACATCAAGTACAGGAGACTGGGCATGTCATGCATATTCTTTAGAGGGATATACGACTCCAATAATAGCATCGTTTCAAGTAAATGATCCTTATGGTGAAGAGAAGATTATGGTTGGTTTTAGTACAAATCCTGCAAGTTATTCAGATTATACAAGTATTAATTACACATTATATCCTGGAAATGATAATTATGTCACTATATTTGAAAGTGGTGATCATAAAGGAACCCATCCACCCCAGTTTACGTCTACTTCCGTATTTTCTCTTATATATGATGGCTACAATATATTCTATTATGTAGATAATGTAAAACTCCCCTATTCTTCTATACATTCCTCTGGCGCACTATATATGGTTATTGGATTTCATTCTGTAGGTTCTATAGTTAAAAATGTTCATTATGGACCATTATTGAGTGGACCTACTGGTGTTACTGGACCTACAGGAGCTACTGGACCTACTGGTCTTACTGGTATTGGAACAACATCTACTTGGATAGTATCAGAATCTCCTGAAGATTTAGGAAATTGTTATTATGCAAACAACTCAGGTACAATTACTCTAAATATTAATGTAATTGATGCAAATGGAAATGAACAAACTTCTATGTTGAATGCTGTAGCAGGTCTAGTTCAAGCAGGTCTACCTATAGTATTTACAATAAGTAATGGTACTCTTGTACTATCATTTTATATAACATCAGTAAGTCCAACTCCATCAGGACAATTTACACTAAGTGGTCCTAGTATACATGACGATATATTAACAGGTCCTTCTGAATACACTGTATTATATGCTATTGAAGGACCTCCAGGATCTGGATCTGGATCTGGTTCTGGATCTACAGGACTAGATGGACCTACTGGTCTTACTGGATCTACTGGTGTAACACCATATCAATTTACTCTTATTCCAACTGCAAACTCACTCACATCCCCAAACTCAGTTACTAAAGTATTAGAAGATGATACTACTGATGTTATTACAACTATTGAAGGATATAATTTTGCATTTTTATCATTTACTGCAACTCTGGCAACAATTGCCTTTCAACAAGTTGGTCTAAATATAGATGGTAATCTAGGAGGTTTAAATTATGCCTTTCTTTTTCATGAGGATAGTAGAGTATATGCTAGTAAAAATGGAGGAGCTGGTAGCTATGGTTCTGTAGAATATTCTCCAGGAAGTACGTATACAATTGAAGTTTCACCAATTGGTGCCAAATTCTATATAGATTCAACTCTATTATTTTATATCAATGAAACTCCTAGTTCTGGATATTATAAGACATCTATTTCTTTAGTTAAAATTAATGATGCAATTACAAATATATCTTTTGGATATAATGCTCTTGGACCTTCTGGACCTTCTGGACCTTCAGGGACAGTATTAACTTTTCTTGGCACAGTATGGAGTGAGTATGGTGGTCCACACAATGATCTTTATTATGAAAATGAAGTAGTTATTGGATCAGATGGTAATACATATGTATGTATAAATTCTGATTCTGCAGAAACACAAGATCCTGTAACATCTCTAGAACAATGGAGACTTATTGCCGAGCATGGTCTTGATGGACCTACTGGTGCTACTGGTGAATTTACATTTGTAGGCCCCACTGGATCCGTATTATTTTATGATGGGACTTCTGTGACTGGTTCTTCATTCTTTACATTTAATCCAGCATCAGGTATATCTGGCGAAGTCTTTATAGGGGGAAAGCTCACGGTTAATGGCGGAATTGATCCACTGTACTTAAATTTAGTTTCAACTGGTAGCAATCCTTTTTCAAATACAGGTACATTATGGGTAGATACTTCTGGACAGTTAAATTATGATAATATTGCTGTAGGCAGTAATTGGTCTGAGTATCCTGCTACAACTACATTGACGTCCAATAATTCTACTCCTATATCATACTCATTTGATGGGACTAATTATCTTCAGATTAGTGGATCAGGGGCAGATTGGGAATTAGCAAGTGTTTGGACAATTGAGTGGTGGGAATATACGACCAGTGCTGTTCCATCTCCATCAGGATTATGGACGGTAATGAGTCAGGAACCAATTGGCTCAAAAATTGATGTTTATCATCAATATGATAACGAACACGGTCCAGTTATTTGTGTAGCAAATGGAAGTATTAAATTTGCAGAACCTACATTTGGCCAATGGAATCATATAGCAATAGTGAGTAATGAGGCTACTAAATTTGCATACGTGAATGGTGTTTCACAAGTGTTGTTACAAAATGGCGGAGCAAACTTTGGATCAACTGATGATATATATATTGGAAGAAGAGGTAATAATAATTTCCAGTATTTTCTGGGACAGTTGGAGAATATTCGTATAAATAATACTGTTGTGTACACTGATGCATTTATTCCAAGTAGGAACCTAACTAATATTCCTGGAACTGTGTTACTCCTAACAGGATCTCTTACAGATAACAGTATCAGTAATCATACAGTTAATAATTTTGGTGTTACTTTTGCGAGTGGAACTAATAGTTCAATTGTCATTCAAGCGGATTTGGTGCCGTCAACTGATATGGCCTACGATTTAGGTTTAACTTCACTACGCTGGAAAGAGCTAAATGTAGGCGCTATTATTGCTGGAGGAATATATGGAACATCTGGTCAATATTTAGGTAGCGATAATTCTGGAAATATATTATGGATATCTTCATCTACAGGATTTGGTGAGACAGGAGCTACTGGCGATACTGGTAATCAAGGACCTACTGGCGACAAGGGTCCAACAGGTGATAATGGACTTCCTGGTGACCAAGGACTTCCTGGTGATACTGGTAATCAAGGACCTACTGGTGACAAGGGTCCAACAGGTGATAATGGACTTCCTGGTGATAATGGACTTCCTGGTGACCAAGGACTTCCTGGTGACCAAGGACCTACTGGCGACAAGGGTCCAACAGGTGATAATGGACTTCCTGGTGATAATGGACTTCCTGGCGACCAAGGACCTACTGGTGATAATGGACTTCCTGGTGACCAAGGACTTCCTGGTGACCAAGGACCTACTGGCGACAAGGGTCCAACAGGTGATAATGGACTTCCTGGTGATAATGGACTTCCTGGTGACCAAGGACTTCCTGGTGACCAAGGACCTACTGGCGACAAG
>Ga0214923_10004172_pt1 | contig 17653 bp, 18 predicted proteins | sample LL1510_MetaG_FD_177993 | JGI IMG/M metagenome (GOLD analysis project Ga0214923, IMG submission 177993) | Freshwater microbial communities from Lake Lanier, Atlanta, Georgia, United States - LL-1510 | ecosystem: Environmental > Aquatic > Freshwater > Lake | place: USA: Georgia | collected... | reverse complement strand
CTAACGCCTTATCTGAATTCTCCACAGGGCCAGCCTATAAGAGGTTTACAGAAAAGGTTTATTTGACCGTAAAGGCAATTTCTTTTGCCGAAGTTGTAACTAATTTAGGCTTAACAACAACAAATCGGGCTACGAATGTGTACTTTCCCTTTGGAAAAGCGGGAGCCACTACCTTGTCACCGTACTCATTGACATAACTTTTGGCTTTGCCACAAAAAATCATTTCTTTTTCGCCAACCCAGGCATCCTTGCCTTGGGTTCCTTTTCCATTACCCGGTTGCACATAAACCGACTGGGCTTCGTTCTTATCCTTGGAGTACAAACCAAACATTACATAAGCATTTGGAAAGAAGTATGACTTATCGACTGTGTATTTAATATAAACATCTTTACAACCCGCTGGATCCATAGTTACTGAATCAACAACCGTGTAGGTGAGTACTGTTTTCTTGTTATAAACAATCTTGTCTGTAATCGTTGCAGCATTAGCTGGCGCAAGGTTAGAAGCAAGAAAAATTAATGCCAATGTAAAGATGCGTAGTTTCATTGAGAAAGCGTAAATTCAAGCAAGGAACCTGTCAAAAAATAATCGCCTTCAAAGTGAACGGAAGGTGAACACACCAAGTATTTTTTGTTTGACACATGCAATACATTTACCTAATGAAGCTGATGGCCGCAATCGTGACTGGATGGATGCTGGCTACGGCAACAATTATTCCTTCTCATGCTCACACAAGTGGGGCAACAACAGTTCACGAGATCACACAAGAAGTTGCACCAAAAGCAACTCTGGATGTTCAAAAAGATCCAACCGGCGGATTTAATGTTCAAGTAGTAACAACGAATTTTATGTGGCGACCAGAAATGGCATCTATGCAACACGTGCCCGGAGAAGGTCATGCCCATGTTTATTTAGATGGCCGCAAAATAATGCGTATCTACAATGAATGGTTTCACTTAAACACTTTTCAATTTTCAACACGATCTGGCGAACAATTACTTAGTATTGAATTTGTAGGTAACGATCACGCCCCATACACAATCCAAGGAATGCCAGTTGGTGCGGAGCAAATAGTTGATGTCCCAAGTGATGAGATTCAGCCTGCCTCTAAAGACAACAACGCTTTGCTCTTTGGCTTGATATTTCTTGTGGTGATTGGCACAGGAGGGTTACTTTTTAGGCTTCGCCGAGGCAAGTAAGACGCTGCCCACTTGAGGTTGTATTCTTTACCCGTACAAGGAGACGTCGCATAGCCCGGTCGAGTGCGCCTCACTGCTAAATTATCGGGGTGAGAATAAACGACATCCCATTTGATCTGAGAACAAATCACCCAGATCTTTGGAATTACAACGAAAATGAAAAAAAGCTTGAAGTTTCAGCGCTCCCACACTCAGATATTTATATAAATCCAGCAGGTAAAAATTCAGCAGATGCACAATCATTAATGAATGCAACCACTCTTTTAGGAGTGCCACCAGAAGGAGATTATCAATTTACTGCAAGGATTACCGTAGATTTTAAGTCCCAATATGATGCGGGCGTTTTGCTAATATGGAGTGATGAAAATTATTGGGCAAAGTTTTGTTTTGAATATTCACCTGATTCAAATCCTATGGTGGTATCAGTTGTAACACTGAACGTTTCTGATGATGCTAATTCTTTCATTGTTTTAGGTAATTCAATTTGGTATCGGGTCTCAAGGCAAGACCAGGTTTATGCACTCCATGCATCCTTAGAGGGGAAAGTGTGGCAGCTCATAAGAGTCTTCACGCTAGGAAAAGATATTAACAATCACAAAGTGGGATTTTTGGCTCAATCACCTACAGGAATGGGATGTGAAATCCAGTTTGATGAAATTAGCTTCTCACAGAAAAGATTAATCGAACTCCGTGACGGTTCTTAACTTAATTTTGTAGCGCTTCAAAAACTACTGCGATAACACTTGCCCCAGCATCTTCATTGCCTTGCGCTCGTTCGCCAATCCATCCTGCACGCCCGTGTTTAGGTGCCATTGATGCAGTAGCAATAACTCCAGCTCGTGCAGCAGATGCTGCTGCATTAAGCCCAGATTTGAGATCATTTGCACTTTGAAGTGCTTCAGAAGCTGGATGAAGTGCATCAAGAAGAGTGCGTTCACCAAGCGATGCCTTACCACGGGCGGCAATTCCATCAAATGCTGCAGCAACACCAAGTTGCACATTAGTAAGCGGATCAACATCAGCAACTACTGCAGAAGCCCTAATGAATCCAGTAGCAAAAAGTGTGCCAAAAGTTGACGGTGCATTCTTAGCTATCTCTCTACCTATCAACATTAAATCCGCCTTAAGATCACCTGTTGCTCCGGCAGCGCCTGCGCGAAGACCTTTTGCAATGTTGCCTGCAGTAATGCCAAGGTCACCGTCGCCAGCAACTGAATCCAACTCCTCAAACCTTTTTAAGTTGTGCTCAAGTGCTGCCGCAACGGTCTCAATTGATTCAGTAAATGAACTCATGCTTGCGTGAAAAAAGGTGTATGAACAGGTGTATTGATGTAGTTGAGCAGCTCATCATCAACGCGAATGACGCTTATAGAAGCACCTGCCATTTCGAGAGATGTAGCAAATTCGCCAACATAAGCACGTGCCACGCTAACCCCGTAACCAGTTAGCAATTTCTTTGCTTGGCGGAAGATAATGTAAAGCTCTTCAGGCGGAGTTGCTCCAAGACTGTTGACTAACACACAAACCTTTTCACCTGATTTCAAATCCAAATCCTTCTTGATTGCCGAGACTAACTCTTCAGTAATTTGATCAGCAGTTTCAAGCTTGCTCTTTCTAATTCCAGGTTCACCGTGTATACCCATACCGATTTCCATCTCACCAGCTTTAACTTCAAAGGTTGGATGCCCAACAGCAGGAAGGGTTACTGGGCTTAGTGCAACTCCTATGGTTCGAGTTTGAGCAGCTGCCTTCTTCGTGACTGCTACAACATCATCTAGAGAGAGGCCCTTTGCAGCAGCAGCACCTGCAACTTTGTACAGGAAGAAAATTCCAGCAATACCGCGACGTCGAGCTTCTTCACCTTTAGGTGCCGAAGCGACGTCGTCAGCACCAAGAACAGTTTCAACGCGTATTCCCTCAGCTGCCGCAAGTTCAGTTGCAAAATCAAAGTTGAAAACATCCCCGCCATAATTTCCATAGATGTAAAGAACTCCCGCACCAGCATCAACCTTCTTTGTTACCGCGAGCATCTGTTCTGCTGTCGGACTTTGAAAAACATCACCAACGGCAACGCCATCGAGCATTCCCTTTCCTACATAACCCAGGAACAAAGGAAGGTGTCCGGAGCCACCACCAGTCGTAATTCCAACCTTGCCAGCCACGGGCGCGTCTGAACGCACTAGTGCGTGGTTATCGCCATCAACAGCTTTGAGCTGGCTTGGATAGGCCTCGAGGATCCCCTCGAGCATTTCATTGACGAATTCTGTGGGGACATTCAGGATCTTTTGCACTCTCTGAGCCTACCTTCCATGTATTTAACGGATTATAACAATAATGTTATAAGAAAATGTAATATTTTAACGAATATCTTGACCGAATTTGTTAAATCAGAATATATTCGTCTTTACTCAAAGGGTCAACCTCAACTGGTGCCCTGCCTTAGGGAGAAAAAAAGGAGTACGAATGAAGAAGTACAAGTTCGTAGCAGTTGTTGCTGTTACCGCACTACTTGTTTCAGCCGGCATCTCATCAAGCCAAGCAGCTGCAAAGAAGCGTTATGTAGTTTCCGTTAAGTTGATCGGCGTCGGCTGGTTCGACAATATGGATAAAGGTATTAAAGCATGGGCTAAATCTAACAAGATTGATGCAAGCATGACTGGTGCAACTGATGCATCACCAGAGAAGCAGTCAAAGATGGTTGAAGACCTTATTGCACAGAAAGTAACTGGAATTGGCATTGTGCCAAATGACGTTGCTTCAATCGACGGAATTATTGCTAAAGCTAAAAAAGCTGGCATCAAGGTCGTAACTCATGAAGCAGCAGGAATCAAGAATGCCGATGCTGATATTGAAGCGTTTAATAACGCTGCGTATGGCGCGGTCATGATGGATAACCTTGCAACATGTATGGGTGGAAGCGGAAAGTACGCTGCATTCGTAGGAACACTCACAAACGGAAGCCACAACGAATGGGTTGCTGGAGCATTTGCGCAAGCTAAGGCAAAGTACTCAGGCATCACACGCGTTGAAGATCCACTTGAGTCTAAGGAAGATGCAGATGTTGCATACAACAAGACAAAGGAACTTCTTAAGAAGTATCCAGATCTCAAGGGCGTAGAAGGCTCATCAGCTAACGACGTAGTCGGAATCGGCCGCGCTGTTGAAGAACTTGGTCTTAATGACAAGGTCTGCGTAATGGGAACATCGATTCCTTCAATGACAAGCAAGTACCTTACTACCGGGGCGATCGACAAGATCTTCTTCTGGGATTCAGCACTTGCGGGTCAAGCGATGTTGAACATGCTTGAAATCCTTAATAAGGGTGGAAAGATCACAGCTGGGATGGACCTTAAGGTTCCTGGCTATAACAAGCTCGTAAAGATTCCTGGAACAACTAAGGGTTGGGCAGGAGCTGCTTGGGTTATTGTTGATAAGAACAATATGGCTAAGTACAAAATCTAAAGATTGGGACAGTTAGCTTGAAAAGAGTGGGGCGCGGGTAACCGCGCCCCACTCTTAGTTAAAAGGCAATAAACTAAAAGCACCCCCCACGGCGAAGAAAGGCATGTAACAGAAAATGTCTACGTTGCTCACCGCTGAATATGGGGTTAAAGATATCGTCAAAAGTTTTGGTGGCGCAAAGGCACTTTCAGGAGTTTCGATCTCAGTAAAGAGTGGAGAAGTGCACTGCATCGCCGGAGAAAATGGCTCTGGTAAGTCGACTCTCATTAAAATTATGAGTGGCATTCATGCTCCTGATAGAGGCCTCATAAGATTGGGCGATAAATCTTTTACAAAACTTTCACCTCGTGAAGCAGTGCACGAAGGTGTACAAGTAATTTTTCAAGATTTTTCCCTTCTTCCAAACATGACAGTTGCTGAAAACATCGCAATGCCAACCTATATTTTAAATAACTCACGCATTCTCAGTAAGAAGCAGACTAAGGAGATTGCATCTAATGCACTCGATCTAATTGGTGTAGATATTGATATCAATACACCAGTTGCTGATATTTCAATCGCATCCAAACAACTCATTGCAATTGCTCGTGCAACTAACCTCGGTGTAAAGATGCTGTTTATGGACGAACCAACAACAGCGCTGACACGGAAAGAAATTAAACGCTTATTTGAAGTCGTAGAACAAATTAAAGCTCGTGGCGTTGCAACAGTTTTCGTAAGCCACAAGATTGATGAAATTCAAGAAATCTGCAACACCATCACTATCTTGCGAAATGGCGAAGTTGTTGGTGATGGCTTAATGAAAGACTTTAATCGCAAGACGATTTCACAAGCAATGACTGGATTAGATGTCTCTGAAAGTCGCATCGCACCAAAACTTGAGAAGACAACTAAAAAAGTAGTTGAAATAAAGAACTTCACAACTAAACCAACGTTTTCAAACATTTCATTTTCAATAGCTCCCGGAGAAATCCTAGGAATGACTGGCTTACTTGGTTCGGGTCGTACTGAGTTGGCAGAGGCAATTTTTGGACAATATCCAGTTGATTCCGGTGAAATCATTGTTGATGGAAGACCTATTCAATTAAATTCCTCATCAAAAGCACTTAAGGCAGGTATTGGTTACGTTCCACCAGATCGCCTTACGCAAGGTTTATTTCTTGAGCAATCAATTCTAAATAATTTAGTTTCTGTTGGTATTGATCAGTATCAATCCACAGGTGGGCGACTTTCAAAAACCCGTCTTATTGAAGCCGGACAACACTGGATTAAAGACCTTCGTATCAAAACAAATAATCCCCAAAATCCTGTCACGTCACTTTCAGGTGGAAACCAACAACGCGTGGTACTTGCAAAGTGGTTGGCGATGAATCCCCACTTAATGATTCTCAATGGTCCAACAGTGGGTGTGGATATTGGATCAAAGCGTGAAATTCTAAAAATTATTCGTGATCGTGCCGAGGAAGGAATGGCATTTCTAGTTGTTTCAGATGATATTCCTGAGCTCGTTCAGATTTGTCATCGTGTAATTGTTATTAAGAATGGCCATATCTCAAAGGAATTTAGCGAAGCCCAACTAGATGAAAAAACTCTATATGAGGAGCTGAGCTAAGTATGAATATTAAGAAACTCCTTCTGCGCAACGAAACTGCTCTCATTATTGCAATTGTTGTTCTTTCATTGGTTATCGGAATCAAGAGCCCTGAGTTCTTTACGTTGGCTAATCTCTTTGACATCTTCCGATCTTCTTTTGTGCAATTAATTTTTGCACTCGGTGTGCTTATTGTGATAATCAGTGGCGGAATTGATATTTCATTTCCTGCTGTAGGTATTTTTGCTGGCTATACCGCTGTCGTACTTATGCAGCGATTTGAATGGAACCCTGAAAATCTTCTCTTGCCAATCGCTCTCGCAATTATTATTGGGATAATCCTGGGGGCAATCAACTCAATTGCCATTGCCACTTTTGGAATTCCAACCCTGATTGCAACCCTTGGCACTTCTGGTATTTTCCGAGGACTTATGCTCACTTTTATCGGCTCATCATTTATCAGCGATATTCCTGTGGCACTCGATAAATTCGCAACTGCAGATCTTCTTAAGATTCAACCAGAAGAAGGAACGCTGGCCCGTCTTCACATTTTGATTATTCCAGTAGCCATCCTCGCAATCTTTGTCTCACTTCTGCTGACTAGAACAATGTTTGGTCGCTCGGTATACGCACTTGGTGGTGGGGTAGAAGCAACACGACGCTTAGGTATATCAGTCAAACGCACTCAGGCAAAGATTTATATGTTAGTGGGCGGGCTTTCTGGTTTTGCCGGCATTTTATATGTATCTCTTCAACGAAAAGCTAATCCATATGATCTCGCTGGTTCAGAACTTGACATTATTGCTGCAGTTGTTCTGGGTGGTGCAAGCATTATGGGTGGTTATGGAACAGTCTTTGGAACAGTTCTCGGTGTGCTACTTATTAGTTTAATTAAAGGAAATCTCATTCTTCTAGGTGTGAGCGGCTCATGGCAACGCGCTGCAGTGGGCGCACTTCTTCTTATTGGTATCACTGTTCAGGCACTCAATGAGAGTAAAAAAGCTAAAAACCGAAGAGTGTCAACAAGTGATGAGGTAGGCGAATAATGAACGAGCGCTTTAGCAGATTTAACACCGGGCTACTTGCCGATCGCAAGATCACACAATTAATGATCTTTACTACTCTTACCTTCTTTTTCTTCTCTTACGTTTCAAGAGATATTTTTTTTACATCAACTAACTTTATATCGATGGCTTATCAAATTCCCGAGATTGCAATCTTAAGTATTGCTTTGATGCTTTCGATGCTTACTGGTGGAATTGATCTTTCAATTGTTTCTATCTCAAATGCGGCAGCCTTAGTTGCTTCATGGGTAATGACAACTAAGATGGACGAATCAGAAAATTTATCTACCAAATGGATCGTCATTGCTTGTGTACTTGGAACAATTATTGGTGTTTTAGCCGGTGCAGTGAACTCAATTTTGGTCGCACGACTCAATGTGACGCCGATTCTTGCAACTCTTGCAACTATGACACTCTTTAACGGAATAGCAATCGGTATGACTAATGGAGAGTCTGTATCAGGGCTTCCAGAGCAATTCATGCGCGTTGGAAATGGAACCTTCTTTGGCATCCCAACCCCATTTGTATTAATGATCTTCATAGCCATTGCTGTGGGCTTTTTAATTAATCGAACAACACTTGGCTTAAAGGTCTTCCTCGTTGGAACTAACCGAAAAGCAGCTCAATACAGCGTCATGGGCGATCGTAAGGTAATTGCTTGGGTTTATTTGATTTCTGGTCTCTTATCTTCACTTGCTGGATTAATTATTGCTTCGAGAACATCAGCAGCAAGTCCGGACTTTGGCTCCTCATACATTCTTTTGGCTATCGTTATTGTTGTTCTCGGTGGCGTAAATCCAAATGGTGGATTTGGGACCGTCACAGGGGTAATTCTGGCAACAGTTGTTTTGCAGATGGTTGCTTCAGGATTCAACGCACTTCGCTTTAGTCAGTTCCTCTATCTAGCGGCGCAAGGCGGAGTGCTTATCTTTGTAATGATTCTCAATGTTGTGCTTGAAAATCGCAGAACCAATAAATCTATTGCTAAATCATTGAGGCCCTAATGTCACTTATTGAGCGTTTAGAAAAGTACTGTCTCACACCTGCGATGTCAGGTTTTGAAGATGGGATGATTAAAAAGCTAAAAGCAGATTTAAAAGATTATGTTGATGAGATTCGCGTAGATGTTCTCGGCAATGTTATTGCGACCATTAAGGGAACATCGCCCGAAGGCTCAGACTTAATGATTTTTGCTCATACGGATTCTCTCGGAATGATTGTGAAAGGCGTTGATGAGAATGGCTTTATCCGAATTGAACGAGTCGGAGGAGTCCCAGAGCGAATCTTGGCTGCTTCAAATGTAATTTTGCAGACATCGACTGGCAAAATTGTTAATGGAGTTATTGGCTTTATATCTCATCACCTGACTCCGCCAGAAGATAAATATATAGTCAAACCTATAAGTGAGTGTTATATCGACATCGGTGCAACCAGCGCAAAAGAAGTTGCTGACGCTGGAGTGAAAATTGGCACTCCTGTTTTATACCGTCCAAGTTTTGAAAAACTAGTAAACAATAGAGTTGCAGCAACATCACTAGATGATCGTGGTGGATGCGCAGTTCTAGTTGAGCTCGCACAGCACTTTGGCAAAAATCGTCCAAAAGCTACACTGCATCTAGTTGGAACAGTTCAGGAAGAGTTCAATCTGCGTGGTGCAATGGTTGCGGCGCAACAAATTCACCCAACAGCTGCGATTAGTATTGATTTAGTTGCAGCCTCTGATACGCCTGATATTCATGGGGGAAACGCAGTAGAAGTTGGCGCTGGCCCAGTAGTTGGCACATACACATTTCATGGTCGCGGAACCCTTAACGGCCTAATTCCACACCCACGTTTGCTTTCACTGGTAGAAGAAAGCGCACAATCACAGAAAGTCTCACTCCAACGCCACGCAACTATCGGCTTATTAACGGATGCTTCTTACGTTCAATTAGTTGGTGACGGTGTTGCATGTGTAGATGTTGCATGGCCAACTCGTTATACGCACTCAGGCGTCGAGGTCTGCTCACTCGATGACCTAGAGAATTTGAAGAAATTACTCATCGGAGTAGTTGAGAATTTTCCTGTAGAAGAAAACTTCTTCAGAGGTTAACTCTCGCAAAGGGGATGCACCATGGGACAAGACTTGCTTCTCGGAATTGATATTGGCACCTATGAATCAAAGGGTGTCTTAACTACTCCGCAAGGAAAGGTAATTGCGCAAGCAACAATTGCCCACAAGCTTTTGTTCCCACGTGCAGGATGGGCAGAACACGATCCAGAGCTAACGTGGTGGGGAGATTTCTGTAATCTCAGCAAACAGTTACTTTTAACCGAAGGTGTTTCTCCAAGTGATATCAAAGGTGTCGGTGTCAGCGCGATTGGCCCAGATGTATTACCTATAGATGAAAACTTTAATCCACTTCGTATGGGAATTTTGTATGGCGTTGATACTCGCGCAGTTGAAGAAATTGACGAACTCAATGCTATCTATGGCGAAGATATAATTTTTAACGCGACAGCAAATACTTTATCTTCTCAATCAACAGGTCCAAAGATTCTATGGATTAAGAAGAACGAACCTGAAGTGTATAAAAAAGCCAGATGGTTTGTTGATGCAACAACTTTTATCGTTGCCCGTTTAACTTCTCGAGTTGTTGTCGATCACTTTTCTGCCGGCACCATGGTTCCGATGTATGACCCGTGGAAAAATCAGTGGAGTGATAAGTACTGCAAAGAAATATTAGATATTAAGCAGCTTCCAGAGCTTATGTGGAGCCACGAATTAGCAGGTCACATTATTGAATCGGCGTCGAAAGCAACTGGTCTAGCCGTTGGAACCCCTGTTTCTGTGGGCACAATAGATGCAGGCGCTGAAGCACTCAGCGTTAGCGTTACACAGCCTGGTGAATTGATGATGATGTATGGCTCAACAATTTTTATGATTCAGGTAACGGATAATGATCAAGCGCGTGAAAAGAGATTATGGGCAGGCCCTTATCTTTTCCCAGGCACTTGGTGCTTACTCGCAGGCATGGCAACCAGTGGTTCTCTCACAAGGTGGTTTAAAGATAACTTCGCAAAAGAGTTAGTTGCAGCCGAAGAAGCAGGTGGTGAAAATGCTTATGCCGTATTAGTTGAAGAAGCCAAAGCAACACCACCAGGGGCTGAGGGAGTCATTATCCTTCCTTACTTCAGTGGAGAGCGCACACCGGTAATGGACCCACGCGCAAAGGGAATGATCTTTGGTTTAAGCCTGACGCATACCCGCGGACATATTTTCAGAAGTATTCTTGAAGGAATGGGCCACGGTTTTAAACAACACGTTGATTTGTTTACTGCAATTGGAGCACGTCCACACGCAATTAAATCTGTTGGTGGGGGAACAAAGAACGCAGTCTGGCTGCAAGCAGTCAGCGACATCTCAGGAGTCCCACAAGAAGTAGCACCGCTAACTTTCGGTGCTTCATACGGCGATGCGCTGTTAGCAGGTGTCGCAGTTGGCTTAGTCGCAAGTCCAGAAGAGATCCGCGTATGGCAAGGAAAACCAAGAATTGTCGAACCAGATCCAAAACTTGCAGCAACGTATGCACCGTTGAGTGAAATTTATTCTAACTTGTATCAATCAACAAAAGAGTCAATGCATAAACTGCATGAAATGGGTTATTAAAACTAATTACGGATGCAGCAGCACGCGATAACTAGGTGAAGATGTTGCGCGTTCAAAGGCTGCTGCAGCATCAAGTAGTGGAAATGTTGCATCTACGATCGGTGATAAATCCATTTGACCTGTTGCAATCAAATCAGTGGCAACTGCGTGATCGCGGCGATCGGCACTGACAACGCCAATAGCCGATGTTTCGCGGTTGTGCATCAAGTTTGGATCAATTGCAAAAGGTGTTACTGGGTGAGCGGAGGCAAAAAGGCATATTTTCCCACGCATATTTAGTACATCTAGCGCATCTTGATTTACTTCTTCGCTTCCGTAAGCGGCGATAGAAAAATCAACACCGCCAAGAAATGCACTCTTTACGCGATCTCTAATGTCAGAACCAGCTTGTAGTACTAGATCAGCGCCGAGTGATGTTGCCTTGGCAAGACGATTTTCATTGACGTCAACGACTGCCACCCGAAGACCAGATTTTTTCAAGACCATTAAATTAAGTAATCCCATTGTTCCAGCGCCAAAAATAACTGCGGTATCGCCCAAACGAGCCTCTAATAAACGCGCTGCATGTATTGCGCAAGACAATGGTTCAGCAAGTGCTGCCTGATCCCACGGTGCATTGCCGACAGGAAAGACGCCGTCGCTTCTATGAATTTTGTACTCTGCAAAACCACCTGGCCCGTAGAATCCACCCTTAAGAGAAAAGTTCAAGAAGTGTTCCGCGCACCCTTTATCTTGTCCGCGAAGACATGCACGACATGTTCCACAAGAGGATGAACCCATTGTAACTCTGTCGCCAACTTTTACATTAGTAACTAACTCACCAACTGCTGCGATCTCACCAGCGATTTCATGTCCACCCACTAATGGGTAATCTGATTTTGCTTGACCCGTGTAAATACGCTGTTCCCATGTACACAAACCTGCAGATTTAATCTTGAGTAAAACATCGCGCGGCCCAATAACTGGCATTGGCACATCAACAATTTGAATCTGTTTAACTCCAGATATTGCTACAGCTTTCATTGTCTGACTCATTGTTTCTACTTATTTCTCTAGAACGAGCATGGCTTCATCAACAGATGCGTTGTCATGAACAATCGCACGGATTGATTGAATGAATTTTGCTGGAGTTGGGTGTTGGACAATGTTGCGACCATAGACAACACCGGAGGCTCCAGAATCAATTGCGATGCGTGTTCGCTCCAGTAATTCGCGAGGAGGAACAGAACCACCACCACGAACAAGCACAGGCACACCGGATGCAATCTCAACGATCTGCTCGAAGTCAGTCATAGGAACTGTTGGATCTACTTTTATAAGGTCCGCACCCAGCTCTACAGCCTGTCGCACAAGGGCTGCAATCTTGTTTACATCGCCCACAGACGTTGTTCCGGTTCCTGACTTTGTAGTCATCACAAGTGGTTCAACCATCAAAGGAATACCTTCTTCGCGGCACTTAGCCCCAATTAATTGAATGTTTTGCACGCATTGTTCTTGAAGGTGAGAGTTCTCATCAATATTGAGCAGGTTAAGAACAACAACTTTTACTCGCTTATCAAAGGCATCACGAAGGGTCGCAAGATTTGCTGTGTCCCATGAATATTCAATATCACGCGCTTCATAGGCATTGGTTACATCTAAACGCAACGCAATAGCCACATCAGTTTTTAAATTAAGCGAGTTAAAAATCTTAAGTCCACCAGGGTTTAACTGAATAGCATCTGGCTGACCCTCGATGATTGCTGGCAATGACTTTGCGAGATCTTCAATCCCTTTAGCAAAAGATCTCTCGCCAAAGACTCCTAGGTCCAGTGCAATGTTAATGCACTTGCCTGATTTTGGATTAAACATTCCTTCTAGACGTTTATTCACTGAGGTTCACCCCTGCGCGATTGGAAATCACTTTGACTATTGCCGAAGCGTTTAATTCACCCATACCCGCATCCACACCCTCTCTTGCTAACTCCTCCGTTGTCACAGCAATGGAAACAGGAGAGTCAAGTCGGTTAGCAAAAGCTTGAATCAGTCGAGCATCTTTTAACATTAATTTAAGAGGGAAGTTAACTTCGTAATTATCCTTAAGGACACCAGCACCAACACCGGCATAAATTGGAGTTTTAAAATCTGCAACTGCGGCAACTTCTAAAACCTTTGTCAGATCTAAACCAGCTTTTTTAGCAAGAGTTAGGGCTTCACCAATAGAAACGATTTGTGATGCAACAAGTAAGTTACCAACCAGTTTCATCTTTGTGCCATTGCCACCCACGCCCATGTAATGAAGAGTTTCACTAATTGGTTCTAGTACAGGAAGTGATTTCTTATACACATCTTCTGCACCACCAATAACAATCCATAAACCTCCATCGCGAGCTTCACCCTTTGTTCCAAAGACAGGTGCATCCAGGAAGGAAATCCCATGATCCTCATAGATTTTTCGCTCTGCAGCGCTGGTTTCAGGGTCAATCGTCGAAAGGTCAATGACAATTGTTCCCTTCTCAACTTTGGAAGCAAGAGAAGGGCCCTTTAAGAAGACAGCATCGACTGCTGCATCATCGGCAAGGCAGTACATAAGAAAATCTGCACCAGCAAGTAATTGAGTTGGGTCAGAGACAGTTTTGGCCCCAACTTTTTCAATCTCCTTGTACTTGCTATCTGTTCGGTTCCAGACTGTGACATTGTGGCCTGCTTTTACGAGATTGCTGACCATTCCTGATCCCATAATTCCGAGACCAATGAAACTTACCTTTGCCATGAGTGTCTCCTAACGAGATTTATTTGCAGATTCAACGAGTTCGATGACTCGCTTTGGGTCTACAGGATTAAAAGTCTTGCCGTCTATTTTCATACTGCTACCTGCAATTACACCGTCAGCAATCTTAAGGGTCTCACCAATAGTTTTAGCATTGACACCAGTATTTGCAAAGATTGGAATCTTTTTGGCTGCCTCTTTTGCGGCAAGAAGATCTTCATTACTAAAGGGAACTCCTGCAACTGGACCTGAAATCAAAATTGCATCAAACCCAAAATATTCAGCGGCTTTTGCACGTTGTTGAACCGAGCGCCCTTCTAGAGCGGACGCAAATTCGGGAACAATATTTGTAAAGAGCGCAATATGTTCGGCCTTTAACCGTGTTCTAGTTTGCGCAACCAGAGCGGGATCTGGCGCAAGCAGACCCATCTCGCTTGCAAAAGAACCGCACATAACTTCACGCACAAATGATGCACCTGATGCAGATGCCGCTTCGATTGAAGCAATTGGATCCCACAAGAGATTGACGCCATATGGAAGTTTGAGTTGATCGTGTACGGCACCGATCATAAAAGTGGTCCAAGCGCCAACTTCAGAGCTGACGCGCGTGGTGTACGGCAAGTCGCTCTCATTACAAAAAAGAAGACCATCAACGCCACCATCTTGCAGGGCCTTCACATCTGCTTTCACCGAATCAATAAATGTGCGAAGGTCGGGCTTACTTTTAAATTGAGGTTGTCCGGGTGATGCTGGGAGGTGGACCATACCGATAACAGGCTTCTGGGCTTTAAAAATTGAAGATAATTCGATAGCCATGTGCTGACTCCCTCTCAATAGGGACAAAATCTAACACAAGAATTGTGATGAAATGTTACCCGTTTGGGGTCAATATGGTCGCCCCAGCCCCTATCTGACGCCTTAAGGAGTCAACACCGTCGCTGGAAGTAACAAATTCGTCCACCACATCAAGGCCGGCAACTCGATAATTAGCTGTAACACCACTCTTGGAAGGGTCAACGAGGACGATAACTTCTTCGCAACGCTCAATCATGGAACGGCTGACATCTGCCACAGATTCAACAAACTCTGTGAGGCCGCCCTTATTAGAGACTCCACCAACCCCAATGATCGTACGCGTTGCGATGTAACGATTAATTGTTTCTTGTGCGATTACTCCGGTCTGCGCCAAGTGATCTCGCACTACTCCACCAGTACTTATTACTTCAATGCCTCGTGAAGATAATAGCGAGGCATGAGCAAGCGAAGGCGTAATAACTGTGAGGTCAAAATTACTTGGAAGAAATTGTGCAAAGATTGCGGTTGTAGATCCTGGTCCCACGAAGATTACTTCTCCGCGCTCGATAAGTGAGGCGGCATATTGACCAATCTGAGTTTTTGCAAGTGTTTGATCTGCTGCGCGTGGGTGCAATAAAATATCTTGAGTATTAAGAAGTTGTGCAGACGCCCCACCACGAGTTGTCTTTAAATATCCGCTCTCTTCCAGGATTCGCAAGTCACGCCGGATAGTCATCGAAGAAACACCTAAATCATCTGCAAGGCTCGCAAAATCTACCGCGTTCTCTGAAGCTACTTTTTCCAGAATCTTCTGGTGACGTTCAACTGAAAGTAATCGTCGCATAATTATAAGTTCCAACTGCTAAAGAGCAGCTTTTGAACTTTCACCTCTAAATAAGGCGTTTCCTTGATAAACAGTTAAAGGTTCTGAAAGTAGGTCGTCGAGCTTTCCAAGAAAGGATTTAACATGGTTCGTTTCAAGATGCGAAGCAAATGCTCCAGCATCTTTATAAACCTCAATATTCATAAAGGTTCCAGGCTGTTCTATAAGTTCATGGACGTAGTATCCGCGTACGCCTTCTTCTCCCCAAGACGCAGTCGCGCCCGCATGTAATTCCGCGCGGAGCTCAGATTCTTTTCCAGGCTTTGCTTTAAAAATCGCAGTGACAATCATTGCCAACCTTTCTTTTCCTCAACAGAAGGTGAAGTCTAGGAAAGTCTAGTACTCAAGCCTCTGAGGTAAAAGACGCCAAGATGCCCGTAAATCAAGGCAGAATCAGAGTTCTGGAGACGCTAGACTTAGCACGTACAAGGAGACGTCGCATAGCCCGGTCGAGTGCGCCTCACTGCTAACGAGGTAAGGTGTAAAAGCCTTCAGGAGTTCAAATCTCCTCGTCTCCGCAAGTAATACCAATCAAGGAGATCTGTTGCCTACATTTAAAATAGCAATTGTTGGCGCAGGCCCTGCAGGTTATTTCGCTGCGCAAGCTCTCCAAAATCTAGCCAATGTTGATCGCGTATTTGAAATCGACATGATTGAGCGCTTACCAACCCCATGGGGATTGGTTAGAAGCGGTGTGGCACCAGATCACCCAAAGATTAAGACTGTCTCAAAGGTCTTTGAAAAGATCGCATCACAAGAAACCTTTAGATTGTTTGCAAACGTTGAAATCGGAAACGATATTTCAGTTGCACAACTACAAGAAAAGTATGACGCAGTCATTATTGCAACTGGATCATCACATGGTAAGACACTTGGTATCCCAGGTGAAAACCTACGTGGATCCTTATCTGCAGCAACCTTTGTACCTTGGTATAACGCACATCCAGATTTTGTTGGTGTTGATACACCACTAGATGCGGACACAGCTGTTGTTATCGGCGCTGGCAATGTTGCAATGGATGTTGCACGCATGCTGGCGCTAGAGCCAAGTGAGTTAGATCCAACAGATACTGCAGATCATGCAATCGATGCCTTTAAGAAAAGCAACATCCGCAAGGTCTATATCAGTGCACGCCGTGGACCAGAGCATGCAGCTTTCACATCACCTGAATTACGCGAACTTCCAAAGCTAGAACACACCAATGTCATTATGAACAAGGAAGAAATTGAAGCAGCGGTTGTACGCGCTGGAGATGCTCCTGAAAAAGACGTAAAGAGCAATTTGGATGCGATGCTTTTAATTGCTGAAAACCCAAAGACCGAGCATGAGCGCACGATGCAATTTCTATTCCAGCACACCCCGAAAGAGATACTGGGAACAAATCATGTAGAAGGAGTTGTGTATTCAACGCCTAACGGTGATGTCACCATTAAGTGCGGCCTTGTAATTACCGCTATTGGCTATCAAGCCCATGGCATCGAAGGTGTTCCCTATGAGAATGGAAAAGTTGTTAACAACGATGGCCGCGTAAAAGACAATTTGTATGTTGTTGGTTGGGCAAAGCGCGGCCCATCAGGTGTGATTGGTACAAATAAGTCAGATGCAGCAGCAGTTATTGAGCTATTAGTTTCTGATCTAAAGACCCCAAAAAGTGGTGGGGATATCTCAGAACTACTAACTCATCAAGTTGTTGTTTCACAAAAGCATTGGCAAAAGATCAACGAAGCAGAAGTTACAGCCGGAGAGCCAAAGGGTAAACCTCGGGTTAAGAGTGTGGACCGGACAGAGTTGCTAAAGCACGCAGGGTTGTAACTTTTAACCTTCTCGCAACCATGTCGTAACCTTCTGACAGCGCGCTTGGAATTTACTGCTGGTTAGATTCAGACATGAATAAAACCCTCTCATCCCGCAAAATCTTTAGCTTGGGCTCACTTGCCCTTGCTACATCACTACTAGTTTCTTTAGTAGTTCCAACAGCGCAGGCAGTGACGTATTCACTACCCAATGCACCGACAAATGTCACCTCATATATTGGCGCAAAGGGTGTAGTAGTTCGTTGGACACCCGGCGCAGATGTTGAACCAGGGATCACTGGTTATGTTGTTTCAGCAGGTGCTGGCTCATGCCCAATCTTTGTTCCTGCAAAAGCCCACAATGTTGTGACAATGCCTGTTGTGGTTGGACAACCTGCAGGACGTCCAGTTGTGCAAGCAGTTAATGCATATGGTTTCTCAAAGCCAGCCGCATCAAACAAGAGCT
>Ga0214923_10004171_pt1 | contig 17654 bp, 14 predicted proteins | sample LL1510_MetaG_FD_177993 | JGI IMG/M metagenome (GOLD analysis project Ga0214923, IMG submission 177993) | Freshwater microbial communities from Lake Lanier, Atlanta, Georgia, United States - LL-1510 | ecosystem: Environmental > Aquatic > Freshwater > Lake | place: USA: Georgia | collected... | reverse complement strand
GTGTAGTGAAGGACCCGCAGTGTCTTTAAAGGGGTCACCTACTGTATCTCCAACAACGGCTGCTTTGTGAGCATCCGAACGCTTTCCACCGTGAACACCGGTTTCGATGTATTTTTTAGCATTGTCACAAGCTCCCCCAGCATTATTTAGGAGGGTAGCCATCAAGATACCAGTGATAGTTGCAATCATGAGGAATCCGGCAACTGCTTCTGCACCCAGTCCAGCCTGTTCTGGTGTGGCAAGAGCGCGGAAAATTAAGCCCACTGCTATGGGAACTGTGACCGCAAGAACCCCGGGAGCTACCATGGCTTTCAAGGAGCCTTTCGTTACGATATCCACGCAGGCGCCATAATCGGGTTTGGTAGTGCCCGCCATGATTCCAGAATTGGATTGGAATTGGCGACGAACTTCCTTAATTACCGTCTCTGCCACATTCCCAACTGCTTTGATAGCAAGAGCAGAGAATACGAAAACCAACGTTGCCCCAATCAGTGCGGCAATGAAGACTTCCAGCTTTGCTAAATCAACAGAAGTGAAAGCTTTACCGGTAAGGTCAGTGATCTCGTCCATATAGGCTGAGAACAACAAGAAGGCGGCAAGAGCAGCGCTTCCGATCGCATAGCCCTTAGTTAGAGCTTTCGTCGTGTTGCCCACAGAGTCTAATCGGTCCGTTCGCTTTCTAATATCTTCTGGCTGACCAGACATTTCTACGATTCCACCAGCATTGTCAGTGATAGGACCGAATGTATCCATCGCTAGAACATAAGCAGCTGTGGAAAGCATTCCCATCGTAGCCACAGCGGTTCCGAAGAGACCTCCATCAGGAAGGGCTTGATTTCCCATCCAATAAGATAGGTAAAGAGCCAAGGAAATTACCAGCACAGGAGCAGCTGTACACTCTAGACCGACTGCAATGCCGCTGATGATATTGGTAGCCGGACCGGTTAAGGAGCTATCCGCAATCGAGCGAACTGGTCGGTATTTGTACTCCGTGTAGTATTGAGTAATCCAAACGAAAATGAAGCTCGTTACCACTCCGACTACCCCACAAGCGAAGTACCAATTGGCTCCAGGGAAAGGAAGCAACCATTGAACTGCTGCATAGAAGCCCGCAATCGCGAGAACCGTGGTTACATAGTACCCTTTGTTCAAGGCTTCCATGGGGTCCTGTTCTTCATTTTTCATTTTGGCAGCAAATAAGCCAACAATACTGGCGACGATCCCAAAAGCTCTAGCAACCAGAGGGAAGAAAACAACGGTTGCTGGGATATTTGGGTTTTTAATAGCTAAAAATGAAGCAAGAACCATGGCGCCAACATTTTCTGCCGCGGTTGATTCGAATAAATCAGCTCCACGACCGGCGCAATCTCCCACGTTGTCACCAACCAGATCTGCGATAACGGCAGGATTTCTTGGATCGTCTTCAGGAATTCCAGCTTCAACTTTGCCCACCAAATCTGCTCCAACGTCAGCAGCCTTTGTGTAAATGCCGCCACCTAACTGGGCAAATAGAGCCACAAAGCTGGCTCCGAATCCGTACCCTACTAATTGGAGAGCGATGTTCTTTAATTCTGTGGCTCCCATCGTTTCTTTTCCGCCAAAGAGAACAAAAAGACCCGCAACTCCTAAGAGACTGAGTGCAGTTACCGCTAAGCCGGAGACTGCTCCGCCTCTTAAAGAAACTTGAAGCGCTTTTGCCAAGCTGCTAGTTGCTGCAGCTGCTGTTCGAATATTCGAGCGGATGGAAACATACATTCCCACAAAACCAGAAAGAGCCGAGGAAAGAGCTCCCAAGAGGAACCCAATCGTCATATTCGTCGCTATTTCTTGCCCTTTGAACTGCAAGTAGAAGAAATAGAGGAAAGCAGCGAAAACTACGCTCAGGACTAAAATGGTTTTATTCATTCGGCGAAGGAAAGCTTCAGCGCCTTCTTTGATTGCGTTTGATATATCCTGCATTTTCTGGGTCCCGCAATCTTGGGCCATTACAAATCTGGATAAATAAACTGCCGTTAGGACTCCAGCACCCGCCAGAGCAAAAATCACTATAAGCATCTTTCCTCCCTATCTAGCTTAGAAAACCCAAAGTTATGCCGGAGGAAAGCGGGGGTGGCAAGTATCAAAAATGCTGATTTTGAATTATTTTTAGGAGTTTAGGGCTTCTTGGGAGCCTTTTGCTCGGTACAGTGAGCGGTTCGATGGTTTTGCCCAGGAACGTGAGCATCCCAACATTCGACACTGCAAAATTGGAGGTGAAATCGAACTCGGTTACAGGTGGAAACAGAACACTTGTACCAGTTGGCACCCCAGGGGATTATCTTTTTACAACTACTGCACTTTTCCCAGCCTTCTTGAGCTGGAATTTGTGGGGAAGATTGCATAGTTTTATTTTACAAGCGAAGCCCGCCAAGTCCAATCATCTTCGATCATGTTGGAAAGGGTTTTTGTTGGCATCCAGTTGAGAACACTTTTCATTAACCGCACGTCTGCAATCAACTCGGGGGGATCTCCCTCTCTGGCGGGCTCAATTTTGACCTGGATTTTCTTTCCAAGCACTTTTTCAGCAGTTTTGATGACCTGCAAAACAGAAGAACCCTCGCCTCGACCAATATTTACGCATGGCGGCATGGGTTTGCCAGCTAGAAGCATTTGAAGTGTTTTTACATGGGCCTCTGCCAAATCTACGACATGAATAAAATCTCGGATACACGAACCATCAGGGGTTGAGTACTGATCGCCAAACAAAGAAACCGGCTCATTTTTGATAGTAGATGAAATCAAATTGGGAATGAGATGAGTTTCGGGATCGTGGGCTTCACCCCAAGAATATTTTGGCCAGGCCCCGGCGGGATTAAAATATCTCAAATGAATTACCTGCAACTTTTCCATCTGCCGGTATCGATCGAGCAGAATTTCAGCCATTATTTTTGTATCTCCATACGGAGAGCTAGCTTGAAGGGTGGAGTTTTCTGAAATTGGAACGGTCTTTGGTACTCCGTAAACTGCGCAACTTGAGGAGTGGATAAAAATAGGAATTTGTAATTCAACTGATAGGTCGGCTAAATTGGCCGTAGAGATGAGATTATTCTTAAAATAAAGGCCGGGGATCTCGAAACTTTCAGGGACAAGAGCTTTCGCTGCAAAGTGAATGATTCCGGCGACTGGGCCGATTTTATTAAGAGCACTTTTAGTTTTTGAAAAATCTGTCAGATCGGCTTCAAGTATCTCAAAGCCTTTCAGAGACCCTTTTTTGCTGGTAGAAAAATTGTCGATGATTACTGGAACAAAGCCTGCCTCTTGAAGTGCAAAAGCAGTCGTGCCACCGATGTAGCCATTTCCTCCCGCTAATACAACAATTGCTGACTTTTTCATTACTTACCCAAATTAAAGGCCCGGAAACAAATTCTGTCTGATGGGGATTCCCCAAATCAGATAAATAATAGCTGCAACCGCCAGGAAAGGTCCAAAAGGAATTGCAGTTTTTAAATTTTTTCGTTTGAAAAGCATTAAGGAAATTCCCACCAGTGAGCCAAGAGCGCTCGATATGACGATGACTACTAAAATCGATTGAATACCAAGCCAAGCCCCTATCATGGCAAGCAACTTAATATCTCCGCCGCCTAGGCCCTCCTGTTTTGCCATCTTCTCATACAGCATTGCGATCCCGAGAAAAACTCCTCCACCGAGAGCAGCTCCCAAAAGAGATTCCCACCAAACCATTTCACCTGTAAAAAAAACCGAGATAAAACCAATGAGGATTCCGGACAAACTCAACTCATCCGGAATAATCATGTGTTGAAGATCTATCACGGTGATGATTAAGAGCATGGAAACGAAAACCGTGTAGAAGAACCCAGACCAAGACCAACCGAATTCCAGCCACATATAAGAAAAAATAATGGAGGATGTGATTTCTACAATGGGATATTGAATCGAAATACTACTTTTGCAAAAAGCACACTTTCCCCTGAGAAGAACATAACTCAATACAGGAATATTGTGATACCACTTCAAAGCTTTTTGGCAGGAACGACAATGTGAACGATTTCGGACTACTGATTTACCTTGGGGAACTCGAACGATACAGACATTAAAAAAACTTCCCCAGATTAAACCTAAAACTGCTGCCAATAAAAGGTTCAAGTGAAAATGTCCCTTCTTGAGAAAGTCACAGCTGCAGCAGTAAAATAAATGAGACAGCAAACAATCGTGTAGAGAAAAAGAATTCCCACTAAGTTCCATTCAATTGAAAGACCATAAGCTGCCAAAGTCTTCATGTTAAGCATTCTAAAATTGGGAATAACTGCTTTAAGTACCGTCCAAAGGGAGCTCTGCTGTAGTGCTTGGTTTGTTTTTTCGGCACCTTCAGTCAAGTTTCCCAACGCATAAACTATGAGGCTACTTGCAGCAGCAAGTAGCGCTCCTAAATTTACGGCAAAAATGTATACCACCGAGCTCATAATCATGCCTTCAAAGAACATAAGCAGAAGGCTTTGAAAAAGAGATTTGGGAGCAATCACTATTTCATTCATCGAACAAAGCCCCCAAGTGAGAAGTCCCATCATTAAGATCACCAAGCCTTGAACAAAAGTTTGCCCCAGAAATTTGCCCATAAGAAAACTAGTACGGGATACTGGTTTGGATAAGACCATCGCGATCCAACCGAGATTGAGTTCTCGATGTAATAAAGTAATGCCCATGAAAACAGAGAACAAAAGATTCGTTAGTTCAATGCCGGCCAGGAGAAAATCGAGGGTGATTTTGGATTGCTCGGCATAAGTTAGGTCGCCCAAAAGAAGAGAAAGTCCCACAGCAAGAAGGGCAAACCCTCCAATAAGATAAAAGACTCTTTCGTGTAAGAGTTCTTTCACCGTAATGAGACTAATCGAGATTGCTTTTCTCATGTTTGCGCCTCCGGAGAATTCGTTCGAGCTGTTTTGATTCCTGGATGGCCATCTCTAAAGAGCGCTTCTTCGAGTGTTTTTCTCTGGGAGTTAATGCCACTCACCAAAAAGCCTTTTGATTTCGATTCATTCAAATAGGCAATTAGCTCATCCGTCCCAGTTAATGTTTTTATTTCCGTTTCCTTAGAATGGCGGACAGACACTTCAAATCTTTGAATCTCCGATTTTAAGAGTTCATCGATGGTACAGAAAGTTTGTAGTTGTCCTTTTTTCAGAAGAGCAACCATTGAACACAGTTGCTCGATGTCTTCCAAAATGTGAGAGCTAAAAAAAATGGTCGCTTCGGGAAGCTCGGAGTGGATTCGACCGATTAAGCTTCGAATGTCTTTCCTGCCAAGAGGATCGAGCCCACTCATGGGTTCGTCAAAAATAAGTAGGCGGGGTTTATTTATCAAAGCCTGGGCAATTGCTAGTCGTTGGGTCATCCCTTTGCTGTAGCCCTGTACTTTTTCATCGCCGGCTGCTTTTAAGTTGACGAGGTCGAGCAAAAAATCAATTCGCTTCTCCAGTTCTTTTCCAGACAAGGAAAGTAATTTGCCATAAAAAGTTAAAAGCGATCTACCAGACAAAAATTTTGGAAATCTGGGATTTTCAGGCAGGTAACCAATAAACGAACGAGTAATTTGGCTAGGTACTTGGTGGCCGCAAACCCAGATGATCCCACGCGTTGGTCTCAAGAACCCGAGAATCATCTTTATCGTCGTTGATTTCCCCGAACCATTGGGGCCCAAGAGACCAACGACCTGACCTTTGGGGACTTCAAGATTTAAGTTTTGAACTCCGATCTTGCTCTTACCTAATCCCGTTCGAAATTGTTTAGATACCCCCTGAATCAGAATATCTGCCGTGTTCATGGTGATTCCTTTTGTAGATAGACGCCGATGTTCTCAAACTCCTGAGTCTGGTCCGGATTTAAGGCCTCGATGGTTTTGCGATCCTTGCCCAGAGTAAATTGAAATTTTTCTGAAAAAAGAATTTGGAGTGGTTCGGATTGTTTCAAATGAGGAATTACTGAACTGATATCTCGAGTGGGTTCAGTTTTCAAAAAACGGGTCAAATCGGTTAAGGAACGAGGAAGAGCTCCGTTCTCTTTCTTCTTAAAAGCCGCCAAAGCATTTTCCCAACTTTGTTTTTCAAGATGCCAGCGAAGGCCTCGCACTCTCCTTGCCAAGCGCATCCTGGCCTCACGTCCAGAAGCTGCTTCGAAAAGTTCGCAAGCGGATTGAAGAACAAAAAGGCTTGCGCCAGCCTGACCAAGTAATCCCAAGCCTAAGGATGCGATATAAGGAGGTGCGTCCGGCAATTGAGAGGCCCGGATGATGTGGGGTGCCGCGTGGGCATAATCACCCAGTTCCAAAAAGTAATGCATGCCGAGCATATGGTGGGGTTTCCAATAAGTCGGTGAGTGCTTAACCCACTTTTCAAGAATTCTCTTTCCCCCCACTTTATCTCGCCTAAAAAAAGAAACATAAAGGGAACCAAAATTGTAAGTGGGGTCAAAATTAGGATCTAAGGTGGTCACAGTATCTACTTCTGAATATTCCCAACTGAGACGGTTGTCTTTAACGGGGGTGAATTTAGCTTCTTGAAGTAAGCGAATCCAAATCAGACTGGCCAAAAAATTATCGTACCCAAAAGTAAGCTTTTTGAGGGCCTCTCCCCGGTAGCTAACTTTAGTTTCTTCTGCATCGGGCCCTCTCAGGGCATCTGTGCGTTGAAGCTGATTTTGGAATAGAGATTTACCAATAAAAAGACAGAAAAACCCCAGAGCAACGAACACCGGAAAAATTCGACTCTTCATAGGGACTAATTTTATCGGGGAAATGCCTAAAAGTAGAGATTTGTTTAGAGAGAGGGTCAACCGAAATCTCAAGCCTTCAGCAACAGGTTTGGGGGGGATGAATGGAGTGAAAGACCCTCAATCCCGGAACCCTCTCTCAAATTTTTACTACTACTCCTGAGTAAAATTTGTTTTCCATCTCAGGAGATATCATCCCAGTGAGCAACTAGCATGCCAACATAACGTGAGTGCGACGCGTTATTTTGAGCCTGAAATCAATGGGTTCTGCTAAAAGTGAATTTATCGCTTTTAAAAACCTGGTCTCGTTTTGGGTCTAGACTTCTCCCGTAAAAAGCATATTTATTTCAATATCTTAGCTTGTCGCAAAAAGTGACCAAAATAGAACCGAAAAACAAGCTGAATACGCCTTGTTCGGCTGCAAAAAAGTTAAGCAAAAAGCCAAAAACCCAACCATCCTAAGTTATTGGAATTAAATCTAAAAAAGCTCTTGAGGATCGGCCCCGGTTTTGCTCAGTGAAGGGGTATGTTGAAGTTTGATTCAAAATTTTCAAAGTTTCTCCTTATCGGGTTAATCCTCAGCGAAGTTTTTCTCGTTCGCTTCATTTGGAAACAAACCGAACCCGTTACCGTCCGAGCAGCTCTTTCTAAAGAAGGTCAACACTATGTTTTACGCTGGGTAAACACGGATCAAACGGTGGAAGTAAAAATTTTTTCATCTCCCATTCAAGCGGTTGTGTTTGCCAAAGAACAGCTTAACTTGAAGCCTGGAGTAAATCCCAATTTCAACGATTCGATAGAAAACATCTGGACTCGTAAAGAAATGGGTAAAGAAATTGTTTTTTGGAAAACGATGAATCTTGATATGGTTCATCGGCTTACATTTCTAGATGAACATCATGCCAGAGCATTTGTTTCAGCTTTCAAACAAGGGGCCTATTCTCCTTCCCCCATCGGTCATGCAATCCACTTCGTAAAAGCGAGCGCACAATAAAAAAATACCGAGATTCATTGTCAATCGGAGCTGAACTCCCTTAAAATAATGCTTTTCGCATTAGCTAATTAAGAGGAGGATTCAGCATGGCTCTACCAGAAATTTCTTTAAACCCTATTAGTAAAGCTCAAGCACCGGCAGCGACACTTTTGGCTTTTTTTCAATCAGAGCCCAAGGAGAAGGGAAAGGAAAAGAAGGAAGAAGTAGGCGCTCATGAACTTCCTGTTTTTGCTGGAAAGAAACTCAAAGAACTAAGCGATGTAGAAGCTTATTTAAGAGGAGCAAACTGTTTCTGGGGGAAGAAAGCTGAGACCTTATTAATTCGAGCATACCGTTTTGGAGGAGCTTCAAACCTGGGGTTGATTGGCTTAGGAAAAAAAACAGCTCTTGATACTGATTCAATCCGACAGGTGGGAGCCGCAATCTATCATTTTCAGAAAAAAGAACATTTGAAAGAAGTTACCTTAGATATTCAAAGCATCCTAAATACGGTTAGAGAATCCAAACGTGCTTATTCGCTCCAGGCATTCTGTGAGGGCTATCTTTTAGCGAGTTATGAGTATCGAGAATATAAAAAGGAAGATAAAACCTTATTTTATCCCCACGGAATTGAACTAGTTGGTGTCAAAGGCAAAGATTACGAAAAAGCCAAAGATAAAGCTCGAGTGCTGGTTGAGTCGATTTTTTTCACTCGGCTGTTAGGGGATAAACCAGGAAATGCGTTAACTCCTAAAGAATTGGCCCGCCTTTGTCAGGAAATGGCTCGAAGCAATGGGCTAATCTGCCAAATCTTGGGTGCCAAGGAAATGGAAAAAGAAGGTATGGGACTCCTCTTGGGAGTAGCCAAAGGTTCTGCACAAGAGCCTCAACTCATTGTAATGGAACACAAGGGGGGCCGAAAAACCGATCGTCCTTTTGTAATTGCGGGAAAAGGCGTTACCTTTGATTCAGGGGGAATTTCTCTAAAGCCAGCTGATCGAATGGAAGAAATGAAGTACGACATGATGGGAGCAGCAACCGTCGCTGGGATCATGCAAGCTTGTGCTAAGTTGAAAGTTCCAGTGAATGTAATTGGTTATATTGGAGCAGTAGAAAATATGCCGGGAGGAAAAGCTCAGAAACCGGGAGATATTCAACGCTCAATGAGTGGAAAAACGGTGGAGATCACAAACACAGATGCTGAGGGCAGACTTGTCCTTGCCGATGTGTTGGAATACGCCCAGAAACAAAATCCACAAGCAATTGTCGATTTTGCGACCCTCACTGGAGCGGTGGTAGTTGCTCTAGGAACTGTTACTACAGGGATCATGGGAACCCACAAGGGACTCGTTGGATTGATCAAGGCAGCTGGTGAGGCGACTGACGAACGCGTTTGGGAACTTCCTCTATATGAAGAGTATGAAGAAGACCTGAAAAGTCATTATGCGGATATTCGAAATTCCGGTGGACGTGAAGCTGGCTCTCAGAAAGGGGCCACCTTCATGAAGTTCTTCGTTGATAAAAAATATCCGTGGGTACATTTTGATATCGCGGGCTCTGCTTATCACAGAAAAGATAGAAATTATTTTTCATCAAAGCATGGAGCCGGAGTCATGATTCGCTTGATGACGCATCTATTGCAGAATTGGAAGACATTGAAATAGTCGGTGGCTGAAATCTGCCTAGCTGGCTATAATAAAGTCGCCAAGCAAAAATAGGGGGGGCCATGTTCCGTAAATTTCTTTGCCATATTTTCATCGGAGTTCTTATTTTTGGGTCGCCTCACTTACAGGCTGAATCCGTGGAGGATAAATTTGCCCAGATTTCACCTACTCATCAGCAAGGTGCTGGAGAGTTCATCCATGGGCAGGGTTACGGAAAAATTTTAATCAGGGTCCTCGTGTTTGGTGCCGTTCCTCAGCAAGGGGTACACTATGTTCCTGAAGGAACAGATCTGCTCTTCTCAATTCTTTATGCTGGAGGATATGCGGATAACTCCAAACTCAATGGAATTACTATCCGAAGAAGAGGACAACAAGAACTTATGGAAGTTGATCTTCAAGATCTCATGAAAGATGGCGGACGTATTCCTAAACTTCAAGATGGAGATATCATTCGAGTGCCTTACAACTGGAGAAGAGATATTCAAACTATCTCATTGATCACGAGCTTCATGGCAGCCATGACTGGGTTTACGCTGTCTTTGATAGCATTATCTCGGTAAGACCCCTTAAACTCGGAAAAAACTATGGACGAATTCTGTTTTCGGACTCGTTCGTAATTCCTGAACGGTACCTAACTGTTCAATCTTTCCCTTATTCAAGATTGCAATTCGATCACTCAAGCGGACTGCTTCATTTTGATCGTGAGTTACGTAAATCATGGTCATGGGAAACTGAGCTTTGAGTTTCGAAATTTGCTCGCACATTTCTTCTCTCAGGTTGGTATCAAGGTTTGAGAGGGGTTCATCCAGAAGTAAAACTTTGGGTCTAGCCACGAGGGCTCGAGCAAGCGCCACCCGCTGTTGTTGTCCTCCCGACAGTTCATTGGGTTTTCTTTTCCCCATTCCTTTCAGTTGAACCTGCTCTAAAGCGTCTTCTACTTTGTGTTCAATTTCAGATTGGGAAACCTTTCGGCACCTTAATGGGAATGCGATATTTTCAAAAACAGTTAGGTGTGGCCACAGGGCATAACTTTGAAAAACCATTCCTAAGTTTCTTCTCTCTGGAGGAGCAAAGAGTTGTAACGAGGAATCAAAAACGGGTTGTTCACCGATAATTACTCTTCCTTCAGTTGGGGTTTCGAGACCTGCGATCATTCGAATTAAGGTGGTTTTTCCACAGCCAGAAGGTCCCAAAAGACTCAAAAACTCATTGGGTTTAATTTCTAGGAAAATAGGAGGAATGATCACCTGATTTCCGTAGGTTTTTGAGATGGAATCTAAAGTAACGCTGCTCATGGTTTTACCCTCGAAAAAAATCGACCAATTAACATGCCGGAACCTAAGAAAAAAATGAGAAGCGTCGCAAGAGCGCAGGCAGCGAGCGGACTTGCGTAGTCCTGAAGCTGGAAAATGAGAGTTCCCAAAGTCTCTGTCCCTGGACCGAAAAGAAGAACTGACATGGTAAGCTCAGAGAGCATGGGAAGTGCGCAAAGAAAGAAAACGCTCTTTAATGTCGGAAAAAGGATGGGAAACAAAATGCGATCGACGACTCCCAGGGGTGGGGCTCCGAATACTCGTCCTGCTTCCTCAAGATTTTTATCGATTTGGTTCAATGCGGGCCCGAGAGTTTGTACCGCGATAGCTAGGTCTTTGGCGACATAGGTGAGGTAGATGAGAAAGGGAGTGCCCAAAAGACTTATTTCTTTAATGCCCCAGCCACTTCCAAAACTAACCAGAAAAGCGAGAGCGATGACAGTGCCCGGGATTGAAAACGGAAGTGAGCTAATTTTTTCAATAGTGGCTTTTCCCCAAAAAGCACTTCGGTGACTAAAATAGGTAATCAGGAGTCCCAGGCCGCAACAAGTAATGCCTCCCAAAAAGGCTAAGGTCAAAGAATTGGTTATGGCATTCCGTGCCTCCTGAAGTTGAAAGAGATATCGATAGTGCTGAAATGACAGATTAGACCGGCTTAAGTTTCCGGCGACAGAGAAAAATGAGCTGAGGATGATGGCCCCGATAGGAAGAGCAATGAAACATATAAGAAGGCAGAGCAAAAATCCCTCGCAGGGAAAGCGCCACTTTCCTAAATCCATTAAGGAGGTTCTGCTCATTTTTCCAAGAGTCAGAGCAACCGAATGTTTTTGTTTTAATTTGCGACCAAGCGAAGTTAAAAACAATGAAAAGCCAATCAACCAAAAAGAAATAACAAATGCTTGATTGATTCCGTTCATTCCGCCCATCTTAGAATAAGTAAAAATCTGAGTGGTTAAGACATAGAGCTTTGCAGGGTTTCCTACGATTGCTGGAATCCCAAAAGAAGAGAGCGTAATGAACAAAAAAACTAAGCCCGCTCCAATCATGTTGGCGTTTTGACAGGGAAGAGTGATTTTAAAAAAAACGCGACTTGGGGTTGCGCCACAAATTCGAGCTGCTTCTTCGAGGCTCGAATCCATACTAGAAAAACTCTTTGAGAGTGTATTCACAATGACAGGAAAATAGGCATTGCAAGTCACCCAAACCAACCCCCAGAATGAATAGATATTGAGCCAATCTCTTCCCATAACGCGATTTAATATTCCTACCTGAGGCAAGGCGAGCACCACCCAAGCTATAGCAAAAAGATAGGAGGGGACGAAAAAAGGGAAGAGCAACCAGAATTCAAAAAAACTCTTTCCTCGTATGTTGGTACGTGAAATGAGGTAACTTACTGGGATTCCGATAAGGAGCGCAAAAAACAAACTAGTAAAGCCTACAGATAAAGTGGTCGCTAAGCTTTTTAATACTGCAGTTTCCCAGAGCAGAGAAAAGAGTTCAGGATGAGGTAGGAGCTGAACTCCCATCGTTAGCAAAGGAAGAACACAAATTAAAAGAACAGCGACCCAAGTCAGCAAATAAGAATGTTTAGGTGAGAGAGGCGACACGTTATTGCAAAATCATTTTTGTAAAAGTTTTTTTTGTATCTTCTTTAGTCCGATTAAATTCTTCTAAAATGTTAGCACTCCACCCGAACTCTGTCTTTTCAATTTCGGCAAAAGGTTTGGCCGACTCTGGGGCTAATTGCGGTAAAAAGGGGGAATAAACATTGGCCTTTAGAAATATTTTTTGGGCTTTGTCACTTGAGAAAAAGTCATAAATTTGTTGAGCCAAGTCGGGATTTCGGGTGTTAGCCAAAATACCAATGGGCGATGGAACAGGGATCACTCCTTCTTGAGGATAAACAATGGCGATGGGAGCACCTCGCTTCTGCGCTTGAAGGGCATTCTCCAGGAGAACGATTCCCACTGGAGTTTCTTTCGTTTCAATCCTCTGCATGACAGAAGAGTTTCCGCCAGAGGAGAGAAGGTTGTTTTTTTTCAGTGCCTCAAAATAGCCCCAGCCTTTTTTGCCCACCAGTTGAGACACAAAAGTGAGTGCTGTTCCACTTTCTAAAGGGCTAGGCATGCTTATTTTATTGCGCCATCGAGGAGAGGTGAGATCGTCCCATGTTTTAGGTGCCTCCGAGTCAGGCACCTGAGTTTTCTCATAGGCGATCACACCTACTGGAATTCGATTGATAAGGAATGCCCCATTTGTATCCCTATAACGGGCATCTAAACGTTGTGCGGTGGGAGAGAAATAGGAGTGAAGGTGACCGGCCTTTTTTAACTCAACAAACCAAAAAGGGTCACTGGTCATAATGAGATCAGCTTGGGAATTGCCCGTTGAGAGTTCCGCATTGACTCGAGCTGCGACATTTTCACTGCCAGACTGATACCAACGGACTTGAACTGATGGAAATTGTTCTTTCAGAACGTTATCGAATTCAGAAATAACTTCTTTGTAAATCGAGGCATAGATCCAAATGACATTTTTGTTTTCCCGGCTCTTGGAATACCAATAAGTCAGAACCAGCAAGATGAAAGGCACAAGTAGAAGGCTGGTTTTTTTTAAGGTCATGAGATCCTCAGGCAAAAAAAAACGGGCTATCCCGAAAGGATAGCCCGTTTAAGGTGATTAGCCTAGGCTAAGCTTACATCATGCCGCCCATACCACCCATGCCGCCCATTCCACCCATTCCACCGTGGGAATGTCCAGCATGAGCTTCTTCTTCTTTTGGCTTTTCAGTAATCATCGCTTCTGTGGTCAACATGAGCGAAGCAATGCTTGCTGCATTTTGAAGCGCACATCGTGATACTTTAGTAGGATCGATGACCCCAGCAGCCACCAAGTCTTCGTATTTTTCGCAAAGAGCGTTGAATCCGAAGTTGGGGGTTGTGTTCTTGCGCACGTTCTCGACCACAATTGAACCTTCAAATCCAGCATTTTGAGCGATTTGACGTAGAGGTTCTTCAAGAGCTCTTCGAACGATGTTTACTCCGAATTGTCCTTCGCCTTCGACTTTTAATTTTTCGAGGGCTGCTGCAGCTCGGATATAAGCCGTTCCGCCGCCAGGAAGAATTCCTTCTTCCACAGCTGCTCTAGTTGCATGAAGAGCGTCTTCAACGCGAGCTTTCTTTTCCTTCATTTCAACTTCGGTAGCTGCGCCTACGTTAATAACAGCAACGCCACCGACGAGCTTAGCAAGACGTTCTTGCAGTTTTTCTCTGTCGTAATCGGAAGTGGTTTCTTCAATCTGAGCTCGGATTTGTTTTACTCGAGCTTCGATTTCTTTCTTTTCGCCCATTCCATCTACGATAGTGGTGTTTTCTTTGTTGATGGTCACTCGTTTAGCTTGTCCGAGTGTATCCAATCGAGCATTTTCAAGTTTGTTTCCAAGTTCTTCAGAAACAACTTCGCCACCCGTTAGAGTTGCAATGTCATTCAACATCTCTTTACGTCTGTCGCCGAAGCCAGGAGCTTTTACAGCGCAAACGTGAAGTGTTCCACGTAGCTTGTTAACTACGAGGGTTGCTAAAGCTTCCCCTTCTAAATCTTCAGCGATGATTAGAAGCGGACGGCTTGCTTGAACAACTTTTTCAAGTACTGGCAACAGGTCCTTCATGCTGGAGATCTTCTTGTCGAAGAGCAGAATGAAAGGATTGTCTAAGTTGCACTCCATTGTATCAGCGTTTGTTACAAAGTATGGAGAGAGGTAACCGCGATCGAATTGCATTCCTTCGACCACATCAAGAGTTGTTTCAGCAGTTTTGGATTCCTCAACTGTGATAACGCCTTCTTTACCTACTTTTGCCATTGCTTCAGCAATCAACTTTCCAATGGTTGGATCGTTATTAGCAGAGATGGTGCCTACTTGAGCGATTTCTTTTTCGTCTTTAATAGGCTTGGAGAGCTTTTTTAGCTCAGCAGCGACAGCAGCAACTGCAGCGTCGATACCGCGTTTGATATCCATTGGGTTTTGGCCCGTTGTAACTACTTTTGCACCTTCTCGGTAAATAGCTTGTGCCAAAACAGTGGCCGTGGTGGTTCCATCTCCAGCATCGTCATTGGTTTTGCTGGCGACTTCTTTCACCATCTGAGCGCCCATGTTTTCGAACTTATTTTCTAGTTCGACTTCTTTGGCAACCGTGACACCATCTTTTGTGATGGTTGGTGCACCAAATGATTTTTCAATCACCACATTGCGACCACGGGGTCCAAGGGTAACTTTTACAGCTTCGGCAAGAACATTCACTCCGCGAAGAATTGCAGCTCTTGCTTCCTCTTTAAAACGTAATTCTTTAGCAGCCATTTTTATCTCCTCTTAAAAATTGATCTTACTTTTCAACAACGCCGAGAATGTCTTCTTCGCGCATCATTAAATATTCAACACCTTCAACTTTGATTTCAGTGCCAGAATATTTTCCAAATAGAACACGGTCACCTTTCTTCACTTCAGGTGCTACTTTGCGACCATCTTCCATAACTTTGCCGGCTCCAACAGCAATGATTTCGCCTTGTTGGGGTTTTTCTTTGGCGTTATCAGGAATGATAATTCCGCCTTTGGTACGTTCTTCTTCTTCAAATCGCTTTACGATAACGCGATCGTGTAGAGGACGAATGTTCATGACCATCTCCTTATTAATAATAAAGTTTTAACCACTGAAACTTTCCAAGCGTGGGAGTTGTGCCGTGCAGCATCTTAAAAGTCAAGTGAGAAAGCTTAAAATCTTGAAATCACTTAATCTTTTGAAGTTTTTGCTGGGCTCGCTTCCGTACTTGTTGAGCCTTTATCTGAGCTGGTTGCCGACTTTTTATAATCAGTCGAATACCACCCGTTTCCTTTTAATTGAAAACTGGTGAGGGATAGCCTTTTACTGAAGTTGCCCCCACATTCGGGGCAAGTTACTAAAGCCGCATCTGAGAATTTTTGAATCACTTCTAGATGCTTTTTGCAGCTATCACAGTCGTACTCATACAAAGGCATAGAAAGTTCCTTATTTTTCGTTCCACAATCTAGGTTGTGTCCTTAAAGAGTCAAGGGATCCCCTAAAAAAAAATCAAAAATCTTGCCGTTTCAGGGACTTATGAGAAATATGGGGAGCCCCAAGGTTGACATCGAGATCTCAACCCCCATATTAGGGGCACTAGTTTGTTAAGGAGAATGAAATGGGAAAAATTATTGGAATCGATTTAGGGACAACCAACTCTTGCGTCGCAGTGATGGAAGGCAGCGAAGTGAAAGTGATTGCAAATGAAGAGGGGGGCAGAACAACTCCTTCGGTTGTTGCTTTTACAAAGGATGGAGACCGGCTGGTAGGGCAAGTAGCTAAACGTCAGGCCATTACCAACGCTGAAAACACAATTTATTCAGTGAAGCGCTTTATGGGTCGAAGACCCGAAGAAATTACGGGAGAGAAAAAACTGGTTCCCTATAAAGTGGTTGATCATGGCAGTGACGTTGCGATCGATATCCGGGGCAAAGAATACACAGCGCCTGAAATTTCCGCGATGATTCTTCAAAAACTCAAAAAATGTGCTGAAGATTATTTGGGAACGGAAGTTAAAGAAGCCGTCATTACCGTACCTGCTTACTTTAACGATGCTCAAAGACAAGCTACTAAAGATGCCGGAAAAATTGCTGGCCTCGAAGTGAAACGAATTATCAACGAGCCAACGGCAGCTGCTTTAGCCTATGGCCTTGATAAAAAGAAAGAGCAAAAAATTGCAGTTTACGACTTCGGGGGGGGAACGTTTGACGTATCCATCCTGGATGTTGGTGACAATGTAGTCGAAGTTAAGTCGACCAATGGCGATACTCATTTGGGCGGTGACGATTTTGATCAAAAAATTATTGAGTGGCTCATTGTTGAATTCAAAAAAGATCAGGGAATTGATTTGTCTAAAGACAAAATGGCTCTTCAGCGTTTGAAAGAAGCGGCTGAAAAAGCCAAAATTGAATTGTCATCCATGATGGAGACAGAGATTAATCTGCCCTTTATCACAGCTGATGCAAGTGGACCAAAACACCTTCAAATTAAATTGAGTCGTTCGAAGTTTGAACAGCTGATTGAAGATTTAGTGGAACGGTCGATTAAGCCTTGTCAACAAGCCCTGAAAGACGCTGGTCTCTCGGCTAGCGAAATTGATGAGGTGGTCTTGGTTGGGGGCTCAACTCGAGTGCCAAAAATTCAAGAAGCTGTAAAAAAATTCTTCGGAAAAGAGCCTAATCGAAGCGTTAATCCCGATGAAGTCGTTGCAGTGGGAGCTGCTATCCAAGGCGGTGTGCTCAGTGGCCAAGTAAAAGATCTGCTTCTCTTGGATGTGACTCCTTTGTCGTTAGGAATTGAAACACTGGGACATGTCTGCACGAGACTGATTGAGAGAAACACCACTATTCCGACTCGAAAGAGCCAGGTTTTCTCGACAGCAGAAGATAGCCAGACAACTGTTGAGATCCATGTACTACAAGGCGAAAGAGAAATGGCTTATGACAACCGTACATTGGCTCGGTTCCAATTAACTGGCTTAGCAGCTGCTCCCCGAGGAGTGCCTCAAATCGAAGTTTCTTTCGACATCGATGCCAACGGGATTGTCCATGTAGCCGCTAAAGACCTAGCTACTGGCAAAGAGCAGTCGGTGAAAATTACAGCAAGCAGCGGTTTGTCTGACGCTGAAATCAATAAAATGGTTAAAGATGCTGAATCTCATGCTGAAGAAGACAAAGTTAAGAAGGAAAAAGTAACTGTAAAAAACAATCTCGATAACTTGGTTTACAGCACTGAAAAGCTTCTTAAGGAAAACGGCGATAAAGTTGAAGCCGCCATGAAAGAAGAAGTGGATGCCGCCCTCAAGGCTGCAAAAGAAGCTCTTGCTAAAGACGAGCTGACTGAAATGAAA
>Ga0214923_10004170_pt1 | contig 17659 bp, 13 predicted proteins | sample LL1510_MetaG_FD_177993 | JGI IMG/M metagenome (GOLD analysis project Ga0214923, IMG submission 177993) | Freshwater microbial communities from Lake Lanier, Atlanta, Georgia, United States - LL-1510 | ecosystem: Environmental > Aquatic > Freshwater > Lake | place: USA: Georgia | collected... | reverse complement strand
ATGTTTAAATTAAAAATTCCTAAATTAGAAGCAGATGATGTTATTGCTATAATATGTAAATATTTAGAAAATAAACCAGATATAAAAATAATAATAGTTTCAGGCGACGAAGATTTCTTACAATTAGGACGACCTAATTTATTTTTTATTAATTTCAAAAATAAAAAATATAAAGAAATTAGTTTAAATGAAGCTCAATTAGCATTACATAAAAAAATATTATTAGGAGATAAATCAGATTGTATTAAAACTATTTTTCCACCTAAATTTTCAAGTAAAATAAAAAAATCATTAGTTGAATCAATTGACGCATTTAATATTTTTATTAAAACTAATAAAGAAATAGAAATTAAATATAATGAAAATACAAAATTAATAAATTTTGATAGTATACCAGAAGAATACCAAAAATTAGCAGTTGATAAATTCAAAACTCTAATTTAATAAATTAGTAAAACCATAAATTAATTTTTATTATTTTAATTATATAATAATAAAAATCTCTAATTGAATATATTATGAGAGATCCTATTAAAATTATTCATAAATTTAAAAATAATAATAGAAGGATACAATATAAAGTTTATATTTTCGTTGGTTCTTTAGTTCCAGAAGAAATTATAAAAATTTTAGAATTAATTAAAAATAAAGATTTTTATAGTTCATTAACTACAATAACATTAAAACAATATAATTTATTAAAAGAATATTATGGAAATAGATGGTATGAAAAATTTTATATTAGTTATCATATAAAATTTCAAATTAAACAGATTGAAGACACTATAATAAAAAAAAACGAATTAATAAATAAATATGGTAAAGAATGGTATTCCGAACATATAAATAAAGAAAAATTGTTTAAAATAACATATGCCTATGAAAGTAATTATTATGATAATTTAAATGAAAAAAAAAAATTTGATTTGGAAACTAAAAAAAAAGAATTAAATTTTAAAACCCATAATTTTAATAACTTTGATCTAAATACAATAAAAATAACAAAACAAATTATAGAACAATATAATAATAATTTAACAGATGATAATAATAATTTAACAGATGATAATAATAATTTAATAGATGATAATAATAATTTAATAGATGATAATAATAATTTAATAGATGATAATAATAATTTAACAGGTGGTAGGGCTATAGTTAATAATTATATGGAAGTCAAACAAAAAAATAATGAAGTTATTAAAGAAAATGAAATAAATATTGAAGAAGTTATTAAAGAAAATGAAGATACTAATAAATCTGTTATTAATAAAGACGATGAAGAAATAGAACCTGAATTAGATGAAGAAGAATTAGATGAAATTATAGATAATTCATTTAATATTAATGAAATATCTAAATTATATGAAGAACAAAATAATGAAAATAATAAAACAGTTAATGAAACAACCAAATTAATAAGTGATGCTATTAATGATAAAAAATGGGAAAAAAAAGAGGATGAATCCATAATTGAATATGATGATAAATTAGATAATATTGCGTATGATACTAAATTAGAAGATATATTTATTAAACATTATATATTTAATGAATATATTTTTAAAGACGATACAATAAAAACACTGCGTCAAAAAATAACTATTAATATTCCTATTTCTGAAAGTTTTAGTTCCGGTATAAAAATATTACCTGAAACTCAATATTTATGGTCTGAATATTATAATCAAACAGGAAAAGATGAAATTATGATAGGTCAAAAATGGATCCGTAAAAATGAATTATTAAAAATAGATATAATACCAAATGAAAATATTACAATCTATGAAAAATTAAAAAATAATTTATCATATTTAAAAGATGCATTTGGTTTTAAAATTAAAAGAGAGGATGATGAAAATAATATAATAAGATTTTATGAAGATTATATAATAATGAATGAATTTTTTATGATAGATATATATAATGATTTGGGATTAAAATATAATCCCGACCCACAATCTAAGAAAAATGTATATGATGTATATGTATCTATTTATTTTCCATTTATTTCATATGATAGATTTGAAAATATAATTGATTTATTAAAAACTAGTAATCCAGATAAAGAATTACAATATATCAAAAATATTTATAATTCAATAAAAAATGATATTAAATTAGAAAAAGAAGTATATACAATAGTAGAAAAAACAAAAGATGAATTAGATACTTTTAATAAATATTTTAATGTAAATCATATAATTCAATCTAATATACATATTAATATAAATAATATCCAAAATATAACTGGAACAGTATCTACGACTAAATATAATCTTTATAGAATATTTGATAACTTTATAGTAAATGATGAATACCCATTTATTCAATATCAAACAATGGATAGTCATGTTACCTATAAATTTTATACAAAAACAGAAAAATTAGATAATTCAGAAGTAATATCAAAATGGTTTGAAAATTCACCTTATGGTATTTCTTTTAAAATTTTAATAGAAAATAATAAATATATAGCAATAAATTTATATGAAAGTGGACGTATTGAATATAAAATTACTTGGAAAGAAGATGATAATGCTATAATAGATAATATAATAAAAACATATGAATATATAAGAAACTTATTAAAAAAAATAAATTCAGAAAATAAAAAAATTAAATTTATTATGCCAACTGATGATAAATTTAAATATGCTTTTATAAATACTATTCAAAAATTTACAATCCCTGAATCCTTTAAAATTAACCATAATGATTTGTCTGATTTTTGTAGATTATTTTTTCCATATATATCTTTAGTAATTGAACCAAAAAAAAGAGTATCAAAGAAAAATGAAGTTGTTGAAAAAGTATCAAAATATGGTACTTATTTACGGTATAAACGTATTAGTAAATTTGATAATTTATCAAGAATGCATTTACGAATAATTTATTTTATAAAAAATTATGAAATAAATGAAAGAGAAATAATTGATGAAATATCAAAACAATTTAATATAACAAAAGATTATGCTATAAAAGAAATAGATTTTGTAAAAGTACGTTATAGTAAAGCAATTAAGAAAACCAGTAGATCATTAAAAAAATTAAAAATATTACCTAAATCTAAACCTCCAGGTATTGGAATAGATATTCAGGGACGAGACCGCGATAAATATAAAATAAGAATAACAGGGGCTAGAAATAGGGAACAATTAGAAGAAATTGTAGAATTTATGAAAGTATTAATTTTTTTATATTGTGAAACATATTTATTAAAAAAACCAAAATACCAAAAATTAAAAGAAACTTTAAAATTATTAAGTAATGTAGCAATGAGACGTAATAAAGTTGTTGAAATTGTTGATTATGAAAGAGATGTTAATACAGTAAAAACAATGACCTCATTAGATAAAAAAAGATTAGGTTATAAACCAGAAAAAGGACAAAATCAATGGACTAGAAGTTGTCAGAATAGTGGTAATGATAAAAAAAGAAGACCTGATATAACTAATGGTGAAAATATAGAAAATATAATTAAAAGTGGTTATAAATTAAATGATAAAACTGGATTTTATGAAAAACAAGTGGAAATTACAATTAAAAAGAAAAAAAAATTAGTAACAATACGTGCAATTAAATTAACTGGTGAAAATAATACATATAATTATTATACTTGTAATCCAGATGAAAATAAAGAACATTTTTATATTGGTTTTTTATCTAGGGGTAATAATCCAAGTGATTTATGTATGCCTTGTTGTTTTAAAAAAGACCAAATTACAGCAACTAATAAAAATAAAAAAAATTATTATTTAAAATGTATTGGTGAAAAATCAACTGATACCCAATTAGTATCAACATCAAATTTAGGTGATAAAATATATATATTACAAGAAACAAATAAAGTTCAAGATGGACGTTTTATTTATTTACCTAAATATTTAGATATATTATTTAATCAAGTATGGAATAATGATCATAAAATTAAAAATCATTATTTATATGAATCTAAATCAGGTTACTATTTTAAATATACCGTTAAAAATGATAACTATAATTTTTTAATTGCTTTATCAAATATTTTTGAAATTGAAATTACCGAAATTATTAATTTAATAATAAAATTTTTAGAAAATGATAAAGATGATATATATTTTACATATTTAAATAATGGGGATATAAGAGAAACTTTTAATACCAAAGATAAATTTATTGAATATATTAAAACATCCCAATATTTAGAATATGATATGGTTGGTGAATTATTATCAATTCCTGGGGTGTTATCCAAAAAAGGCTTATATTTTTTTATAATGGAAAAAAATAATGTAATTATAAAAAAACTATTAGAAAAAGATAATATTATTGAAAAATATTATTTAAATTGTTTAAATTATGAAAATAATTTTATGATGAATGAAGATAGAGATTTTATAATATTAATAAAAGATGATAAATATTACCATCCTATTTATAGAGTTCAAAGGGATCAATTGAAAGATAAAAAAATAAATTTAGAAAAAGTATTTACCACAAATAAACAAATAGAAGAAATTAAAAGTTATAGTAATAAAAGTTGTAGTACAAATTTAATTAGTAAAGTAATTGGAAATTATTTATTATTTTCTAAAAATATTATTAATAGTTTAAAAGATAACATTAAAATAAAAAAACAATATATTGATAATCGTAATAAAGTAAAATATTTATTATTGGATAATAATTTATTATTACCAACATTTCCATCTGGTATATCATATACTTTAAATTATGATAATGTTAATAATATTACAAAACTTATATCATATAATGATGCCATAAATGAATTAACAAAAATTAATAAAGTATTAAATATGGATTATATTCCAAAAATAATTTTTTATGATAAAAAAGAAAAGGATAAAATAAGAATAATATCAATATTTTTAGAAAATGAATTAATTATGCCAATTAAATCTGAATTTGTAACTGAAAAAGAATTAACAAATATGGGTATTCCCTCAAGATTCCAAACATTAAATGAAGAAATAGATGCATCTATTGAAAAATATAATAAAAATCCAATAAAAATTATAGATCCTAGACATACCAGAGTTAAACAACATTTATTTAAAAATGAAGCTTATAATATTTACCGATTAGAATTAAGTTTATATTTGGAAGATAATGAAAAAGTAAAAAAAAATATTATTAATATTGTAAATGATGTTAATAATAGTATTACTGATAAAAAAAATGAATTAAGAAAAATATTATTTAATATAATTAATAATAAATTAGCATCACAATTAGGTGCAATTACTAAAATAGATACCTTTGTAGAATTAGAAAATGATTTACCTAATTTAGAAGATTATACAGTTAATAATTTAAGAGACTATTGTAAAATTAATAAAACAAAAAATACTTGTAATGAAAATTCTAAATCTCATTGTGTTTGGTCTGCAACTGATAATGTATGTAAATTAAGATTAACAGAAAATTTAGCAATTGATTTTGTTAATAAAGTTATTGAAGAAATGGTCCAAAATAATATTCAATTTAAGGAATTAATACAAGAAAATAATTATTATGTATCAGATATTGTTGATTATAACCAATATTCATATAGACCTAATCAACAAATAATTAATACGGCTAATTTTAATTTAAATAAAATAATGGCTAGTTTATTTGGAAAAAATAATACTCCTATGATTGGACGAAAACAAGTAAATAAAAAATTAACTGATAATATTATAGAAGATTATCCCGAGTTAGTAGAATTAGGTAAACAACTATATCAACCTATTGTATCTAATAAAGATTCAATTATTAGAGCTTTTGTAAATTGTTATTATTGGATTAATAATTCATTATATGATATTGAATCCCGTAATTTAGGTTATTTTTCAGTAATGCAAACATTATTAACTAATATGTTCAAAGCTAAAATTATTGATTTTATTCAAAATGCTAAAAATGATAACAATGATAAATATAATAAATATCTAGAAAAATACTTTAATAATGATAAACATTTTTTTGATATAACATTAAATAAATTTAGGAAACAATCTAATAATACTGATTGTAAATTAGAATTATTAGTATTAAGTTTATTAACAGATTATAGAATAGTTGTATATAATAATTATTATGTAGTAATTAATTTATATTTACATGGTGATGTAAAAGTAAATGAAGAAAATATTAATAATTTTATAAAAGAAGAATATAGAAATAAAACTATATATATTAAATTAGATTTTGATGGTAGTAATAAAATACCAAAAAATATATCATCTATTTACTATAAATAAAATTATTAATAATATTATATTTAGTTTTATTAATTTTATTTATTTTATCTTTTATATTATTATTATCATTAATTAATTTATTATCATTAATTAATTTATTATCATTATTATTATTATCTATTAATTTATTTTCTATTAATTTATTTTCTATTAATTTATTATTATTTTTAATATTATTAATTTTTTCTTTTAATTTTGTAATATAAAATTGTTGTGCCTTTTCTATACCAATAATAAAAAGATTAAAAATATATTCTTTAGTAATGCATGTAGTTAATTTTATTGTTGTATAAGTAGTAATAATATTAAGAATATTATATTTTGTTTCATCATATTTATTAGTTGACATAATTAATAAACATCCTTTAATTAGATCGTAAATAGAATTTAGTTCATTATTTTTTTCAACATCGCAATTAAGAGCTAATGTTGTGTCTGCATTACAATGAGATAATAATATATTATTTATTAATCCACCATCCAGGTAATATTCATTTTCATATAATACTGGAGTATATATAATTGGTATGCATGTTGTCATTCTAATGGCTGTTATAACTGATAAATTAGGGGTTGTCTCATAACTAAAAATAGCTTCAGTCCCTTTAGTAAAATTAGTAGCATTTAATATAAATTTTTTTTTTGTTAAAATAAATAATTCATTAAATGTTATTTCAGTACATATTAATTTTCTATCACATAATGTTGTTAATACTTTAATAATATTACAATAATCATCTAATCCAAATTTTTCTTCTAATAAAAATAAATCTGCAGCAAGTTCTAATTTGGTAAAATCATAAGTTGATAAAAAATTCATTAATTCATCTGGTGTATAACCGATAATTAATAAAAAACATATAAGAGCACCCATAGAAGTACCAACAAAAGTATTAATTTTACTTAAATTAATATAATTATTATTAATAAGATATTGTAAACTAGCTATAAAAGATAAGCCTTGAATACCACCAGAACTCATACATAATGTATCAATTGTCATTACTATATTATAATTAATATTATTTAAATATAATTAATTATATTTTTAATTTTATTTTTTATATATTTTATATCATCAATAACAATTTTAATGATATTATATTTAGTTTTATTTATTTTATTTATTTTATCTTTTATATTATTTGTATCATTAATAACATTTGTAATAATATTAAATTTAGTTTTATTAATTTTATTTATTTTATCTGTTAATTCATTTATATTTTCAATACAAAATTTATTTAATTTTTTATTTTTAATATTATTAATTTTTTCTTTTATTTTAGTTATATAAAAATATTTAGCATATTCAGTACCAATATTAAAAACATTTTGAATATATTCTTTAGTAATAGTTTCAGTTATAGTTATTGCATCACAAGTACTAATATTAAGAATATTATATTGTGTTTCATCAAAAGTATTAGTTGTAATAATTAATAAACATCCAATAATTAGACTAGGAATGGTATTTAATTCATTAATTTTATTAACATTAAATTTAAGAGCTAGTGTTGTTTTAGCATTACAATGTGATAATAATATACTATTTATTAGGGCACCATCCATATAATATTCATTTTCATATAATACTGGAGTATATATAATTGGTATTCCAGTTGACATTCTAATTGCTGTATAAACTGATAAATTTGGTGTTGTTTCATAACTTAAAATAGCTTCAGTCCCTTTAGTAAAATTAGTAGCATTTAATATAAATTTTTTTTTTGTTAAAATAAATAATTCATTAAATGTTATTTCAACAGTTCCAAATTTTTTTTCATATAATATTTTTAATAATTTAATTATTGCATCTCCATTATCTAATCCAAATTTTTCTTCTAATAAAAATAAATTTATATCTGGTTCTAATTCACTAAAATCATAATCTAATAAATAAATTATTAAATCATCTGGTGTATATCCAATAATTAATAAAAAACATAAAACTGCACCAATAGAAGTACCAACAAAAGTATTAATTGTATTCAAATCAATATAATTATTATTAATAAGATATTGTAAGCTTGATAAAAAACTTAATCCCTGAATACCACCTGAACCTAAACATAATGTATCAATTGTCATTAATATTAATTTAAAACGTACATTTAAATTAATATTTATAAAATTTTATATTATCATAAAATAATAATGGTAAATGCTAATGAACTAATTAAATCACAAAAAGAAAGAGAAAAAATTAAATATATAACTTTTGCAAAAATATATAAAATTATTGAAAAGAAAATAGTATTAGCTTCTGCAACTAATTTTTATTATATATGGTATGAAATACCTGAATTTCTTATAGGATGTCCTTTATTTAATCATACTGAATGTAAAAAAAATATTATAAGACAATTAAAAGAAAATAATTTTGATATTGAAGAATTTAATAATACTATATTAATAAAATGGTTTCCTAAATAAAATAAAAATATATTTAAATAATTATAATAATTATATCTTAATGAAAGTAATTATTTGTATTATTATAAATGAAAATAATATTGATAAAATAAATGATATTCAAAACACATGGTTAAAGTTAATAGAAGATAATATTAATATATATTTTATTATTGATTCAAAATATTCATTAGGTGTTGATGATACATTTATTTATATGGATAATTTAGATAGTGATTCACATTTTAATGTTATACAATATTTTAAATTAATAGATTATAATTATTTATTAATAACTTATGTTAATTCATTTATTAATTTACAAAAATTAAATAAATATATTAATACAATTACTATTGATGAACCATTATATATTGGTGGTCATGGTGATTATAGAACAATTAATAATATTAAATTTTGGTTTCATTCATATACACCGGGAATAATATTAAATAAACAAGCTACTAATTTATTATTAGATTTAGAATTAATGAATAATTATAATGATTTATATGATAACAGTTTAAAAAATATATCTGGGGTAGCAATTGGTTATTATGCAACTATATTTAATATTAAAAATGTAATTAATAATAATTTTTATTATTGTAATTATAACGGTCATCCATGTCATGTAAATAGTATTAATAAATTTGAATTAATATCATGTTATAATATGTCAAAAGATGATATGTATAATTATTATAATACATTAATAGAAACTAATAAAAAATTTACTAATAGAACTTTAATTATCTATCCTGGTGGTGGATTAGGCAATATATTATTTCAATATTTTATTGGTTATTCCTTAAAAAAAAAATATAATTGTAATGTTTATTATCAAATAAATTATAATTATTGGCGAGGTGATATTAATAAATATAAAATATTACAACATTTGGATTTTATTAATTTAGATACAGTAGATACTACTGATTTTATTGAATTTAATGAAAAAGATTTTTTTTATAATCCGATTGAATTAGAAGAAAAAAATTATAAAATAACAGGTTATTATCAATCATATAAATATTCAAATAAATATATTAAAGATATACGTAATGAATTATTTTTTAATGATACTGTAACATATTTTAATATGGAAAAGAAATATTTTAATTTGAAAAATAATAAACCATCATGTTTAATTCACGTTAGGAGAGGTGATTATTTAATGTATTCTAACGTTCATCCAACTTTAAAAGATGACTATTATATAAAAGCATTAAATATAATTCCTAATTGTAAATATTTTGTTTTTAGTGATGATATTAATTTTATAAAAAATTGGTCGGTAATAAAAAATATAGACCACGAAATAATGGATTTAACTGATCCAGAAGAAATTTTAATTTTTATGTCTTTTTGTGAAAATTTTATAATAGCTAATTCTACACTATCACTAGTTGCATATTTATTACGTTCTAATGAAAATGCTAAATTAGTTGCACCTAAAATTTGGTTTGGTCCGGCAGGTTATAAATATAAAATTGAAGATATTATACCTGAAAATGGTATACTAATTTAATTTAACAATCATACTTAACAACCATATTTTCAATATCCGAATATGATTCTATTTGTTTACCAATAGTTGGATATAAACAATACCATTTAGAATGGGGTTGTAATTTTTTCATATAAATATCAAAACAATATGAATGAACTTTACTACCTATTTTTTCTAGTAAAGCTATACTTTCCCTATAATTATTTAATAATATTGGAGCAAAACTTTTACTGACTGCATAACCAGATAATGTTTGGGCGTCTAATATTTTAGTAATAAAATTTAAATTAGTTGTATTACTATTTAAAATATTAGCCGATAACATTAATACATCAAATGTTTTAAGTTCATTAAATACTCTATCTATTAATGTATTTATAAAATCTTGTTCTTTTGTAAATTCAAAATCATCTTCAAATATTATACAATTTTCTTTATTTGATTTTATAAATGTTTCTAATGCCATACAATGAGATTTAGCACAACCTAATATTCCAAAATTCTTAATATATAACCCATTGATCCTATTAATTTTATTTGGTTCAATATTAGTTTTTTTTAATTGATTAGTAATATTTATATAACGATCCTTACGATGTACTAAATTAATATAATATATAGTATCAAAATTATTTAATCCATTGTTATATTTCATATGAAAATATATAATAAATAATCTTTTAATATATTATAAATAATTGTAAAATAGATTTAAAGATATATTAAGTTATATAATTACTTATTACTAAGTTACCAAATTTATTTTTAATAAATGGAGTAAATTGCTATTATTAGCTATTATTATCTGCAGATAATAATAATTAAATAAATAAAATAAGATATTAAATTATAGAGAATTAATAATTTTATCAGTTTCAAATTGGTTATAGCATATTAATGAATTAATAATTGTGCGACATATATGACAATCACACTGATTATATTTTTTAGTTTTAATAATAGAACACATACAATCAACACACAATGAATGACCGCAATTAGTTGTACAGAATTCTATATATTTTTTTTCATTATAACAAATACAACATTCTGTAAAATTACCACTATTATCAGTTAATTCACCACAAATAATTTTAATATCTAATTTGTGTTCAGCAATAATAAGAGGAATACCTATAACACTAGTAATATCACCAATATCATATATAATATAATTTATATGTTCTGTTGTAAATAGTGTACATGATATAATCTCTAATTTAATACTATCTAGACGATTCATTAAAAACTCATACATTGTCTCAATAATTAAAAGGTCTCTAAGTTCTTTATTAATATTTTTATGATATACATATCTCCATTCATCATCAATATAGTATTGTTGAAGCTTATATTGAATTTCATAAATAATATTTATAATATTGTTCCAATTCATTAGAAAATCATCATCATCCATTGTTTCCTGTTGTAAACTATAAATTAGTTTCATTTTTCTAATGAATTGTAATATAACAGAATTGTATGAATAAAGAGATATAATTATTGATTTTTGGTTGTCATTTAGAATATTTTCATATGCATAAAGCTTATTAGGGTCATGTTCTGCAAGTTGTTGTGTAGATTGTTCTTGTTTTCCCATTTTTTTATATAAGTTAATCTTTATTTTTTAAGTTAATCTTTATACTTAAAATTATATAATTAAAATTTATTTCAATTTTTTATAAACAATAAAATAAATATTTAAAAATAAATTATCTATTGTATATTGGGAACACCACCCTTTATTATTATTTAGTGACCTGTTTATAATTATAACTAATTATAGATTGAGTTAAAAAACATAGATATATGTAAATTTATAAAAATTATAAATTATTAATATTAACAATTACAATAACCATAATAATACACTTAATGTGTTATTACTACCAACTTATTTATATTTAAACTTTAAGTTACCTATTTATTTTAAATAAATTGAGTAAAAATGCTATTATTAGCTATTATTATCTGCAGATAATAATAACTATAATTTAAAATAAATATATATAAAAATAAATATATTTCTAATAATAATGAATATAATAATACAACAATATAAATTATTTAATAATGATAATTTATTAATTGATTATATAACTGTTAATCGTATAATGGTTTATGATAAAATTAGTGATCCTAGTCTATTATTAAATTGTGTTGCTATAAATTATATGGATTTAGAATTTAGATTTGATGAATATAACTATAGAATTCCATATTTAAATAACAAAAAAATAATAGCTATTAAAATTAAATCAAAAAATATATATAATTATATATCATCTAATAGTTTAATAAATGATAGTTCTGTAATTTATGGTGAAAAAATACAATCAATTGCAGATGTTGTTATAGGTAATTTTAATTCATTAATTTTTAATCCAAATAATTCATATTATTCAAAACAATTAAAAACTATACAAGAATTAAATAATTTAATAGATTATAATATAATATTTGTTTTTACTCATGATTTAGAAGATTTTTATTTAAAATTTGAAAATCAAATACAAGATAAAATAATATTAAGTCATAATTCAGATCATCAAATAACATATATTAAAAATGTTAAATTACATTTAGCTCAAAATTGTTTAATACAAACACCAAAATTAATATCATTACCAATAGGAATAGAAAATCACCAATGGTTCGATCATAATATATTTTATAAAATAAAAAAAATAAAAATTAAAAAAACAAAACATATATATTTCTTTTTTAATTTAAATACCCATCCAAGTCGTAAAATATGTTATAATAAATTAAAAGATAAATTATTATGGAATAAAAATCTTGATCGTGAAAGTTATTATAAAGAATTAGCTAGTCATAAATATGCTATTTGTCCTCGTGGCAATGGTTTAGATACTCATCGTCTTTGGGAATGTTTATATTTAAATGTAATACCTATAATTATTGAAAATGATGACCTTAAAATATATAATTTACCAATTATTATTTTAAAAGACTGGGATGATTTGGATATTAACAATATTAATAATTCATTTACTAACCAACAAAATGATAAACTTTGTTTTGAATATTATATAAATTTAATGAGGTAAAATCAATTATAAATTAAGTTTAACTGCTTCGTCTTCATTTAATAAACCAAAATCAATTAATTTTAATACTTTATTTGAAAATAACGCTGAATTTTCTACTGTAAATCCAGATGTTTGTAATGTAATATCATATAATAATGATACAATATCTGTTAATTTAGTATCAAGTTGTTCGTTGTCTAATCTATATTTTATTTTTTTAATAATACTATTATCTGGATTAATTTCAAGAACTTTTCGTCCCATCATATAATTCATATCCGGTCTATTAAATGTTTGTGCCTTTAATATTCGTTGCATATTTGCCGTCCATCCAAAATCACTAGTTGATAATACACACGGTGAATCAGCTAATTTATTTGATACAATAACCTTTTCAACTTCATCAGACAGAGTGGATTTAAAAAAATCACAGACGCTTTTAAATTCAACTTTTGAACTTTCAAATTTTTCTTTTTCAGAATCATTTAATGATAATTCAATATTTTCTTTGGTAATACAAACTAATTTTTTATCTCTATACTCCTTAACTTGTTGAGTAACATATTCATCTAATGGATCACACATATAAATTACTTCATAGTTTTTACTTTTTAATTTTTCTAAAAATGGACTATTATTAATTGCTTTAACTGATTCGGCTGTTATATAATAAATTGCGGTTTGGTCTTCTTTCATATTTTCAACATAATCATCTAATGAAATTTGATCGCCATTTGAATTAGAAGTTTCATATCTTAATAATGGTGTTAATTTATTTCTATAAGTTGCATCTTCATGAATACCTAATTTTATTGATTTATTATATTGTTCATAAAAAACTCTAAACTTATCTGCATCATTACTAATTCTATTAAACATTTCTAATGCTTTTTTTATAATATTCTTACCAATTACTTTAAGAATCTTATTTTGTTGTAAAGTTTCACGACTAATATTTAATGGGATATCTTCTGTTTCAATAACACCTCTCATAAATTTCATATATTCTGGTAATAAATCTTCACAATCGTCAGTAATAAATACCTTTCTAGAATATAATTTAATCATACCTTTACGTTTTGTTTGACCATCAAATAAATCAATTGGGGAACGTTTAGGAATATATAATAAACCCTTAAATTCAACCTGACCTTCAACATTAAAATGGACTACATCTAAATAAGAATCATAATCACCAGTTAATGATTTATAAAATTCCGTATATTCCTCTTCTGAAACTTCCTTGGAACTACGGTTCCATAATGGCTTATCCTTATTTACTAAATCAAATTCTGTATATGATTCAACTATTTTTTTAGTTTCTCTTGGTTTATTTTCATTTTCATCTACATCTACTGCTACATTATCTGTTGTATCATTAGTAATATCATCAGTAATATCATCATTAGGATCATCATTAGGATCATCTACTTCTCTTGTTTTTTGCATTTCTAAATAAATAGGAAATTCAATAAATTGATTATGTTTTTTTATTAAATTTAAAACACGGTCTTCTTCCAAATATTCATACATATCGTCTTTTAAATGAAGCATAATAATAGTTCCTCTTTTTAATTCATAATTAGTTTCATCAGGTTGAATAGTAAAAGTACCATCGCCTAAAGATATCCATGAATATTGAGTATCATTATTATTTTTTGAAACAACAACAACTCTATTGGCTACTAAATAAGAACTATAAAATCCTACCCCAAATTGACCTATTAATTGTAAATCCTTGGTCGTTGTTAAAGATTCTAAAAATTTTTTAGTTCCAGAATTAGCAATAGTTCCTAAGTTATTAATTAATTCATCCTTAGTCATACCAACACCAGTATCCCTAATAGTTAAAATTTTATTGGCTTTATCAAAAGATAATTTAATTTCCATATTAGGATCACTATCTAAACAAGATGTATCAGTTAAACTTCCATATCTTATTTTATTTAATGCATCTGATGCATTAGATATTAATTCTCTAATAAATACTTCTTTATTAGTATAAACTGCATTGATAAGCAATGATAAAAGTTGATTAATATCGGCTGAGAAAGCATAAGTTTCGGTTTCATTTTCCATTATATATTAATTTAATAATATTTTTTTTTTAAATACTTTTAGATATGTTTATAATATCATTTTCAATATTATATGCCATAAATTCATAAGGGTGCTCGTATTTAGATTCATTAATTGGATAATATGTAACATCTAAAATTGATTTTGGTTCATTATTATATTTACAATACATTAAATTATTATTTTTATCAGTATATAAATATTCATCTATATCTGGATTAGCTCTATAATAATTTTTAGTTGCTGTTTTATTAAAATTATTATAATTTAAATAATCTGTTATATCATCTAAATATTTTTTTTGATAAATATGTATCTTTTCATGAACCAATATATTTATTAAATTATTATTAAATATAATACTACGGGGAATTATTATTATATTACTTCGGGTATGTGGTAATCCAAATTCATATAAAGTTCCATCTATGATCCCAATATGCCAATTAATAGTACTAGCTTTCTGACCTGAAAAACCTACTATATTATAATTGTTAAATATCTTATTAATACGTATTATAGTTTGACTAATTATTGATTTTTCATGATTATTTAATGTAACTGGTGCATTTACTAATACTTGTTTATATTCATCAATTGAATTTACATTTCTTACTAATAAATCATTATTATTAAACCTTTCATAATAATTATCATTATTATCTATTAATACATTAGTTAGTTGTGTTTTATTTAAAAATATAACAGTATCATTTATAAATAATTCTTCACAACTATTATATATAATAAATATTAATATAATAATAATAATTATGATAATTAAATACATATTACTTAATGAGATAATATATTTTCTAATTATTTTTAATGCATATAGTTATTAATTATTCAATTACTTATTTTATTTTAACACATATTATCTGTATATTATTTTTTACATTAATTTATTATCAAATATTAGACAATAGTTATCATTATACAATTGATGCTAATGTAAATAGAGAAGAATATATCCAAAATAAATTTATAAATGCATTATTTTTATCTTTTAATTTAGAAGCTACCGCTGGTTTTACTCTTGTTAGTGCAAAAAGTAATATAGCTAAAATAATTACAATGCTACAATTATTATCAACAATAATAATTAGTTTAGGTGTAATTTATATAAAATTAAAATAATAAAATTGGAATTTTAATATTTTAACATTATTAATAATAGTAATAGAAAGTATCCTTGTTTTATAATAAGTTTAATATATATTTGGTATGTATATTCATATTCAAACATTTATAATTTAAATTAAATTCATTATATTTGATTAATATTTTTTTTAAATTTTCATTTTTATTATTATCATTGTATGGACTACAACCATCATTAAATAAATATATCCTTTGTAAATTATATTTTTTATCATATAATAAACTATTATCCTTAGTATTTAATTCAATATATTCATAGTCTCTATTCATAATATAAAAATCATTGGTATCAATATTTAATTCAATACAATATGGTATATATTTACGTAAATATTTATAATCATAATATTTATCAAGTATTTTAATAGCTTTAATTGTTTTATCTATTATATTTTCTGGAATTATAAAATTAATATATATATCTAAATTTGTAAGTTCAATACTATCACAATATATTTTATTATTTAAAATTGTATTAGTTAATAAATACTGTTTTATTTTGGAATAAGAATCAAAGTTAATAGTATCATATAATATTAATAATTGTTCTATTTCATCACTAGTATTAATATTTATTTTTCTTTTATATTTATCTAATTGTTTTATAAAATTATTATCATTAATGTCATAAACACAATTATTTTCAATAATATTATTTTTAATTATATTATTATAATATTTTTTTAGTATTTCATAATGATAATTAATAATTATTTGTATCAATTCACCATCATATATATATTTTACAATTATATTAAAATCTTCTATTTCTATATGTAATAATTGCTTTGTACCACCATAATATTTATCTTCTTTATAATTTGGAAAAAAAGTATTAATATCACTATTCATTATTATTAATATATAATTTATTTTTAAATATTAGCATTTATAAATAGATAGTTATGATTTTACATTGAAAAAATAAAAAATAAATAAAAAATAAAATCATATGTATAATAATAAATGAAAGTAATAATTATAATATTACTAGTATTATTAATATTATTTATTAATAATATTAATGAATATTTTTATAATTTATATTATGTAAATAATATGAGACATACAAAACGAATGAGTTATGATTTGAGAGGAGACCCAATTATTATTCCACGTAAAGAATATCTATGGAATAATGTTGAATAAATCATAATATAATGTTGAATAAATCATAATATAAT
>Ga0214923_10004168_pt1 | contig 17664 bp, 35 predicted proteins | sample LL1510_MetaG_FD_177993 | JGI IMG/M metagenome (GOLD analysis project Ga0214923, IMG submission 177993) | Freshwater microbial communities from Lake Lanier, Atlanta, Georgia, United States - LL-1510 | ecosystem: Environmental > Aquatic > Freshwater > Lake | place: USA: Georgia | collected... | reverse complement strand
GTAATGACCAAGAGTGAATCCGAACATATTCTATTTTAGAGTTCGTAACACCAATTATAATAATAACATCATTTTTCTTTCCACCATACCATTGATTAAGTAAATTTAACGCATATATATCGCTTTTTTTTGTAAGAACAATTACCGCGTTCATTTTTTTTATAAACCCTACATCTGCAAGCATTAAAGAAAGCTTTTTATTAAAATCTTTTTTTTGAGCTTTTGTCAAAATATTTTCTTGGTCAATTACTCTATCAATATTATAATAATCATAAATTTTTAATGGATATTTAGGAATTTTTTTTATTTCATCTTTTGACATTTTTCCATATATATTGAATATTGAATTTTTAGAACCTTTTAGATAATTTTTATATTTATGCGTTTTTGAAACAGGGTCTCCAATATTAATTGATGCAAATCTTTTTGGAGTAATCAATCCTTGTCTATCGACTGTATCTATTGAAAATAATCCAATGTTTGATTTTACATTATAATCAAAATCAAAAGAGTGTTCATAACATGTTGAGCAATATCTACGACAATTTCTATGTTTACCAGAACCAGAGCAAGAAGTATAACAACGACATTGATAAGAATGTCTACAATGCACAATATCACGAGTTTTTTGCAAAACCTTTCCATTTAAAATTTCAGTATCTGAAATTTTATTTTGCATTGACGCTGCCCAAAATATTGCGAACATAATTAATGGAACAATGAGATTAAATAACATCTCCTTACCAGTTATTTTGCTACGCCATATAACCTTATTTATAAGGGTTGATATGCAAAATATAGCAATGATTAAAAGAAAAATTTGCATTTTATCTTAATTTAATTGGCGTATCTTCATATCCTTTTTCAAATGTGCTTTTTGCATAAGTATTTGAAATCGGAACAAATTCATCAAGTTTAATTTTTGGATAACCAGCAATTCTTAACATAATTCCGGTATAAAAAGAGCCTATTGCAATATTGTATTCATTTTTTATATCAATTAACTTTTTATTTTCAAACTCAAAATCATTCCTTCCAGCCTCTATACTTTGTTGTATTTTTTTATACAAACTAGAATCAAGAGTTTGGTTATGTTCTTTTAAAAATTGGAATATAGCTTTGCTACCGTCCTTTCCGTATCTACCTTGCATTGAAGATTGAACAATTTCTTTTAAATCGTCCTTATACATAGTTGGAACTTGAACCATTTCTTGTATTTTTTGTGAATATTGCGAAAGAACATTTTGCATTTGAAAATATTCAGATTTTACAGTGTTGTCCATTCTATTTCCATAATTATATATGCTTACATAAGACATAAAAATTAAGGCAATTAATGAAAAAATACTTACTAATACAATAAAAGTTATGATTTTTGCTTTCGTCATTTTGTTTTTAGAAAATTATAAAACAACATAAAATCATTCTTTTTTTAAATGTCAAGCATTATTTCATTATTTCATTATTTCATTATTTCCTTGACTTTTAAAATTTACATATTTATAACTTCATATAACTAATAACAAATATATGACAAACTTAGAAATAATTCAAAAATTTTGTGAACAATATTCAGAGATAAAACAACAAGATATTACAGTCTTTGGTTTATTGCATACCCTTAAAAAATATGGTGAAAGTTTTTTAGTAGAAATTGACACAGATTTAAAAAAAGTGTGGTATAGAATTAATGGAGACGAATTTGAAATTACATATACAGATGGGCAAGATTTGCTTGAAAATCAAACAGACGAATTTATGAAAGGTTTTGTTGAAATGATTACACCAACATTTTCAACAGTACTCAACTGGTATGATGGAGATATAGAATTTGAAGGCGTTAAAAGTGTAATTGATATAATTGAAGATGAGTATGTTTCAAACAATAGTATTACTCTTGAAAAATTCAAAGATGCAAAACCTCAAATCTATTTTGCGAACAGAGAAGATGAGTTTGAAATTGAAAGTTTTAACAATTTTTTTGCAAGAACACTACAAAATATTTATGATTTTGTAAAACAAGAATTTTCGTTTATTGACACTACAAGAAACATAGCTTTCTAATTTTTCACTTTTAACTTTTTTTAAAATATATGAAAAAACTTTTTAATGTGAAAACAGGTCAGTTTTTAAAACTTGGAAAAGATTGGTTAGATGGTGGGAATTGTATATATACTGAAATGAAGCCACATCACAATGATAAACAAATAAATATCTCTGAAATAGAAAATAATCAGTTTATAATATCCTGTAAATTTTACAAACAAAACCCAACCCACCCACTAAACACAATGTGGAACGGAATATATAATGGTTGTGTGTATGGTGATGGGGAGTATATAGTGGTTGAAAATAATATTGGCTCTATTGTTGAAGTAGAAAAAGGTTTGATTGTTGGCTCACTAATCGAAGAATACTCAAAATACCTTCGTGGAGAAGAAAACAAACTTTCTGAACTTAAAGATTTAATTAAATAATTTATGAAACCTGAAACGCCAAAAGCATATGAAAAAGAAATATCAATTACGATTAAACTCACAAAAGAAGATATTGAAAGACTTGATATGTATAGACAATGGACTAAATATACACGGGAAGAAGCTGTGAAGGTTTGCGTTATGAATATGCTGTACAACGCTTGATACGCCGTTGAAAGTGCAGTTAATTCCGCATTTTTGCAAAAATTTTTAAAAAAAATAAAATTTTTCTTGACATTTCAAATTTATATTTATATATTAATTATAGCTAATTAATATATGATATATGCTACAAAAAGTTAAAAATTCTTTTTCAACATATACCGCAACAGCGAGATTTTTATTTTTAATGAACTCTAAAAAACAGTACATTAAAGTTATTTTATGTGCAACACTATTTAATATAATATTATGTTCACCATTTATTATAAGAATCTTTTATAAAATAATTGTATGATAAAAAAAACTAACGCAAAAAATCTTCTTAAGGAAATAAAGGAGGATTGTCAATTAAGCAATACAATAACTGACAATAAAAAGTTTGTGATTGATAACATGTTTGCACATATACGCTTAACACCTGATTGGAAAAAACAAATTGAAAGTTTTTCCGATGAAGAGTATGCAAAATTTACAAAACAACTTGCAAAACTAATTCTTAAAATGATTAATGAATCATTAAAGTTTTCTTTAACGCAAGAACATACGGATTGTCAACTTAACAATAGAAAATATGCAAATATTTAAAAAGATTAAAAATTTTTTTGCTGAATACAACTATGCTTGGCAAGAGCTAAAAAGTCAAGATGCGGAAATATTGCAAAAAAGTAAAAACAAAAAAGAAAGACTTAAAAAAATCAAAGCTAACTCACTAAAACAAATTTTAAAAAAATGAAATACGACAGAAACCAAGAAAAATTTTTTTTGAAAGAATTTGACAAACAAAGATTACTAAAATTCAATACTTTAAAAAACATTAACTTTTTATCATATAAAAAAACAATGAAACAAATAAACAAAGAAGCAATTAATCAAATGAACCAAGTGGCTTGCCTAGATCATATACACGAAATAATGTATAAAAAAGAAGATGACTTACATAAGGCGTGTGTGCAGTGGTTTGAATTGGAATACGGAAACAAAGAAATTGGTTTGTTGCACCACAGTCCCAATGAAAATCTTAATACCGATAACAGCATTGGTGCAATGCGTTATAATGTGAAAATGAAACAACTTGGAAGGAAGGCAGGGTTTCCTGATATTGCAATTTTTTATAACGGTAAAACTTTATTTATTGAATTAAAATCTGAAACAGGAAAAATAAGTAAAAAACAACAAAGTCTTTTTTTTGCACTTGCAAAACAAGGACACACGGTGCATATAGTAAGAAGTCTTGAAGCATTTCAACAAATCGTGAATCAATTTATTAATGAATAATATGTCAACAATGCAAGTTATAATTACAGATGCTTTTATTACAAATAATCAATATAATAAACCAACAATAGAGTATGATAGAAATACTGGTAAATTTCAAAGATTGAAATTTCAAATTGGAGTTCAAAAATCTAAAAAAGATGAAAATTCTGAAACTGGCTGGACAAGTAAGTATGTTAATTTTAATTGTGTAATTTCAACAGAATATTTATCAAATAAATTTTCCAAAGAATTTGATAAATATAAAAATAACTTAATTTCTATTACAAATTCAAATTTTGATTGCGAAGTTGAAACAATTGAAAAGATCAAGAAAAATGGGGAAACATATAATGCGCAAGCGCATTTATTTTCAGTATTATATGTTAAGGATTTTTCATTAAAAATAATTGAGCCAAATACACGCAAGCAAAATATTAATGAAATTGAAAACGAAGAAAGAATTGACGACGATATTCCATTTTAATCACAAAACATGATTACACAACGAGAATGTGATAATGCAAAAGAACGCCTAAGATATTACAATAAAAAATTTAAAAATTGTTTTTCAATAGAGACATTTCCAGAAATATCTATTGAACTTTATCAAAAACATTTAAAAACTATTGTGGACTATAGAAAGCAAATATTAACTATATTGTCACAAATAAAAGAACAAGTTTTATTGAAAGATATTGTGGAAGAACCACTATATACAAATAATAAGTTGTATATTTATGATACATTGATTGCAGGTTTTAATTATGCTTTTTCTAATGTTGCACCGCAAAATACTAGATTAAAAAAGATTGATAATGAAAATGATTTAAAAAAGGAAATTGAGAAAAGAAAAAATATTAGAAATTCAATTATGGCGTCTTTAGTATTTCATAGTTTTGAAAGTTTTTTACCAAACAGACTGTATTGCTATTTTAAGGAAGAGTTTAAACTTAATGAGTATGATAAAACTTTTGAACATATAAAAAAAGTATATCTTGAAAAACTTCCAACATTTAGAAAAATGATACGCAAAATAAATGTAAAATATAAAAAAGAATTTGAAAGAAAAAAATATGAATTTGAAAGAAAAAAATTAATACAGCAAGAATCTGCGATTGCATTTGAAGAAATATTAAAAAGAGTTGAAAGTAGAATAGAAAAACCTTGTTTATATGTGAACAAAAATAAAAAAAAATAAAAAATACTTGACATTTCAAATCTATATTTATATATTATTAATAACTAATTAAGAATTTATGCAAAAACGCAGAAAAGGACAAAAAATATCAACTACTAATTTTGATATTGAGATTGGATTGGTATTACATAACGAACGCAAAAGACAAGGTAAAAATCAAGAAGATATTGCAAAATATCTTGGTGTTGGTGTACAACAATATCAAAAATATGAACGGGGTACGAACAAAATATCACCAATAATGCTTTCAAAGTTGGGTTATTTTTTAGGTAAAAGTGGATCTGAATTATTTGGCGAAGCAGAAAAACAGTATTACAAAAATCAAATTAATTGATGATGTATGCAAAATAGCGAACAAAAAATATTTTTTAATGATATTGAATTGCATATAGAAATGATGTCTTGGTGCCAAGAAAGATTTGTTGAAATGATTGTAGCCTCTCCAAATAGAGAAAATCAATACAAAGAATTTTGGAAAAACTATGCAAGATTAACAGGAAACCAAAACCCACAAGAGTTATCAAAGCTTTCACCAATTGAACAAATGATTGATAAAAGCACAGGTTTTTACGATAAAAGTATGTGTAAAGCTTTTGATTTTTTTATGGAATTTTGTATAAAACCAATTATGCCACAGCTTGAAAAAAGTTGGATTGCGGAAAATAAAGCTTGACTTTTAAATTTGATTGTTTATAAGTTTTTACTGTTTGTGGTGGAGTAGATGCCACCACAAGCCTTGTCATCTACTATAATTTTTTATAAAGGCTTATGTCTACTCAAATACAAACCCTTACTTTTAACTCAAATCCAATTAGTTTTATAACAATTAACGGAAAGGAATATTTTCTTGCAAAAAATGTTTGTGATATTTTGGAACTTAAAAATGTTTCACAAGCCCTTTCAAGAGTGCAAATAGGCGACATCATTTCAAATGATACCCCCACAACAAGCGGTATTCAAAAAATGTCTTATGTTGATGAATTTGCTTTGTATGATTTAATAATGGCAAGTAAAAAACCTCAAGCAGTTGAATTCAAAAAATGGACTTATGAAGTTTTACAGCAAATCCGTAAAACAGGAAAATTTGAAATTCAACAACTTACACAAAGGGAACAAGTTTTACTTTTGGCAAAAAATCTTTTAGATTCAGAAGAAGAAAATCAAAAACTTCAAATTGAAAATATACAAAAACAGAAAATAATTGAAGTCTTGCAAAATGAAAATCTTGAAAAAGATAACGAAAACCAAAAACTAAAACAAAATATCAAAGACTTTTTCAAAGGTGCAGAGCTTTTCACACGCCGTCAAGTTTGCCACTTTTTGGCAAGACAAAGCGTAATAATCAAAGAAGAAGACTTAACAGAATTTTTGAATAAGAAAAAGTGGTTATGTATTGGAGAACACAATAAAAATAAGGCAACTGCGGAAGCTTGCAAAATTGGTTGGTTTGTAAATGATATTTCTATTTTTGAAGTTAATGGACATAAAAAAACAAATGAATATGGAAAATTCACAGTTAATGGAATGGTTGAAATGTATAACTATTTTAAAAAGTAAATTTATGCAAAATTATATCTTATCAAATATACGCACTTGCGTTCCATATATTAAGGAATTAAGAAATATTGCAGGAAGTGTAACGGCTTCAATTTTAATGCAACAACTTGATTACTGGTTTTCAAAACAAGGTGGAGAGCCATTTTATAAATTCAAAGCCCCTTGTGAGCATTCAATGTATAAAAAAGGTGATAGTTTCATAGAGGAGCTTGGTTTTTCTGTTGAAGAATTTACAAACGCTTTTTTAAAAGTTGGCACTGTTTATAAAAGTAAAACAGAATTTGAAGCATCGCAAGATAAATTTGCAGGCAAATATTACTGTTGTTATTTTGACCGAAAGGAAAGTTTAACATTTTATTTTCGCAATCATAACTTGCTTGATGTTGTATTAAAAAGACTTTTTACAGTAAATGGAGAAAGTCCATTTATAGAAACCGACAAAGTCCATTTACAGAAACCGACAAAGTCCATTTCCCCTATATATATAACAGAAGATTACAACAATAGATTACAACAGAATAATAAACAAACAAACGCTACCGCCTTCTCTCCCTCTTTTGAAAAACCAACTGCCGAGAAAAACTTGGCACTTCAAAGCAGTATTTCGGAATTTCCGAATAACTTACATACTCAAAAGCAAAACATACAAACAATGCAATTTCAAAAATTTTGGAACTTATACGAAAAACCAAAAAAAGCAGTTAATTGGAACGCAGCAAATGTCAAGCAAGCAGAAAAGCTTTTTATTTACGCTTTAAAGCAATGCGAAAGCTTTGAATGGTTAATGCGTAATACAGAAGATTATTTAACAGTAAAAAGCACTGGGAAGCACGGAGAAGGTGTTAAAAGGGGTATATGTTCTTTTTTAAGTAAAAGAGATTTTCCATACTTGATAAACTGGAATGAAAAATTACAAGAAATCAAAGGAATTGACCCAAAAAATACAGTTGTAAAAAAACAAGACCAAGAAAAAGTTCAGGAAGAAAAGCAGGCAAAAAAAGAAGTGAACAATGCAGACTATCAAGCAACAACTTCCAAGCTTCAAAAATTGAATGCAGAAAAGCTTTGTAATGATATACAGCAATCAATCACAGCAAGTATGAGTGATATACATAAGCATTTCTATGATTTTCAAGTGCTTAATATTTTTGAAAAAAATGATTCAATATTTTTAGGAATTCAAACAAAAAGTGAACCGAATCAAGCTTTCGCAGAAAAATTGCAAAATATTTTACAAATGGAAGCACAGTTTTGCTTTGGTGCGAAGTATAAGAAGTTTAAAATATTATATAAAATTAATTAATTGATGTATGAGTATATTTTGTAGACACAAACTAAATGTAGTAAAATCAGGTATGATATGGTGTTATGATTATCATTTTGGTTATAGTAATAGTACATTTTACTATGATGAAATGAGGTTTAAAATAGTGGCAGTATGCAGTAAATGTGGTGCAATAAAAATATTCAAATCTAAGCCAGTGAAATTTAAAAAGTGGAAAAAAGAAATGAATTTAGATGTTTTAAACGAAGCTGAAAGAAAATCTTTTGAAATAAAAAAAAATATCTTGCTACAAAAATGCAAAAAAGTATTATGTGAATAAGAGAAAATGTAATTTTTCTGATTTTTTTTTGCTTGACAAATAAGAATGTATGCGTGATAGTAATATATATACTTGCTACGAGGTACAGAAGATAAATTTATAGCATCTTTCCCGGGCTTCGTGGCTTCTTATTACATTTGTTAATATCGTTTATGCGTGTAGCAGTTTTTATAAATGTCAAGTGTTTTTACGGCAAATAAGTATATAAATACCAATTTTTCTTAAAATAATGCTTGACATTTCAAAAATATGGTTTTTATATCTTTTTGGATATATTTAGAAATACTTATATCCAAGCCTCTTTGTCAATAGAGGTGAAAGAATTGAAGGCTTGGATTATAAATTATTAATAAATATATGAAAAATAAACATTTGCGTGAAAAAGAACGAAAAAAGCAAGTAAGGCAAAAACAATTACAAAAAGAGCAGCAAAAAATTTTACACGAACGCATTGAGGTGGCAAAAAACAAGGATAAGTTAAATATTAGTCAAGTTTTGCAAGAGGACGATGTTCCGCAAAATATAAAAAACAAATTAAATAGCAAAAATAAAAAATCTTTTAAAAGAGGATTAAATGAATATGCAAAATTTTTAGCAAGGCAAGAAAATGTTTTCAAGCAAGAAGCAGAATATAAAATTGCAGTATGTCAAGGCAGATTTGAAATGTTAGATGAGTTGGTTAAGGAAATTGAAAAAACCCCGACTGAAGAAGATATTATTGAAGCAGGAAAATTTTTAATCTATACACAAAACAAAGTATTTAGAAAAATTACACCTATTCAAACATATTTAAAGCAAAAAGATTTCCTTCTTGACAATATTGATATTGGAGATGTTTTAGAAAAGTCCGGTCTTTTTAGAAAGGGAATATTTTCAAGAGTATGGAAGTATGGAAAACAATCAAAGTTAGAAATATTCATAAGAAACAAAACTTTAATTGGCTTTTATGCGGGAAAAAATATGTTGCAAAAATTTTTAATGCAATGTTATAAAGTTCGCAATAATATTTTTAAATCTAACTAACTTAATACAATGATATATGTTAAACACATTAATAACGAGGCACCCAATAGCATTCTTGTTTTGCTTTACAATTTTCTTGTTTTGCTTTACAATTTGTTTTGGAATATTGATGCAGACAATATCTAATGTTTTTGCAACAGAACCACATAGTTTGATTGATATTGAAATCATTCAAAAAAGAAAAAATTAATCAATAACCATATGCTAACACAAATTTACCACAAACAAAACGAACTCTTTGAAATTGAATTTTTCAAAGACAAGGAATGCACCGAATCAATCAAAAATTGGAGTCAATATGAAAATATTTATATGCAGTTAAAAGATGGCAATATAACGCCATTTATTATTGGTCCTACGGTGCGTTATTTTATTCCATATGTATCAAAACAAATAATTGATAAATATTGTTACGGAGGAAGGCATTTTAAAACTTTTGACATATTAACAACAAACCTTTCAAAATACATACCAGAAGATAATGCGGTTTTGTTTTTGAGTGAGGAGGAATATAATGAATCCAAAATTTCATTTCAAAATCACAAAATATTTTGTCATCAAACTGGTTGTTATGGAAGTTTTGAAATAATGGACTGTTATAATTCTAATGAATGTTATTCAGAAAGTGCATTGAAATATAAAAAACTCACAATTTTCCTCCATCACATCACACAAGAAATCATACAAAAAGCTATTGAAATTAAAAAAGTATTAAAAGAAGAATATGATGTTGTGGAAGTGAATTTGTTTGGGTTGCATTGTTTTAAGGATGAGTTTTATATACAGGATATTTTAAGAGATCGTAATCGAGACAGCTCATATAAGGTCGAGCATTTTTTCAACAAAATCATAACAACAAACTCCACTGGTATTTTGAAACCGCAAGAAAGCGATGGACTTCAAGTTATTGACTGCTTTGATATATTCCAAGACTATTTAAAGGAAAGTAATTAAATTTCAAATATATGACACAAAGATATTCCGCCGAAGAATTAACATTAATAAATAATATCATAAAATATCTACAAAATACAAAGGAGGAAGATTGGTGTATAGATGTTGTTAGAAAAGATAACAAGAACTGCTTTTTTGGATATATATTTAACTATGGTTTGAGTGGTGTTGACATTCCTAATTGTGGAAGTTTTGACGGTGAAAAAGGTGCAAACGCATTGTGGGATTGGTTTGAAAATGCAGTTGTACCAACTTATAGAATATACCCCGTAAATGATGGAGAAGATTTAGAGTACCAACAAAAAACACCAAAAGAACGATGTATTGCATTTATTCAAGATATTTTGACCGGAAAAAAACCAAATACTTTTGAAGCAATGGAATTTTGTGCCAACAACTAATTTTTTTAATATTTATGCAAAAAATAAACCAAGAAATCATTAAAACAATTTCTGATTTTTTAGAAAAAAACCCCGAAATAAGATTTACTGAAATGCTACATATTTTAGATTTAGTAAATAGTGAATTGATGGAAAAACCACAAGACACATTGCGAAAAATTAACACTAAAATCAAAGAAAGATGTGAAGTCACGAAAATGTAAATCTTGCCAAAAAAAATACATACCCATAAAACAAGCACAACCAAAGTGCTTATCTTGTATTCAACAAGCAGAAAAAGACAAAAAATTCCAAAGCTTGAAAAAACAACTTGAAAAACCTTTGAAACAAATAAAAAAACCGAAACCAAAAATAGACATACTTTGGATTGAACTTGTCAAACAAATAAAACAACGAGACGCAGGAAAGCCTTGTATATCTTGCGGGAAAGTTATGCAACAACACGAAATTCAAGCAGGACATTTCATTTCACGAGCAAAATGCAAAGCTTTATATTATGAACCACGAAACATTCACGCACAGTGTTTTGAATGTAATAACAACCATCAAAAACAGCAGGAAACATATATGCACTTCCGTGATGGTTTGATTGCAAGATATGGAATAGAATATGTTGAATGGTTGGAGGAAGTGAAAAGGAAAGAGTGGGAAATTATTAACAAAGCTTAAAACAGTGCCGATTGCGTTTTTTAGTGAACCAGATGTGTATAGGGACTTGCATACCGCTATATTTTGATGAATTGATTGCACAAATTCCCACACTTGATTTTTTTGCTTGACAAATTAGATTGCGTAATGACAATTTAATATAAATTTTGAAGTGTCATAGCTATGAACAAGAATGCACCATTATTGAAAGAGCAATTTAAAAATATTAAAAGCGTAATAGAAACTAATATTACAGCTATAAAAAGTTTGAATGATCAGTCTAATGGATTGGAAAAAATTATTACATCTATGTCCGATCAAAATATAACAGATGGGACAAAAGAAAGTTTAGAGCAAATTAAAAACAAAATTGATGACGCCATAGATACTTTATCACGAGAAACAAGGGAGCTTTTTAGTGCATTTGATAAACTTGTTGATGAATTATTTTATTGATAAATGGCGGAAAAGAATATTCAGAAACAGTTTGAAAATATTAAAAGTGTAATAGACACAAATATTCAAACCATTAAATCGTTAAAAGAACAATCTGAGGGCTTGGAAAATATTATTAAATCTATGGCAAATCAGGAAGCAAGTGCTACAACAAAACAAAATTTAGAAAAGATTAAGAATAATGTTGATAAATCTATTGATACTTTATTTCAAGAAACAAAAGAGCTTTTTCTTGCGTTTGATAGTCTAGTTAATGAACTATTTTAGTTTGATGTTTGGCAGAAAAAAGACAACTGGATTAAGTGAAAACGATGTTAATACTTTTGAGAAACTTGCAGAATTAACCGAAGGTTATAAATTCGATACCAAAAAACACGATAGAGAAACAAGAAAGCAAATAACAAAGCTTTTCTTGAATTGGTATTTTTGATTAATAATTCTTGCATTCCTTTTTTGCCTTTGTTATAACTGGATTATAGCATTGCTTAATATAAATTTACTTTCAAAAGGTATGGAATTAATTCCATATATTGAAGTTTCGAATACCGTTTCATTAATTACAACTACATTAAGTAGTGGTGTTGGTTTTGTGATTGGTTATTATTTTAAATTAAAGTTTCTTGTTTTTCAGTTTTTGGCATTTCAATATCATCAAAAAAATCATTTACTTTTTTTCAAATAACTCTCTTTCTTTTTGCAATTTTTCAACTGCTTCACCAAAAGGCATACTTAGCAATTGCATAACAAGTTTATCTTTTTCGGAAAATTTATACATTTCCTTTCTCGTATGGCAACACATAGAATGATATGTTGACAACTTTATAAAAGCGTGATTCAATAACCATTTCAAATATTTCAATTTTTCTTCCATTCAATTGACACAATTTTGAATAGATTATTTTGATTATTTTTAAAGTCAACTTGTTTTTTCACAAAGAAAATGATAAAAAACACGAGGGTTTGATTGTTTTTAATCAAAGTATTTTAAAAAAAAATAAAAAAAAGCTTGACAAATAAAAAAGTGTATGTAGTACTTTACTGCATTTGTAATGCATAATCTTATTTATTACTATTTTGGTGGCAGTATTAAATATAGAAATATACTTTGCATTACAATCTCTTAGTTAGTTAGTTACAATTCTCCCACCGTAAAAAGTGGGGGAACTTTTAAATGGTGAAGTTTTTTTAGTAAAAATGAATTTAAAAAAAATTTTTTGTGGTTCACATTAATTGTAATTCTTCCTATAATATTCTTAATTGCGTTAGCACTCACTTTTAAATCTGCTTTGATATTTTCCTGTATGCACTACGAAAAAAAGACATATCAAGAATGTAAAGTGAATATTGACAATGAACTCAAAACATATTACAATAATCGTTGATATATGTTATTTTTTATTATTGCAATTCTTTGCTTAATGTATAGAACAAAGCATTATGGTTTCACTATTGCAGATTGCAAACAAACTCAGCTGTTCATTAAAGTTGCAAGGGAGCAACGCAAAAAACACGGTTTTGAATAATATATGTTGTAATGTCATAGTTTAAGGTATAAATAAGAAAAAGTGTAATTTTTCTTAAAATAATGCTTGACATTTTAAAAATACTATATTATACAATATTTAACTTAATAAATCGAATGAAAGGTTATCAAATAAAAATTTATCCAAACAAGGAGCAAAAGCTTTTGTTAGATAAAAATTTTGGTGCGGTTCGCTGGGTTTATAATCAAATGATTGTTATACAGCAAAAAAAATATAATAGAACTGGTAAAGGTCTGTCTGGTTATGATATGGCTTCATATTTGCCAAAGCTAAAAAAACAATATAAATGGCTCGTAGAAGTTAACTCACAAAGCTTGCAAATTGTTTGCCAACAACTTGATAAAGCATATACAAGTTTTTTCAAAAAGAGGGGAGGTTATCCAAAATTTAAAAAGAAAAATAGTAGAAATTCATTTTCTTGTATTACAAATTGTCAATTACTTGAAAAGCATATAAAACTTCCAAAACTTGGCTTGATTAAATATCGTGGTGGCACAAAGCCTAACGGCGTCCCAAAAACATTTACAATATCAAAAGACGCAACTGGTTATTATGCAAGTATCATTTTTGATAACGGCAAACAAACAGTAGTGGAAAAGCAAGAAATTCATAATGTTATTGGTATTGATGTTGGAATTAAAAAGTTTGCAACACTTTCAAATGGTATAGAAATTAATAATCCAAAGTATTTTTTACAAACACAAAAGCAATTAAAAAAATTACAACAAAAATTTTCAAGACAACAAAAAGCAAGCAAAAAAAGACAACAAACAAAAATCTTAATCGGAAAGTTGCATAAAAGAATTGCAAACCAAAGAAAAGATTTTAATCACAAAATTTCAAACTCAATTCTTAATATGTGTGAAAACCAAACTCATATTGGAATTGAAAGTTTAAATATTCAAGGAATGATGGCAAATCACAAGCTTGCAAAATATATTGCAGATTGTGGCTGGTATCAATTTTTGAATTTTTTACAATACAAATCCGAAGCGGTTGGCAAGCATATTTTGCAAGTAGGCACTATGTTCCCATCGTCAAAATCGTGTTCCGCCTGCGGAGTTGTAAATCAAGCACTTACATTAAAAGATAGAGAGTGGGAGTGTAAATCTTGCGGTATAAAACACCAAAGGGATTTTAACGCCTCAATCAATATTGCAATGGAAAGTGTAAAAAACTGGTTCAGTAAGCACCAGAGCCGAGAGAAAACCATATGTCTTGAAATGATATTGAAAAATATTAAATCAAGCAGTCTCGTTGAAGCTGAAAAGTTATACCTTAAAGTAAGACATTACGATATATGTTAATATTCATATTATGGTTTATCATTCTTTTAGTTCCTTCTTATATTTTGACTATATATACAATATCCGTATTTAACTTGTTATATATTAAATGGTATATTCACAAACATCAAGAAGAATTCAAGCTATACATACAGCAGTATATTGGCAAAAATATCACATTCAGGGAATTGCAAGATTTGATCCAACACGAAGAAATATATTTTAAAAAATAATAAAAAAAATATATTCGTGATATTTCACTTTGCGAACTGCTCTTGAATGTAGGACATTTGCTTTAAAAAAACAACAGCACTGTGAAAAGCAAATCCAACCAAAGACACGCATAATATACAAGACACAGTCTTAAAATCATCTGTGAATTGATTACAAACCATACATATTCCTGCAAAGAATAATAATGTAAATAGAATGTATGTTTTCATATATTTTTAATTAAGTTATTTTCTATTTCCAACCAAAAATGTCATCAAACCTTTTTCTTGATACATCTTAATGATTTCAGGGTCATCATCATAACAAGCAATAACATCATATTTTCCTTCAATATATGTTTCATATAATTCTTTTTTCAAAATATATGCTTTACGGTGGTCATTGTCTTGGCGCATAAAAAGATTAAAATTGTCATCAAAATTGTTAATTCGATATAAATCTGCATTTTTATTAAAATATTTAACAATCGATTTTCTTGTCAAATCTTGACACAATACTTTATATAAATCTGCATTTTTATTAAAATATTTAACAATCCATTTTTTTGTCAAATCTTGACACAATACTTTTCTTTCAGTGATAAAAATAATTGTGTATTGCTGACAATCATAATAATACTCCAAAAGATTAAATAAAAGTTTGATTGGTTTATCTAAATGCACTTTATCATATTCCCTATAATCACGCTCAGGGCTTTTCTCTGCCAAAACCCCATCAATATCAAAAATTACTGCTTTTTTCATATATTTTTAATTAAATATTTCTATCAAAAAGTTCAGGGTTTGTGAATACATTCCCAATTATTTCATATATTTTAATCTAAAGAATTAAGATATTTTTGAAAACTTTCCCTAATTCCACTTGGTTCAGCTTCTAAAATCCATTCCATTGCTTTAAAAAATTCAGTTGGTTCAACGCCTTCTTGTTTAGCAATGTTAATTAAAGTTTTTAGCACTAAAACCATTTTTCGTACTAAAAAAGGTTGCGTGCTTGACTGTGTTATATAATATAATGTTCTAATATCTTTAATAACATCTTCTCTTGCGTAAATAGATGTAATGTTTTTTTTCTGTTCAGACATATTATTTTTTATAAATTGATTGAATTTTAAGAATTGTTGTGTATGACACAATGAATGCACCTAAATATATTAGCAAACCTTTAAAACCTTGCGTCAAGTATACTGGGACAAGCATACCAAGTAAAAGAATATTTGCAGTAGTGAAATACATAATAAATAATTTTATTTTAAGCATATATAAAATATATTAATTTTGATTATTATTAAGTTTTACAAGTAGTTCCTTCACTTGATCTACCAGTGATTTCACTGTTTCTTTTGTTATGATATCATCTTTTATTTGTTGCAATTCATTTTGCGTTTGTTGCAATTCTTTTTGTAATGTTTGTATAATTTGTTCAGCGTAATCTACCTTCTTTTCGGTATCATGAAAAGTACTTATGCAGCCAGTTGCAACCATTGTATCAATTTTTTCATTAATAATTTTATTTACTTCTTCACAATATTTTGGGAAATAGTCGTTAAATTGTTTAAGTGTTTCGTTTCCCTGTTGAAGTGTGTTAATTGTTTTTTGCTGCTCATCATTACGAACGCTTATTATAAGATTAACTTCTTGTAATGTTGTAATTTTCGCTTCAAGATTTTGTATTTTTTTTTATTAAAAAAGTCCATATATAAAATATATTAATTTAATTCATTAAAAAATTATATTTCACAAAAGTCAAGAAAAATTTTTTTTATTTTTTTCTTGACTTTTAAGATTTTATGATTTTATATGTTTTATAACTAATAACAAAAATATGGAATATAAATTCAATAAAAACGAAATGCAATCTTGGGAATTAGCTGGCTTTAAATCAGAACAAGAAGAACAAGAAGCTTTGAATGAAGCTTATTCACAAATGTGTTTTGAAGCAGAACCAACAAGTGAAGAAATTGAAAATTATGTAAATCAAATGTATGCTTGATAAACCACAACTAACAGAGTCAGATATACAAAGAATATCTGACCTTGTAAAACAAAAAGAGCGTCAAAAAGAAAGTCTTGCAAATACGGACGCAGAACTTTCTGAATATCTTGAACCATTGCTTGACGACCCTTATTTTGCTAAAAATAAAAGCATAGAGTTTGCAAGTTTTGGAATTTCAATTGGCGTTACGCAGCCTACTATAAGAGATGAAAAGTGGATTGCAAAAGAGCGTGAAAAACTTAATAAACAAATGGCAGAACTTACTATGTATGAAGAAAATTATCAATATGGAGAAGCAGAACATAAATCAAAACCAAGACCTTATGCAAAAATAATAAGTAATAAATAAATGTATGCAAGAAAAAACAATACACCAAAGATTATGCGAAATACAAAAAGAATTAAAAGTTGGGAAAGAACATAATAACTCTTTTGGAAAATATAAATATCGCAAAGCAGAAGATATTTTAAAGGCTGTAAAAGAGCTATTAGAAGGCAATGAATACATTACAACATCAGCAGATATTCAAGTTATTCAAGACCGTTTTTATGTTGTTGTAAAGGCTTGCTTTCATAAAAAAGCAGAGGAAATAATTGCTTTGGGGTTTGCAAGGGAAAGTCAAGAAAAAAAAGGAATGGATGATGCACAGCTTACTGGCGCAACAACTTCTTATGCAAAAAAATACGCATTATGTAATCTATTTGCAATTGATGATGAAATTCATGCAGATGATGATAGTTATGGTAAGGTTGAAAATAAACCGCAACAGCCAAAACAAGTGCAAGTAAAAGTTGAAAATAAACCACAACAACCAAAACAAGTGCAAGTAAAAGTTGAAAATAAACCACAACAACCAAAACAAGTGCAAGT
>Ga0214923_10004165_pt1 | contig 17668 bp, 36 predicted proteins | sample LL1510_MetaG_FD_177993 | JGI IMG/M metagenome (GOLD analysis project Ga0214923, IMG submission 177993) | Freshwater microbial communities from Lake Lanier, Atlanta, Georgia, United States - LL-1510 | ecosystem: Environmental > Aquatic > Freshwater > Lake | place: USA: Georgia | collected... | reverse complement strand
TCATCCAAGAATAAATTGTAATTTGTTATCATTTTTTAATTTTCTCTTCTAAGTATAGAGTATATCTAGCTTGTTGTCTACAATTAACTAGTTGAACTCCTAATAAATCTACTTTGACGACACGAATGCCTTTTGAACCATATTCGTTCATTATAGTTTCCAATTCTTCTGTAGTAGATACATTATGTATTCTAACACTATATTTATATTTCATACTGCTACCTCCGCTTTAATTGTTGGATGTGGATCATAGTTCAACAATTTGATATCATCATACTTGAAGTCAAACAATGATTTAACCTCTGGATTCAACCACAAACTAGGTAGTGCTTTTGGTTCACGACTCATTTGTAGTTTGATTTGATCCAAATGGTTGACATAAATGTGAGCATCACCGTGACTATGAGTGAATGTTCCAGGTACCATATTACTAACATGAGCAACCATTGCGGTCAACAAACTATATGAAGCAATGTTAAAAGGAACGCCTAAGAAAAAGTCATTGCTGCGTTGGTATAACAAACAATTCAAACGACGGGTTGGAATATTATATTTTTTCACTAACTCCAAGTCAGAACTTGGACGTATTCCATAACTATTTGTTAAATCCAAATCGTTCTTACATTGTTCTTCAGTTAATAACTTTGTTCGTTCTTCCAGTGTCAATTCTTCTGTATGAAAGTGGAAAAGACAATGACAGGGTGGCAATGCGCAATGATCTACCCAGTATGGATGCCATGCTGAGACAATCATACGACGATCATCTGGATTGGTTTTGAGCTTGTTAATTACCTTTTGCAATTGATCCACATGACCTACTTCACAAGCGTATCCACTACTTGTTTCATAATGGACATCTAATGGAGCAGTAGGATCGGATGTCTTTTGGTTGTGACACATTGGATCGCTATTGTCAAAATATGGAAATGCTCTCCACATTCCACCATAAGTTCCTTCACCCAATTCACCCCATTTAGTGGCAAATTCTACATCGTTTTTAATGCGTTCAATGAACATATCCATAGGCAAATGATCAACATCTGATAGAGACATTCCAGATGGAACAGATAGAGACTCTAACTCATTGTCAGGTATTTTAGATATACAGGTCTCTTGATACTTCTTGTATGCCCATTCATTCCAAATACGAACATTGTTATCAACCAGATACTTGATGTTGGTATCTCCACTGATAAACCAAAGCAATTCATGCACTATTGCTGGCCAATGAACTTTCTTGGTGGTTAATAGAGGAAATGCGTTTAGATCCACATTGTATTTGGCTTGAGCACCAAAAATACCAATGGTATCTACACCAGTTCTGTTCTTTTTAAGTCTGCCGTTTGTCAAAATATCATTGACAATTCTGAAATATTCTGTGTCTACTTTGTTCATATTACTTAGTATACTTGATAACTTTGTGACCGTCAAATTCTTTTACCAACTCAAATTTAGTAAACAAATCTTCAAATGGTGGCATAAATGTATCACCATCATAACTACCATTTACATGCGTAACATAAAATTCTGTAATATATGGTAATAATCTAACATATGTTTTAACTCCACCCGCAACAATTATGTCTGGATTATTCTTTAATTCAAATATAATTACATCTCTGATATCAATCATCTTACCTGATAAACCGTTATTATTAACAAAATATTGGTTTTGAACATAAGCATCCAATTCTTCTACCATTCTGGTCAAAACAAGAATTTCTCTGTTTTTTAAAAGTGGTAATGTATCAAATGTATTTTTACCTACAATAAGTTTTTTACCCATCGTAAATTCTTTAAACCATTTGAAATCTTCTTTGATACTTGGCCATGGCAATCCACCGTTCTTGCCTATAACCCTATTTTTTGCCATCGCAATAATCGCTTTCATAAATCAGATTCTTTTTTTTCTATAATATTGTTGGTATAACCCTCATATTTTATATCACCAATAACATTGATAATAAACTTGTTGGTAATAGTTCCTTCCAAATTGCTTGTAACAATATAACTTTCTTGTACACTACCGTCAAGAAAGAATACAATCTTTGTAGCACTTGTTTCCAATATCTTCAAATCATTTGTTACCGCATCCAATAAATAAAAGTCTTCAAATGAACTATACATATTATAATCTGGGTCAAATGTAAGTTCAAACTCTTTTTGTCTAAATGCTGACTGGTACTTTAAATTAATTAAATAAGTCTTTAGATTCTCCCTTGCTTCAAAGTATCTAGTATTACCCACCAAACTATCATAGTTAATAACAATTGCACCAATAATACCAAGCAATATAGTTATTGCTAATACCAATTCAATTAGTGTAAATGCTTTACTTCTTTTCATTTATTAGTTTTAATTTTTGTTGACGGGTTAACTGTTTGATTTGATACTCCCTCTTCATTGCTTCACTCTTGGTATCAAAACATTCAGTATATACTAATCTAACTGGCAGTCTAGTTTTAGTATATTTAGCACCACACCCTTTATTATGATTACCAACTCGTTTTTCAACATCATTAGAATAACCACAATAAAGGGTGTTGTCACCACAAATAACTATATAACAACAATGATTCTTATCAACCACGAATATCAAGTTTTGCTGTAGGAAAAGCAGTTCCTAATCCAAGATTACCACGGGAATCAATAGTCATATGTGTATATACAATATTTTTTGAATCTGATTCAACTTTGTGATAACTTACTTCTTTTTTGAGTGGGGAATTAATATTGATTGAAATATTCTCACTATTATTAACTCTGATTGCAAAGTTATCACTATCAACAAATGACATTACACAACTAGCACCACTACTATGTGTAAATACCAACTTATCACAAGTTAAAACCTTTTCTACAACTGGTGTTGTTACTGACTCGGATGCTTTAACACTTGTTCCAGCAATTACACCAACAACTCCTCCAAATAGGGTGGAGAAAAACCCTTTACGATTTAGTTTTTCCATATACTAATAACATATCAGTAAATAGATACTAAATCAATATTTTAATTACACATATACTTGAGCAATATCAACAATTGCTTTCAATTCATCTACAAAATCATCATAATTGTCATGCAATGATACAAAATAATCATAATAATCATCGGTAATATCACACGTAACACCCTCATTCATCTCTTCATTAAGTTTCCTAGCATTCTTGATTGCTAGTTTGGTCTGTAGTTCCACATCAAATTTACGAGAATACTCTGGTTCACAATATACCAAAATATCTTGTTTATTTAAAACGTGAATGTTGCGTTCCAATGCTGCACCCAATTCAAACAATGTAATTGGACATAGTGTTTCTTGCGCAAAGTAAAATACTAGAATGTTTGCTTCGTGTAGATACTTATGTTCCCACTTGATTTGTTCTTCACTGACCTTTGGATTATTGATATCAAAGTCTTTACGACGAGGATTATAAATAGTTAGATTATAATCCTTCAACTTTTCAACCAATTTAGATTGCCAATCTTTGCAATTACTAATACCACCACCCAAAAATAAGGTGGGTACACCTGACTTGCCTTTATGCTTATTAGGAGCTTCAATATATTTCATAAATTATAGTATTATTTGTTGTTAACATTAGTCAACGCTTCATAAATCTCACGCCAATCTTTGGCGCCATCAAATCCAGCCTTATCATCAAGTAGGAAATTAAAGTAAAACTTGTCTTGAAAATCACACAATGATGTATTAGGACACTCTGAATTGCAATTGATAGCGTTAAAATTCAAATCAAAACGTTGAACCACATCTTGAATTGATGTCATATAACTGCTTGTCCAAAGAATAGTATAATGATCTGGACTATTGTATAAATAATCAAGAGTTTCCTTGGCATATGGATAAATGACTGCTCCACTATTGAATCGGTTATACGTACCAGTAATGATGGTATCATGTAAGTCAATACACCAATACAACTTTTGCCATTTACGTTCAACCTTTTGACTTTGAACGTGTTGAATAATTTGAGTCCAAGTTTTCATACAAATAGTTCACTTACACTTTCATTCTGGTTGATACTACGAATAGCCTTAGCAAACAACATACTTACATCTAATTCTGTAACATTAGCTGGTTTAAATCCAATATTACCCCAAGTATTTGTTGTATTGCTATGAATAAATTCATCAATGCTATTATTCTCCGCCAACCGTTTGATGCCTGTCTCAGTCAAACAACCATGTGTAACAGCACAAGTTACCTTTGTAGCACCTTGTTTCTTACATTCATTGGCCGCCTGAACCATTGTACCAAGACTTTCTGTAAGATCATCAATAATAACTACATGTTTATCTTTTACATTACCTACAACATTTTGTAGTTCAACCTTGGTATCACTTAGACGCTTCTTACTAATGAATCCAAAATCACTCTTTAGTAGATCCGCATACTTTTCAACCCTCTTTACTGCACCAACATCAGGCGCCATCAATACAACACTATCCCTATAGGCCAATGAATGATACTTGGTACTAATATATTCACTCAATACTGGTTCAAATGTAAGATGATCAAATGGTAGATTGGTAAAACCACCCACTTGTGGACTATGTAGATCCATAGTTACTACCCTATCAATACCAGCAGTAGCAATTAAATCCATTACAAGCCTAGCAGTAATAGGAACACGGCTTTTATCTTTACGATCTTGACGAGCATAACCAAAGTATGGAATTACCGCAGTAATTCGTTCTGCACTAGCACGCCTAGCTGCATCAGCCATAACAAGCAACTCCATTAGATTTTCATTGGCTGGATTGGTAATGCCTTGAATTAAAAATACATCACCACCACGAATGTTTTCCTTGAATTGACAATAGGTTTCACCACTTGGAAATTTGTGATGGTAGATCTTTCCAAGAGGTTCATTTAGATTTTGTGAAATCTTCTGAGCCAATGGTAGATTGCTTGTACCTGCAAATAGTTTAATAGTTTTCATAGAAGTTTTAGATGCTTAGTGACGGGATCAATTTTGGAACTATAATCTGGTCCGATTGCTAGACAAGTAACGGTAGGTTTATCAAACCCAGTGGTTTCTTCAATATATTTGACTGATAGACCTAACATAACAGCATTATATCCAATGTCAAGCAGTTCCTTTTCACTATCTACACCCACACAAACTTTAAAGAAAGTGCCATATACCCATTCTTTTTCAGCTTGACTTAGGTTTACCCACCATAAAGCTTCTGGGTTTGACAAATTATCTTTCATCTTATTGGTTAGAAATGCAATGCTGGCATGAGCACCTTGAGTAACCATTTTACCCTTACTCATATTGAGGTTTTTGCGCATTACAATAACTTGTTTAACTTTGTCAGCCATAAAAAGAAGCGGTTTTAATTAGGGTAACCGCAAACCTTTGTTTTGTCAATTACAAAGCAGCATTCTTACGAACGGTAGCAAAGTCAACTTCATTGACCAATACGCCATTATAAAAAACAACCTTCAAATAATCCTCGCCGGAATCATTCTCACCAACAGTCTCAAATTCACCATCAACCTTGATCAACTTGAGCTTGCCCTTCTTGGATGCCTTGGAAACATCCTTGGGATTCTTCTGAATGTCATACCACTGACCATCACGATACTGAGCAGAACACTTGAAAGCACAACGCTGAGTATCACGGTTAACCTTCTGCAACAATCCACCACCCATACCAAAACAAGCAATGTTCTCAGTTGCAAATCCAGCCTTGGTAACAGCATACAGAATCTTCTTGATACCTTCCAAGTCAATGCCATCCCCCCAAAGAACACGAACCGATGGATCGATAACCTTGTAACCCTTACTATTGATGGTTCCGCCGATATTCGCCCACAAATTTTCCATAATCCAAACCATTTCCTCCTCTGGAGTAGGATGGGTAGGAGTAATAGAGTCAGGACGAACCACAAATACACCATCACGGGCAAGAATACGATCCTTGAACTTAGTGCCAACAATGTTGCTCACGAAGTTATAAATGTCATAACTGTCAGATACAACCGATAGAATACCAGTAGGATATTCATTGAGAAGATTCTCAACAACCTGTTCTTCACCATTCTTACCAAGAGCAGTCATAACAGAGTGTTCAGTGGCAGCAACAGAAAACGCCAAACCATTAAGATCAGCATTATAATAGTTCACGGCTACCTCCATAGCCACTACCGTATCAGTCCCCAAGAAATTAATCAAGTGGGCTGCCCCCCCGATACCCGCAGATTCCCAAGAGCTAGCTCCACGGAATCCAAAGTCATGAAGTCCAAAGTTAAGCAATCCACCATCTGAAGTAAGATCAAGATATTCCTTGATATTCACCTTAACTTCACGGGAAAGTGAAGCCACCGTAATAGGATACCAAACCTGAGACAAAATAGTCTCCAAGAAGTTAGTGAGCCAGAAACACTTATTGTCAGTGTTTTCAATAGTCATCAACACATTGTTGGTGGGAACAACAGTTCCTTCTTCAACTGCCTTGATAACAACAGGCAGCTTGCCGCCATGAGAATTGAGAATATATTCCCAACCTTCACGGTTGAAATACTTCTCACTACCAAAATGAGCCTTACACAACTTGGCAGCATTTTCAATCTTTTCACGGGTAACAACTACACCCTCAAGATGATTCTTAATAATAAACTGAAGTCCAAAGAATGGAGTTTCAGCAAACTTAGCACCCTTACGGCATTCAAAGTAACTATAAACCTTTTCAGTGCCAGCGGGATACTGATTCCAGTGATTCAACTTATAGGAATCCGTAGTCAAACAAATGTTCTTATTCATAATTTTATCTTTCTGTATTGATTTTTATCTGTACCTTAATCTTTACTTTTTATACTTTACCTTAGACTTCACTCAAAGTCAAGGCATTTTTCCATCAAAATTCGGTTTGAAAAACCTATCCTGAAGTTCCCGATTTCCACTGAACTTTTCATTGAACATATCAATCAAAACATGATGCGGTTCAACAATATCAGCTTTATTCAGATTATTCATAGATACCCACTTAACTTCTGCAACATCATCTGCACCCTCTGGTTTGCCAAATACATACTTGGCAACAAACAATGCAGTCTTGATTTTATCAATTTCTCCACGATAACGCCAATCATTAACAAGTGTAGAACCCAGATAAGTGATATTACCCACTTCTACACCAGCTTCTTCCTGCACTTCTCGTTTAGCATCTTCTTCAAGTGAAATAGAAGTAGGATCACTAAATCCACCAATAAATCGCAACTTCTTTTCATCTGGTTTACGAGCCAAAAGCAATTCACCCTTATCATTTACAACAGCAATATCAACAGTCTGAAATGCGGTTGGAAAACGATATGCAGTGGCAGCAATCATACCAGCACGATAATCTGCTGTGGGAGGATAATTGTTACATACACGACGACGAATCTCAGTACCACTAATAAAAGTAGTAGCTTCAAGCTCACAAGTATTGTACTTACCATTGTAACACTTGAGGAAACTATCACGGGAACCATATAGTGTTACAGACTGCATTGGAAGCAACTGTTCTCCAATCAATTTATCCAAGTTCTTAGTCCATGCAGTATCAGAAGGATTATCATTAATATAATGAATCTCTACAGTAGGAAACTTCTCTGCAATCATTGTACGCCTTGCACGATAGTCAAGAGGATTGTTAAGAGTGTTACGAATAGTGCTATTTCCAAGAAACAATAATACACGATCATGTTTCTGTAGAACCGAAGTGATAAGGTCAACATGAGCTTCATGTAATTCGTTGACCTGGAACCGTCCGACAATAACGCCTACATCAGTAGGCTTTGTACCTTTTTCTTTCATAGTTTTATCTATACCTTTCTATGTTTTTTATGTTTAATGTAGTTTGGACTTATTGAATCTTGTCCTCCCTACATTCATAACTATACCCTAGATTTTGAAAACATCAAGCATTTTTACAGCATATTTCTGTAAAATGCCATAACGATTCCGCTGGTAGTTCCCACATTGAGTGAACGAACACTTCCAAATTCTGGAATGGTTACGATAGTTTCTGCGTTGTCAAGAATATACTCGCTCAATCCAGACTTTTCTTCACCAAACACAAACATTGGCTTATCTACACCAGTAAATACCCATTGATTGAAGATGGAAACAGTCTTATCTTCGTACTTTGGGATATTGTTTTCCACTGCAATTAGTGTATAACCATTGTTATTTACATAATTAACGAAGTCTTCTTCAGTCTTAATATGCTTTAAGTCGGTATAATGATGGGTGCCGACAGTACCACGACGATCCCATTGCTTACTACCACCGACATAAAATGCTTCCTTGAAACCAAAGAAATTTGCATTTCGTACCAAAGTGCTGAGGTTAAAGTCACCATTGACATGCATCATTGCAGCACCTGCGTCAATACAGGTGTTCTTGCAATAATTCTTAATTTCGTCAACGGTGGAGGACTTCAAGTGATCCAAAACATTCATCTTGAAATAAGATTACCAGTTTTTTAGAAAAAGTCAATTCTTTTCTGACTTTATTCTTGGTGTAATTATTGGAAATTCTGCATCAAAATCAGAATTAAAACTGACCATTTGTTGATCTTTAGGCAATTTTAACAATTTTTCTTGTTCATCAAACGATTTATCTGCTTCTTCGATTACTGCTTTAACAAAATCAGTAAGGATACCACTCCAATGATTTCGTTGACTATCTTCTACAATTGCAGATTGTTTCCATTTAGGAAGTTCTTTGAATTTGCGTTGGTATACTGTTTTATAGAATGATGCTGTCATATTATATAAATATTAAAAAGAAGTTGTCAAACGGCTAGCATATCCCATATTACTGCCTTTATTCATTCTCTTTGATACTTTGAGATAATTGTCTACGGCTTGTTTGGATGTGACGACGATACTACCGGCGGTTTTATGACCAAAGTGCATATAACCATATTTTTTATTCTTTAGTGCAGCCTTGTCGCCACAATTCAAACAGACCTTATAACCCAATTCAACTCGTTCAGGATGAATTTCATTTCCGCAACCACAATTAATCATAGACGACAAGACTACACCAAATTTTAGAAAAAGTCAACTGTTAATTTGTTGGCTCATCATAATTTTCTTCTAGTCTGGCTAGTTGTTTTTCAAGCTGACTCACATAAGTCTGCAAATTGCTCAATTGATTTTTAATTTCGTGTAAATGATCATTTTTTTGATTTTTTCTCTCTTCTTTCAATTCTTCCGTCAACAGACAAGACAAATGATCTACACCAGAAAGATAATCACTATCAACATTATAGGTATTTTCACCGCAAACACTACATACCCATTTATCTTTGTATTCTTCTTCAAGAATGTGTTCAATTCTATCAAGAGTGTTCATTACTTCTGTATTTGAATCTGCACTAACAATATCACATGCCCAATTTGGGACACCATCGTCTCTATCTACTAATGATGGATATAATTCACTGAGACTTTTTTCAATTAACTCAATATATGGATCTATTTGATCCCTTTGGATGTCACGAACTTTTTTAGAATACATCACAATGTTTTTCTTTAAAAGCACTTCATTATTTGATTTGTTCATATTATTTATTTGTTATTAACTTTCTTAAAACTTCTTTTACTATAAAATAAAACATAAAGGGAATTAATATTACAAAGAAAATTGACAATACTAATAAAACTCCCATTGCAAACAAACTACCAAAAATTAATCCGAATGTCAAATCTATAAGTTTCAATAATATTTTCATTTTTTAAAAAATCTGTTGTAAATTACTTTTCCTAAATTAGCTGCAAATTTTCGTGCTTTCTTTTCTGGTAAATCAAACAAATGTGCATGAAATACTTCTTCAATAATCACATTTAACTGTCTACGTGTTTGTAATGTTGGATTTACAATTATTGAAGGATGTTTAACATTTGGATTATCACATAATCCATCTGCACGATATCTACTATGTGGTTTTGCATAAACTACATCATATTCTTTTCCTTCAAAATTTTTAAATTTCATTATTCACCTTTCTTAAAAGAATCTTTCATATCCAGTAAAAGAGAATTTATTTCTTCAAGACTTCTTATACGATCTTTGTACAAGATTTCAGTTTTTACACGTTCTTCTTCAATACGATTGATAAGATCGTTAATCTTTTTCATCGTAATTGTTGGTTTGGTTCTCTCAAATTCGTTTGGGTTCATTTGTTTAAAAAATCCTTTAATTGTTTTTGGTTTTCTTCACTTAAAATAATGAAATCTGACCAAGGCTTTCCATATCTAATAATCTGCCAACACCATCTCAATCTTTCTGACCAACATAGTGTTCTGCCTTTAAGTCCTCGTTCAAATAAACTCAAAGATACTTCATTTTCATCTTTAAATTTTTCTACAAGAAGACCGTGTTCATAACAATCACAAATTAAAAAGATTGAATCTTGGTCTTTCATATTTTTAAAAATCGTTCAACATTCCAAATCTTAAATGTAATCCATGATGCTAATTTATGAACTTTTTTGCAAATAAAAGTAATTGCTTTGTTATAGTGTTTACCAATCAATCTGTAAAATAGTGTATATTCAAATTTTTGTCTGTTTGTCCAATACTCAACATCTTTCCGGTGTTGTTCTTTACGTTCACTATTATCAGTTGCAGTAAATTCTAACAACTTAGCTCCAGTAACCTTACCATCAACAAACGTAACATCGTATTCAATCCAATAATCATATGTATCATTAGTATCACTATCATATGCATACAATCTGACTGTATCTGTTATGGGTAAGATTTGTTGCCACCAGACTTTAATTTCTTTGCGAATTGGTAATTTTTCAATTAAACTTTTAGCATTTGGATTACCGTCTGTATATTCATACTCAGCACAACGTAACCAAAGTGTACCATCTTCACGGATTTCATACAAATCCATTACGTTATCAAAGTCTTTGGTTTGATACCTATTATTACAGTAACCTTTAGGATCTTCAGGCAGTGGAAGTGGGTATTTACATACTATGTCATCAAACATTCCCATAAATTATTTTCCTTGATTTTTATATTCTTCAATATCATATAAGAAATTACGAAACGATTGATAATCTTCAATATCTACTTGAGGTACACCATCAAGTTTATAATCTTTAACATAGTCCAAAAGGACACCAACATAATAACCTGGAATGGTAATATTTTTACCATCAAACTTAAGATCATCATGTTGAATAACGACTGGAGTGTTTACTTTGTCTTTAATAGTTAGTTCTTTTTCCATATATTTTAATTTTTAACAGTATAGTAATATTTAGTTTGATTGTCAACAGTTTTGTTTTTATATTTATTCATCGGTCAATTATGATCCGAATCTATTCTAAAGATGCTTTAAAAGTTAATTTAGAGGAGGAAAAAGCTTGTAGCAAACTTGTTACAAGCGGTTCAATCTACACACTTTATGTCGAGTGTTGCGACATACGAAATAAGATAAAAAATAGGGTATTTATCGTTAAAGATAATGGTAAATGTATTGGATGGGCAGTAATTAAACAAAGAAAATCTCATTTACATCTAAAATTTAAGTTTGAATTTATGGTTTATATAAGAAGAAAGTATCGTAGAAAAGGAATTGGTACGAAATTATATAAAAGAGCCAAAAAATTCTTTGATTTAGAAGATAAAGATATAAAAGTTTATATGACTACCAATTATAATTCTGAATTCTTTGACAAAGTTAGGAAGGTTTAACAAAAAATATCTTATGCATACCAGTCATATAAAAGGTATTCAAATCCATATTCAATGCTTTACATTCTAACTCCCCAGGCCAAAAACCAGTCCATCTAGCAAATTGTTTATCGTGGTTAGTACAATCACAACCTAACTTTTGACCACCACATTCACTGCATCGTTCAATATCACAGTTTTTCTTATGTGGTTTGCCAGCAATTACACCACAATCAAAACAATTGTCTAGTTCAACTTTTTGACAAACTGGAGTTTGTTTCTTTTTCATAAATTAACAACAATGACCTTTTTTATTATCTGCGGTAAAACTATTCAAATAATAATTATCTGCTCGTATGTCACGCAATCCATATAGTTCTCGGTACATAGTATAAACAATACCATCCAATTCTTTAACTACCATTGGAATGTTTTTGGTATTGTCCACTTCTTGCATTTTTAAACAATGTTTTTTGATAATAGAATCAATTTGTTCTTTCATCAGTTATTGGGTGTGGTTTTAATAATCTTACCATCACAATTATAATAAGCTCTATAATAGTTTGTATGTGCAGTATAAACATTGTTGGTACTAATTTCTACCATACTGTAAGTAATATACTTATTATTAATAGCATGTACTTTACTACAAGGTGGTAATGTCTCTAATGCTCTATTATAACTGTACCTCAACAACATTCCGCTGGTACATCCAGTGGACAACAATGCAATAATTAATAGTTTCTTCATTCTGAAATAGTTAGTTCTTCAAATGTATAATTGTGACTGTCTTTATATAGATCACAATACTTTTGTGCGTTTTCCTTTTTGATATATATCTTTTCAATCACCCGTTCATTAAATTTATATGTATAAATTACATACAACTTAATTGGTTCAGGCATTGTTGCCGCATACGCAACAGTTGCAAGAAATGCAGCATAAACAATTACACCAGTCCACTTAATAATATTTTTATAAAGTTTCATAATTACTTAGTTTCTTTTTATATCTCTGAATGGTAATATGGTCTTCATCCATATGATTATTGGCTTTAACCAATTCTTGTCTCATTCTCTTTATCTCATTAATAATAAATTCAACATCTTCCATCAACTTCTCATGCGCAATAGAAGGTTCTCCAATTTTCCTTGCTACATTCAGAATGATTTTTTGACCTTTTACCCATCCTTCCAACCGTTCAACTACTTCGTTAGTTTTCATTGGTTTGATAACTTACTTTATTTATTGTGATGCCTTTTTTATCTGATTTTGGACCATAAGAGGCACCATATTGATTTTTGCTGTTGATATAAGCCATTAGATCATTTTTAATGGCTTCTGCATCTGCCTCATCAAAATTTGGAGGTAGATTGACTGTTAAATAATATTTTGGTTTGTTCATAAATTTTTACCAGTGGTGAATAATATTTGCGATAATAAAAGCGCATGTAATGAAGTTTACCAGAACAATGATAAACCTCAAGAAAAAACTAGCAAGAGCATAGTTTACAGGCAATACAGGTACATCAGGCTTAGATTCATCTGTATGACCTACACGATGATCTATAGTTCTAGCCAGTGTCAAGAAAAACTTATTGGTTGTCATCTTTAGTAAGAATAAAAAATCCGCTAATGATTAAAATCACTCCAATAATACACAATATGTAATATAACGTGTTCATACAACCAAGAATCTGATAATATCTCTATCACCGTTTTCCTTGATACATTCAGCAATTACATCTGGATGTGGACGATCACAACTAAGATATACTTTTGTAGATGTATACTTCATATCCTTAGCAAATTTAGTTTCAACTTGCTTTTTAAGCCACTCCACAACATCAATACTTTTATAGTTACTCATATAGTTTAATTTCCCATCCAATTAGTTACATTCTCTGGACCATTTGGTGTTTGAATACCAATATATTTTACCTTGGTCAAATCCATAGGCAATTTAATTCGTTTCCAATCCCACAACGATGGTAGATCACTATCATCTGCGGATTCCCATTCAATGTCCAATACAATTCTAGCTGATTTTGTTTTATTCATAACTTTCACGGTCAATGTTAATTACATATGGAAAACGAGGAATTTCGTCATCAGGTGTAAGATTAAAATACTTCACCGTAGCACTCTTTCCAATATATTTGTTCTTGTTCTTTAGTAGTTCCTTCAAATATTCACGGTCACCCTTGATATTACTATGAAATTCAATTCCCTTATGATTCTTGAATACCATATGTCCAGCCATACCACTCTTGTTGCCTACACCTTCAACAATATCAAGAATTTTGTATTCAGAATCTTGAAATTCCTTACGCTTAAGGAGGTGTTTGCTACGCTTGTTTTCATAAGGTCCATCGGTACGAACCATCTGACCTTCGTATCCTTCATTGATATACTTTTCATACAACTCATTCAAATGTGTAATCGTGTCCACAAGGTGAGTCGGAACACGACGAACCACATTGTTATTAACAATATAAGTAGTAATGTCACTATTGCGGTCACTAAAAGTCTTCTGTACAATCCAGTCATATACCCAATATTGAATATTCTTTGCACTCTCAGTCAAATCTTCAGTTGTAGGCTTGGTCTTCTTTACCAAACTACAAATAGCATTAAAGTCATTAGCAAACTTATCAGCATACAACTCACCATCAAGAATTGCATCGGGAAACCTATCAAAAAATGGTTTCAAAGCAACCAGTACATGAGGAGCTGAAACAATAGGTTTGCCATTACGGCTCCACATACCATCCTTCTTTACAACACAACGAATACCATCCAATTTTGGTTGACTATAAACTGGATATTTCAAATCATTCTTATAATCATCATAGTTCTTGGCCAACATTGGTTCAGTAAACGAAGTGTCATCAATGTCTTTGATGTTTTCAAAATAACCACTTTCCTTTTTCTTCTTCCAAGTGGCCTTAGCCTCTTTCACAGCTTGATCTTCAGATGAAGTGGCATTCTTCTTACCTGAATTCTTACCCTCACAAAGGGTCCATTCAGTAATTTGAATTGCTCCGTCAACTTGACCATAGTGGGTACGATACTTGTTACCATCAACTTCAATGGTCCAAGTTTGGATAGCACCCGTATTTGTACGGGCAAACAACATAGGTAGTTTCATATCTTATAAATAGAATAACACAATTTCGGTCAAAGTCAAGAATTTTTCACCACTTCACCCTTGGAATCACTGTACCAAACTTCGCCAATATTGAACTGTTTAATCACGCTCTGACAACCACAACACGGCTTACTATTGGCCAGATTTCCCTTGCGGTCAACCCTCAACACAACCATTTCATAATCTTTCAAATTCTCTTTACCACTCTTCATACAAACACTCAACTCGGCATGAATGCCAACCTTTTGATGATCCTTATAATCATACTTCAAGGTTTCAGGATGACTCTTGCAACTGTTTGTTCCAATATGAACGATTTTACCGGAACGAATCAGAAAAGCAATGTGACTGCAACGGTGTTCCAAATTCAACGGGCAAAGAGCCATCGCAATGTCAACGGTGCGGCAGATAATCTTACGATTCATTGAGATCATCATACCGCACCGTTATAAAAAGTCAACTGTTTATTTTAACCCTTCATAGGTCTGGATTGGCTTTTTTGTAAGCAAATCTTGATCAAGAATATCAATTGCTTTCTTTTTAGACTTATAAAAAGCGTGGGTCAACATTTTAAGATCAACATCTTCAATATCATATCCCATCTTAACATACTTAACCAACCTCTTTAAAGTTACACTAGGATAATAGATACTACCTTCGTTAAACTTCAATTTATTAGTCTTGATATCATCTAAAATACCATCTTCATAAATAACATTGGTACCATCATAAGCAATACGACATACATTGATATCAAATGACTTAAATAGTTCTTCAATATTATCAAAATACTTGAATGTTACACACTGAATCTTCCAATCAACATCCATATACTTAATTGTAAGTGTACAATGCCATTCACTGTATATGGTAGATTCAATCGTATTACCAGAAAAAAGACTGGTTAAACTGATTGCAGTTACAAACTTTTCAAATTGTTCTTTGTTTTTAAAGAATACATCTACATCAGCATTTGTTAATGGTAACTTACGATAGGTTCTATGCAAACATCCACCTGCAATCCATGGGCCATTTTCAGTACACTTAGGCAATAACTCAATCAAATATTCTAATGCAGAAATATTTGTCAAATGACTTAAGAATTTATTTAACGGGATTTTTTCTAGTTTCATTGGAATATTAAGATTTTTTAAAAGACTTTAATCTTTTAAGAAGTATATCTCTAGGAATTTCATTCTCTTCATTAAAATTAATAAGAGAATGATTAAATATAGATTTCAATACTGACATATGATTAATGTCTTTTTTAAATGCAATACTTCCATCTGGATATAATCCCGTAGTTAAAGCATGAATATTTTTAATTACTGTTTCTCTGTAATATGGAATTTTTTTCCATTCTCCTTTTATTTTTCTATTAACAAATAAGACCTGTTGATTATCTTTATCAAGAGATATTTCATACGTCATTTTTGCTTTTTTTGTAGGTTTACTTATAGGACAAATAAGTAAGGATTCCCACCAACAATTAATATATTCAATCGCATTGTCAGGATTGAGGAATTTGTATCTTTTACTGACATATGGTACTTTGTCAATAGTATTATTCATAAATATAAATTTTTTTAAGTAAATTCGGATAGTTATTATCAGAATACTCTTTAGTATTCTTTCCACTACTATAACTCAAACACACCGATCCGTCAAGCACTGGTTCAAACTTTCGTTTGGACTTGTAAAACATATTTACACTGTTATTGGTGCAAGTCTGATAAAAATCACAACCTACACTCATACACATACCAATATCATTGGTCTTGATACTATACTTTTTCATAAAAAATAAGGGAGGTATTGTTACATACCTCCCTTTTAATTAGTCCTTGCTTCCAAGAAGATATGTATTGCTAATAGCCTTGAAACTAAACTCCCTCTCAAGACCACGCACAACCACACCTTCCCTATCAACTTCCATGTTCAATACACTCTTACCTTCAGCATATTTCAACATATAGTCAACAATATTACTTTCATTTGGAATCACAAACCCATACTTCTCAAGTACAGGCACCATCTGTAGATCCAAACCAAACAATACCCACTCCAATTCATCAAAGAACATACGGCGACCCTTATCAATGTCATAACCAGTAAAGAAATACAACTTGTGGTCACTCAATCCATACAAATTACCATTGATACCAGCACCAATAAGTTCTCCCTGCAAAGCAATATTCTTGCCGTGTTTAGTCATCTTCTCCTTCAATTGAAGTAGATTGGCCATACGCCATAGACTATTATCACTAGTCTCAGTCAATTCCCAGTTACGACCACAAACACCAAATACACCATTGTTGAAGTAACAAGTGAAACTAGTACCATCCAACTTTTCAGTTACATAAGCCCGTTCACCAATTGGACTAAATCCAACTTCATTCTCAAAGTTCTGAATACGAATTTCATCCGTCTTTGGAATAAAGCTAGGGAAAGTTCCCTTAATCTTACCAGCCAATTGAGCGGGAATAGGAGGTTCATACTTGACAATATCAAGAGCCTCAGTCAAATCATCACCTTCCTTTGGATTACTAATACCCTCTGGAATTGGAGTCAATAGACCCTGACTAATTTGTCCACGCAACCTAATGGTCTTGAGACGAAATCCCTCACTAGAACCCATACGTTTGAAGCTGCTCTTGCGTAAGAATTCAAATTGAGGACGAATAGGCAAAAAGCTGTCAATCTCATAATAAACAGCCAAATCACCCACCTTGTATTCATTAACCTTTACTACAACCTTCCAACCCTTAACGGTAGCCACTACAATAGCATCAGCACCCGGAAT
>Ga0214923_10004164_pt1 | contig 17672 bp, 20 predicted proteins | sample LL1510_MetaG_FD_177993 | JGI IMG/M metagenome (GOLD analysis project Ga0214923, IMG submission 177993) | Freshwater microbial communities from Lake Lanier, Atlanta, Georgia, United States - LL-1510 | ecosystem: Environmental > Aquatic > Freshwater > Lake | place: USA: Georgia | collected... | reverse complement strand
CGGTCATAAGCCAGTGAGTTGAGACCCGGCGCTGTTTGACTGACAATCTTTGCATGGGCTCTGCAAATGCCTGGGCAATCGGTGACATTCAAGGCTGTTTCGATGAGTTTGTTGAACTCGTCGAAGCTATTGATGCGGCCGCGGGAAGCGACCATGCATCGCAAACAGAATCGCCTGCTGCCGCACCCCAAGCATCAGCGCCCAAACCCGTATCAGCGCCCAAACCCGTCCTCTGGCTGGTCGGTGATCTGGTTAACCGCGGACCCAAATCGCTGGAAACGCTTCAGTGGTTAATGGCAAACGAATCGCGATGTCGTATCGTCTTGGGTAATCACGATTTAAATTTTCTCGCCGTTGCTGCGGGCATTCGCAAGTGCAAACCCGACGATACCTTGCAACCACTGCTTGATTCATCGCGTCGCAAGGATTTCATCGAATGGGTCAGGCATCAGCAACTTGCCCATTTCGACGATGGCGTTTTGATGGTCCATGCCGGTGTGTTGCCGCAGTGGGATGTGGCCATGACGCTTGCCTATGCCGCCGAGGTCGAGTACCGGCTGCAATCGCGAGACTGGAAGGCGTTTCTTTCGCAAATGTATGGCAATGAGCCTGCCCAGTGGCGGCCTGATCTGAAAGGCACCGATCGCCGACGCCTGACGGTGAACGCGCTCACCCGTTTGCGGTTTTGTAGCGTTTCAGGATTGATGGAGTTTCAAACCAAAGAAGGAGCCGGCAAAGCGCCCTCGGGGTTTTTGCCCTGGTTTGCGATTCCCGAGCGACGCAGCCGTGATCAAACCGTGGTCTTTGGTCATTGGTCAACCCTTGGCCTGATGAACAGTCCCAGGGTGATTGCGCTTGATACCGGTTGCGTGTGGGGCGGTGCACTCACCGCAATCAATCTGGCGAGTCGTGAACTGTTACAAGTCGCATCACACCGACCGGGCAAGGTCAGCTAAAGGAACTTCGCGCGAGTGAAGCATGGCTTGACGAACCTGCGCGGCAAGTTCATGGCGGGTTAAGCCCTGACTTGGAATCGATGCAAGCAAACGCATCTGCACCCGCAAGCCGCTTGCGCGAAACACCGCAAGCGTGCAGTCGACCAAGCTCAAATCGTCGATATAGGCCGGAATAATCGAAGGTTCGTCGCGCTGCAGGTAGCGGATCACCACCGGACGAACCGGCGCGCCTGATCGTACCGCGGCCTCAAACAGGTTGGCATGAAAGGGCAGCAATTGCCTTCCATCGCTGGTTGTGCCCTCCGGGAAAAAGCTCACCACTTCGCCCTGCCTGAGCTCGTTAGCCATGGTCTTGAGCACATCGTGCACCGCACGCCGCTTGCCGCGTTCGATAAAAATCGTCCCGGTTCGATCACACAAGATTCCGATCACCGGCCACTTTCGAATCTCGCTTTTGGCAATGAAATGGACCGGCCTAAGCGCATCAAGCGCCAAAATGTCGATGAAACTGATGTGATTCATCACCACCAACTCGCCGGGCTGCGGTTCAATCACGCCGTCAGGCGCTGCCTGAATTTCAAAGGCAAGACCACAGGCCTTGAGCATCTGCCGCGACCAACTGCGTTTGATCGCAAGCTGCCCCGCCGCGCTGACCAAAGGGTAAACCGCTAAGACAGCGAGCAGACCCCAGAGCACGGTGCCAAGCAAACGAGCAGACCGAAGCAGCAAGCGCAATGAACCCATCACGGACTTGAGCACATCGATTAATTTTCTTTATCGTAGAAACTTGAGCGCTGGAACTTTGGCGGCGAAGCCTCGCTTGGAAAGCTTTTCGCCAAAGCCTCGCTTGGAAAGCCTTGCGGCGATACCTCGCGCGGAACGCTTTGCCCCAAAGCTCAACGCGGAAACATCTGACGCTCGACCGCTGCGCAAATCGCATGCCCGACCATCAGATGCGCCTCCTGAATTCGCGGCGTGTGGGCCGATGGCATCGCAAGCAAATGGTCGCAAAGCGGATTCATCGCGCCTTGTCGATTGCCGGTCAGACCGACCGTAGTGATTGCCTTGGCCCTGGCTGCCTCAAGTGCACGCAAAATGTTTGGCGAATTTCCGGACGTTGAGTAGGCAAAAAAAAGATCGCCTTGCCGACCGATCGCTTCGATCTGCCGCGCAAAAACATAGTCATAAGCATAGTCATTGGCAATCGCCGTAAGAATCGAGCTATCCACCGTCAGCGCGACTGCAGCAAGACCCGGACGGTCGTAATTGAAACGCGAAACAAATTCGCCTGCCATATGCTGAGCGTCTGCAGCGCTTCCGCCATTGCCTGCAAAAAGCAGCTTTGCACCTGCACGCAAGGCCTCAACGCAGGCAAGCGCCACCACCTCGATTCTTTGCAAAAGCGCCGCATCAGAAGCGAGGGCTCTGGCAATCGCGGCCGATGCCTCTATGTCGTTTTGGATCGATAGCATTGAAAAGCAATCAAATGAATGATGGGTTTAAGCATGCATGGTTCACAACAATTCGCCCGGCCACGATGGTGAGCCGATTGCGTCCGATCAACTCCCTGCCCCAGTAAGGCGTGTGTTTGCCCTGAGAGCAAAGGCTTGTGGCGTTTACCGTCCAGCGATCCCCAGGATCAAACACGCAAAGATCAGCCACCGCTCCTTGGGCAATCACGCCAGCGTCGATACCCAAAACCGCAGCAGGCTGTCGGGTGAGACGATCAACCGCCTCGGAAAGACCCACGCCTGATTCGTCGGCCCACTTCAGCGTGAGCGGCAACAATAGCTCCAATCCGCTTGCACCGGCTGCCGCTTCGGCAAAAGGAAGTTGCTTTTCATCATCGTCAAGCGGCGTGTGATCCGAACAAATCGCATCGATCACGCCGCTTTTGAGCGCAGCCCGCAAAGCATCGCGATCACGTTGTGATCGAAACGGCGGATCTACCCGCATGTTCGGGTCGAAGTATCCAATATCGATATCGATCAAATGAAGATGATGAACAGCCACATCAGCGGTCACCGCAAGCCCGTCTTCCCGCGCCTTCTTTAACAGTTCAAGCCCTGCAGACGATGACATCCGGCAGAGGTGCACGCGAGCGCCTGTGGCACGCATCAACTCAAAAATGGTGTGCAAAGCGACCGTCTCAGCCATCGCCGGGATTCCCGATAATCCCAGACGACCGGCAACCGCACCGCTGTGGGCTACACCGCCGCGCGACAAGAAAAAATCGCAAGGCTGAATCCACAGCGTGTAGCCAAAACTTTTGGCGTATTGCATCGCCCGTAACAGCACTTGGGTGTCGGTAAACATCGGCCCGGCGTGACCAAAGCCTATGCAACCGGCCTCGCTGAGTTCGGCCATTTCGGTGATGATTTCACCCTTTAATCCGACGGTCATTGCACCGAGCGGATAAAGCGATGCGGCCTGCAAGCCCCTTGCTCGGTGCTTGAGCATTTCAACAAGCCCTGGCTCATCAAGCGGCGGGTCGGTATCAGGCGGGCAAGACAAAGAGGTAATGCCGCCTTCAAGCGCAGCTTGCATCTCGGATTCAAGGGTTGCCTTGTATTCAAAGCCTGGCTCGCGAAGTCTGGCAGCCAAGTCCACAAGCCCTGGAGCGATACAATAAGCAGAAAGATCGAGCGTTAGATCAGCTTGAAATTCGGCAGGCTTTTGACCGATCGCCGCAATGCGCCCGTCTGCAAGATACAGATCAGTGATCGCATCGTGAAGCACTAGCCCTTGACCATCGGCCAACACCGGTCCGACCAGCCGCCCACCAAGAAGGCTGATTCTCATGGATTTGACACCAACAGACTGATTCTCATGGGTTTGCCACCAGCAAGCTCATCACCGCCATTCGCACCGCAATGCCAAAGGTCACTTGATCAAGGATCACCGCTTGGGGGCCGTCGGCCACCGCCGATTCGATTTCAACGCCGCGATTCATCGGGCCTGGATGCATCACAATCGCATCGGGTTTGGCCAGGGCGAGCTTTTCCTGGGTAAGGCCATAGTGTTTGAAGTATTCCTGTGCCGAAGGCAAAAGCGCCCCGCGCATGCGCTCACTTTGCAAGCGCAACATGATGATCACATCAACGTCTTTTAAACCTTTTTTCATATCGGTATAAACCTGACAACCCATTTGGTCAAGTCCGGAGGGCAGCAAGGTCAGCGGCGCAATCACCCTGACCTCGGGCACGCCCAAGGTGGTAAGCGCATGGATGTCGCTGCGGGCCACCCGCGAATGCAGCACATCGCCCACAATCGCCACGCTCAACTGGGTGAAGTCCTTTTTGAAATGCCGGATGGTGTACATGTCAAGCAAGCCCTGCGTGGGATGCGCATGCCGACCATCACCCGCATTGATCACATGCACCCCGTCACCGCGGGTGCGGTTCACATGCTCAGCGATCAAAAAGGGAGCGCCGCTTGAGGCATGACGCACAACAAACATGTCTGCGTGCATCGCCACCAGATTGTCGATGGTATCGAGCAAGGACTCGCCTTTAGCCGCCGATGAGGTGTTGATGTTGAGATTCACCACGTCGGCAGACAGGCGGGTTGCCGCGATCTCGAAGGTGGTGCGCGTGCGGGTTGAGTTCTCGAAAAACAAATTGAACACACTTTTGCCGCGCAGCAAAGGCACTTTTTTGACATCGCGGGTGTTTACCCCGAGAAAACCCTTGGCGGTATCGAGAATCTGGTGAATCAGCACCCCGGGCAAACCTTCAATGGTCAGAAGGTGTTTGAGTTCGCCGTTGCTTCGGAGCTGGGGATGGGGCATGGATTCAATCGGTCGATTGAGCCAGCATTAAACCAGAAATCAGCACGCGGATACGCACCGCCTAGCCTTCGGTTTTCGAAAAGCTGAACTGCCCGTCGCTATGCTGGGCAAGCACAATCGCTTCAAGCGGTGAGAGGTCAACGGTGGCCCCGACGTAATCGGCGTGAACCGGCAATTCCCGTGCGCCTCGATCCACCAGAACCGCAAGTTCAACCGCCGCCGGCCGCCCATAATCAAAGAGTTCATTGACCGCTGCTCGCAAGGTGCGTCCGGTGTAAAGCACATCATCAACCAGCAAAATCCTTGCACCGGTCACCTCAAAAGGCAACTCGGTACCGCCCTTCACGATGGCAGAAAGCCCGCGACGCTGCGCATTGTGTCCATAGTCGTCGCGGTGAAAAGCACTTGATAAATAGCCAATCACCGGATCAAACAAGGCGCCCACAGCGCTATCTTGCGTCAGCAAGGCAAGTAAACGCCTCGCAACCCAGGCACCACCGCTGTGAATGCCGACCACATGGCGCAGGCATTGGTCCTGGCCTGCCCTGGATTTCACTTGACTGGCAAGCGTTTGTAAGGCGATTTCGGGATCGGGGAGCTTAGCCGTGGTGACGATCATGCGGGCTTAGCCTGCTGCAAATATTGATCCAGAATATGTACCGCCGCCCAGGCGTCGATGCGATCGTCGGATACAGCCATTTCGCGTGCCGCAACGCTTGAGTAATTCTCATTGACCTCATGCACCGGCCTAGCAAAGCGGCCACGCAACTGGTTGGCAAACTTTCGACAAAACCCTGTGTTGGGGAGCGCTTCGCCATCAGGATGCCCGGGCACACCGACCACCAAGGCCTCGGGTTCCCATTGGTCAATCAGCGCTGCAATCTGTGCAAAACGCTGGCTTTTATCCGCGTGATTGATTTGCACAAGCGGCCTGGCGTCTTTGGTGATTCGATTACCAATGGCCACACCGAGTCGGTTCAAGCTGACATCAAATCCCAGAACGATTTGCGTCTCAGGCATGCCCTGCAGCCGGGGACAAAAAGACCGGATGAATCCCCAAAAGGCCAAAGGCCTCATGAAAGCGCTGTTCAACCGGCACGTCAAACATCAACTCCGCACGTGCAGGCACGGTCAGCCAGGCGTTGGCAGCGATTTCTTCTTCAAGCTGGCCCTCACCCCAACCGGCATAGCCCAAGGCCATCAAAAGGCGTCTCGGACCCTTGCCTTCAGCCAACGCCTCCAGCACATCCTTGGAGGAGGTCAGCGCAATATCCGAGCCGATGTGAATGCTGGAGTTGAAGGCGCCGGCGGGTGAATGCAGCACAAAGCCGCGGTCGTTTTGTACCGGTCCGCCGGCAAAAACCGGTTGGGAGGCGAAATCTGCATCTTCGAGCTTGAGGCTTATCCGCTCAAAGAGGTTGCCTAAATCGATGTCGAGAACACGGTTGACCACAATCCCGAGCGCGCCCTTGGGCGAATGCTCAGCGAGATACACCACGGTTCCTGAAAAATTCGGGTCGGCCATGGCGGGCATCGCCACCAAAAAGTGGTTTGACAAATCGGTGAAATGCCCCGCGTACTCGGGACGTTCAGGGTGTTGGGATGCAGTCATTGCTTGGCCTTTCTCAGATGCTAAGTGTATCAAGCCAGTTGCAGCGAAACAGAATCTCCCTGCCTGCGATTAGCGCACCAAAGCGTTCATATCAAGAATCGGCATCATCACCGCCAGCACAATCGTCAGCACAATAGCGCCCATCACAAGAATCATCAGTGGCTCAAGAATGCTGGTCGTGAGCAAGGCGCGACGCTCGGCCTGGGAGCTGGCTACCAGCGCAGCCTGATCGAGCATCTTGTCAAGTTCGCCGGTTGCCTCACCGCTTGCGATCAAGTGCTTGAGCAAAGGCGGAAACCCCGGAGCATCCTTGAGCGCTTTGGAGAGGCTCATGCCTTCGCGCACCCGCTCAAGCGCAAGGATCACCGCATCGCGCATCACAAGATTGCCAACCGTACTTGCCGCTGCTGCAAGCGCTGTCATCAGCGGCACACCCGATGACACCAGCATGGCCAGCGTTGAGGCAAAGCGGGCCGTATTCCAGTCGATGATGAGCCGGCCAAGCACCGGCAAAGCGATCAGACGCCGATGCACGCTGCGACGAAAGGCTAAAGCCTGCATTGCCCGAAGAAAAAGCAGTAAGCCGATCACGATCACGAAAGCCGCATGCAAACCATAAGCAAGCAGCGCATCAGATGCACTGATCAAGGCCTGGGTGAGCCAGGGGAGGGTCTGACGGGTGCTGGCAAAAACCTGTACCACCTGCGGCACCACCGTGCTCATGAGCACGATCACGACCGCAAGCGCAACCAAACTCACAATGGCCGGATAAACAAGCGCAAGACCGATTTTCTGGTTGAGCTGGCCCGATCGCTCCAAATCGGCGGCAAGCCTTAAAAGAACCGGGGCCAGATCGCCCGATTGCTCACCGGCTGCAATCACCGCCCGGTAGGTTTCAGGAAAATCGCGCGGATAAGCAGCAAGCGCCTGAGCAAGCGTTTGGCCTGCAACCACTTCGGTTCGTATCGCGTTGATCAGATCGCGCAAGCGCGCTTCTTCAGCTTGCTCAACCACTGCAAGCAAGGCGCGCTCAAGCGGAAGCCTGGCAGCAACCAGACTTGCAAGCTGTCGCGTGGCGTTTGCAAGCGAAGTTGCGCTGATCTTGCCGCTGAACCAGGCCAGCTCGCGCCCTTGCAACCTGCTTTGCTGCGATCGTTCAAGCTGCAAGCACAACAGGCCCCGATCGCGCAGCAGGGCTCTTGCCTGACGCATCGACTCCGCATCAAGATAGCCGCTTTCGCGCTTTCCATCCTCACGCAAGGCCTCAAAACGAAAGGCTGCCACCGTTGGCCTCAGGCGTCTCGGGTTACGCGAATGACTTCGTCAAAACTGCTTAGCCCCTCACGAAGCCAACGCTGCGCATCCTCACGCATGCTGCGAAATCCGCCAGCCTGCGCTGCCTCGCGCATCCTTGCCTCTGATGCGCCCTCGTGAATCAGGGCTTGCATCGTCTCGTTGACTTGCATGAGTTCGCAAATCGCAGCCCGGCCCCGAAAACCGCTATGCGCGCAGGCGGCGCAGCCCACAGCCCGCCAGGCTCCCGGGTGCAGCGGATCGGGCTGCTTGCAGGAGGCACATAGCAGCCTGATCAAACGCTGCGAAAGCACAGCCAGCAAACTTGATGATAATAAGAACGATTCAATACCCATATCGACAAGTCTTGTGACAGCCGCAACCGAGTCATTGGTGTGCAAGGTTGCAAGCACCAGATGACCGGTTAGCGAGGCTTGCACCGCAATTTGCGCAGTCTCAAGATCGCGGATCTCACCGATCATCAAGACATCCGGATCCTGGCGAAGAATCGCGCGCAACGCTCGCGCAAAATCCATATCGATACGGGGATTGACCTGCGTTTGTCCGATGCCGTCCAAGTCGTATTCAATCGGGTCTTCGACCGTAAGAATATTGGTGACTTTGCTGTCGAGCTGACCCAATGCAGCATACAAGGTGGTGGTCTTGCCCGAACCGGTGGGGCCGGTCACGAGCACAATCCCATGGGGCTGGCGCACCAGCCTGGTCAGTTCAGCGCGGGTATCGTCAGCCAGACCAAGCGCCTTTAAGTCGAGCCTTCCGGCTTGTTTATCAAGCAAGCGAAGCACGGCGCGTTCACCATGGCCGGTGGGTAGCGTCGATACCCGCACGTCAACCGCTTTGCCGGCAACCTTCAAAGCCATGCGGCCATCCTGGGGCAGGCGTTTTTCAGCAATATCAAGCGAGGCAAGAATCTTGATGCGTGACAGCAAGGCCGCGTGCAACTCCCTGCGCGGGCGTGCCACATCACGCAGGCTGCCGTCGATCCGAAAACGAACCAGCGATACATGCTCAAAAGCTTCGATGTGAATATCGGATGCGCCGTCGCGAACCGCCTGGGTGAGCAAAGCATTGATCATCCGGATGATCGGTGCGTCATCTTGCGCGTCGAGCAAATCTTCAATCCGGGGTACGTCTTGCATCAGCTGACTTAAATCCAGATCGCTCTCGACCGCATCGACAACCGCTGCCGCAGAGCCATCTTGTCGGGCATAGGCTTGCGCAAGATCGCGCTCGAGCTGATCTTGAGGAAGCGCTTGCAACACCAGATCATGCTCAAGCACCCTGTAGAGTTCATTAAGTCCTGCCTTGCTGGTCTTTTCACTGTATTGCACCAACAAGCGCCTACCGTCTTCGGCGCGGATCAGCACATGATGGCTTCGCGCAAAGCTATAGGGCATGTAACGGGCAGGCGATACCGGCACCCATGCGGGATCATCGAGCGCATCGACTGAAACGCTCATCAGCGCACCTGCGGCAAAACGGGGACTTCTTGTCTGGGTAGCAAGACGCCAGCGGGAAGCGTTTGTTCCTGTTGCACACCGCGCATGAATTCATAGCGATCTTGTGTGAGCGCAGTCGCCGCATCGGCGCTTCGCAGCACCCTGGGTCTTAGAAACACCAGCAAATTGGTCTTGTTTCTGGATCGTGCGTCGTAGCGGAACAATTGTCCGGCAATCGGTATATCGCCCAGAAATGGCACCGATTGGGTATCGCCACTGGTGCGGTCCTCAATCAAGCCGCCCAGCACAATAATTTGCCCATCGTCAACCAGCACATTGGATTCGATCGCTCTGCGATTGGTGATCAGTCCAGCGCTCAAGGTTTTATCCTGGATGCTCGATACTTCCTGATAAATCGCAAGCTTCACTGTACCGCCCTCAGAGACCTGAGGGCGCACCCGCAAGGTGGTTCCCACATCGCGCCGTTCAACCGTTTGAAATGGGTTGACAACACCACCGCCTGCACCGGTGTTCACATACGAACCGGTCACAAAGGGAACATTCTGGCCGATGATGATGCGCGCTTCCTCGTTATCAAGCGTGAGCAAATTCGGTGTCGCAAGCACATTGCCGTTGGCGCGCGATTGCAAAGCGTTGGCTAGCAACCCCAGGTTGATCAGCCCAGTGCCTGATGAGCCGACGCCGGGTAAGGGACTGTTGCGGATCACACCGATGTTTAAACCCTGCGCTGCCCCAAGCACATTGGTGGCGAGATCCAGAATATTGGTGCCCTCACCGCGCGGCGATAAATTGGTGCCCCCAATCGCACGACTTGACCCGGAAACGGTGCCGTTGAGAAACTGCCACTGAAAACCGAGTTCAGCCGCTTTATCGGCGTTGACCTCCACAATCAGCGATTCGATATAAACCTGAGCACGCCTCACATCGAGCTTATCGATCACGGCCCGGATATCGCGAAAAACCGGCTCGGAGGCGGTGATGATGAGTGAATTGGTGGCAGCATCGGCTGCGATCACCACCCCGCCGAGCCTGCTGATCGTGCTTGCCGGTCCGCTTGATGCGCCAAGCTGCGATGGCTGCCCGCCACCCATGGCCATGCCCTGGCCACCAAGCCCTGCAGCTGTTGCCTGGCCGCTTGCGCCAAAGCCTGCGGCACCCGCTTGCATCGTGCCCAAGCCCGATCCGACAAAGCCTGCACCCGCTTGCAAACCTGCCTGTGCCCCCATGCCTTGCGCGGGTGCAAATCCGCTTGCACCGCCTGGTGACTGATTGAACGATCCAGCCTGAGCGCCACCATAAGCGCTTGCACCCGCGACCGACCCCCCAAGGCTTGTGCCTTCGCCACTTAAAATGCCGCGCAGCGTTTGCGCAAGGCGCGTGGATTCGGCGTTTTTCAAATACACCACATGAATATTGCCTGGATGACCTGCGGGTTGATCAACCTGATCAATCAGCGCGCGCACCTGCTCAATGCGGGCTGGCGACGACGAGCGCACCAAAAGGGCGTTGCTTCGCGGTTCAGGAACAAGACTGACTTTCAGCCTTGCGTCATTGGCCCCTACTTCGCTGGCATCGAGAAGCCGCGACACCAGACCTGCCACATCGCTTGCCGAGGCGTGCTTGATCGGGATCGATATGAATTCCGATTTAGCCGGCGCATCAAGCTCCTCAATCAATTGAGCAATTCGTTCTAAATTCGATGCATAATCAGTCACAACCAGACTGTTGTTGCTTGCCATCGCTGAAATCGTGTTGTTCGGGGGTACGAGCGGTCGGATGATCGGCAAAATATTGTTAGCCAATTCATAGCGTAAACGAAACACGCGGGATACCACAGCTTCGCTGCCAGGGCTTGGGCTTTCGCTTGACTGTACCGGCCCGCCGTGCAACTTGGCGTCGACCTCGGGCACAACCCTTAAGCTGTCACCGACTTGAACCATCGCAAAAAGCTGCAAACGCAGCGCGGCCTGAAAGAGCGCAAGCGCTTGCTCTTTGTTGAGCGGACGCGGCGATTCAAGACTCATCCGTCCCTTCACCCGGGCATCCACAAGGATCGATCGCCCGATCAGTTGCGCGAAGGCGGCTGCAACGGTTTCAACCTCTGCGTCCCTGAAATTGAGCTGCAAACGATCACCGGAGAGGCGCTGAATGCTCCCCTTGGTGGCGCTGCTTGCGGCTGCAGACCCTGAGCCTGACGGCTGTGGATTGGGGGACTGCGACGATGCTGGTGGTTGAGGCGATGCTGACGGCTGCTGATTTTGCCCCGACTGCGGGTTTGGAGCCGGCTGGGGGAGTGTGGGCTGGGTGGCGGACTGGGTGGCGGGCTGCGCGGTAACGTTTGCAGTCGATGGGCTCTGGGCCAGCTGCGCGTATGCATTTTCAGTACGGGTCTGCAGACTTTGTCCGAAAACCTTCAAGGGCGCTGCAAGCGGCACAAGGACGAGAAGGTAGGGCAGGAAAAAACTCAAGCGTTGCATGGTTGACATCCTCTATGGCAAGCCGCTGCCCGGTGGGCTTAGGGCAATAAACGCATCACCGTTGCGTCAGCTTCGCGCGTTCCCATCAACGATAGCAGCGGTCTTAATCGGCTTTCTTCGGCTGGCTTTGGACGCGCCTCGATCCGGACACCACGTCCTGCTTCAGGTAGGGCGCGCAAGTCTAAAGCGCCATCGAGGGTGCGCAACTCCCAACGGCGAAGTTGTGTGAGATCGATCTGCCATTCATAACTTCCAAGCGGCTGAACCGGTGAGATGCGGGCAGCAAGATCGTTGATTGTCAAACTCAGCCTTCCGCTTGATGCGCCGGCGGCTGATGTGCCGGCTGATACCCCGGCGGCTGATGTGCCGGCTGATGCACCTGCTGCTGCGCCGGCCGATCGAGCGCTTGCCGGCACATCGGTCACAAGCAAGAGTTCGCTCCAGCGCAGTTGCAAGCGCGCGCTGGGCTGCAAACTGTTCCAGGGTGAGCCCAATGCGGAGAAGTCAAGTCGAGGCAAATCGAGCTGTCCCGCTGGCACTTGCACGATTTGGTCACGAAAGGCCAATCGCAAGGGCCGATCGAGCCCTTGCATGCGCAGTTCGAGCGCAGGACCGCCGGCAAGCAGCGAAAAGGGGTTGAGCTTCCACTGCAAGGGATAGGGCAAGGCAAGACCCGAAGACTTTGCAGTTCGCTGCGCTGTGCTTGAAGACCCATCACTGGGCTGAAAGCGAAACACGACAAAGGCCTGCCCCGACCACAGCGTTCCGCTTGCCTGCGCCAGGCGGACCCGGTCTTTGGTTGCGACTCCGGCCCATTCATCAAGCCAGCTGGCAGGTGCGTGAACGACTGCCGCGATCAGGGCTACCAGGATTGCAATTACGATCATGAGCTTTTGCCCGCCGCCTCGACAAAACGAATCCTGACCTTCAAGTGATCGGCCTTGGCGCTGCGCTCAAGTCGAAACTCTGCCCACTGCGATTGGGTCTGGCGGCGCACGTCAACCAGCCAGGGCAAAAGCACGGCCTGCGGCAAGGATTGCGCTTCAAGCAGCACCGATCCGTTGTCAGAGAGCTTCAAGGCGAATGCTTCAAGCCCTTCGCTTGCTTGCAGGCTGGCCCGGATTCTTGATTCTAAGTTCTGTAATCGAGAAACAGGATTTTGTTGATCAAGGCTGCGCCATTGCTGAGCAAGTGCTTGCATTGTTGCGCGCTCGCGCTCAAGGCGCGCCAGACGTTCCAAGGCCTCGCTACGCGATTGCAGCATCGGTTCAAGCCAGGCCAAAAGCAGCACAGCCGGCAACAGAATCAGTCCGCCGATCCCTAACAGCCAGCGCTCGCGCGCCGTGAGCGAATGAAGCAAGGTCTTGAGGCTTTGGAGTCGATCAGGAAGCATAGCCTTGCCCCTTCAGCGCACGCCATTGCATCACCGATTCTTGCGGCGAGCCCCATTGCACCGACCAGCCTCCCTTGGATGCAATCTCTTGAACGATCGGTCGAAGGCTTTGCTGTTCGATCGCCATCGGCTTCCAGCGCAGGGTCAAAAGGCCTGCACTTGCGGTCCATTCAACCATTTCAACCGCCTCGGCTGCGCTCACACCGCCCGCACGCGAAAGCGCGCGTTGCATCAGCAAAAGTCCCGCCACAGGATCGAGCTGGGCATCCGATGCCGGACCAAGCGCAGGCGATTGTCGACGCTGATCCAGGGCGCGCTGCAATTGAATGACCGGGTCAACCATGACCGATTGGGCGGGCATGGTCTCCTTGAAAAGCTGTGCGAGCTCGGCTTCAGCCTGTTCAACCCTGCCCTGCAGCAGCCAGGTGTCGAATTGCAAAGCTGAGGCTGCGGTAAAAAAGACCAGCAAGGCGTAAAACGCCGGCCTCCTTAAGGATCCCTTGGGCGCGTGCTGAAGCGCCCATCGGGCATGAGCCAGGCGCAAGGCCAGTGCGCGAAACCAATGGGGTGTTGTCGATGACAGGGTTGACCAGGCCTGGTTGTCGCTGCGCAAAACCAGCGCTTCAAGCAGATTCAAGCCTGGATGTGGATCTGATACCTTGAATGCGGGCAAGGTTTCGGGCGGCCATGCGCGTTGCACATTGCTCGCCTCGCTCATCGCATCAAGACCTTCCTGATCAAACAAGGGGCCATCGCTGTACAAACAGGGTGCTGGCCAGATGCCCTCAAGCTTGATGTCAAGCGCCTTTGCCTGATGCACCAGCGCTTCAATCCACTTTTTATGACAAAAACCGGCAAGCCAGCGTTGCGGCTCAAAGCAGCTTGCTATCACCAGCTGATCGACATCCTCAAGCAACGATGCTTCAAGCCTGCTGCGCAGCGCATTGATCCGTTCAACACCACGCAGTGGTAGCGCTTTAAGCCTGAGCAAACGCGCATCGCGCGGATGCAAATAAAGCCTGATCGGCCCTTGCGCGCGCGACTTGCATGCCTCAAGCAAGGCGCGTTTGGCCTGTCCGGCAACCGCTGCCCGCGCCGGTAAATAGCAAGACTGCGCTCTGGCCTTAGACGCCAAGGGGAAAATTCCTGAAGCTTGTCGGTGTCGTCATCGAAAATAAAGGATGCAGGCGCTCTCGTTGGTTGAAGGAAATGGAATGATTCAGCCGGACTATGACAGCATGAATACAGCCGTCAGACACAAAGAACCGGGCCATCGCTAGAGGCTTTCACGCCAGACCACGCTGACCGCCTCGCCTTCGAGGCCGCTTTGCGGATTGCGGTCATAAAGAATTCGCGCCCGCGAGTTCACGCGTCCGTAGCCTATCACCCCCTCCATGAAAAAGTAGCGCGAAAACACTGTGAAGCGCTCACTCGGTAGTTCATCAGCACCTGAAAGCTTGGCCTTCAGGGCATCGAGATTGGAGAAGGCTTGCTCTTCGCGACGCTTGATCAAGAGCTGCGCCGCGGCCACATCCAGGCCTGGAAGATAAGCGTGCAAGAGCTCAGCCGATGCGGTATTGACGTTTAAGGCTGAACGCTGCGGCAGCACAATCACATAGCGTTCTAATCGTTGATAAGTTGCCTGATCAAACCCGGGCACAAGCAGCAAATCGGCAGCACGTCCAAAACCGGGTGACATCGCATAAGCTGCGATCACCTCGCCCAGGCCAGCATCGAGTCCAAGTGCCGCAAGCAGCTTTCTCAGGGCCTGAAGGTCAGGCGCCGACAGCTTGTCGGCTTGAATCAGGTTGCGCAGATTAAAGCGCGCCTGCGCGTCCTGGATTTGTCCGGTGAGCACCGCTTTTGCGTCCTTGGTGCCGGCCCTGGCTCCACCGTAAACCGTCGGATCAAGCTCGGTCTGGGCAATTGCCATGGCCCAGGGTTCGCCCAAGTGGTCAAGGCTTGTGGTGCGGGCGTCAAGCCGCAAGACCAGCCTTGCCCAGTCGCTGGCTGCGCGCTCGATCCAGCGAATTTGTGATGCATCCATCCGGTTCTCAATACTGCGAACCGACAGCTGTTGACGCTCAAAAACCTGCGCGGCAAGGCTTGCAGCGATCGCCACCACAAGCATCGCGGCAATGACGGCAGCGCCGCGCATGCGGCTTTGTGCGGTTTTCATCATCGACTAGTCGCGCATTGACAAAACGCGACGTAAGCGCTGACCGTTTTGCATCACTAGCAGCACTTCCAAACCCGACCAGCGCTCGGGTTGATTCATGGTTTCAGGACTCAAGGCGGGACCGATCGGTCTTAATTCCATACCGAGCAAATCGCGCAACAAGGCCTGGCTTTGGCCGGTTTCGGCAAGGCTTCGGGTGAGCACGCCGTTGCGCACATCCCAGCGCACCCAGCGCAGGTTTCGCGCGGTGGAGGCCTCGCTCATGGCGCGCTGCATCAGCAACCAGGAGGACTCAGCGCCTTGCGCAACCGGGAAATTCATCATTTGCACCGCGAACTGGCCGCTTTGACGCAGCTGGGCCGCCTCCATCAAATCGGTCTCAAGCTGACTCATCACCTGATTCAGGCCCTGGCTTTGCTCGGTGCTTGCGATCACCTGCTGACTGCTGCGTGCCACATGATCCAGGCCTCGCCAGGCCATGACTGCAAGCATGGCGCTAAGTAGCAGCGCAACCAGCAGCTCGATGAGACTCAGACCCTTCTGGCCGATCGCATCACTGCGCTGCTGAAATCGATTCGATCGCATCTTCAACGCACCACCGTGGCAAAACCCACCAGGCGTGCCACCTGCCGCTCACCGGCGTCAAAGACTTGCAACTCGATGCGTCGAAATCCGACGTTGGGCGTTGCAATCACTTTTTGCGAACAACTTAAAACGGTATCGAGTTGAGAACAATCAAATCGCTCCTCACCGATGTTGGGCCATTCGCGTCGCAAACGGATTTCCATCAGCCGATTTTCCGCGCTCCACTGCGCCAGCATGCGCACATGCGCAATTTGCGCGGTTTGCGTTCCAACGCCAAGACTGCGAAATACCGCAAGCATCGCCACCGATAGCAACACCAGCGCAACCAGCACTTCAAGCAGCGAAAATCCGGGGCGAGAAACGACGCGAGAGTTTGCCCGAGCAATCCGAAACGATCTTTTTTTCATAAACTTCGATGACGGATCGGACCCAAGCCATCGCTATGCAAAATCACCGCTTGCTTATCGCGCAGCAGCACAATCGTGAAGGGGGCTGCGATTGGCTCAGCTCCAATAGCCAGCACGAAGGCTTCCTTAGGTGACCGCTCGGCAATCAGCGCCGGGTCGTTTCGCCAGTCGGTCAGTGCGTCCCAGGCTCGGGGCTTGAGGATGTCGTCGCCTTCAATCAACAACCAGCGGCCCAGTTGATTGCGATAAAACCGATAACCCCGGTCATCAAGCTCAAGGCGAATCGGTTGGGCAAGCAGGCTTGCTTCTTGTTGCGCGACCTGAATGCGGGCTCCCAGCCGCTCTGCTTCAAGCGCTAATCCGCGCCCTTGCAAGCCACGAAGCGAGAGGCTTGCAAAACTCATGACAATGCCAAGCAGCACCAAGACCACCAAGACTTCGATCAAACTGAAACCACGACAGGCGCAAAGCCAGGATGCTCGCTTGGGCCTTGATGCAAAGCTCAGCGGCGGTCTAAAGCGACCAGTTACCCACATCTGCATCCACGCCATTGCCACCAGGCTTGCCATCGGCGCCCCAGCTGAACACATCGATTTCAGCCTTGATGCCTGGGTTCAGGTACTGATAAGGGCGCCCCCAGGGATCAACCGGAAGCTTGTCGAGATAGGCTTTCCATTGGCTGGGTTCGGGCGGCAGGCTCGGTCGTGTGACCAAGGCAGCAAGGCCTTGTTGGCCTGTTGGATAGGCCTGATTATCGAGCCTGTAGAGCTTGAGTGCCTGCATGATCGACGCCACATCTTGCTTGGCAGCGACGGCACGCGCTTCATCGGGACGAGTCATCACGCGGGGCACGATAAGCGCTGCCAAAACGCCGATGATCACAATCACCACCATGATTTCGATGAGCGTGAGACCGGCCTGACCACGCAAACCCCGCCTCAGGCGGGCCTGCGAAAGGCTGTTTCTTGATCGGATCGATGCTCGATGGGTCATCGTTGCGCTTGAGCTCTCTTCATCCGCTTATCATAACAAGCTCATATGTCTACCCAGCAATCCCATTTGCCCTGGTGGTCTCGCGCGCTGAGCGCGCTGCTAATCATCGCCTTTGCTTACCTGCTTGGCTACTGGCTCAGCAAATGGTTGGCTCCAAAGCCTTTGGCAGCGCCTGCGGCATCGCTTGCACCAGCGCTTGAACTGACGGGCAGCGCCTCAAAGCAGGCCGCTGAATCGCTCGGTTTGCTCTTTAGCCGACCGCCCGCTCCAGCGACTGAGGCACCGGTCGTCGATGTGAAATTGCATGGGGTGCTGTTTGCAGGCGCTGAGAGCAGCATTGTTGCGAGCATCTCGGGCGAAAAACCGCGGGTTTACCGCCAGGGTGACGCAATCGGTGCGTATCGGGTGCAATCGATTCAGCAAGACGCTGCCTTGCTCAAACAAGCAGACGGCAGACTGACCAAGATCGAACTACCCAAACCTGAGAGCCTGCTGCGCTGAACGCT
>Ga0214923_10004163_pt1 | contig 17676 bp, 11 predicted proteins | sample LL1510_MetaG_FD_177993 | JGI IMG/M metagenome (GOLD analysis project Ga0214923, IMG submission 177993) | Freshwater microbial communities from Lake Lanier, Atlanta, Georgia, United States - LL-1510 | ecosystem: Environmental > Aquatic > Freshwater > Lake | place: USA: Georgia | collected... | reverse complement strand
CTATTTTCGCGAAGGCAATTACAGTGATACGCTGATCACCGGAACAATCGAATACGAGGATGATTCTCTTATATTAACAGCTGTACGCGAACTTAAAGAAGAAGGCGGTTTTGAACTTCCGGAAGATAACACTGAACGCTGGATATTCTTAGGACCAATCTACCTGTACAAAAACAGTGACCAAATGGTTCCCGTTTTCGCAGTTGATGTTACTGGCATTGAGCAGAAAGAAGCCTCGGGTGACGGTTCAGATAAAGAAAATCAATCTTACTTAAAAATGGTTCCCGTGAGCGATGGGATCTCGTCAGATGAATCGCTTGTTCTCTCCTCATTCATTAGACTATTCAATTACATGTATGCAAAATCAACAGGAAATATCTAACGCTGCCACTCAAGAAGCAGCTTACAATCCTAGTCGCAGGAGTCGTCGGGATTTAGAAAAACGCATCGGTTTGTTCAAAGAATACCGCAAGATGAACAACAAACAAAAAGCTGAAGTTCGTAAAAGAAAGCAAGCAACTGGGCGAGAGCTGCATTTAAGAAACATTCAGGAATATGAAAATCGCGTAATTCAACAAGATTCGGAAAGGTACGCTAGAATGCTGCAGAATATGATTGCATCTGGCATGTCAGAAGACCAAGCTGACGCTATTCTATCAAAAAATATTGAGATAGAAGAAAAAAGAGCGGCTAAGAAAGCAGCTCGCGCAAAATAATACGGATGCTGTGAACCTCTATCTCACTTTTGAAGACAAGAATAAGATTAAAAAATGTTTTCTTAATCTAAGAAAATACCTAATCATCAATAGTGATGAGGTGGTAGAAAAATTAGGTTTTGACAAAGACAAAATAGACGATTGCCTATCTTTTATCATCAATGAAGAAATCTTAAAAATGATAAAAGATGGAAGTTCCGGACGAAAGTTACTAGGTATTGTCTATAGCAATTCTGAAATGAACGATGAAATCATCAGAGAAATAATTCACTTTTCAGAAAACGCAAAGAACATTGAAAAGATTATTCTACTAACAGAGAAAGGTGAGAATGAAGATTACTATGAGCTTTTTGAAGAAGTCATGTTCTTTCCATCAATCAAAAAGGTTCACATAGTAGAGTGTCAAACATACCCCGTTGTTTGGCTGGACGAAATTGACGAAATCAACCATTAGCGTTTTCTTGAGTATTCATTTTCTCAAGCTCTTCGACTACTTTAACTGACTGCAAAAGACTAAGTTTAGGCCCTCGCTTTCTCCAAGCCAGGGCCTTTTTTAGTCTAGGTTTAAGAGTAAAAGTTTTCTTCTCTTGAACCTTTCCTACAGGAATTAAGTCTTTAGTAAAATTTTTATTCTTCATCTTTAAGCATGGCTCCTGTTGCCATATCACCTTTTAGATCAACGGGCTTTTCTTGTCCTTTTTCTTTTTCAGACGAATAATACCCATGAATTGCTTCCATGTTATGATCAGCGATAGTGATCTTGTCTTGCACCCAAGCCTCTAAATCTTCTTCATCGCCAATCATCCCAAGAATTTTTTGCGCGTTGGATATGATGTCTTGTAGCTTGTTCTTATACATTGAACCTTCGGCTTCTTCATTTACACCACCTACGAAATCAGTGAATGTTTTTATATTCTTCATGTCTTGTATTTTTTATGTATATATCCAAGAAAAGATACTTTTAAAGAAGCAGGATATATAGAAAAAATAAGACTCTATGTCAAGAAAAACTCCTTCCGTACCTAAAAGTGGAAGCAACAGTCGTGCGAAGAATGGGACTCCAGGAATTGGTGCAGCAGCCTCACAGCTCACAGCAGGTTCACCGGGTTCTAATTCACAAAGCGGTCCTAAGAACCCTCCTTACATAATCGAGTTTAAGAACGAAGGGGGCAACGTTTTGGTTAGAGATTTACCAGACAAAGGAAATCCTAGCCCGTGGAGAGTGACTGACTTGTCTCCAGCTCAGATTAGAGAATTTTACGGAGTGGATAAAGTATTTCCACAGCCTTCACCAGCTGACAACTTAACAAACCCAAACTCGCAAACGAACAACAGCAGTCCTGCGCCGGGCATCCCACAGCCTGGAGAGGTTCCTCTTGACCCTAGGATGATTTACCTTGTTGATGAAGATCAAGGATCCGTTGTCTATAGTTTTGCGTCTACACCCAGCATACAAGCAGCCAACATGGATGGTTTCATAATAACCAACAAAGATAAGAAAAAGGTATCAGTATCAAGTAAAAGAGTAACTGCTGATGATGTAAGTAAGTATGTTGAGTTTTTTGGAGTACCTTCAATGATGAATTACAATGCTTACATCAATCTGCAAGGAGCTGGTGGAAAGTTTGGAAACCGTTATCTGATAGACAGAGAAAATCAACCAAAATGGTATGAAGTAACGGGTCAAGGAAATCGAGCTGCGAGTGAATCCGGCGCACAGTCAGGACCAATGGGTGAATTGACAGTGGGCGATTTAGTGAAATGGGCGCAACAAAAAGAAAACTTAAAGTTTCCTTACAAATATCAAGACTTTGTTTTCTTGAAGTGGTGGAAAAAGATTCCGCTAAACTACATGATAACACTTAGAAGGTACACATCACCTACCAATGATTCTGTGGGTAGCGCTGAGGCTGAAAAAGGTGATGTTAAACCAAAAGACTTGTTACCGGCTGCAACAGCAATTACATTTTTAGGAGAAGATCCTGGAAACAAAATATCGACAATCCTTGGTCCGATTGAAGCTGGACTAAAATGGAAAGAAGTAAAAGCTAATGTATGGGAAGTTAGTTTTAACGGAAGTCCGGCCAGGGCTGACAGTCCCACGCCTGGACTAGCAAAAGCGCTCGGATTTTTAACGAAAGGAGCAGACGGTGCCAAACCCGAACCTGGTGGCCCTCCGCCGGATCCTTACAATAACGGCCCTTATCATAATAAAATACTAGGTCCCGTTACAGTAATTGACTCTACACAGGTACGAGATAGAGGTGTAATGTTTAAACACGAGTTCTCTCTGGTCTTTGAGTATAGCGCTCGTTCAATCGGTGGGATAAACACCAAAGCTGCAGTGCTTGACATATTAGGCAACTTAATGATTCTTACATACAACGAGGCCGCTTTCTGGGGAGGAGCGAACCGATACATGCCGCAAGGCGCGGGAGGTGATCTTGACCCATTTCTCGGAGGACCCGCTGGCAGAAAAGCCTGGCTGCAAGGTAATCCTGAAGCATTTTTTAAAGCTCTAAGTGATCAATTCACCGCAGCAATAAAAAATATCGGTGATGCATTCTCTAAGTTTCTTGATGATCCTATCAGTGGCCTAAAATCACTAGCAACAGGTGCAGCAAGTTCTTATATGAAACTAAATACCTCAGGAGGAAAAGGTTTTATGCAAGGAATACATACCCTCTTAACAGGAGCACCTGTTGGTGAATGGCACTTGACTGTAGGTAACCCCATGAACCCTATGATGATGGTTGGAAACCTTATCTGTACAGGTATTAAGATAGAATTTAATGACGAGCTAGGTCCGGATGACTTTCCTACTGAGATGAAAGCAACAATATCACTATCACATGCAATGCCTCGTGATCGCGCAGGCATAGAATCTATGTTTAACAAAGGACGCGGTAGAATGTATTCTCTGCCAAAAGGATATGAAGAAAGTTTTTCTTCGACTCGTCAATCAGCGGCAGCTCTAGGTTTTGCTCCCGGTGAAGGTGATACTTATGGAAGAATAGAAGCAGCGTCCCGTCCGTCAAACGGGCAAGTTACCGGAGGCGGCGCAAGAAATGGCGGAGTTTCTCCTTCAAGGCAAAAAGGTTCTAGTCCTATGCTCGGAGATCCTGGTGTAGTTGACGGAGTTTTTGGATACTTCAAACAGTCAACCAAACCTAAAGTTGCATCGACTCTAAACGCTGTATACAGTCATGGTGTAAAATTCATAGATAGAGCTTAATAATGATAAACTTTGATTTAACACAAGATAGCAAGAAAATCATTAAAGACGCAAATGGCGTTGAATTTGTTGATTTTTTGCAAAGAGATCTGGGCACGATTGACAGTGCAATACCGCCAACCCCTATCGATTATTACTTAGTAACGAAAGATACATCGATGAGAATTGATCTTATTTCTAAAGCAATGTATGGTTATATTGACGCGGCAGAGAAAATACTTAAATTTAATCAATGGAGCAATCCTCTTTCGCTTAATGAAGGCGATGTGCTGCTGATATACGATCTGTACACGCTAACCAGAAACATGCGTGATGCTAGTAATCGCGCTGAAGAAAAAGAAGACATTCGTAACCAATATCTTACCCCAGAAAAGGCTTCAAAAATTGATCCTACACTACAAGAATTTAACAAGAGAGAGCAGCCTAAAAAGCCAGAAGCTGGAGGTCAACCCGCCCTTCCACCCAACTATGCAGACTTTGGTGATAAAGAAATACAGATTAGGAACGGAAAACTCTATTTTGGTCCAAATGTTACCAAGAGTAAGAAAGAGTGTGAAGACCCATTATCGAAAAGTGAATTTGTTGCTAGACTCATTAAGAACCGCATAAACAATCGTTAAACATGGCAGAAGAAAAAACCATAATAAGATCTCTATTCAAACCAACAATCCAGTTGGACGATCTTGTGGTTGAAGACCTTTTTGAAGGCACTGGTGAAGAACTAGGTGAAGTTAAAGGCACGAAAACTGGTCGGCAATATCATAAAGACCTAGGCACAGGATATCCTTTTATCAACATAAATAACTATGTTTTTAAGATCGAAGAGATCGTTGAGTTCACACTTGACGCAATGGGCTTTATTCCAAAGATTAGGGTTAAAGTTAACTTAACAAACACTGGTGTTTTTAAGTCACAAAGCTTTCCTAAAGACGGCGACATAATGTCAGTATTCATAAGAGCAAAAAATGATGCTTTTAAACCTGTACGTAATGATTATGTGATTACCGAAGTAGATGCGGGTAAAGGTGCCAGCGAAGGAAGAGGGTCAACAATAATCATGGACGGTGAACTTTTTATACCTCATATACATGATGAGACTATTAAGTCTTACAATGATACATCATTCCAAACATTGCAAAAGGTTTGTAAAGACTTAGGATTAGGTTTTGCAACAAATGAAACTAGCACTTCAGATAAACAAAATTGGATTTGCGCAGGAGACACTCTTTTTGAATTTATTCAACATGTTACAACTCATTCATACAAAGATGAAAAGAGCTTCTATAAAGTATTCATTGACATTTATTACAATTTGAATTTCATTAATGTAAACAATCAAGTAGCAGGCGAAGGAAAGTTAGCAGCAGCTTTACTTGACACTACGCAATTCAAGAATTTCTCATCGGATGATGATTTTGAAAGAGGATCTCAGACAGAGACAAAGAAGCTTCTTACTGACATGGACAGCCAAGCAGGCACTAATATGTTCATAAGGCAGTACACGGTGCAAAATAATAGTTCTTACATATCTAAAAGATGGGGCTACAAAAGTTTTGCGCAATTCTTTGACCAAAAAAGTGTTAATACTTGGGAAATATTCGTGGATCCCATCATTACAGATGGAGCGGCTGAAAAGAAGATTCTTCTAAAAGGAAGGCCTTATCCAAAAGGGCCTGACGGAAAAGCGCAAGAAAAATACTGGCAGACACAAAATAAAAAATATTGGTTGGGAGTGCAGTATAAAGATGTACATGATAAATATCTATATGCAAAAATCTGGAACCAGCGAAATAACGAAGAACTAAATAAGTTATACATTGAAGCTGACGTTGAGCGCTGGAATCCTAATATCTATCGTGGCGAAAAAATACCGCTGATTCTTATTACACAAGGAGACACGACGAAAAGGATCCAAGATGCAACACCGGAAGAATCTAAAATACCCGGCAATGAAACACCTATGGTAGCTGATCAACTGTACAGTGGATATTACATGGTCGATGGTATTAAGATTTATTACACAATGAATGCAGATTCTACGAATTACGAAGATCCACCACAGGAACCAGCAACAACAATGTATGAAGTATTTCGTTTAACACGCAGGGAATGGCCTGTTCCGTCTACCGGATAAATATACAATAGAATTATGTTTTATACTGACTCGATATCGAAAGCTTTCTTAACAGGAAGAGGTGGATCAATACCAGGATGGGAATTTGCACCCGTTGATCGGTGGAATGCGTATGAAGATCCCACTTACATGGGATTTTACTTTCGATTCTTGCCATACACAGTAACGGACGGCAATGATCTAGACTATTTTCCACAAGGATTGTTCTTAGGGGCTTCTGGATATACTCCACCTTTGCCGCAAACAGGAAACCCGGCACCCGAAACACAAGAGCACCCTGACTCGGCTGTTAGCTATCTAGTTAGAAGAGGCGAACATTATCGAGCAGATATGATGAGAGAATTCAGGGATGGTATGATACAAATAGCAACGCAATGTCCTTGGGTTTTTGAAAAAGTAACGGGCATGAATGAGCTCTGGAAATTTGATCCCAAAATTCCTTTTCGTGGGAAAGAAAAAAAGCTTGTCTTTGACTGTACAGAAAGCATAAATGGTCGAATGACTTATCTTATTGATCTATATAGAAAAGCTGCGTTTGATACAGCCTACATGCGCCACATGTTACCTGACAATCAAAGGTATTTTTCAATGGAGCTAACAGTCACAGAGATTAGAAATATGCAACAGCAGTTTTCTTTTGATCCGTTTATACCCAAGTCTTCAATTGACTTTGAAACTGTTACTTTTTTGAATTTTAGATTGGATTTTTGTGAATTTGACTTTTTTGGTGAATCGCCCGCGTATCTTGATACGTTAATGACATATGCTGGAGAAAATGCAAAATTAAAGATACCTATTAAAGTAGGAAGAATAAAAGAAGTAAACCGTTATGGTCTTCTCGACGCTGTACTGTCAGATACTTTTGGTATATCATCTAGAGGTAAAGAACAATCAAGAAGCAGTTTCGGTCCTCTAACCAAAGCGCAAAATATTGGTGATGAACTACAAGGTGAAAAAGAGCTAGACAATATTAGAGGAAGAAAAAGAGCATTTAGGCCATCGGGCGATTTACTTGTCAGAGGCGACATGGAAGGTGATCCTAACATTCTTTTTGACCTATTACCGTCTGCCGTTGCTGATATATTATCAAATGCCGGCCTGGAAACTCCACAAGCAGCCCCAGGGCCTGAATCTTTGCTGAATGTAAATCTTGACGCGCCTCCGCTACCAGCGCCTCTACCACCTGTCAATTTAGCAACCGGAGGGCTACTAAGCAATCTAGCAACTGGCGCGATTGCTGCTTTAACGAATTCTTTGCGAACAGCGGTAACTGGAAAGTTTTTAGGCAATGTGTATGGTCTTAGCCTAGCTGATCTTGTTGGACAATTAGGCGGTATTCTTAATAATCCTATTGCAGCTGCTCAAGGAATTGCTGCAAACTTTGCTTCCCCTGAAGCAGTTGCTGCAGGTGCTCTTGGAGGTGTCACACTATCAGGGTCACAGATTGAATTGGTTGAAGATCTTTTGGGAAAAGCACAAACTGCTCTTTCGGCGGTTGCAGGAACTCCTTTAGAATCCGTTAGCATTGCTGATCTAGTAGGAGACCAAAACGAAGCAATTAAGAATACTAAGTTTTCACAGAATCTTGAAGGCACACCAGGAAAGACGATATTGGCGGGAAGTGATGCAAAACTTGCAGGCACGCCTGGCAAAACTGTTTTAGAAAGCAGTGACGCAACGCTTGCTGGAAATCCGGGCACTACTGTTTTGGCAGGAAGTGATGCAAAACTTGATGGGAACCCTGGAAGTACTGTGTTAGTAGAAAACGGAGCCGTGATCGATGGAAACCCCGGTAGCGCTGTACTTGTAAGTAATGACGCAAAACTTGACGGAAACCCTGGGAAAACAATACTGGATGAAAACGGAGCTGTGATTGAAGGAAATCCTGGGGCTGCTATCTTAGTAGGAAGTGGTGCAAATCTTGGTGGCAATCCCGGAAAAACAACGCTAGAAGAAAACGGTGCTGTGATTGACGGAAATCCCGGCGAAGCTAAATTGGAAGGCGCTAATGTAAAAATTGATGGCAACCCTGGCGCTGCTAAGCTAGAAGGCGCTAATGTAAAAATTGATGGCAGCCCCGGCGAAGCTAAATTGGAAGGCGCTAATGTAAAAATAGAAGGAAACCCTGGAAAAACAATGCTAGAAGAAAACGGAGCAGTTATTGAAGGCAAACCTGGTGAAACTAAGCTAGAAGGCGCTAATGTAAAACTAGACGGTAAACCAGGGGAAACTAAGTTAGATGGACCAAACCTAAAAATAGAAGGAAACCCGGGGAAAACAAAGCTAGAAGAAAACGGGGCGGTTATTGAAGGCAACCCTGGCGAAACTAAACTAACAGGCGCTAATGTAAAACTAGACGGTAAACCAGGGGAAACTAAGTTAGATGGACCAAACCTAAAAATAGAAGGAAACCCGGGGAAAACAAAACTTGAAGGATCTAACGCTGAGATCGAGGGTGATCCTGGAAAGTCAAAACTTGATGGAGCTGATGTTAAGATTGAAGGAAAACCAGGGATTGCTAATCTCGAAGGAAATAACATTGATATTGAAGGTGATCCTGGTAAAACAAAACTTGACGGGAACGCCGCAAAAATTGAAGGTAATCCCGGCAAGTCAAATTTAGACTCACCCGAAATAACGTTAGAAGGAACACCCGGTTCTGTGCTATTAAACACGGGTGATGTAAAAATTGAAGGAAACCCTGGCTCAACGGAGTTAAACGTGAGTAACGTAAAACTAGAAGGCAGCCCGGGTGCGGTAAAGTTGGAAGGTTCTGGTGTAACCCTAGACGGCATCCTACAAAGTACAAACCTATCCTCACCTGATGTTAATTTGCAGGGAGGACAAGAAAAGATATCACTAGATTCTGCAAACATTAACCTAGAAGGACAACTAGATAATCTTAAGTTAAATTCACCATCAACAAAACTTGAAGGTAAGTTAGGTAAAGAAAAGTTTGATAAATCTTCTGTTAAGCTTGAAGGCAATTTAGGAAAGACTAAATTCACACAAGGCGACTATAAGTCAAAACTAGAAGGCACACCTGGCGCGATTAAGTTTAACGACAGCACCGGCAAAATTGAGGGAACGCCCGGTCAAGTTAAGTTAGACTCAGGCAATGCGAAAGTTGAAGGGGCACCCGGGAAGACGCAGCTGACGGGTGGCACGAAAAAGGAAGAAAAACCGGGAGCAGCTAGGCTAGAAACAACAGGAGCAAAAGTAGAAGGTAGTCTAGGTAAAGAAAAGTTTGTCACAGCAGGGATAATGAACACGCCGCTAGGAAAGATTATGTTTGGCAACAACAATTCTTCATTAGGAGGAGATCTAGGCAAAGTTACTTTTTCAGCACCTACAACAATCGTAACAGAAGGAATAGGCAAAAATGAAATGTCTGGAGCTGTACCAATAGTGACAGAGTCAGAACTTGGAAACAGCGGATTTATACCAGAAAAACAACCTGAACAAGAAAGACTCGACAACGTTGGATTCGTGGTTCCATCAAAAGATGAAGTTGATCCTGGCAAAGTTGATTTTGCAGAGCCTTCAAAACAGTCAACTTTTGGCGTGAAAAATGTAGGTCTTGAGGGTGTTGCATCTGAAGAGACATTGAAAAACATTGACGCTAAACCCATTAACAAACCATTGATCACAGGAGTACAAACCAATATAGACATAGACAAATCAGACAATTCGTCATCAGTCACCCAATAAATATAAAAATATGGCAAGTGGATTATCAACAGATTATCTTGTAGGAAGATATTTCATAGGAAAGGTAGTTGACAACAACGACCCTGAAAGAGAAGGCAGATGTAGAATAAAAATATTTGGGCTTTTTGAGTCAGAAGATCCTACCTACGACGGCCAAGGTAATCCAACGGGAAAAACCAAAACAGAAATACCTAATGATGCTATTCCCTGGGCACACCCTGCTGGTAGAAAAATGTTTGCTGGCGGTGAAGGCGGCTTTGCTGATATATCAATACCTAAGATAGGTACATTTGTACAAGTAAGATTTTCTGAAGGCAACATTTACTCACCAGAGTACACGACAATACAAAATTTTAACGGTGTAGTACAGGATGAGATCTCTGACAGCTATTTGAATAGTCACGTACTTGCTTATGATGTGGATGAAGACATGAAAGTCTTTTACACGCCAAGTAAAGGCTTGGAAATGTATCTTAAGAAATCTCACATAACAATTAACCCAGACAGCAGCATTACAATAGAGCATGCTGACACTGATAGCATCATAGAATTGGTCGGGCCTAACATTAATATAACAGCCAATTCTTCTGTCAACATAACAGCAAATTCTCTAATCAGGGGTGAAGCTACCGAAGTTGCGATGAATGGTTCTGCTGTCACAAAATTAGGTCCGGCTCCCACGTACTCGGCTGTACTAGCCGAGCCTTTGTGGATTTTTCTTAAAGCATTGGCTGGCGCCTGTGATGCTAAACTACCGTCAACACCTGGTGTTATGACAGCAATGGCAGCAAGTTTTGAACAAATGGCAACATCAAAGAACGTTAAAGTAAGTATATAATGGCTGATATATTACACGGAGACAACTGTGAATGTTGTAAAGATCTATCACCAATCGCCAAAAGTACTCTTGCCCAGCTGCAAGGAATTATTAGTGGCGTCGAAGGATTTAGCGGATCACCGGTAAAAACTGCTAAAGAAGAAATACTAGGGCAACTGCTGATAGAAAATCAAAATCTTGCAGAAATAGGTGGACTTAGTGATGTCTATAGACTTGCGGAAAGATTTTTTGAAGTTGACTTCAACTCTATTGTAGTATCTGACTATCCAATGAATCCTGAAGATGCAGACACTGTCGTTGGAAAAAATTCTAAGCTAAAAGCCAAAGATATAACCGATAACCCTACTATTAATGTAGCAAAAATTGTAAATTTCGATGGACTTAACTTTAAGAATTTCGATAAAGTTAAAGTGTCTGTTACTACCCCCACGATAAATGTAACAAAAACAATTAAAGTAGGCCCGCTAAATACCAAAATGGATGTTAGTGTTTCTTTTTCGGGCATAGAATGGGGACTAACACCGTCAGAAGACTATAACACTCCTGCAAAAGCAATAGCAGAGCTAAAGAAATACACGACTAAAGAACCTCTTAGACCGTCAGCGGGTGTAAGCGAAGAAACTATTAAGAATTTAGCAAATGAACAGCTAATAAACAGCCCAGACGTACTACAACAAATAAATGCGGCTCAGACACCAGAAGAAATTTTTTCAATACTTGATGAAAACAAAGTAAGTCTTGATGTTGAAGTAAATATCGGTGAACAAATGGAAGCTCTCTACAATGAAAAAACGGAGAGCGAAAATAACATTAAAAACGCAGAAAGTATAACATCGGGCGACAAAGTTATTGAAACCTTGGACGATTTATCAAAAATAGATTTATGCGCGCCTCGTCCTGCAAAACCACCTAAGTTTGATAAAGAGGAAGTTAAAGATATAGTTCCATGTAAAGTTAAAAATGATGAAGAACAAGCTGAGCCTCCGGTAACACAAAAAGAGATTGACGACGCATTAAAGGAAATAAATGACCTATTAAGCAATGTCCCAACAGAAGAATCACAGCAAACTGCATTAGATGACTGCACTGCATTTGTCAATAGCCTAGACGATCCTAAAAATCAAATGGGTAAATGTGCTGCTGAAAAAGCTGATCTAACTAATGATTGGTATCTTTACTATGAAGAGTGGACTTATCACAAGATTACTAACAGGTACTTTAATAAACTTTATGAGCAATCTAAAAATGTAAGACTTGATGTAATTCGCATTTTGAAAAAGCGAGACGTTGCTGTTAATCAACTAGTAGAAATTGATAGACAGCTGGAACAAGTTGCTAGTGAGATATACAATTATCAAAAAGATACATTTGGTGAAGCTGTTGCGTCAGTCTACACAACGGTTTTCAAAACTAAAGGAATAGCTACGGCAACACCATTTGAAGACTTATCTAAAGATCCAACGGCAGGTGCACAAATTCTCGACCAACTAAGAGGTGAGACGATTGATCCATCCGAAATACCTAGATCCAGAGAAAGAATTGCAAGATTGATTCTTAATGACCCTAAATTTCTTGCAACCTCACAAAATCGAACAGCAATAATAAAAATCATTACCACTTACTTTGATAGGATATTTGGTTCTGGTTGGGCAAATGAAACTGCTTTTGCTAAAAATATCGTGTCTACTTACATTGGAAATTACTCACCTCTATTGCGAAAAGTTATATTTGACACTAGTTTTTACGAAGTGGTAATTTCTGAATTAGATGAGTACACAAATAGAATTAGCGCACTCCTAAATAGTAGAAATGCTATTTTCACCAACTTAGAAGCAATACAGGCAGAATACAACACTTTTAGAAATGATACATTAGGTGGCGCTACCGACGTAAACACAGCTGTTAAAAATATCAGAGATCTAGTCAATGCTGAGATACGTAAACTTACCTTCAAGCTAGGATATTTTAAGAATGAAATACCTACTGTGTTTAACATTCCTGTTCCTCCTCTTACAAGTATTTTTCAACTATATCATCCTTCAAAATTAAAACTAGAAGAAAAGAAAAGAATTGTTGAAGACAGAGAAGAAACCTATTTTGAAACGCCAGAAGACCTGGGTTTTCATAATAAGATAAATGAACTTTGGGGCAAAGCTGTTAATCATAAGTCTAAAAAATTCTCGACCGGTGTTGATGTTCAAGGAGTAAACTCTCCACTAAATGACTATGTTAAAAAATTAGAAGGTGTACCGAGTTCTACTGACCCAAACACAATTGTCTTAAACATACCAGATGATCCTACATACGGAAAAGGTGCGTTTAACGATCATGTTTGGGGCCCGTTTTACTCAAAGGATAGAATTGAGAATTATTTTACGTACTACGAGCAAGGGTTCAACAAAGAAAAACCTAAGCCGGTTCCAGGCGGAGACCCTAATGAAACATTTGTAGAAAAGCCTTTAAGTAATGTTATTACAGGCGAAACACAAACCATAAAAGTACCCGCTTCTTTTAACGGCCTAGACATTAATCTAAAACAAGCAACAGGACACTTAGAAAATTTTGAGCTTTTTCTTAAAAAACGCGTTATTTTTAGAACAGCCGAAATAGAGAATAGCGATAAGTACAAAAACGCTCTTGCACAAATTGAAAATCTTGCAGTGAGAGAAGCTAAAATTCTTTTCTTTTTAAGAAATCCAGTTACTCTTAATTTTTTAGGGAACCCTATCAACAGCTACAATCAATTTGATGATATTGCAAGAAACGCTGCTGTTGTGAATGACTACTTAAAAAGATTAAGATCTGAACTGCGAGCAATAGAAGTCAAGATAAGAAAAGCGCAAGAATGTGTAGATGCAAACCAGAAGAAAATAGAAGAACTTGCTATTGCGTTTGCTGAAAAAACAGGAAATCTAGAAAATGGTGCTGTTCCTGTTGGACCTTTGGGCCCGGGTAGCCCTTTAGGGCCTATAGGTATAACAGGAGGTACGGGAGGTGGCGGTAGAACCGGTGCTGGAGGTTTAGGAGCCGGAGGAGAACTTCCAGATATAATAGACATTGGTGGGCCTGTGCTAGTTCTAGGTAAAAATGGAGTAGGTTTTGACGGAACAGATCTTAATACAATAGGGGGTCCTGCTTCTATTGACAAATCTCCAAGCGAAATTATAGCAAATGGAAATGGTGTTATGATAGTAGCCATTACAACCGTGTTGACCGGTTCACAAGATAACGAGCAAGAAGACGAAGCGGGTACTGGCGGAGGTGCTGGCGCTAACGCAGGAGCCAATGCAAGAGTTGGATCAAAAAACATTAAAAAGAAGTGCAAAGACTTGTTGGGATCAGATCCCGTAGGGATCAGGCCGCCGTCGGGCGAATGCCCTAATTATACAAAGAACTGCTGGTGGGCAGAGTTTACTAAACTTTTACAATTGGTAAGTCTTATGCCCATACCTGAATTAGACATGGGTCCTATGGGACTTTCGTCAAGGCTCTTTAGATACTACCCGGTACCTTTAATTATTCCTATACCGCCATTTGTTGCTCCCTCTCTTACATTACCTCCTATAGTGCAGCCTCTGATTGCTATACCTTTACCTTTCTTATGGAAACATATTATTTCCATAAAGACCCCGCTTGGCGTGTTTGTTATCTGGATTGCATTGGCCGGTGGATTTATGCCGAATGTATACATTATGCTAATTGATGAGCAAATGCAATCTTCTTTTATTGTTACATTGAAAGGCCCGACTTCTATACCAGCAAAGCCGCCAAATCTTATGCTGCAAACACCTATAGAAAAGATGTCGCTTTTACAAATGCTACCAGGGCTGGACACTTTAATGAGAGTCAATCTAAAAACACCTCTGGGCAAAAAAGTGGTAGGCACATCGCGCCTTGATGCGTCTAACCCGGACGCACCCTCTACTGCGATTGATAACATAAAGAATAAGATTAAAAAATCAATTGATGAAATATCAATATCCGATCCGCCATTTGCTGGTAATAGTGCAGCAGCACTAGATTTAAAGAGCAAGATAAAAAGAGCTTTTGATGTAAACAATCCTGACATAAGTGGGTTTGAAACTGCGTTGACACAAATCTTAAACTTAGCAAGTAGTTCAATAGATAAAATAGATGTTGCACCTATAAAAATTCCAAAAAATGCAAAAGGTTTAATGTTAGAGCCACCGGAAGCTATTGCTATGATTGAGACTGCATTTACATTAATCAATTCTGCTATCAATGCACCAGCTGACCAGGCAAAAAAGATTCTCTCTGAAGTTGGAGTAGTACCTAAAACGTTTAACGTTAAGGAAAAACTGAATACATTAGTAAGGTCAGAGATTGACACACCTGACATACAAAATCTATTTGCGACGATTGACACACAAATAAATACCTTAGAAGCAAGTCTTCCGGCTACGCCACAGACACCTGCGGAAGTCAATCGGGCAATAACTGAAAGAGCAAGAAAAATTAAACAAATAGTTGCGGCGCCTCTAGAGAAGCTGGCCAGTAAGATAACACCAGAAATGTTAGGGTTTGTGTCAATTCCAGCGTTCAGTCTACCGCTGCCTTTCCCGTGTTACTCTAACTTGTCTCTATCACCTATACCGCCGTACATACCACTAGCAAAAATTGCAATAAAACAAGTTCCTAATCTAATTAAAGCCATTCCTGACGCTGCAATAGCAGGATTATTGTCAAAAGCCATCGATCTCAACTTGCCTCTTCCTGACGCTAAGACAATTTTCCAGACTGCTCTAAATGGATTGCTGACAGTGGTACCACCTCTTATCTTGCCAATCACAGGAGACCAGACCATTCTTAAACAAGTTGCAAATTCTTTAAAGAATTTTCTCCTGTCCTTTAAGCTAAGATTACCTAAACCAGGGTTACCCATTCAGCTAACAATACCTCCTAGCATAATAAAAGGAGCTATCAAGACAGCTATTGCCACCTTCTTAAACGGAATAAAAAATATCATCATGGGAGAGGTGAGAAAAATATCATCAACCCCGTTAAGCGGCAGAGCAGCAAAAGTATTGGCAATCATAGGAGCGATTAAGTTGCTCTTTGGTGTTGAATTAGAAAAGATGACGGGTAACGATATTAAAGCGTTTATCGCAAGCACGATAGAAAAAGTAGCATATCCTCCTCTTGATGTTGTTAAAAATGTCTTAAGAGCTGCTTCCGCAGCATCTGCTAGTTATCAACTTTTTAACGTTATCAGATTGTTTACTATACCAGGTCCTGCTGAGATAGCTGATACAGCATTGTCGATCTTAAAAGAAGGACCTCTTGTGGAAGTAAATACTAAATTGATACAGCAATTCGTTGATCCTCTTCTAAAACAAGTAGTTCCTGTTGTTTTTAACTCTCTACCGTTCCCTGTAACACTTTTAGGTTGTTCTTTTACGCCCACTCGCATTCTTCTTACCAAAATACACCCCGTCAAGCCTATCGATAAACTTCCTTCTTGGGAAGGTTTAACGCTAAAAAATATGCCTCTAGTCATATTTCTTGACCAAATTGCGGCAACAGCACAAAGAGGAGCGCTCTTATGGAGCTGGTACTATCCACCTGGATTTTTACCTTTAATCCCTTAACTCTGGATATATACAAAAATCACATATATGACAAAAACAGAAAAAAATATTGCAGAAGAAATCAACTGGGTTGCTCTGCAGCGGTACTCGAAAAAGAACCCAAACAAGGCCATTTTAGACAAGTATGGAGCCCGGGTTTATTCGCACCAGCCGTACGCTCTCGACTATTACGAAAGAGTGGTATTAGAGAGAAAATTTGACAATAAAGAACCTACAGTAGGAGAGACTCGTAGAATTATAGACATTCTATCGATTAATGATAAAGAAATCGTAGTATCACTCACTGGCTTCGTTGACGCGGTAATTGATCTTAAAGGTGAAAAAACTTTTTTTGCTAGCGTTGGAATGACTGCTGAACATTTTGTAAATTGGATAAAAACAGAGACAGGTCGTACTACATTTTTAGGACAGGATTATTTTGTTGTTATTGAACAATCAAAACCGTTTGTTCGTGCTTCAATATCTAAAGGTCAAATGACTAAGATTCGTGAAGAATTCTTTGGACAGATTAAAAATCCTACATCCGCGTACATTGGCAAAATAATGGAGAAAAACGGTGGAGGTTTTATTATCAATGTTGCTGGTCTAAACGGTTTTCTACCTGGATCTCTTGCGGCAACTAACGTTGTTCGTGATTTTGATTCTATGATTGGAAAAGAAATTCCCGTTGTTGTTGAAGATCATCTATCAGAGAGCGATACTTTTGTTTTTTCATATAAGAAATATGTTAATCTTATCTTGCCAACGAAAATCAACGAACTTAGTCTTGAGACTAATTATACGGGTGTTATCACGGGTGTTGCTAAATATGGAATATTTGTGGAGTTTGAAGATATTTTCACAGGTCTAATTCACACAAGTAAGATGACACCTAAATGCAAAGATAAGTTTTCACACGGTGAATTTTCAGCAGGAGAAAACATCAGCTTCTGGATCAAAGAAATTACATCAGATAAGAAAATCATACTTACCGATGAAGATCCAACCGTTCGTCGTCAAGAATTTGAAGATTTTAAAGAAAAGAATCTTGGCACAATTAAAGGTGGAGAAGTAATTTCAGTGCAGCCTTTCGGCGCCCTCATAAAACTACAAAAAGATATAGTAGGCCTTATTTCACAGAAAGAATTGAAAGTTAAGAAGAAAAACTTTAATATAGGTGACACTGTGATGGTATCAATTGACCGAGTGCACAACGATAAAATTTTCCTAAGCTTACCAAATGAAAATTAAGAAGACTTATACACAAGATGAAATTTTAGATGCTATACGTCTTGGGTTCGAATTTGAATTCTACAGCTCTTTTGACGTTTTTAAGACAGCTAAAGATCTTGCCAAGTACTTAAAGAAACGGGTTGTTGTACCTCTTTCTTTAAGTGCCCTCGGTGAGCCTAAACCTTTATATCATTCACCTGTAACTCCATCTGATACTATTT
>Ga0214923_10004162_pt1 | contig 17681 bp, 11 predicted proteins | sample LL1510_MetaG_FD_177993 | JGI IMG/M metagenome (GOLD analysis project Ga0214923, IMG submission 177993) | Freshwater microbial communities from Lake Lanier, Atlanta, Georgia, United States - LL-1510 | ecosystem: Environmental > Aquatic > Freshwater > Lake | place: USA: Georgia | collected... | reverse complement strand
TCCTGCCACAGATAGTTTACCAAATACTTGGCGTAGAAAAGATGAGTGGTACAATTTTAAATATGTAAACAAGGATATAAAAGTGCTTATAAGCATTGATGAAAAATCATACACTGGAGGCACTAATGGTGATTCGCATCCCATGAGTTGGTATCATGAATTTGATGGTGGTCGTGTTTTTTATACCGAATTGGGTCATACCGCAGAAGCCTATTCTGAACCATTATTGTTACAACATATACTTGGGGGTATCAAATATGCGATGGGAGATAATACTGCAGATTATAAAAAAGCACATACAAAATTAGCTCCTGACGAAAAAGGCTTTTCAAGAACTCAATTAGTACAAGGCACTTTTTTTGAACCTACTGAATTAACAGTGCTTCCTAATTTAGATGTATTAGTATCACAACGTCGCGGTGAAATTTATTATTACAATAATGAAACTAAGCAAGTAAAACAAGCGGGGTTTTTAAAAGTATACTTTAAAACAGATGCTCCAGGAGTGAACGCCGAAGAGGGTTTGCTAGGAATTAAAGCCGATCCTGATTTTGCTAAAAATCATTATGTGTATTTGTACTATAGTGCCCCTGATACGCCCATGAATAGATTAAGCAGATTTACTTTTGAAAAAGACACTATTAATCCTGCTTCTGAAAAAATGATTTTACAATTTTATGAGCAACGTGATATTTGTTGCCATACCGGTGGTTCTATTGCATTTGGTCCTGATAAATCTTTATTCATGTCAACAGGCGATAACACCACTCCTTTTGATGAACCTAATCAAAAATATACTTCACAAGGTTACGCTCCTTTAGATGATCGTCCTGGTCATTTACAATATGATGAAAGAAGAGCTTCCGGAAACACGAATGATTTAAGAGGAAAAATTTTACGTATTAAAGTGAAAGAAGATGGCGGTTATGATATCCCGAAAGGAAACTTATTCCCTAAAGGAAATCCTAAAGCACGCCCTGAAATTTATGTAATGGGAAATAGAAACCCTTATCGAATTTCAGTAGATCCTAAAAATGGATTTTTATATTGGGGTGAAGTAGGTCCTGATGCAAACGTAGATAGTTTTAAAGTTCGTGGCCCTCGTGGATACGACGAATTAAACCAAGCACGTAAAGCAGGATTTTTTGGATGGCCATTTTTTATTGGGAACAATTTTCCTTATTATGAATATGATTATGCTACGGGAAAATCAGGAGCTGCATTTGATCCTGCAAAACCTATAAATAACTCTCGTAACAATACAGGCTTAACAGAATTACCTCCAGCGCAACCTGCGTTTATCTGGTATCCTTATGGAGTTTCTACACATGAATTCCCTTCATTAGGTTCAGGTGGACGTACAGCAATGGCAGGTCCTGTATATTACAGTGACTTATATCCATCCGATACCCGCTACCCTTCTTATTATGATGGTAAGATGTTCTTTTATGAATGGATGCGTGGATTTATTAAAGCAGTCAGCATGAAACCAAATGGTGATTATGATAAAATGGAGCCCTTTATGAAGGATACTAAATTTAATTCAGCAATTGATATTGAAGTGGGTCCCGATGGTCGTTTTTATGTTTTGGAATATGGTACTGGTTGGTTTTCCAAAAATCCAGATGCAGGTTTAGTTCGTATAGATTATAAAAAATAAAAGAAGGAACCGAATATGAAAAAAAGACAATTTATAAAAGACGTTTTGCTAACAAGTATTGCTGCTCCTATTGGACTTACTGGATTAGCCCAATCTTTTAAAGACAAGGAATTAGTCCCCGCTTTAGATTTAGCAAAGGACGAAGATTTTTGGACCAGCATTCGTAATCAATATATCTTAAAGCCTGATTACATTAATTTGGAAAATGGTTATTATAATTTTTTACCGCAACCCCTTCTAAATAAATTTATAGAGCATATTAAAGAAGTGAATTTGCAGGGATCTTATTATATGAGAACGGTTCAATTTGAAAATAAAAAGAATATAGCTGCAAGATTAGCAGGCATTGCAGGTTGTTTGCCAGAAGAACTTGTTATTACCAGAAATACTACAGAATCTTTAGACTTAGTCATTGGCGGATTAGATTGGAAAGCCGGTGATGAAGCCATTATGGCTTTGCAAGATTATGGCGCAATGCTAGATATGTTTGAACAAGTACAAAACAGATATGGTGTGGTGAATATAAAATTGTCGGTGCCGAATCATCCAAAAAATGACGAGGAAATTGTGCAATTATACGCGAGTGCCATTACTCCTAAAACCAAAGTGATTTTAGTGAGTCATATGATTAATATTTCTGGACACATTTTACCTATTCGTAAAATTTGCGATATGGCCCACTCTAAAGGCGTTCAAGTGATCGTAGATGGTGCCCATGCATTTGCACATGTTAAATTTCGTATTGATGAATTAAATTGTGATTATTATGCTGCAGCTTTACATAAGTGGTTGAGTACTCCATTAGGTGCGGGCATGTTATACATTAAAAAAAATAATGTAAAAAACTTATGGCCCTTACTTGCAGATGGTGAAAAAGACATGAATAAAATAAATAGACTCAATCATATAGGTACACATCCTGTGCATACCGATTTAACGATTAATGATTCCATAGATTACTTTGAAATGATTGGTGCTGAAAGAAAAGAAGCTCGTATGCGATTTTTGCAAAATTACTGGACGAGTAAAGTACGTAATAACCCTAAAATATTATTAAATACCCCGGCAGATCCTGCCAGAAGTTGTGGTATCGCTAATGTGGGTGTAGAAGGCATCACTCCTGCCGATTTAGCAACCAGATTAATGAAAGAATTTAAAATTTTCACAGTAGCTATTGATTATGCAAATATTAGAGGATGTCGCATCACCCCTAATTTATATACGACTACTGCCGAATTAGATATTTTTGTAAACGCATTAAATAAGTTATCTGGCGTGTAATATTCACATTTTTTCGGAATTTATTAACAATTGTTTGTTTTTGCGGTTTTATGCATAAATTGTAAACATAAAACCGCAAAATGCTTAAAGAAGAACGATTGGAATACATTCTTCATGAATTAAATCTTCATAACAAAGTTTTATCTGCTGATTTAAGCCACAAAATGGGTATATCAGATGATACTGTTAGAAGAGATTTACAAGAACTATCATTAGAAAATAAATTAATAAAAGTCCACGGAGGCGCATTAAGCAAGTCATTTCACACTGCATTTGACAGAGAAATGGTATATAATATTGAGCACAAATACATAATTGCAAAAAAAGCGGCAGCATTAATTCAAAATGGAATGTACATATTAACCTCTGGAGGAACATCTATTTTAGAATTTGCAAAAGCATTAGATCCTAATCTTAATGCTACTTTTTTTACTTGTAGCTTAAACGCAGCCATCGAGTTTTCTCATCATCCGAACATTGAAGTAGTGATGATAGGTGATAAAGTGTCTAAGGATTCAATGCTAACAACGGGAGCAAACGCTGTGCAATCTATTCAATCTATTCAAGCAGATTTATGCATTCTTGGAATTAACTCCTTAGATACACAGTTTGGATTAAGCGAAAACGACTGGGAAGTAGTACAAATAAAAAAAGCAATGATTAAAGCATCAAAAAAAACAATTTGTATAGGTATTTCTGAGAAATTGAATTCTCAACAAAAAATTAAAGTTGCAAATTTAAAAGAAATAGACATTTTAATTACAGAATTAGAAAACAACGATCCATTATTAGATCCATTTAAAAAACATGACATTCTTATCTATTAATATTTAAAACACAGTTATGAAACTAAAAAAAACAAAAATGCCTTTTTCTACAAGGCTAATGATGATTTTAGTACTGTTGTCAGCTTTTACGATTACCAGCTTTGCACAAGTTGTAATTAGTGGCAAAGTCACGAATCAAAAAGACAATAGTCAAATTGAAGGAATTTCAATTATTATCAAAGGAACTAACAAAGGTGTAAACTCTGATAATAATGGTAATTTCTCTATTACATACAATGGCACTGGTGCAATTACTTTAATTGCATCGGGTATTGGATTCAAAAGTCAAGATATTACAGTTGATACCAAGGGTAAAACTAAAAATATCAATATTGTTTTGACAGAACAATATTCAAAATTAGACGAAGTAGTAGTTACCGGTACTTCTGCTGGGACTACAAAGAGACAGCTAGGTAGTTACGTTAGCACAGTATCAGCAGATGCACTTAGTACAAGTGGTTCCTCGAATGTACTTGCTGCTTTACAAGGAAAAACTGCAGGAGCGCAAATAAGTCAAAATAGTGGTGACCCTGCAGGTGGTGTTTCTGTAAGATTAAGAGGTACTAGCTCAGTACTTTCTTCATCAGAACCATTATATATCGTTGATGGAGTTATCATTAATAATGCTACTAACAGAGTGACCAATACTTCAGGTAACTATGATGGTAATAACTTTGTAGGAAATATTGGTCAAAACAGAATGGTTGACATTAATCCTGCAGATATAGATCATATTGAGGTTTTAAATGGTGCAGCTGCTGCTGCTACTTATGGCAGTAGAGCGAATGCAGGTGTTATTCAAATCTTTACAAAAAGAGGGAAATCAGGAGCGCCAAAAATCTCTTTTACATCAACATACATTAGCAGTAGCCTAAGAAAAAAATTAGAAGTGAATCAATCGCCCACTAAATTTGGAGGCCCTACTGATGGACCAGGCGCATTAACCCAAGACATCATTGCAGCTCCTTTGGCAACTACTACAACAAGCGTTACTAGATATGATTATCAAGATTATATTTTTAGATCTGCCTCCGGAACAGACAACAATATTTCGATAAGTGGGGGAAATGATAAAACTAAATATTATTTTGGTGGGTCTTACTTTTACAATCAAGGTATCATCAATAACACTGATTTCCAAAGATTTAGTTTTAGAACAAATATTGATCAAATCATTAATAAGTGGATTAGTATGAATTTAGGTATTAACTATACCAATTCGGCAGCGAATGAAAAACCAGATGGTCAATCATTCTTCTCTCCTACTAACTCTATCACCATTATTGGAAACTTCCATAATATTTGGGCAAGAGATGCCAATGGAAACATACAAGCAGTTGGCGAAAGAGGTAGAGTAAACCCTGTTTCAGTTATGGAAGACATTAAGCAAAAACAAGCGACTAACAGAGTTATTACTAATTTCGGCATCAAATTAAAACCTATAAAACATTTATCAGTTGATTACTTAATGGGAATTGATAACTATTCACAAAATGGTACTACTTATATTCCTCCTTATGCATATAATGCTAGCACAGGATTTTACGGCGGTGGTGCAACATTAGACCCAACACAAAATGGTTATGCAAGTGCTGCCAGCAATAGCTTCTTTCAAATTAATCATGATTTAAATGCAAACTATAATATAGATATTACTCGCGATATCAATTCTACTACACAAGTAGGTTTTTCTCAACAATATGAGAAAAATAATTATATCTTATTCCAAGGAAGGGGATTCGCACCTTTCATTCAAACAGTAAATGGCGCAAGTACCATTTTACCTGGTGTAGATGATAGAAGTGAAATTTCAGTTTCTGGTACTTATATTCAACAAAATTTTAAATACAGAAACTACTTATTCTTAACGGGCGCTATTAGAAAAGATGGATCAAGTGTATTTGGGGCTAATCAACGAAATCAAACTTATAAAAAAGGAAGTTTAAGTTTTGTAGTTTCTAGTACAGATACATGGAATAATTTAGGTATTTCTAAAGTCATTGATTTATTTAAAATAAGAGCAGCATATGGTGAAAGTGGAAACTTAACAGGAATTGGTGCTTATTCTAGATTTAATTCATATAGCTCAAACTCATTTTTAGGTCGCAGTGCATTAAACTCTAGCAGTACACTTGCAAATGAAAATGTAAAACCTGAAAGACAAGCTGAAACAGAATTTGGATTGGACTTAGGTGCATTGAATAACCGAATAGGTTTAACAGTAAACGTGTATAATAAAAAAGTTTCTGATTTGTTAATTAACAGACAATTATCTCCAACCAATGGATTCTCTAGTGTATTAGATAACTTTGGTTCACTAGAAAACAAAGGATATGAAATAATGTTAAGTTTAGTTCCAATTCAAAAAAAGAATTTGAAATGGGAAATGACTACAATTTATAATCATAATGAAAACAAAGCACTAAAAATTGGTCAAGCTTTAACTTTATTAAGTACCAATGCGGGTGCACCTATCGCTATTATTGAAGGCCAACCAATTGGTGTATTTTATGGTACTTATTTTGCAAGAAATGCAGATGGATCCTATTTGACCAACGCTGCTGGCATTCCTCAAACTGCAAAAGGAACACAAACAACTGTAACTAATCCAACTGAAACAAAAGATGCAAGTGGCCTTCCTACGGGTACAGTTTTAAGAAAAGTGATTGGTAACCCTAATCCTGATTTCACGGGTAGCTTTGTTAATGAAGTAACTTATAAAAAATTATCATTAAGAGCCCAAGTAGATTTTGTAAAAGGAGTAGATGTATTTAATGCAGATTTTAGAACTAGACAGGGTGTTGGGAATGGTAAAGTAGCAGAACAAGAACAAAGAGGAATACTTCCACGAGGCTATATAACAGGAGTTTACGCTATTGAAGAATGGAGAGTTGATAAAGGAGACTATGTAAAATTACGTGAGTTATCTTTAAGCTATAATTTAGGCAAGTTTGCTTTTGCTAATAATTTAAGTATCAATTTTAGTGGAAGAAATCTTATTTCTTGGGATAGTTATAAAGGATATGATCCAGAAGTAAATGCTGCAGGTCAAAGTACTATTTTAAGAGGCATCGACTTTGGATCAACCCCTATCCCACGTACTTTTAGTTTTGGAATAAAAGCTGATTTCTAAATCATCATTTAAAAAAAAATTGACATGAAAAAGATTCAAAATATCATACAAATTACTTTCTTCCTGGGATTGATTTCCTTTACAAGTTGTAAGAAAGATTTCGTTAACCCTAATGCTCCAACCACTGACCAAGTTTTTAGTTCTTCTAGAGGTTTAGTAGGTGTTAATATAGGTAATCAAAGAACCTACTCTTTAGGTGGAGCTTCTGTTATATACAGTTTAATTACAACTAACGCTTTTGCTACAAATGAAGTTATACTAATGAACTCAGGTAATACTGCAGAATTTCAATTTAGCAAAGGAGGCTCTTCTGTTGATGCAACTAATACTGTTTTAGCAAATGCTTGGACAAATGCGAATAAAGTGATTTATGACGCAAACTCAGTAATTAAAGCTGCAAGTTCATTAAATGATAAAAGTTACGCAAGTGGTCTTATAGCACATGCTTCAATATTAAAATCTTTAGCTATGGGCACATTATCTATGTTATGGGAAAAAGTTCCAGATAGCATTGGTGTAAATGTAACTTTTTCAGATAGAATGCTTGGTTACGCAAGAGCAATAGCTGTATTAGATAATGCAATTAATGTTGTTAAAGCTAACCCAATAAGTGCTACTTATAGTTCAGATGCAATTGCGGGTATTGACTATTTAAATACGTTATATGCATTAAAAGCAAGATATTCTTTATTCTCTGGAAAATATGCTGATGCATTAGCTGCAGCAAATTTAGTTGACTTAACAAAAAAATCTACGTTTAATTTTGATGCCGTGAGTACTAATCCAATTTTCACATTAGTCACTTCTACAAATAATGTTTATCAAGCAATTGATTCTACTTTGGGTTTACCTGCGTCTTTAGCTCCTTCTAATGGAGATGGACGAATTGCATTTTATACTTCAATAAATACAACCATTAATCCAAGATTCAGAATTAATGGTTTTTATAATGCTACTTCAACTGGAATACCAATTTATTTACCAAGTGAAATGACATTAATTAAAGCAGAAGCCTATGCAAGAGCAAACGATTTATCAAATGCTTTAACTGAGTTAAATAAAGTAGTCACAAAAACAGCTGCGACAGATCCATTCAAAATTGGAGCTAATTTAGCTGCATCAACCGCTTCTACTCAATCTACTTTACTAACAGAAATATATAAAAATCGTTGTATAGAATTGTATATGTCTGGCTTAAAATTAGAAGATATGCGTAGATTTGCTAGGCCAACGAGTGAAATGAAACGCAACTTCTTTCCTTATCCATTTAAGGAAAGAGATGGCAATACCAATACGCCAACAGATCCTAGTTTTTAATGAACTTAAAATTATAAATGAATATGCCTAACACTTTTAAAAGGACTACCGAAGAGTCTTCTTTGTATAATAATATTGAAAGTTTATCTACTAATGAGATATTGACCAATATTAATAAAGAAGATCAGAAGGTAGCTTATGAAGTTGAAAAAGTGATTCAACCTATTCAATTATTAGTAGATACAGTAACTGAAAAGCTAAGAAATGGAGGAAGATTATTTTATTTAGGCGCTGGCACTAGTGGCAGACTTGGATTAGTAGATGCCAGTGAATGCCCCCCCACTTTTGGCGTACCTAGTGATTTAGTAATTGGTGTGATTGCTGGCGGACATCAAGCAATGTTTCAAGCAGTGGAAAATGCCGAAGATGATTTCGTACAAGGCTGGTTAGATCTACAAGTGTATAAAATATCTCATTTAGATATAGTGGTGGGTATCGCAGCAAGCGGTACCACACCCTATGTCATAGGTGGATTAAGAAAATGTAGAGCTGCCGGTATTACCACTGGAAGTATTAGTTGTAATAAAAATTGTCCTATTTCTAAAGAAGCGGACTTCCCTATTGAGGTAGTGGTAGGTCCAGAATTTATTACTGGAAGTACAAGAATGAAAAGCGGAACCGCACAAAAAATGGTTTTGAATATGCTCTCTACTTCAGTAATGATTAAGCTTGGAAGAATTAAAGGCAATAAAATGGTAAATATGCAACTAACCAATCAAAAGCTCTTCGATAGAGGGGTGAAAATGATAATGGATGAAATTGAAACATGTGATCAACAAAAAGCAACTGACCTATTAACTAAATATGGTTCTGTAAAAAAATCTATTGAAATGGCGAATGCTTAAAAATAATTTAGACTAGTCGCATAGTATAAATTGGTGTTTAAAAACATCATAAAAGGCCTGCAGTAGCAGGCCTTTTATATGCTCACTATTTTTGTACATCAGAAATTTTACCTATGAAAATTTGTGCCTATTTCGAATTATTGAGGCAGACTAATCTTACCAAAGCTGGTAGCTATTTTAGTGGCATTTCCACCCGCAAGCATTGGTGTTCCAGCCACTGCTTCATTGGCTAATAAAGCAAATAAAATGGCTTCTTTAGCATCGGGCTGAATACCAATAGCATCAGAACTTTGTATATAGGCTTTTGGAAGCAAAGATTTTAAATGTTCAATAACATGTAAATTATGTATTCCTCCCCCGCTTGCATAAATAGTATACTCATCAGTACTTGGCACCATTCTATTGATAGCATCTGCAATGGTTTCTGCAGTTAATCTATTAAGCGTTGCCATTATATCTTCAGGTGAAATAGTTGTATTACTTGATGCCAATTGCGCTTCTTCAATAAAGCTTAGATTAAAAAGTTCAGGTCCAATTGTTTTAGGAAAACCTAATGCAAAAAAAGAGTTTTGTTTCATGGCCTTTAATAAATCGTTATTAACCATTCCTTTTTTTGCCATCTCCCCATCTTTATCATAGGCTTTATTAAAATGTACTCTCATAAAAGTATCCATAAGTGTATTGCCTGGGCCCGTATCGGTGGAAAATACTTGATTAAATTCGCCATTGGCGGGTAAATAAGTAAAATTAGCAATGCCACCTATATTTAATAGCAGTCTATTTTCTTTTGGATGCGTGGCAATTAAATAGTCTCCGTATACTGCTAAAGGTGCACCTTCTCCCCCTGCTGCAATATGTTTTTGTCTAAAATCACTAATGGTAATAATACCAGTATGCACCGCTAAATGATCTCCATCTCCAATTTGTAAAGTAGCTGGCCCAAAATCATCTAAAGGATGTAAAGATTTTGGTGCATGATAAACTGTTTGGCCATGACTAGCAATTAAATCAACAGAGGATGCAGGTATTTCCCAAGATGCTAAAGTATCATTAATCATCTTCGCATTCTCTAAAGCTATCCAAGGGTTTAATAAAGTTAGTTTCTCTAGCGATACAGATTGTTTTGAAAAAACAGATAGAATTTCTTGTTTCATGGATTCTGTGTAAGGAACAGTGGTAAATTTCAACAAAGAAAAACTGGTGTTTTTCCCAGAACCCGTCATCTCACATAATGCAATATCTAAGCCATCCATAGAAGTTCCACTCATGAGCCCTAAAATGGTTCTTTGCTGCTTGCTTGCGATGGCGTATAATTGTTCAATATTGGGATGCATAGTTCCAATTTAGGATTCCTTAAAGATACAAAAAGGACTTGTATCAACAGCAATTGGGCAATTTTCCACACCTCCCAAAAAGCCTTACAATTCAATGGCTTATGACTTAACTTTACCCAACTTAAATATAGTGTATGTTAAAAGTGGGCGTATTTGGAGTGGGACATTTAGGGAAATTTCACCTTAATAACTGGAAGGAAATTCCAGAAGTACAATTAGTGGGCTTTTTTGACCCTAATAATGACCATGCTAAAGAAGTAGAAGCTACTTATGGTTTGAAACGCTATATGGATGAAGAAGCTTTAATTGCTGCATGTGATATTATAGATGTTGTTACTCCTACTCACTTGCATTTTCCTGTTTGTGAAATGGCTATTAAAATGGGTAAAAATGTATTTGTGGAAAAGCCTATGGCAAATACCATCGAAGAAGGCAAGGCAATTGTTAACATGGTGAAAGAAGCAAATGTAAAATTACAAGTTGGACATGTAGAAAGATTTAACCCTGCTTATACAGCATTAAAAAACTTAGCACTCAATCCCCTCTTCATTGAAGTACATCGTTTGGCGCAATTTAATCCAAGAGGTACCGAGGTAAGTGTGATATTTGATTTAATGATTCACGATATTGATATTATTTTAAGCATCGTAAAAAGTGATGTTAAAAGTATATTGGCAAGTGGTGTAGCTGTGTTAACTGACACCCCCGATATTGCGAATGTGCGTATTGAGTTTAATAATGGATGTGTGGCTAATTTGACAAGCAGTCGTATTAGTATGAAAAAGATGCGCAAAATAAGACTGTTTCAAAAAGACGCTTATATAGGAATTGACTTTTTAGAAAAGAATACCGAAATTATTAAGCTGAAACAACCGGATGAAGAAGATGCTTTTTCCTTTGACATTGAAACCCATCAAGGTCCTAAGACAATATCTATTTCAAACCCTGTTATTGAACCAGGTAATGCTATTAAAGCGGAACTTGAAAGCTTTGTAGCATCTATATTACAGGATACCACCCCTGTGGTAAGTGAATTAGATGGATTTTTAGCAATGGAAGTTGCCCATCAAATTTTAGAGAAAATTAGCAAGAGTACATCCAAAATTAATTAACGAAAAAAAATAATTAAGAAAGTAAAAGAATTAAGGAAGTAATAGAATATGATTTATTCTTATTAATTAAACTAGCAGAAGATTTATTTAAGCAAATCTTTTAGTGAGAACATAGGTTGCTATGGCTAAATCCAATGGTCTTGTGATTTTAATATTCTCAAATTCACCATCTACCAAAAACACCTCTTGTCCATTGGCTTCAACTACATTGGCTTCATCTGTAAAAGAAGGCTTATACGCTTGTTGAAAAGCTGCTAATAATAATTCGGATTGGAAGGTTTGAGGTGTTTGTATCAACATAACTTTTTCACGATCAAATAAATGATGTTGTTCGTTTTCCATGATGCGCACGGTATCGGTACTACTTACTGCAGGAATCGCAGACCCTTTTTCTAAAGCTTGCTGATAACACCTTTGAATTAAAGCAGGTGTTAATAAACATCTTACAGCATCATGTACAAAAACAATTGATTTTTCTGTGACCTTACCCAATCCATTTTTCACTGATTGAAAACGAGTGTCCCCTCCTGCTACAAACTGAATGGGATTTTTAAAGTTTTTTGATATTAACTTTTGTCCTTGTTGAATATATCCTTCAGGAAGCACTACCACTAATTCAATATCATCAAAAGCGGAAATAAATTGATCTATAGTATGTAGTAAAATAGCTTTCCCTTCAATTTCTAAAAACTGTTTAGGAAGTACCGACCCCATCCTTTGACCCGTTCCTCCCGCTACTATGATTGCTATTTTCTTAATCGACATAAAATTATTTATTGTACTATTTATGTATTGTACTATGCTAATAAACGAATCGCTTCCATCTCAAACGCTTCTTTGTGGATAGGCGCCGTACCTACTAACTCACATACCATTCCGCCGGCTATATTGGCCATTTCGGCTGCTAAATTCATATCCTGGGTAGTGGCATATACCAAAGAGGCAACTGCAATAACGGTATCGCCTGCGCCGCTTACATCACTAATGGAACGAATATGTGTAGGAATTAATTTTTGTTGTTCCCCTTGCGCATAATACACCCCATGTTCAGATAAAGTAATAAAGGAAACAGTATGATGTAATGCCGCCTTTAAAGCAGTATGCACTTTGTTCAATTCTGCAATGTTTACCGCAGGGATATTTATTTTCAACCCTTCTTTCACCTCTTTTAAATTGGGTTTAAATAAAGTGCAATTTTGATAAGCTAAAAAGTTTTTTTGTTTTGGATCCACCGAAGTAGGTATTCCCTTTTCATTACACAATTGTATAATAGTTTGAATTACTTTTTCGGTTAACACCCCTTTATTATAATCTTCTAAAATAATTAAAGCCGGTTTTTCTGCTTCCAAATATTTTTTGAAGTTCGCTATCAATTGATCTTCTTCTGCACTAAGAATATCCTGAGTATGTTCGTGATCCAAACGCATCATTTGTTGATTACGGCCCATCACTCTTACCTTGTTTGTGGTAATTCTTTTTTCACTTACATGAATATACTTTGTGTCAATCCCTTCTTGTTGTAATAAGGCCGTCAAATCGGATCCTTCCGCATCCTTACCAATGACTGCAAATAATGTGGTAGGCGCTCCTAAGGACCTTAAATTGAGGGCTACATTAGCGGCACCACCCACTCTTAGTTCCTTACGTTGCAAGGACACAATAGGCACAGGCGCTTCGGGTGAAATACGATCCACTAAACCCCACCAATAGGTATCTAACATAATATCTCCTACCACCCCAATTTTGGTGCTATTAAAACTTTGAAAGATATTTTTAATGTTAGTTGCGTCCATAAAATTCTAATCCTTTTGTTGATTGCGTAATGCGATATAATACAAAGGTATCCCCAATAATGTAATCACTAAACCCCATAATGAATATTTAGGTTCGGTATATACTAAACCCAAGCAAAATACAGTGGCCATTACGATATAAATAGCGGGCATGAATGGATATCCAAAAGCTTTATAAGGTCGTGGAGTATTAGGTTCTTTTTTTCTTAAGATGAAAATACCAATGATAGTAAGTACATAAAATATAACTACAATAAAAGATACCATGGTTAATAAATCCCCATACTTGCCACTTAAACATAATATAGCAGCCACTAAACACTGAATCCATAAGCCATATGCTGGAACTTCATTTTTATTTAAGGTACCTGCCTTTTTAAAGAATAAGCCATCCTTCGCCATAGTATAGTACACTCTAGATCCAGCTAAAATAAGTCCATTATTACATCCAAAAGTAGATATCATAATCATCACTGCAATCACAATGGTACCAATATTCCCCATCACCGCATTTGCAGCAGTAATAGCCACACGATCATTTTCGGCAAAAGCAATATCATTTAAAGGCAAGACATGTAAATACATCAAATTGGTGCTCATGTATATTAAAGTCACTATAGAGGTTCCTAAAAATAAACTCAACCCAATATTACGTTGCGGATTTTTAATTTCACCTGCAATAAAAGTTACATTGTTCCAAGAGTCACTACTAAAAATAGATCCTACCATAGCTGCAGCCATCAATCCAATTAAAGCAGTACCTCCTACTGGCACCCAGGTATGCGTCACAGTGCCATCTGCTAATGTGGATGCAATTGCTTGTTTAGCATCAAATGCATTCGTCCAGTTTTCACTCCAAAAACTATGTTTAGAAAATAAAAATCCAACAATAATTAATCCAAATAAAGAAATGAGTTTAGTAAACGTAAATGTATTTTGAATCATCTTCCCTTCTTTCACACCTCGGGTATTCGTATAAGTAAGAAATACAATTAAAGCAATCGCTAATAGCTGTGCAGCTGATATTTTGATAAAGCCAAGATTGGCGATAATATTATTTTCCCCCACTGCAGGAATTAAATAGGCTGTGAACTTACTAAATGCAACTGCTACCGCAGCAATCGTAGCGGTTTGTATCACTGCAAAAAAGCTCCAACCAAATAAGAAGGCAACCAAAGGATTATAGGCTTTTCTTAAATATACATATTGACCTCCTGCTTTAGGATACATCGCACTTAATTCACCATAGCTTAATGCAGCAGTAATAGTCATGAAGCCGGTGATTACCCAGGCAGCAATAAGCCATCCTGAACTTCCCACATATCGTGTAATAGAGGAACTCACAATAAATATTCCAGATCCAATCATACCGCCTGCGACAATCATGGTCGCATCTAAGGCTGATAATCTTGGTTTAAATTCGGATGTTTCGTTGGTTGACATAAGTTATTTAATAAAGCGTTTACAATAAATGATACTATAAAAAATCCCTCCCGTAGTATCGGGAAGGATTATAAGTTAATACTATTTTTTGGATTTGTATTCCGAATTCAACCCTTTCACAATATCCTCGGTGATATCATAGGCCGTATCCTTGTAATACATTAAATCGGGATTACTTGAAAAAATATAAGCAAAGGCTTTGTTTTTATTATAGCTCTCTAAAAATGCTTCAATTTTTTTCTTTACTTCTTGCAAACGCTTAAAGCTTTCTTCTTGTAATTCCTGAGACAATTGTTGCTCCTTATTCGTATAATTTTTTTCTAATTGCGCTAACTCCTGTTGACGACTTCCAATTTCAGCTTGAGATAAATATTGGCCATTTTTTTGCAAGTCTTGATACTTTACTGCAAATGCATTTTTCAATGCAGTTAGTTGCTTTGAATTTTCCATATCCTTAACTTGTAAAGCTGATTTTACTTCCTTGAAAAATTCATAATTGTTTTGGATAGAATCAATTTCAAAATAAGCCACTTTAGTCCCACCTGCACTTAATGCGCTTGCTTTAATAGGCGTATTAGTTTCACTAAAATGCAAAAAATACAATACCGCAACTGCAACTACTAATACTCCATTGATGACCCAATTAATTGACTTCATTTGATTCTTTTTGTTTTAAAAACAGCGATTTGTAACAACCGCCTTACTGTATAAAAATAAGAAAAAACGAAGGGATAAAAAATAAAAAAAGGCAGGAAATATGACTATTTCCTGCCTTTTAACAAAATCTCTATCAGAATGTATTATTCTTCTTCGTCAAAGCTCATTGCTTCACGTGTAGTAGCTAATACTTCATATTCTTCCTTGCTTCCTACGATCAATTTCTCGAATTCTTTTTGACCGGTACCTGCAGGAATTAAATGTCCTGTAATAACGTTCTCTTTCAATCCTAACATCAAATCCACTTTACCTTGGATAGCCGCTTGGCTTAATACCTTAGTTGTTTCTTGGAATGATGCAGCAGAAATCCAGCTTTGAACGCCTAAAGATGCTTTCGTAATACCTAATAATACTGGACGAGCTGTAGCAGGTTTTGCATCACGCACTTCTACTACTTTTTTGTCCGCACGACGTAAGATAGAATTCTCTTCTCTTAATTCACGTACAGTAACAATTTGTCCAGCTTTTAATTTAGCACTTTCGCCAGCATCAGTGACTACTTTCTTATCGTAGATACGATCGTTCTCTTCGATAAAATCAAAGCGATCTTCTAAGTCCTCCTCTAAGAATTTAGTATCTCCAGCGTCAACGATTTCTACTTTCTTCATCATTTGACGTACAATTACTTCAATGTGTTTGTCATTGATTTTTACACCTTGTAAACGATAAACTTCTTGAATTTCATTTACAACGTATTCTTGTACAGCAAATGGACCTCTGATGGATAAAATATCAGCAGGTGCAATTTGACCATCAGACAATGGTGATCCCGCTTTAACGAAGTCACTATCTTGAACCAAGATTTGACGCGTTAATGGAACTAGATATTTCTTCACCATACCGTCTTTAGATTCTACTATAATTTCACGGTTACCACGTTTGATATTACCAAATGCTACGATACCATCAATTTCACATACAATCGCAGGGTTACCTGGATTACGTGCTTCAAATAATTCAGTAACACGAGGTAAACCTCCAGTGATATCCTTCAACTTACCTAATACTCTAGGAATTTTAACTAATACATGACCTGCTTTCACTTCAATACCTTCTTCGATGATGATATGTGAACCTACTGGTAAGTTGTACATTTTGTTATCCTTCGTACCTTCTAATATGATAGTTGGTATTTTAGTTTTATCCTTAGATTCAATAACCACTTTTTCACGGTGACCTGTTTGCTCATCCGCTTCATCGCGATACGTAAATCCTTCAGTGATATTTTCAAACTTAATTTTACCATTTTGTTCAGCCACCACCACATTATTAAATGGATCCCAAGTACAAATTACATCTCCTTTTTTCACTTGAGCACCATCTTTTACAGCTAATAAAGCACCGTAAGGAACGTTGTTGGTAATCATTAAACGGTCGTTTTTAACGTCCATAATTCTTACTTCACCAGTACGTCCAATAACTACTTTTACTTTATTGCCATCGTTATTCACCACATCTACAGTACGTAAACCATCAAATTGGATAGTACCATCAAACTTAGCGTTTAAGCTAGATTCAACAGAAGAGGATCCCGCAACACCACCCACGTGGAAAGTACGTAATGTCAACTGTGTACCTGGTTCACCAATGGATTGTGCAGCGATAATACCTACTGCATCCCCTTTTTGTGTTACATATCCTGTAGCTAAATTGCGACCATAACATTTCACACACACACCACGTTTGCTTTCGCAAGTTAAAACAGAACGAATTTCAACTGTTTCAATACCCGCATCTTCCATAGCGCGAGCAGTGTCAATTAAAATTTCATCTCCAGCTTCCACCATTAATTCACTCGTGATTGGATTAAATACTGCATGTAATGAATTACGTCCTTCAATTCTATCTGCTAATGGTTCAATGATATCTTCGTTATCTTTTAAAGCACTTGTTGCAATACCACGTAATGTTCCACAATCTTCTTCAGAGATAACAACGTCTTGAGATACATCCACTAAACGACGAGTTAAGTAACCTGCATCCGCAGTTTTCAACGCCGTATCCGCCAAACCTTTACGCGCACCGTGTGTTGAAATGAAGTAATCCAATACGTTCAATCCACCTTTAAAGTTAGATAAGATTGGGTTTTCAATAACCTCAGATCCTGCACTACCACTCTTACGAGGTTTAGCCATCAATCCACGAATACCTACTAACTGCTTTACCTGTGTTTTACTACCTCTTGCTCCAGAATCCAACATCATGTAAACTGAGTTGAA
>Ga0214923_10004161_pt1 | contig 17684 bp, 8 predicted proteins | sample LL1510_MetaG_FD_177993 | JGI IMG/M metagenome (GOLD analysis project Ga0214923, IMG submission 177993) | Freshwater microbial communities from Lake Lanier, Atlanta, Georgia, United States - LL-1510 | ecosystem: Environmental > Aquatic > Freshwater > Lake | place: USA: Georgia | collected 2015-10-15 | reverse complement strand
ACAGTGATAAATGTGGAGGAGGAACACAAAATAGATCAAGAAATATAACTGTTGATGTAAAATATGGAGGAGAGACATGTCCTCCACTTTCAGATACACAAGAATGTAATACCCAACCATGTCCTATTAATTGTGAGGTTGGAGAATGGAGTGATTGGAGTAAATGTTCTGAAGAATGTGATGGGGGTAATCAGTCAAGATCAAGAAATATAACTATTGATAAAAAATATGGAGGAGAACCATGTCCTCCTTTGTCAGAAACACGTGATTGTAATACACAACCATGTGTAATATGTGATTCTAATTTTTGTTCTAAAACAAATTATAGTATTCCTTATGGAAGTTATTGCTTAAAAGAAAATTGTATTGCACCTTATAAATTAACTGATACTTTAAATGAAAATGGAAATATATTTTGCAAATTAGATATGAATGAAGAATCGAAAAATTTATTAAACAAGGATATGGAATATATTAAAAAATTATTTAAAATTAAACAAGCTATGTATAGTAAAGATACTGATGAAGGTGCTTTTCCTGCAAACGAGGTTCAAGATGCAAAAAATATTCCAACTGTAAAAACTATAAATATTATAGGGTCGGATGAAAAACAAAATATTGTAAATGTACAAAATAATAGGATTATTATTGATAATGATAATCTAATGAATTTAATTAAAGATACAAGAGATGATAAACCTATTAAATATGAATATAAACCTATTTGGGTTATATTAAAAGAACTTTATTTTTCTTTATGTGCATCTGATAATATAAATGAAAAATATATTTATAATGTTCAAGGTTTAGCGTCTCAATGCACAGGTATAGTTTCAGATTCTAGATATATTGATCGTGTTAAAAATAATTATATTAATTTATTTGCAAATAAAAATTTACCTGTAGAAGTTAAATTTGAAACAAGTCAATTAGCAATAGACTCATTAAAAGATTATGATACTAAATATTTAGATATTGAAAATTTTACATGTCCTTCTTCAAATGAACCAAAATATAAATTAGGTAAGATACCTGTACCTTTAAAATGTTATAAATTTTCAATTTCTGCTAATTTTAATCTAACAAATGAAAGTTATTTTGGAAATGGTTATAATATTAAATTATTAATGAATAAAATAAAAATAGGTCAAGAAACTTATTTTGAAGAATATATAAAAGATAAAGATTTAAATTTTGTATTAACATTTGGAATAACAAGTGAAAAAGTAGAAGATATTAGAGTTTCAATGATTATATTAGATGTTAATGATGAAATAATTGATCTAAAATTTAATATTAACTCTTTAGAAGACCCAAATTTATATTGTAATTTATTTTCTAGAAATTCTGAAAATAGTACAGATTCTTTAAATAATATTGAATTAGATATTAAATTTAGTTTAAATATTCCAATAAAAGATAAGATTGAAAAATATTTACAATATTTTGAAGGTAAATTTATATTATATAAAGATAAAATATTATTATTAGGTCCCAATCAATTATTTGGTAATAAAATTACTAATCGTCAATTTTATATACCAAATAATTTCACACAAATTAAAAATTTTAGCGGAAGTACCACTAATGGTACTATAAATATTGGCAAAGTATTAAACGCAGGTCGTTTTAAAAGTTTAAGAATTAGAGGTATAATAAACAAATATGATACACCAAATACAGATACAGGAATAACTATAAGAGTGGGAGAATATACTAAAAAAATAAACTTGGTTCATAAAACTAATTATTTAAAAAATGGAGACATAATATCATTAATTAATAAAGATAAAAATAAAGATAATCAAGATATTATAGTAAAATTATCATCTAATAACAATATTACTGGTATAGAAAATAATTCTATTGAAAATAATAAAAAATGGATTATACGTTCTATTAATAATTCTGATGTTATAAAGGATGGAGATACAATAAATATTTATTCTTATGATAGAGGTCTTCAACTTCTATCTAATTGTAATAATCCTGATAAATATCCTAAAGAATTTAGAGATTGTCCAGGTTGTGTACCTGATAACAATTCATGTGATCCAAGTTCTGAAACTTATTGTTCACTTGAACAAAAATGTTATAAAAATTGTAAACAAAATTATCATTCAGAAAAGGGTGATAATATAACATCAGAATGTTCACCAAATTGTGTTTCAGATAATAATCCATTAGAAATAGGATTTTTAGGAACTAAAAACGATGCACAATGGACAATACAAAAAATCAATAAAAATGGCGATCCTAATATTCAAAAAGATGAACTTGTCATGTTAGTATCTAAAAACAACATATGTGGAAATGATTACTCATATTTAACAAGTAACATTGATGAATCAAATATCATAGTTTCAAAACATTATCAAAAAGAAGAAATTCCCAAAATTATTCCTGAAAAATTTTGGGCAATAACTGCAGTTGCAGGAGGTGATCATGGTTGTTGGTGGAATAATGCAGCAAATTATTTAAAAGATGGATGGGTTGCATGTGGAACAAATATACCTACTAAACCAGGACTTACAAATGGCCCTGGTGATCTAAATCATGATATTCGCGGTCCGGACGCTGGACTTTATGTTAAATATGAATTAGTTGATATAAATTCTTCTGTTCCTATATTAACTGGAATTTCTACTGGTAATTCTAATCCGGATGGTTATGGTAGATGTGGTGCTAATGTTGTACAATTTATTGGAGGTTGTACATATGGTCATCCAGCAAATGCTGGTATAATATCTCAAACACACGGTACTAAAGGAGCATGTGATCATTATCAAGCATGTTGTGTTTATTATACTCCTGCAAATCAAGCAAGAACTTATATAAATTCTATTGCTATAAGTGAAACAAGAAATTCTGGTCCGATATTAAATATGACTGTAACATTACCTGATAGTCCTCAAGTATTTACATTGTCAAATAATGGTAGTACAGAAGATTTACATCGTACATGTGGTGATGATTATGCTTTATATATTGTTTACTCAACAAATAGTATTATTAAGAAATCTCCCAATGTAATAGATTTTTCTTCTGAAGGTTATACATATGTAAAAAAAGGATGTTTTACAGATAAAGAACCTAGAGCTGTTCCAAATGATAAAGGTCAAGTTTATAATGTTCAGGAATGTGCAAATATTGCAAAACAATTAAATCAAAATGTTTTTGCATTACAATTTGGAGGATCATGTTTTACTGGAGATAATATTAACGATGCTACAAAATATGGACAATTACTTTATAATAATTGTATAATGGATAGAACTGAATTAGGAGGTGGTTGGACAAATATTATTTATGAGAAAAAAGAAAATGAAGTAAATAAAAGAATTTCAGATTGGAAATTTGATATTTTAGAAGAAAGAGAATTTTATTTGTCTATAGATATTGATGGTGTAAATGATTTAATTGAAGGAGATGAAATAAATATTAGTTTTGATTGTGCAAAATTTACTTTATCTAATTTATATATTGATGTAGAAGTAACTCCTCCAAGTTTTATTTCTTGGAATAATCAAGAATATTTTTCACATCCTTCATGGTTTGAATTATCTAGAAAATCTTTATTTTCATATACTTTTACAACAAATCATGAAATAAGTTTAGATACTGGAGCATATATATATATAAATTCTAATGAATTAACTAAATATTTTCCAAATAAAAATGTCTCAGAATTTTCACCTTTACCTACTTTTTTAATAGATAAATATAATATAGAATTTTGGGGATATGCAAGTAGTTCAGATGATAGAACATATGATATATATAATAGATTTTGTAAAAGACAAGATAATAAAAGATTATTTTCTTCTCAACCTAAAAGATCTATAATTCAACCAGATAGTAATGGAATAATGAAACCATCAATAACTACAGCAAACGGAGATAAATATTATGATGTTATTTATACTGATGAAAGTGATCCAGAAAATCCAAAAAATATTATTGAAATTTTTGTTCCAGAAAATGCAATAAGTATAGCTAAAGATCCTTGTAAATTACTTCAAGGAGCATATAATTTAGAAGCTGCATATATATTTTCCAGTAAAACATTTTGTCCTTATACTAAAAATGATAAATATGGAGATATACAAAAAATAGTACCATTAGATGTAGATGGAGCTAAAATATGCTGGCCCTCAAATAATTGTTCTAATGTAGTTACATATGGTTGCTGGAATAAAGCTTCTGGATGTCAATCAGATCAAGATTGTACAGGTATAACAACAGATGAACATATTAATCATACAGACGCTTCTTATGGAAGAGGTGCTGGATGGATTCCTGATGTACACTGTCCTAATAGAAATTGTAGTAATCAACAAGGAATTGGATTTGCTAGTTGGTGTGATAATAGTCCTACAGTTCCATGGGATCTTAATATATGTAGTTCAGATAAAGATTGCGGGGAAGATGGAGAACAATGGGGAGGATTTTGTTATCCTAAATGCAGAGATGGATATGATAATACAGGTTGTTGCATATGTTCAAGAATGTCAGGTGTTGATCACGGAGAATATGATAGGGTTAAATATTGCAATCAAGAACAAGGATTATTTTATGATCCAAATTCTAGTCCTATATTAGGTGATCCAAATTCTTATCGTACTGTATTATCTAAACCTGTAAATATATCTTCAGATGGAACAGGTAATAATGGACAATATAGTTGTGCAGCAGATAATGCACGTGTTAATAATTTAAATGAAGTTATCAGAGATGTAGCTCAAGTTGGTAAAAAAGGAGCTGATTGTAAATGTCAGAATCCATATACTATACCAGGAAAAGCAGCTCAACCTAAAAATGCAACATCTAATTTATTACCAGATAGATTAATTTGGAAACAAATTTAATTTTTTAAAATAATTTTAAAAAATTTATTTATTATAAAATGATCAATAAACATATAATTTTAATAGTTTGTATAATTGGTATAATTGTTTTATCCGTATGTGTTTATACTTTTATAAAAAATAGACAAAATTTTACAATTAAAAGAAATATTAAAGGTCAAAATAAACAACAGCAATTAAAATTAAAAAAGTTACGACAAATAAAAAACACTAGAAATAAATTAAATTCATTATTAAGAGCTGCTTATGTTAATGAAGAAAAACAAGTAGATACAGAAAATGTTCAAGATACTATTTTAGGTAATAATTATTTTTTACCTGATGTAAATTTCTGTAAATTAATATTTCCAGGAAATAATACAAATAAAATTTTTAAAGATAATGTTTTTGTATTTAAAAATAATGAATCACAATCTGAAGAAATTTCCGTTAAAACTTTTTCTAATGATAATCCTTTAATACAACGTGTAGATCTTAATGATATAGAAACAAATTTTACATTTAGAAATAGTGTAGAAGATATAGTTTCTTCTTTATCAGGAAAAATTTCTATAAATGAAAAAATGCCTACAAAAGTTGTAAATGTTACAAAAACTTTAAATGATATTTTAAATTCAAATGATAAAGCTGATAATTTACTATCAAATTTTAATGAAAATTATTTTGGTCTTAATTATGAGAACAATAAAAAAACTTTTTCTATATATATGTTACCTGAATTACGATCCAATAAAAATTATATTAATAAAGATTTTTTAGATAAATTGATTGAATTAACTTATGCAAAAAATATAACTTATCAAGGAGATAAAACTTATATTCAAAGAAATGTTAATGATTCCAGATATTCTGAAATAAATAATTCATATGTTAATGAAGAAAGTTTTACTCCATATATAGAGTTTATGAAAACATGGGGTTCTCATATTATTTCAAGTGTAACATTTGGTAAATCATTTTCTGTTTGGGAAATTTTTAATAAAGATTTACCTCAACAATATAATCTGGATAATAAAAGAAGATTAGAATTATGTAAGAGTGATTGTTTAAAATTCCATAATAAAGATAATTGTTTAAAAAATGTTAAGGAAACATTTGATCCATATATACAAACAGGATATTCAACCCCTACCCCTACCCCTTATCCAGGATATTCAACTCCTACACCTATACCTTATTATTCTCAATTTACAACTAATGACATAGTTAATGGTTTAACAAAAGATCTTTTAAATAATCCTAGTATAGATCTTGTATCTTTAGAAAATTCTGATAAAGATTTTACTATTAATCCATTAAATTGTCAAGTAAGTAAATGGTCTGACTGGTCAGATTGCAGTCTCAATTGTGGAGGTGGTAAACATACTAGAAATAGAGAAATAATATCATTGCCAAAATATGGAGGAGAAACTTGTCCTCCTTTAAAAGATACACAATATTGTAATACACAACCATGTCCAATTGATTGTGAAGTAGGAGAATGGTCAGAATGGGGTAATTGTAACGTACTTTGTGGAGGAGGTTTACAGGAAAGAACTAGAAAAATTATAGTAGATCCTAAATATGGTGGTCGTGAATGTCCTGTATTATCAGAAACCCAACAATGTAATACACAACCATGTCCTGTTAATTGTGAAGTAGGTAATTGGTCTGATTGGGATAATTGTTCGGAAGATTGTGATGGAGGAATCCAAAAAAGAACAAGAGAAATAGTAAAAGATGTTGCATATGGTGGAGAAACATGTCCTCCTTTATCAGAAACACAAATTTGTAATACTCAACCATGTGTAATATGTGATTCTAATTTTTGTTCTCATACAGATTATAGTATATCATATGGTAATTATTGTTTGAGAGAAAATTGTGAATATCCATATACATTAAATGATAATAATGGGAATCTTGTATGTCAATTAAATTTAGATGAAAAAATGAAAAATTTAATAAATTTAGGAACTGATAAAGAACAAATACAAAATAAGATAGATTATTTAAAGAAACTTTTTAAAATTAAACAAGCTTATTATATCAAAAATACTTCAGATGCTAATGCTTTTCCTCCAAATGAAATTGAAGATGCAAAAATATTACCAACCATGAAAACAATAAGTATTATTGGCGGACTTGCAGAAGAGAAAAAAGATATTTATGAAATTAAAGATCAGAATATAAGTATTGATGCAAATAAATTATTATCTTTTATTACTAAAAGCGATAATTATAAACCTATACAATATGAATATATACCAATTTGGTCAATTTTAAGAGAGATTTATTCTACAGAGTGTTATAATAATAATATTAATAGTAACTATATTTATAATTTACAACCTCTTAATTATAACTGTACTGGAATTATTACTGATGAAAATTATATTGAAAGAAGGAAAAATGAGTATAAAGATTTATTTGCAAATCCTAATTTACCTTTAGAAATAGTATTTGGAACAAATCAAATGTGTATAGATGAAGTAAAAAATTTAGACACTAAATTTTTAAATATTGAAAATTTTAAATTACAAGTTTCAAATAGTCAAAAAACAAATTTAGGACAGTTATCATCTCCATTATCATGTAATAAAATAGTTATTTCTTCTGACTTTAAACTTAACAATGAAAGTTATTTTGGAAATGGTTATAATATAAAAACTATAATTAGTAGGATAATATCTGGAGATTCTGAACATTTTATAAAATTCAATAATGATACAAATTTTAATTATATATTAACTTTTGGTGTAAGATCAGAAAAAATAGAAGATATAACAGTATCAATGGTTATACTTGATATTGATGAAAATGTTATAGATTTAAAATTTAATAATAATTCATTAGTAGATCCTAATTTATATTATAATTTAAGTTTTAAAAATGATTCTTCGGATTTGCAAAATTTATTAGAATTAGATATTAAATTTAGTTTAAATATACCAATTGATTATGAAAATAAAAAATATAATGAATATGATATTAATAAATCTTCTATTGTATATTTTGAAGGAAAATTTGTTTTATATAAGGATAAGATTTTATCATTAAATGATCCGTTAAAATCAGAAGGAAATAAAGTAACCAATAAACAATTTTATGTACCAACTAATTTAAATCAAATTAAAAATTTTAGTGGAAATACTAAAACCGGAAATATAAATTTAGGAAAAGTTAAAAATAGTGGAAAAGTTAAAAGTTTAAGAATCAGAGGAATAATATCTGATTATAATACACAAAGTACAAAATCTAATGTAACTTTAAATATAGGATCATTTTCTAAAGATATTATAATAGAGCCTAAATCAGAATTTTTACAACAAGATAATTTAATATCTATAATAAGTGAAAATAAATATTTAACAAATAAAGATAATAAAATAACATATTCTGATAATCAATCAGGATATAATAGCAAATGGATTATAAGAAGTGATAATAATTCAAATTTTATAAATTCTGGTGATATTATAACAATTTCTACTTCAGATACAAATTTACAATTATTTCCAAAATGTGTTGAAAACAAATATTCAAGAGAATTTAGAGATATACCAGAAATAAATTTAGGAACATGTCCTGACGGATGGAAATATTTAGGAAATAAAGATGGAAAAGATGTATGTGAAACTGAAAATTTAAATAAGGGTACATGTACTACAACTTTAGGTCTTGGGGATGAACAAAAGACTAATCAACAAAAATCAGATTTAGCTAAACAATGTAATATTATTTGGTCTAACTGTAAAGTATTAAATGAAGGAGAAATTGCACCAACATATTGTGAAATATGCAATACGAATAAAAAATATTGTGATAGCATTAATGGACAATTAGGATCTTGTCCAGATGGATGGAGGACTGTTGGCAATAATCCTATTACATGCTTAAATAATACAAATATAAATAAAGGTACATGTAATCAAATCTCTGTATTTCCTACTGGATATAACAAAGAAGAATGGGCTAAAAATTGTAATACTATATGGACAAATTGTAATCAAGGATACGGAGAAACTATGACAATTAATCAGCTACCTGTATGTAAAATATGTAATGAAGATGAAGATAATTGTAGAAACAATGATAAATGTTATAAAAAATGTAATAATAAATATCATACTGATATCGATTCTACACTATCTAAAGAGTCTTCTGAATCATATTGTGCTTTAAATTGTATATATGATGAAAATCCTTTAGAGTTAGGTTGTACTTTAAAAAAGGATAGCAATGATAATAAATGGAAAATAGAAAAAGTTAATAACACAGATGAAAAAAGAATAAAAAAAGGTGAATTATTAAAAATAACATCATTAAATAATTGCGGAAATTCAGTTTACGCTTTTCTGACTATGTCTGATAACTCTAATGTTGTTATTTCTAAAAATACTACAGATTGGAGCGTTGATATTTCAAATGAAAGAGAATTATATTTAAATTATACTTTAGATAAATATGAACAAACAGATATAAGTGACGAAGATGATATAATTATAAGTTCTAATGCAAAAACATTTACACTTACAAACTTAAATATAGATATAGAAATTATAGAACCTCCTTTTATAACTTTTAGTGGTAAAGAAATTTTTTCTAAACCTAATTGGTTTTCTTTAACAAGAAATTCATTATTCTCTTACACTTTAAATATAAATGATATACAACTTTTAACTGGTCCGAGTTTATTTATAAATTCTAATGAATTATTAAAATATTTTTCTTTTAAAAGTATATCAGAATTTTCTCCATTTCCACTTTTTTCTATTGAAAATTTTAATATAGAACTTTGGGGGCATGTAAATAGCGCACAAGAAGATAAAAATTATGATGTTTTTAATAAATTTTGCAAAAAAGAAACAAAAAGATCTTCAGCAATGGCTGGTAAAAGATCTGTTATTAGAATGTCTAATAATACAAAACAACCTGTAAAAAATGTTGATGGTATAAATTATTATGATGTAATATATTTGGATGAAAGCGTTCCAGAAAGTCCAGTAAACGTTTTAGAAATATTTGTACCTGAAGATGCAATTTCTGTTGCACAAGATTCTTGTAAAATATTACAAGCAGCGTATAATTTAGAAGCTGCTTATATCTTTTCTAGTAAAACATTATGTCCTAAATTAGATTATTCCAAAGGTCCAATACAAAAAATAGTACCAATAATAGGTGAAAAAGGAATTATTAAATATGGTTGTTGGAATAGAGCATCTGGATGTCAGGCAGATGATGAATGCGAAGGAATAACTACAGATGAACATATTAATCATAAAGATGCATTTTACGGAAGAGGTGCTGGATGGATTCCTGATGTACATTGTCCTAATAGAAGTTGTAGCAATAGACAAGGAATTGGATTTGCTAGTTGGTGTGATAATAGTCCTACTGTGCCATGGGATTTAAATATATGTAGTTCAGATAAAGATTGTGGTAAGGATGGAGAACAATGGGGAGGATTTTGTTATCCTAAATGCAGAGATGGATATGATAATACAGGTTGTTGTATATGTTCAAGAATGGCAGGTGTTGATAGTGGAGAATATGAACGTGTTAAATATTGCACACAAGATAAAAGTTTATTCCATGAAGTTAATTCTAGTCCTATATTAGGTAATCCCGATTCTTTTAGAACTATTATTGGAAAACCTGAAAATATACCATCAGATGGTACAGGAAGAGATGGACAATATAGTTGTGCTGCAGATAATGCACGTGTTAATAACTTAAATGAAACAATTAGAAATGTAGCTCAAGTAGGAAAAGATGGAGCTCCATGTAAATGTCAAAATCCTTATACAATACCAGGAAAATCTAACGAACCTAAAAATGCTACCTGGAATATATTACCTGATAGATTAATATGGGAACAAATTTAAATTTACAAAAAAAAAATTGAATTATAATTATTAATAATGTTATTACATCAGATACATATATGATTTCAGAAAAATATCGTTATATTTTTTTTATTAGTGGACTATTATTAAATACTTTTATACCAAGTTCATTAAGAGATTTTTACTTATTATACACAACAATACTTGCTTTATCTGTTTGTTTATTTAATAATAAATTAACGAAAGGACTTATTATTACTACTATTGGAGGTCTTGGACATAGTTTAGTTCATAAAATTTGGCCATTCCTAGATGAAAATTTAGGTTATGTTCCACATATTACAGCATTACCTGATGTATTATTTCATACTATAATGATTATTTTTATTTGGTTTAAAATGAGAAATTTTATATCATTAAAATTAAATATAATTACAATTTTATGTATATTAGGTTCTATATTAAATTGTATCTTTACAAATTTTGACAATAAACATAAAAAATCATATTTCTATTTATTTTTCAATAATCCATATTATCTTATTTTTAATTTAACAACTTCTTTCCAAGCAATTTCAACTGCTTATTGGATTGCTTTTTGTCTTCATTATGAAGAATGGAATAATAAAATGTTTCCTTATTATCTTCTTTTATGCAATACAGTTATTGTAAGTAATTGGTTTTGGTATAATTGCGATGATATATTTGAACTTGGAATTGATCTTATAAAAATGTCTATGAAATATAGATATATAGAAGGATTATTCATTGTATCAACATGGGTTCCATTATTTTTTAGAAAGTAATTTTTTAACTTTATAAGTTTAAAAATTAACAGAAATTTTTATTTTTAAATTTTTGATATAATTCATTTATAACTGGATGTCTTGGTTCAAAAAATAATATTGTATCTCTAATTTTTGTAGGTTTTAATTTAACATTTAAAATTTCCTGTAACTGAGCTTTATTTAAAGCTTGTAAATTAATTTTATCATATTTTGGTGGCATGTTTCTAGAAGGAGCTGGAATAACATTATCAACTGGTGTTAGATTAACTTTTGCTAAATCTTCAACAGAAATAAGAAATTTTTTTTCATTTGGTTTTTCAATATTTTCCTTGTTTTCTGTTCCGTATAAATAATAATTAATATATTCATATATAAAAGACATTTATTATATTATGGATTTTATTTTTTTATAACTTTTATTCATCATCTATAATTTCGTAAGTAAATTCTTCTTCATTGTCTTCAACATTGTCTTCTTCATTGTCTTCTTCATTGTCTTCTTCATTGTCTTCTTCATTGTCTTCAAGAACAATTACTACATGAGTTAAATTCTTTTTTAGAGTATTTATATTTATGTTTATATTATGTTTTTTAATAAATTCTTCTAATTGATCAAAATCTGGACTTCCACAAAATGGTACAGAAGTTAAATTTATTTTTTCATAAGCAGTAAATAACTCTCTAGTTCTTATATGATTTAATATAGATACATCTATTTTAGCATTTTCTTTAATACCATCAATATCTCCATATTTTCTTATATATTTTAAAGATGTTTCAACACCAACTTTTGGTATATTTTTATTATAATCACACCCACACATTATACATAAATCTAAAAATTGTTTCTCTTCAAGTTCCAAAGATTCTAAAATTTCAGGATGTTTTATTCTCACACATGTATCATTAATTGTATCTATTTTTGTTAAAAATACAGGAGTGCTATATGCTAACACATCTGTGTCTTCTGATAATACAGCATCTACTATTCCACGTTTACAAAGATCTGAACAACAGGTTTCAGCCTCCATTGGAGCATCATAAAAAGGAATATTTAAGATTTTAAATAATTCTCGTGTTAATTCAAAATCTTCTTTAGATATATTCAAAATATTACTCTTCATTTTATCAATTTTTGCCTTAATTATTTCAATATCTATAGTATCACTAATTTTTCTATTTGATAAAAGTCTTTTTGTTGGAATTTTATTATCTTTTTTAATTTTTTCGTAAAATTCCATTAATGTAGAATCTATTTCACCTGTATTAAAATAATGTTCTAATGAAATTTCTAAATTATAAACTCTTTCTTCATTTTTCTCTCTTTGTTTAACTCTTTCTGCTTTTTCGTCTGCTTTTTCAGGTGGAGAACCACTATCATATATAAATACGCAATGAATTTCATTTCTTCTTAAACAAGAAACCAAATTTATAAATGCAGAAACCCATTTATCACCACAAATAGCTTTATATTTACATAAAAATAATGAAATATCTATTGCAACTTTTTTATATGCATATTCTGAAATATGAATTTCTTCATAAACTTCAGGACAGTGTTTTCTTAATAAGACATTTAAGTTGTTTATTCCCATAATTTTATATTTTTTTATAAATATATAATTCAATTTTAAATTTTAAATAATTTCTTTAAATATAAAATTAATTTTATATTTAAGATTAAATTATAATATATATAAATGGTTAAACGCAAAATTAATAGTGACGATGATGATGATGAAAGTTATATTGAAGACAATTCAGAAAAAATTGTTAAAACAACATTATTCAAAAGAAATGTTAGACCAAAAATTAAACTTGAGAATTGTCCAAATGTTGAAAATTTAAATGATTTAATAGAAATTGGAAAAACTAATAAATTTTATAAAAATATTAATACAATTATGCTTTGGGATATTTTACAGAATCTTATTGAACTACAATCAATGATTGGTATGAAAGGACTTAAAGAAACTATATTTTATCAAATAATTTATTATTTACAGAATATGCATAGTAAAAACAAAAACGAAGAATATTTACATACAATAATTATGGGTAGTCCAGGTTCTGGGAAAACTACCGTTGCTAAAATAATTGGAAATATGTACAAAAATATGGGTATATTATCAAGAGATGGAGTTTTTAAAATTGGTTATAGAGATGATTTTGTAGGAGAATATTTAGGACAAACAGCTGTTAAAACTAGAAAATTTCTAGACTCATGTTTAGGTGGTGTTCTATTTATAGATGAAGTATATTCTCTTGGACCAGGTCAAAAAGATAGAGATTCTTTTTCTAAAGAAGCAATAGATACTATTTGTTCTTATCTTTCTGAACATAAAAATGATTTTTGTTGTATAATTGCTGGCTATGAAAAAGAAATAAAAAAATGTTTTTTATCAGTAAATAGTGGTTTAGAAAGAAGATTTCCATGGGTACATGTAATAGATGAATATAATGAAGAAAATTTAGCAGATATTTTTTTAAAACTTATATCAGAAATTAAATGGACATTACATGAAGAAGTAAATAAAAATTTTCTTATTCATTTTTTTAAAGAGGAAAAAGATAATTTTAAAAATTTTGGAGGAGATATTGAGACTTTTATAACTAAAATTAAGATGGCACATTCTAAACGTGTTTTTTCATTAAGTAAAGAATCTAAATTTATATTAACAAAAGATGATATTCATAATGGTTTTGAAATGGCACAAAAATATAAACTTAATAAAAACGAAAATAAAGTTTTTTTAGGAATGTATATTTAAAATTGATTTTTTAATTTTTTAATTTGTTAAAAAATATGAAAATTCAGTATATTTCTGATATTCATCTCGAATTTTACGAAGATGTTTTACAAATTCCAATAGTTCCTTCAGCACCAGTATTATGTTTATTAGGAGATATTTCCTATCCGGATAGTAAAAATTACGATTTTTTATTAAATTGGGCATCAAATAATTATGAAAAAGTTTTTATTATTTCTGGAAATCATGAATATTATTCTAAAATTAGTTATTCCGAAATTAATGAAATAATTAAAAAAAAAGTCTCTAAATATGAGAATATCACTTTTCTTAATAATAAAATTGAAGAATATAAAGGTTATACTTTTATAGGTTGTACTTTGTGGTCTAATATTCCAAATCATTTAAGTAATTATCAATTAAACCCTTATAATGATCTTAAAAAAATTAAAGATATGAATAGAGAAATTTATAATTCTTTACATTCAAGAGATGTTAAATTTTTAGAAGATAATATATCAAAATACAAAAATATCATATGTCTTACACATCATTTACCTTCCAATGAATTAGTACATGATATTTACAAAAATTCCGCAAATTTTATGTTTGCAACAGATTTAAATTATTTAATTGATAGTAAATATATTAAAGCTTGGTTATGTGGACATAGTCATAAAGGTAATACAAAAATTATAAATAATGTTTTATGTTCATTAAATCCATTCGGATATCCAAATGAAAATAAAGAAAATGATATTAAAAACATTATCTCAAAATTTATCGAAATTTAAATTTTTTTATAATAAGTAAAAAAATTCTAATATTTATTATTTTCATCTTCTATAAATTCTTTTCTTAATTCAATAAGCTTTTCAGATGAAATACCTTTATTTATTGCAGTAATAGGATATTCAATGCCATACTTTTCTATACATGTTTTTTTAATTTTTTCTTTTACTTCTTCATTTTTTAAAGCATGTTCGTAGCCATACTTTTCTAAACATGTTTGTTTAATTTTTTGTTTTACTTCTTCATTTTTAAATGGATTATTAACTCCATATTTTTCGAAAAATGTTTTTTTAATTTTTTCTTTTACGTCTTCATTTTGTAAAGGTGTTAATGTCCCATACTTTTCTATTGATTTTTTCATCTTTTTATCTTTTATTTCTTCATTTTGAGAAACATTTTCTACTCCATATTTTTCTATACATGTTTTTTTACTTTTTTCTTTTACTTCTTCATTTTGCAAAGGTGTTAGTGTACCATACTTTTCTATACATGTTTTTTTAATTTTTTCTTTTATTTCTTCATTTTGAGAAACATTTTCTACTCCATATTTTTCTATACATGTTTTTTTAATTTTTTCTTTTACTTCTTCATTTTGTAAAGATGTTATTGTACCATACTTTTCTATACATGTTTTTTTAATTTTTTCTTTTACTTCTTGACTTTTATTAGGATTATCAACACCATATTTTTCTATACATGTTTTTTTAATTTTTTCTCTTGTATTTTTATTTTGACATTTTTTACATATTGAACCATATTCGTTCATAAGCCTAAATGTTTTTTCGTTTTTTTCTCCGCATACACAATAAAATTCTATTTTTATCTCTCTATTTAATCTTGAATTCTCATCTATTTCAGAAATAATAATACATTTATCTCTTTTTATTACATCCTTCAATAAATCATAATTATAAATAGTTTTCATAATATTTATAATTAAATATTTAAATTTATTCAATTTTATATTCTTTAAAATTCACAAACTTAAAATTTTTATCATTTATTTCAAACCTTTTTGTACATACAGTAAGTGTTTGCGTTACATGAATTTCATTTTCTCTCATTATTGATGTAATAGCTGCATATATAGGATATTCACTCACATTCTCAAATGTCCATGAAACTTCAAAATTATTATTTTCTTTACCTAACATTATTGTTATTACTACATCAACACCTCTTCTGATTTCTGAACCCTTTTTAATATTATTATTTTTATATAAAATTAAACTATTTGTAGCTAATGCTTGATATTTAGACTTGTTAATTTTTTTATCTAAATCTTCTAAACTTTCTTTTGATGGATCAAATACTAACCACATTATTCCAATATTATTTTTTATATTTTGACGATGTTGAAATGCAATAGGTAAATAACATACTATAGATCTTTGTAATTTTAAAGACTTATGTAAAGTGCATAATAAATTATAAATTATTATTGTTTTTGTTGATACATTATCTATTTTAGTTAATATATAATTATTTTTATATCTCCTTATTTCTTTTTTATCTTCTACTAAATTACATAAATCATGCTCTATTTTAGGTATATTTTTACATTCAAAAAATAATTTCGGTACTAAAAAAAGATTTAGAAAACTACTTTTAGGAAAAATCTTATGAAGTTCTTTTTGTTCTTCTTTTAAAATTGTATAAAACAAACTTAATAAATATGCACCTCCAATATATTCATGCTTTATATAAGTATATATTTTCATATTTCTTTTATCTATATAAAATTTATAATGATATTCTTCCTCTTTTAAGAACTCTTTCTTATCGTAGTAAATATAATTTTTAGAACAATAACATATAATATCTATATCATTAAAATAATTATATGTATTATTATATAATTTTAAGTTTTCTTCCATACTAGAAATAACATCTAAAAAATATTTTCTATTTGTAAATTTTATAAAAACATAAATCAATGAAGCATTATTATTATTTTTATCTCTTAAAGATATCTGATAATTATCTTCTAATGTTTTAGTATTACTAATTAATAATAGGTATATTTCAATAATTAGAAAAAAAGTTATTAAATAGTTTATAATATTAAAAAATAAGGCAAAAGGTAATAACACAATTAAATAAAACATATATTTATATATTTATTTTTTAAATATATAAAATAATTAAGCACATAACAAATTAGCAAAAAAACATGCACTACCTATACTAAAATTAATTTTTTTCTTATCTATTAAGATAAATGTATCTATTAAATTTGGTAAAAAGGTATCTATTAATATCTTAATTTCTGTAGATATATTATTTTTTATAATAAATTTCTTTATAACTGATAATAATATTTTCTTTTTATCACGTCCTTTTATTCTATAATTATTTATTAATGATATTAAATCAATAATTATATGTATTATATTTTCTGTTGTAATTTTTTTTTCATTTATAATAATATTTAAATAGCCAATTATATCTTGTTCAGTTTTTAATAACTCTTTTTTATATAATTCTATTTGTTTTAATTCTTTTTCAATATTAATTTTATCTTTCTGTAATTTTTTTAACTTTTCAATATTTGTTGGTGTTTTTGTTGGTGTTTTTGTTGGTGTTTTTGTTGGTGTTTTTGTTGGTGTTTTTGTTGGTGTTTTTGTTGGTGTTTTTGTTGGTGTTTTTGTTGGTGTT
>Ga0214923_10004160_pt1 | contig 17687 bp, 14 predicted proteins | sample LL1510_MetaG_FD_177993 | JGI IMG/M metagenome (GOLD analysis project Ga0214923, IMG submission 177993) | Freshwater microbial communities from Lake Lanier, Atlanta, Georgia, United States - LL-1510 | ecosystem: Environmental > Aquatic > Freshwater > Lake | place: USA: Georgia | collected... | reverse complement strand
CTCCTGGTGGGGGATGGACTCTTGGTTGGCTCGTTTTCCTTGGAGCAAGTACGGGTCTACCACACGCAGTTTGGTTGGAAAAAACAGGCCACACAACAAAGAGTCCATGAAACAGCTGGACCCGTCAAAGTTGTAAGGCAACTGCCGCTCCATTTTTCCCCCAAAAATTTATTGGTTTTCCAAGAAAAATAAAAATGTTGTCAAGTAAATAAAAACACGACCTGAAAAACATGGCTTCAAGCCGTTCACGTTCCCGTAGTCGGAGCAAGTGCTCCCGTGGCGTCAAGAAGAATGGGTCCTGCAAGCGCAAGCCCGGCCCCAAGCGTTCCCGTAGCCGCAAGTCCCGCAGCCGCCGCAGCCGGAGCCGAAGCCGTAAGGTGTCCCGCCGCCGCAGCCGGAGCCGCAAGTCCAGAAGCCGGAAGAGCCGGAGCCGTAAAGTGTCCCGCCGCCGCAGCCGGAGCCGGACGTCCAGGAGCCGGAAGGCCTCCCGCAGTCGGAGCCGCAGCCGGAAGGGTGGCAACATTTATTGCGTAAAGTGCCGCCGACGCACCGCTACTCATGGCCTGGAAGATACGTGCGTTTCTGGTAAGGGCGGCAAGTCACGCAACGCTGAAACCGGCACCTGTGGCTCTTGCGGTGGCAAGAAGATGCGGTTTAAGAAGGGCAGCTGCTAGTAAATAGAGTTGCTAGTAAATAGAGTTGCTAATCATAAACTGTTGTCTTTTATAATAAAGAATGAAACCTAGTTTAAAAAAACCCCCACAGTACAAAATTGAGTACTACCAAACCACGGAAACAACATATCACCAGCAAAACCCACCTCCAAAACAATGCTGCTGTATTATTAGTTAGCTTCCCTTTGAGCCACACGGTCTATTGCTAGCAGCACAGAAATTTTTTCTAAGCTTGACAAACTCTCTAGCCCTTGTTCTTCTAACTTTTGTACAATGACAGTATACTGATCCCACGTGAGAGAGGGTAATGCTGTAAATGTTTGAGTGACCTCATTAAACACAATCTCATTTTCTCCATTTTCTTCAAAACGTGCTCCTGGTAACTGAGTCAACACACTCATCCCCTCCATACCTCCTGCCTCTTGAGGGCCAGGTGTTACCAGCCGTGTTGCCTGAATGCTATCAAATGTGTTGGCATCCCACTGAACCTCCAAACTGCGTTGAAAAGCTTCTTGAACAGACACGTGCTGTTTTGCTAGACGGCTTAGGTTCTCTCGTACCTCGGGCGGTTGTTGTAACGCAGACATGAGAAGACGGTGAATCAACTCTGACTTGTCAAACGGCGTAACAACGTGGCTGTGCAGCATCACAATTTGCTCCAATAAAATTTGAAATATCTTTTTTTGACTCTGAATGTCGGTCATGCTGTCTGCACGGAACTGAAAGGGCAAGTCTGGTAACCCACTGGCTTTTATGTAAATCCTTACCAAGTCTAATGCAAGGGCTATACAGTTAGCGTACACCTGAACTTGATTCATAATCTATTTTTTATTGTCAACAACTATTTTTAACGAACTGGACAGGCGCCTCCTGGACACTCCACCTCCAGAGCATCATCCTCTTCTCCAACAGGACGCACCTCCTGGACAACAAACTGGGTGCAGCTGGCCACCATTTCGTTGTAGCGCTCCTCTGTGATTTCCTCCAGCGGCGCCTGGTCAAACCCGTGGTCACTGTGCAACAGAAAGGAGCAGGTTTTCACATTGTTCTCATAGTTTTCTGCCAGCCAGCGCTGAATGTCAGGCAGCTCCTGCTTCCTGTAGTACACGGTGTTGTGGCTCACCACACCAGACTGGATCAAATAGGAATTCACAAGGGGTACCGAAATGTCGTACGTGGGCACAGGTTTCATGTTTGTCTGAATGTGAATCACCCGGTAAAACATAAACGTGGGATCTAAAAACCTTGCCGCCAAGTCTTCCCACTCCTCTCCTCTCAAGTCACACATTTGCGCCAGCACTTGGCGGTCCAAGTTCTGGTCATGGTGGCTGCACGCCGCCTCCATGCGCCTCTTGAACTCATGGGACTTTAAACTGGGCAAACCAAAACGGTAAAACTCAGCCCGCAACCCCATCTCCGGCAGGTACCCAGTCAAACGCTTCTCACGGTGCTCCGAATAGTTGCCCATGCCCACGTGTTCATTAAAAAACGCTTTAAAAGACCTCCTAGGATACAACAAATTGTAGACACGCTTTTGAAAGGTGGTGTAAGACACTGAAAACACCAAAGAGAACATCAGGGACACCATGTACTCCCCCATCACCTCCAAGTTAAACAAGGTTTCTTCGTCATTGCACGACACCAGGTTGACAGCCACCCCCAAGTTGTTCCAGAGCGTTTGCAGCAGCAAAGCTGTGTTATAACGGGCCATCAACAAAAACATGCACTTCTCAGAGGTAATCAGCTCATGAGTGTAATAAAACACGGAAGCCAAGTAGATGAGCACCACCTCACGTCCGCCTTCAGACACAAACCTGGGAATGCCTGTGGAGCCAAGAGCCCCCCACTCCTTTTGAAGTAGCCCCAGTACAAAGTCAGGCTTCTCTCGGGGAAGCAGTATTCCCACACGCTCCAAAAACTGAGACTCGCTCCCGGTGGCCCAATGAGCACAGGACAGCATGTTGATGGCATACATGGACGCCGTGTTGGGAACATAAATCTCTACATTGTTCAAAAACAAGACACGGCTAGCAGGCCAAATGTCAAGCCCCAGACGAGACACCACGTAGGTATGCAACGTAATGTCCTTGAGTTTCTGCCACTCAATGGTACGTGTTTCAATATTAATCACCTGCACCCGGTGCTCCCCAGTGGCCTCAATGTATGTGCCATTGCTTAGCATGAGTCTAAATGTGGGTGCCTCACCATTCAAAAAGTACAAGTTGGACTGCTTTAGGTCGCCCTCATGGCACACCACCTTCATTTTGTGCTTGTAGAAATTGTCTCCCATAAAGTGACCGCCTTCACAAATGTCCTTGATCCACTTGAACCCCGTGCTGGTGTGCACCAAAGTGTCCCCCACTACACAGCAAGACACGGAGTTGTCACTCCATTCCGTTTGCAGACGCTTCACAAAGTTCAGCTGGTCCAACGCCGTCACCTGGCTGGCCACAATGGCGTTGTCAGGCAGCTTGTACGGAAAAGACACCACCACTGTAGAATGGTCCAGGGTGCCGTCAAACTGGCGCACAAACTCCACGTGGTAGCCGTTGGACCGGCAGAGGGGCACCAGCGGGCTCTCGGCTGCAAAGCGGATGCGGCGAATGTATTGCCTGGCGTATCCAGGGTGCACCCCTGACGTGCAGCCTGCCAACAGAGACAGCGTACCACTGGGTTTCACAGTCGTCAGCTTGATGGACGTGGGCCAGCCGTGTTGGTGAGAGTACTCTACATCATACGCCCGCAACCTCTCATACGTGTTGGATAGCCAAGACCGCTGCTCCTCCGTGGCCTGCAGGTAGCCAGTAATTCCCAGGCCCATGCGCATGTTTTTGTGCACAATAGCCTGCGTTTCCGGGTGGTGACACGGCAGCCTCAAGGAGTGTTTAATCATGCGGTACAGCAGTTGAGCACACCGGAACAGCTCCTCTTGACTGGTCATTCGGCACAACACCAGCTCCCCCAGGGCACAGGTCTCAAAATTGGCCAAGCTTTGCTCTGCACAAGGGTTGTAGCCCTCCACATCCGGATCTGCGTACTGCTGCTCCCCCAGGCGTCCACAGGACTTACTCAAAGGCAAGTTGATTAGACCGTACGGCTCCCCGTTGCCCTGGTAGCCGTCCCAGAACTCGGCTGGCAACTCCTCCATGCTGTTGCATAAAATACTATTGTTAGAGTTGCACCGCCAGTTGGGGATGTTGCCCAGGTCCCAACGCTTCGCCCTCAAGAAAAACGTGTCTTGCGCCACACTCAGCGCAATTTGAGCACTGCGCCGAACATTGCCCGCCACCACAATCATGCCAATGATGTTCATAATATCCAGGGCGTCCACGGAACGCAGCTTTCTTCCTGCTCTCAAGTTAAGCACTTGGTTAATGCAGTTCATGCCCTTGCACAGGATTTCAGGTCCAGACGCGGAGCCGCCAAAGCCCTTAATAGCCGCGCCACTGGACCGGAGCAGAGTGGTGGAGTAAGAGAAGCTCTTGCCTGAGTAAAAGTGAGCCTTGAGCACCTTGCCCAACAACTTCACCCAGCCCTCACGGGAGTCCGGCACAATAAAGTCGGCGTCCTTGGTGTCCAGCCGGGTAAGCTTGATTTGAGAGGACGCCACAGGAGGCAGCTTGCTTAGGTGTTCCGGTGAAAGGTTGAACCCCACCCCAGAACCCAGCATTAAACAGTCCATGGTCCAAGTAAACGGTCTAACTGGAGCGTCAATCACACAAAACGCACAGTTTTGCAGAGAGAGTAATCCCAGCTTGTTCACCGTTTCGGTACCCAGCTGCCACAAAAACCTACCTGCCGGAAGTCCTTTGAGTCCCAACATCATAGCACGCACCTCTTCTTTTTCAGCGTCCGTAAAGTTTACATGCAGCTGATTGTCCGTGGCGTTGATGATGCGCTGAATGGCTTCATCCCACGTTTCCACCCGGCTATTAGGGTCCTCCGGGTTTAACTTACGGGCGTACGTGCGGGTAAAAGTAACAAATCCGACAAAGTCCATGTTGTAGTGGTTTCTTATAGGTTTGCTTGGATTTCTCCTGTTTTTATAGCACTTGTTGAAAAAAACACGGGGTTTATTTTATTTTTTGGAATTTAAACGAAACAAATGTCTTGAAACCTTATTGAGAAGAATAAGAAATAAGGGAATTTACAACTACACGCTTTACTACTTGTGGGTCTAAAGACTTGAAGTTGGCGGCAATGGCCAACATAAACAGTAGCTCTGTAAGACAGACAAATCCCAACACCACGCCGTTGTGTGCAAACATTTGTTTCAAAGAAAACTCGGGGGCAGCTTTGTAATGTTTTTTGTAGCCGTAGTAAGAGCCTAGCACAATGATGATGCCTACTACAAAAACGGGCACTAGCACCATGCAGGACTGCTCAATCAGTTTTTTGTTGTTGGCGCTGGCAGCTTGATCGGCTGAAGCCATGTCAGGTGGGCTCAAGGACTGAATTTGCGCTGCTAGGGCCTGTCTTTCTGCCGGCGGTAAGACGTTTTTAATTTCTTGGACCAACTCTTGCACCGTATTTTGAATCTGTGTCTGGACAATGCTCTTTTCAATACGGCTGGCACCCACAAAGAAAAAGATGCAAACAAACAGTGAAAAAAAGCAGACGTGAAGCAGGACGTTACAACCTATTTCTAGGGCATGACTTTTATTGTTTGTCAAGACGTTATGACTTCCTGTGCCGGGTGAAGTTTCCATTTTTTACATGTTGTAAATAAAAAAACAAATGGCATCTGTTGGGTTTGCGTCTTCTGCTTCTGTAAATACGGGAGAGTTAAAACAGGCGGCGTCTAAAGGCATCAACCGCCTCCTGCTCCACCTCCAACAAAAACTAAACATTGAAGCTCAAATTGACGGCCACACAGCGTTCTCGGTCAACGTTGTGTTTCACGTGCTTGTGTTGTTTACCGCTCTAACTCTGCTGTTTAAATTTATCGTGTCCCCCACAGAAGTGGATGCCCTTCAAGGCAACGTCAATAACTTGTTGAGTCAAAACATGGCTACAGTGCTGGCCAACGGCAACACGGCCAGTAATAACACATTGAAACCGTTGCTGCAAACGTTGCAACCGGAGTTAGAGGTGTTAGCGGGGACATATCAAGGTCCCAGTGACGCGGTGCGGATTCAGAACCAATGGATTTTTGGGGCAGCGTACTTTATTATTGGCATTTTGGTGGCGGTATTGTTGACCATGCTACTCACCCTGCGCACCAGTTGCAGGGGTAACACATCTAAGCTGATGCTCAGTGCCTGGCCGCCAGGCATTTTGTTGGAAAACTTTTTGATTTTTATGGTGATTGGTGGAGCAGAGTATGGGTTTTTCAGTTTGGTGGCTAGCAAGTATGTTCCGGTCATGCCGTCTGAAATTTTGACAGACGTTATTACGTACACAAAGCAGGAGTTTCAAAACCAGGCGTAGCTGCTCTGAAAAAAAATAATATCTTCTTTAGTAATAAAAAAGTTAGCTAAATAGAATGTCTGTAGGAACAAACTATACTGCGCTTACTCCCGGTCAGTCAGCGTACGCAGCCCTTCCCCCAGGTAACCAGTTTGCGGCGGAGATTGATCAAATTTATCAGCGCAACTACGCGTCCACCAAGGACAAGGGGGTTAACGTGTTGCCGTTGGAGGCCCAGCTCTTTACTATTAGTGACCGCAACATGGAGTTGCTAAACCAGTTTTCAGGTGGCATGGACTGCAACAACACCAACATGCTGGGCGCCCGCCCCAACTTAAACCCTCAGGCTTATAGCGGTACGTGCTACGCTGGACGCTACCCTCAAAAGAACTCGGGTGTGTTTAACGCTGCGTTCTTTAACGCACAGCGAGGGTCAGAGCGGTACGTAGACAAAATTGGGTTATTTAATTACTCTATGCCCAACATTGAAATTTCTACTTCTCTGCTGGGGGCTCCTCCACAGGCTGTGCAAATGGACGCAGCTATGGGCACCACTCTGAACCGTGACGGCGGTTCGTACATTGCCATGACGGGTCTCAAGGGCCTAAACTATGGACCCTCTCTCTCCTCTGACTTTTACTCCCCACTCCCGTCTGCCACTGTTGCTGCCGGTGCCTGCCTGGACCAGCAGAGCCGCTCTGTCTCTCTCTGCAACAACGGACAATAAAAAAAATATATATGTGACTTAGTAAAGAAATGGATTTAAACTCTTTGCCGCCTGAAGTGCTTGCTTTGTTGGCATCTGCGCTGCAAAGTGGAGCAGACCCCCTGCAGGTCCTTAACCAAATTATGCATACCGCACAAGACACAGCCTCCGCTACACAGGCACCCGTTGTTGTTCCAGAGGAACCCGCTGTTGTTGTTGCTCCAGAGGAACCCGTTGTTGTTGTTGCTCCAGAGGAACCCGCTGTTGTTGTTGTTCCAGAGGAACCCGCTGTTGTTGTTGCTCCAGAGGAACCCGCTGTTGTTGTTGTTCCAGAGGAACCCGCTGTTGTTGTTGCTCCAGAGGAACCCGCTGTTGTTGTTGCTCCAGAGGAACCCGCTGTTGTTGTTCCAGAGGAACCCGTTGTTGTTGTTGTTCCAGAGGAACCCGCTGTTGTTGTTGCTCCAGAGGAACCCGCTGTTGTTGCTCCAGAGGAACCCGCTGTTGTTGTTGCTCCAGAGGAACCAGTTGTTGTTGTTCCAGAGGAACCCGCTGTTGTTGTTGCTCCAGAGGAACCCGCTGTTGTTGTCCCACAAGAAGCCTCTGTTCAATCATTACCGCAAATACCTCAGACACCGCAATATGTGTTTTACACCTCTACTAAAAAGAGACGGATGGTGGCGGAACTTGAAAAAATAGCCAACAGCAAAGCCGCTATTCAGGTTGCACAATACCAAGCACCAGTTCAAGCGCAGTACATTCCTCCTCCCAGCGCCTTTACTTTAGCCGAAAACAGAAGACTGCGGCAGCGCATTTTACAGGAAGCCGTTCTTCCCTCTGTTCCGGCACCTCAAGTAGCACCTCCCAAAATACAAGTGGCTCCCAACAACATTGCTGTTTTACAGGATGCCAAAAACAGGCTTCAAGCACAAAGACCGCAACGTCTGCCACCCACAGCAGAAGCTCGTCAAAGGTTACAAGAAAGAGCCCAAGAGCTCCGAAAGAGGTTGAGAAAGTAATAAAAAAACGTTTTGTTTATTTACAAGTCTTGTTTAGGACGAATTTTAACAGCAACTGGAAACCGTGGCACACCGGCTTCTGTAATTTCAAAGTACTTGACAGTGACCATGTGGTTGACCACTTGCTCCGGGTGCAGCCAGAGGTTTTGACGTTCTTCATCTGACAACTTGGGGCGCGCGTGAAACACCAATCCGTTTGTTGTCACACATTCCAGTGAGCCCAGCGTGTCCTCATGCTTCTCTTGCTTTATGTTGGTGCACAGGTACTCTCCGTCCTTAAAGTTTTTGAGTTTTAACAAGCTGCTAGACCGAGCGCCTTGACGGTAGGTCTTGTCTTTGTCTGTTCTCACCATGGTGCCTTCAAAACCTTGTCTAAGAAACTCTTCATGCCACCTACCCACCTCTTTGCCAGAAACAGACACGGTGCTTACCTTGTGCAAAGGAAGATTTAGTTCCAAAGTGTCTAGCATAGCAGAGCGGGTAGAAAACGGAGCCGTCATGACACAGTCATACACATGGTATTGAACTTCTAAAGAGCCGTTTCTAACCAGAGACACTAGTTTTGAAAACGACTCCCCCGGGACGTACAACTCTCCATCCAAATAGCGCACTGGAAATCCGTATAGCGCTTTCACGGCAGACTCTAATCGGGGCAACTCTGTAATAATTTTACCACCACGTGACCACAGTGTTCCCGTTTCAATGTCTGCAATACATCTCATGCCATCCAGTTTGGGCTGAACAAAAACGGGAGCCTCTACATTCAGCTGCACCGACTCAAACGTTTGAGCTAACAAAGGGCGCACCTCCAACACCAAACTTTGTTGCTTGGCTTCTTGCTCACTGTCTCTCTCAAAACTAGTCCAACCCTCCCGTTTTTTTTTCAAAATCACCGCTTTTGCCTCAAACACGGCTTGTTCATGCGCAGTACGCCCCTGTTTTCCAGCGTCATACTCTTTTACTTGGGACTGCATCTTGCCGCCGCGCTGCCCCCAAGACGTAGTACACACCGCACTTTGAACCGTCACACTCCACACCCGGTCAGCCCCCTTTACGTCCTTCTTGGACAACTCGCAATAAAAGTTCATAAACGTTTGTTTATTACCTGATATCTGTTTTTTGTTATTTTTTGTACAGGGGTAAAGAAACGCAGCAACCACCACAAACAACAACACTATTTTTTGACATGGAAGCCGCGCTGCAAAAGGTTAATGAGTTTATACATGAGTTCAAGAGTGACAAAACTAGAGTAAAACAGGCATTAGGAGCAACGGGAGCGGTAATAGTATTTGCAGGGGGGTTGTTTGGATTGCAAGCCGTGTTAAAAAACAAAACCAAACCGCCCATCAAAAACCTGTCTCCCGCTCTAAGTCACTACTTGTTGTACAACGAAGACTGGCACACTCAACTAGCGGCGCTGTCTGACTACGCCCACTTTGCACAGGCGTCATTTGAGAGGCTAGCAGAAGCGGCAGCCTATTTAATTTACATTACTACAGACTTGGATAGTCAGACGCCCCAGTTCTCCAAGTTGTATCAGGTGGCACAACTTATTGGCATTGTGATAGAGAGCATCCGGGTGTTACGGGCTCACCTTGCCATGCAGTACAGTCAGGTACCCCAAGTTATGTTGGAGTTTGATGAAATTGCTGGCAACATTCAACAAATTTGTAATGACACACAATACAACGTAGACAACATTCTAGCCTATAAAAGCATGACTAAGTAATTAATAAAATTGTTTTTTTATTGCCGCCCCCGCCGGATTTTGATTCTAAACCGCCGTTGAGTGTCTTGTATGGACGCCGTGAGAGACGGTTTGTTCCAAAGCAGCCAGCGGGACCAAAACCCTGCGGTTCTTATGCCCCCTTTAGACCAAGACTCTCGGCGGTTGTGACGGGACATGTACCTTCCTTTTCTCTCCGCGTCTTTGTGTTTGGTGTAGTCACTCATGCCCGCCGCGCCAAAGTGAATGGTTTTATTATCTATTTGAATCATGTACTTTTTGTCTGGCTTGGTGGAGCGAGACAGGTAGTACACATTGCCGCTTCCTCCCCTCCTCCTGGAACTCCGTGACCGGCTCCTCCTGGAACTCCGTGACCGGCTCCTCCCGGATCTGCTCCTTCGTGACCGGCTCCTCCCGGATCTGCTCCTCCGTGACCGGCTCCTCCCGGATCTGCTCCTTCGTGACCGGCTCCTCCTGAAACGCCTGCCCCTACTTGTACTGCGAGAAGCCATAAACACAAGTCAAGTTTTTATTTGGGTAACAACAAAAAGATATTTTTTTATGCGCAAACTTTTAAAACACCATGCAGCGTGTGCATGACCCGTTTGAAAACAGAGAGCCCTTGTATTTGAAACATGCACCGCAACACCCGCAACACCCACAACACCCACAACACCCGCAACACCCACAACAAAAACCCAGGAGGCAACGAACGGTGCAGGCAATGCAGGTAGCACCCATGACCGATGTGGACTTTAAAAAAGTGTTGGGAGTGTTAATTGTGCTCTTGGTTGCCGTCTTGTTTGCCATTTGTATCAACATTGTCATCACCCTCATGAAGCCCACGTGCAAGTGCCCTCCGTTTATGATGCCTTTTGGTGCAAACGCTCCCTATTTTTAGTTGTCATTGATGCTGGGCCACACGTAGGGGAAGGGGTGGTTGTACAGCTCCCGGTACATAACTCGGTCCTCCAAGTTGATCATGTTGTTGTGAACATTGACGGTGGCAGGCTGGAACGGCCACGTCCACACCCGCGGCTCATACGCCTCGGCGGTACAACAACCCGGACTCCAGCTGTCCCGGTACGCCAGGCGCACTGCAAACCGGTCATTGGTGCATGGCGGACAAGAGGCGCAAAATTGCTCCCACTGGTAAGACGGCGCCGCGCCGTACCCGCGGATGTTGCCACAATTCCATTGCCCTCCCGCGTTGGGGTCACGGTACGTAGAGTGATTTAAAGGTGTCACAGACACGTTATTCATAGCAGCTGTGGTGTAAGAACTTGTCATTTTTTATTTTTAAGTGGATACAATAAAAAATCAACCGCTATTGTAAAAACGGGGTTTCATGTTGTCTTTGTTTGCCAACCGCGTGAATCGGGTGTCCAAGGGGGCGTGGGATCCAGACAAGTTTAAAATTGACGCCTCCCCTGCAGCAGCACATGCAGCACATGCAGGAGCAGCAACACCCCAGAGATACAGCAACAATTTTCAAACCTATCAAGATGATTTACCAGACACGTACCTACAAACATCACCCACTCAGGACGTGCTCTACAGCCCCCAACTGTTTCAAGCCCTAGACAGCATCGGACCAGAGCTGTCTCAATTCATTCAACCCTCCCGTCAAACCAGAGAAAACTTCCGCCAGGTGATCAAACCCCTAGAAACAGCCAACTTGGCAGTCAACCCCATTGAAAACTTAGAATCGGCGTACGCCGTCAAAAGTGGCCCCAACGCCCCGCAGCAGCTAAAACAGGAGTGGAGCAACAACTACTGTGACAACGCGGTGCCGTCCAAGTACTTGACTCAGCAAACCCTTGGCTCCTACGAGCTCATGGGGTTAAATGAGGCCCAGCGCAGGTCTCGGCCCATGGGAGAGGGTGTTCCCAACTTGGGGCCTGCGGTGCCAATAGATCAGATTAACAGCCTCAACTTTGGCAAGGGGCCCACGTCTTTTTCTACTGTTAGCCATGACTTGTACCACCAAAACTTTGCCACCCTAGGGGGACCTCCTGCAGTGTACACGGGCATTTACACAGATCCGCTCACCGGGGTGCAGTATGACACGTTTGAAAGCGGCATGCCACCTCCAGACGGAGACTGGTATGACATTTCCTACTCTGCTAACAAGAACCGGAAGCTGGACGCCCTGCAAGGCGGATGGAGCAACAACACGCCCATCCCACCACGTAAAGAAATCCTTGAGGGGGACTGGAACCAGGCGTACGATAGGCCCGTCAACACCTATGGAGGCGGTGGGTCGTACGCAGACATGCTGCGCTGCCGGTCCCTGGACAGCTATGAGCGCTCCACACGGTTTACCCTCAATGACTTTACTCCAGACAATGAAGCCCCAGAGCTCACGGGCACCCCTGCCAACGTAGACGGCATTTACGGTAACATCAAGGTGCGCTTTGCTCCGCGCCTGGCCGGCACCAACCGTGGCCATGATGAGGAGGACTCCTTCCGCACCGGACCGTCCACCGACGGGGCGCACTACCACAACAACAAGCTGCAGCAGAACTTTACTAAAATGCCGCAGTGCCTGCCCACCCTGGACTACGTGGGGCCCGTCAACGGCACGCAGGGAGTGTACGGAGAGCAAAGCCGGTCCGAGTACAACCCATCTAATGAGATACGCGGCTTGGAGGCTACTGCAGAGTACGCCAGCCACGGCACAGGTTACGTGGACACGTACGGAGAGCAGAGCCGGAGTGACTACGAAGTGCCCCACAAACTGACGGGCAACGAGGTGAACCCGGAGCTGGGGGAGCACGGTGTGGCGTGGGAGTACGCGGTGCAGGGGCGCAGTGACTACAACGCGCCCACCAAGCTGTGGGGCAACATTGTTAATGACCAGCTTGCACAGCATGGTGTTAGTAACGGTGGTGCTCAACCGGTTCAAAGCCGCCTAGAGTACAACACCCCCAACAAACAAATGGGCCTGTCTGTGAACTCGGAGCTGCTAAACCACGGCGTTCACACCGTAGACGCGTACGGGGAGCAAAACCGGTCCGAGTACAACACCCCCACCAAACACATGGGCATGGAGGTAAATCCGGAGCTGGGAGAGCACGGTGTTCACAATGTTGACACGTACGGGGAGCAGTGCCGGCTGGAGTACAACACCCCCAACAAACTCATGGGCACGTCCGTCAACCCGGAGCTCATGGAGCACGGCGTCAACGGCGGCGCTTACGGCGGTCAAAACCGAAAAGCTCTCTCCCGCCACAACCGCATTGCGTTTCTCAAGTTTATGCAGGGGGCCATCAAGTCAGACACGGACGGTCAAATGAACCGCAACTACCCCACGCGCTTCAATGACCGCAAAAACACCACCAACACCGTCCTTGTGCCCAGTAAAATGGTCAGCGGCAGTTCTGGGCCGCAGTCTGTGGAGCGGGTGCCCACCAACTGGGCGGTGCGCCGCACCCCCAACAGCCACAAGCCGTCAGAGCAAGTCATTGGCGCCATTGCCAAGGCCGTGTACAATGATGAGCCCATTGTTGGCCAGTTCCCCGTCAAGTTTGAGACAGACCAGTGGCGCATGGGGCCGGCGTTCCACAACAACGGCAACGGCAACGACACCCGCTACGGAAACATCATTCGTGCTCAGGGCCCCTGTGTGTCCTACTGAGTGTTTGTTAAAAAAAGGCTGTTGGGGTTAAAATTAAGGGGATCCATAATAAAACAAGTTAACATTTTTCATTTTTTGAGTTCTCAGAATGGCAGAAGAGAAAAAGACTCGGTCTAAGAAACCCCGTGCCCAGGCGTCTTGGGAGCGGGCGTACCAAGGTGGGGAGCTAATCACAGTGCCCAAAGTTGGAGAGCTGGTCACCCCGGAGCTGCTCATGACGCAGTTTCACAGCAATTACACGCAGTGCACTGCTTTGAAAAAAAAGGGGATCAAACGTCAACTGGACGTCACAGAAGCGGTTATGAAAAAAGAGGTGCTGTCTAGCCGCCAGGAGTGGAACACTGCTTTGACCGCCCTGCTGCAAAAAGAAGAGGCATTGAAAGAGGTGTTGGAAGGCTCTGGGTGTCAGTGCCCAGACAGTTTGCTTGGAGTGCCAGCCCAGCAATTGGATCAAATGGAACGCCTCACGTTTTGGGCGCGAATGATGCTAGCCAATAAACACCGTCCAGTCAGCGTTCCTGTTTCTATCATTCAAGGGCTCGTGGAAGATGTCACCGTTTTAAAACAAAAAGTAAAAAAATCAGAGGCACGGTTGGAAGCCCTGTCCAAAGAGTTAGTTGCGGCTGGAGCACGACACCAAGGCAATTTGGTGGATGTTGTGACCCACAACTCTCCTGCCTTTGATCTGCAAGCTGTTTTGGCCAAAAACGCGTACAACCCGCCTTTTGATCACAATGACGTGTACCATTTTTTTCCAGAGCTGGAGGACGTGGTCAAGTTCCATGTCACTTTGCAGGACAAGTGCGTGCAGGAGTGTTGTGTGCCCTCCTGGCCACTGTTTCAGTCCACTTGTTTTGATGCTTTGAGCACGTTACAGGCAGATACTCTGATGGGGCATTTGTCTCACGGCTGCTACATTGGGCTGGTGGTGCTGACCAATTTGGAGGATCATGCAGATGGAAATGACGTGGTGAACTACGACAGCATGTGTGTGTCCGTGGAGCAACAACTAACCGGCACCAGTCTGCTGCCCGGTAAAAAGTATGTCACGTGGTACCTTGGGCAGTATGACAAGGACAACACCATGGGCAGCGGTTGGGTCAACGTCATGGACAACCTGTTTTACTCGGTGCAACACGCTCCTGCGGCGTGGAATCAAGAGTGTGTTACCGGGTGGAGACACACTCTGCAAAGCACGTCCTACAAGCAGTGGTACGCCAATGTGTTGCCTGGTGTCAAGGAAGTCACCCGGGACACCTGGGGCACCACGGACACACTGGACTGGATTGCTAGGAGCGTCAACTTTTGGGCGGTTCAGCTGGGGTGCTACGCTCCTCGCGGCTACAATTTGCCACTGAATCACCACTTTCACCGCTCCCTGTTCCTGGACACCCCCGGGCTGTGCAAGTTCCCGGTTCTGTGGCAGTTCAAAAAGAGCCTGGCGGAGCTTCTCAAAAGCGTCACTGAAAAACACGGACACTTTAAACGGTACAAGGACTTGGTGGCGGGCTATTGCACCAACATGAAGCGGGAGTTTGTGGCGTGCAACTTTAACTTTGTGTTTTATCAGTGGGAACAGGTGAAGGAGATGCTAGGCAAGGCTAAAGCGGAGCTAACTGAGTTTGCTCAAGAAAAAAAGAAGCTCAGTGTGCTCATGGACACGGTGCACCTGTCTGTGCCTGCCAAGCTGTGTCAAGCCAGCGCGTTGGCCTCTCTGTTTCGTCTGGACGTGAGTGAAGCGGTGAACAGGTACCAAGAGGAACTCAACGGCCTGTTTGTTCAAGCCACGGGTTTGCTGCAGGCGGTTGAGGCTGAGGTGTGCACCGTGTCAGTGTCTGCCGAGGACATGGAGGCGCTGGCGGAGTACAAGCGGGATCTGGAGTTTAGCAGCCGCCAGTGGGTGCAAGAGGTGTGCGGGGAGGTGCTTTTGGAACCGGCTCGGTTTTGGACAGACTTTGCGCTTGTTAAAAAGAGAGTCAAGGCGTCCCGCAACAGCCATCACCCTGACAAGGCTACAAGCGTAGATCCAGATTTGGTGCACTACCACCGCTTTCAAAGCTGGGTCATGCAGCTCAACGCCATTGAAAAACTGCAAGACCACTTTTTTTCCAAGTGCGTTGAATAAAATTTCAAAAACGTTTATTTTTTTTCTTGTTCCTAGTTTAAAAAGAAAGAGGTAGAGTAGGTCAAGAAAGAGTAGGGTTGTTTTGTGTCGACCTTTTCCGGTAAGGTATTAGTTACTTAGTAATAATAGTTAATAGGAAACTTGAGTTGGTAAAAAAGACCCACTCTCTCTGACCTAATATCCCTTATCTAAAGGGCTAACATTATTTTTTACAAGTTAACCACAACTTTTTGTATGTACTTTTTTTTACTAGATTAACATTTGGTTTTTTTAGGGCGCTTTAAAGACAGATTTTTTCAAAACATTTTTTTGGATACGACACAAGGTATTTTTTATTCAAGGTAACCTCCCTCCTGTCCTGTTTGTGTATGTATGTGTGTGTGTGTATGTGTGTGTGTATAACCATATAAGCATATAAGCTTTTTGTTTTTTTGCAAACGCTCTGCAAACGCTCTGCAAACGCTCTGCAACCCTTTTGATTCTTTTTATTTAAATATGTGTGAACTGTATATCTTGCAATCTTTTTATTGTTTCTTTGACTCACTCTCTTTTTTGTTGTTGGGGAAGGGGCTCTTGGCTTTTTAGCTGAGGGTCCCTTCCCTTTTTTTTTGGCCCACACTAAACGGTGTAGCTTTGAAGTGTCCCACGCGGTACGCGTCTAACTGTTTCAATGTTGCTTTGAATAAAGCGTTGAAAAATACTTTGAACGTCGTCTTGAGTAAACATGGGGCGTGCAAACGTTAAGTTAACGGCGTATTGCTCTAGCACATCCTGACTTATTGCATCACCTGGTGGCAAGTTTGGAAACTCTTTTTGTAACACCGCTGGAGATATATTGTTCTTGTACTCTTTTAAATACGGTGGGTGCTGCTCCACTTCAAACATGTTTTGCAACACAGTGCTCAAGTACTCAAACTCTGGAGCAGTGTACAAGCCCTGAGTGTTCTCTAGAACCAACGGAAACGTTCTCTGAAACTTGAAGCGCTCATGCAGCAGCTGAGTAAACATGAGATCCGGCAAGCCCTGGGAGCCGTGTGTACGCGCCACATCCACCAACACCATACTCAAGTTTGGGTAATTGCTGGCAAAATATCCAAAAAAGTAGCTCATAAGCGTAAACCCAATGCCTTGAAGCTCCACACTAGATTTGCGCCGACAAATGAGTTCCATTTTTAGATGAGTCCGTCCTGCAAAAACCGTGGGCTCACCAGCCGTGTAAATCCAGGGATACTTGTGCACGTCATTGTTTTGTTTTTCTATGCTGTAAAACAGGTTGGCTGTGTTAATTATAATGTATCCAGTAGTCCACGTTTCAATGTCTTCTGCCTCTAACTTGTACGGAGACAGTAGGTTGGATTGTTTTAGCGGTTTGGTAGAAAAAACAATAAACACTGTTTTTTCTGTCAAGTGTTCAAAGTATTCTTCTTTGGTTTTGTTCAGACGGTAGAACCCCAAGTCATCTTGTAGGAACAACAGATGCTCCTTTAACTTTGTTTTGGTGCTGTTTTGTTCGCGGCTGCCGTAAATGGTTTGCACTACCCTCTTGTACTCTACAGACAAGTTGCCCCACTTAAACCTAATCTTTTCAAAGTCAGGAGTAGGGTTCATGATCAAACAAAATTGATACAACAGAGGCGGTAAATTGTTTACAATCACTTCAATAGATGGATACGGAGTGTTCAAGTAAATGTCAGTCACATATCCGCCTGCCTCTTTTAAAATGACATACTTGACAGAAAACACATCTCGGCCATTTTTAACAATAGCAAACACATTGTTTGAAGGCGGGTGGGGTCTGTCGCGCACTGTTTCTCCTGGTTGAAGCTGTAACCAAGTTTGTTGACACAAGTTCACAAGGGACACTTCATTAAAAGTGGGCTCTAGTAAGCCACTGGTAATGAGTTCTTCTTTGGTGCCCACAAACAGGTCTTGGTCCAACAAATACAGCAAAGGGTACAACATGGCATAGTTGTTGCTGTTTTTTAAGTCTGTCACCTTTCTTACAATTCGTGCAAAGTTGGGCAGCGCCTGTAACGGCGGCACCACTCTGTTAAACAACTTGTTCATCATCTCCATGTAGCCCGGTGTAGTAATAAACTGATCATTGTCTTTGTATTGCCCGGTCCATCTATCTTTTCCACCGTAGCGCCCAGTTTCAGACGACAAGTGGTCTCCGCCAGAAATAACCACTGGCGGCGGCTCCTGTGGAAGCGCATAAGACTCATGAACACCACTCTCGGAACTTTCCAAACCAGGAGAGCCTCTGACACTAGGAGAGCCTCTGACACTAGGAGAGCCTCTGACACTAGGAGAGCCTCTGACACTAGGAGTGCCTCTGACACTAGGAGAGCCTCTGACACTAGGAGTGCCTCTGACACTAGGAGTGCCTCT